>Ga0065711_1031944_pt1 | contig 28360 bp, 13 predicted proteins | sample Hoacrofraction12_FD_59098 | JGI IMG/M metagenome (GOLD analysis project Ga0065711, IMG submission 59098) | Hoatzin crop microbial communities from Cojedes, Venezuela - Epithelial fraction 12 v2 (version 2) | ecosystem: Host-associated > Birds > Digestive system > Esophagus > Crop | place... | reverse complement strand
GTGGGACCCGCAGCAGCCGGCGCGCCCCCGCCGCGCGCCCCCGCCCCGCCCGCCAGCTTTTAAATTTTCAAACCCCGTTGAAAGCCCCGGACCAGGGGCAGGACTGGCGCGGGGTCCAGCCGGCTTTGGACCCTAGACTCTTGGAACGAGTCTCAAATTCCAGCGGCCTTTTGTTTATCCGAGGAAGATAAAGCGAGCGGCCTGCTGAACGCCGCACGGGCTCTCGGGGCAGATCTGGAACACAGCGGGTCCCCGCTCCCCGGGGACGTTAAACATCCTGTGACACTTTCCACCAGAACAGAGACAGAACGGGGCCGTTCCTGCCCTCCCCGGGCCCCGCCGCCCCTCCGCGCCGCGGCGAGCAGCGAGCGCGGAGTGCCCGGGACCCGTCTGCCACTCTGCCGGGTGGGCTCCGCGTCCCGCGGCGCGGGGAAGCGCACACGGCGCGGGGGAGCGCGGCAGCGTTAGGGTGGGTCATCGCCCGGAACGGAGTCCGCTTTCCCGGTGAGAGCTGCCCCGGGCGGGACAGCGGCACACGGCGGGGAGGGGAGGCTGGTCCGCGGGTGCTCCCGCTCGTCCCGCGCCCCGCGGCGTGAAGCTGCGCGCTGGGCACCCCGCGCCGCCGCTGCGCACCTTCCCTAGCACCCGCGCTCCCCTCCCGCAGCACGGGAGCTCACAGCAGCTGGAGAGGAAAGGGGCTAGGTTTTCCCCACCCACTGCGTGGGTAACAAAAACTTGTCCTTGAACGAGAGGAAAGTGCAGCTCTTAATTTCTTGGCGAGTTTTCATTTTTTTTTCCTCTTTTTTTACAGCTCCGCAATATTTTGGGGAAGATTTTTAACCTTACCTGGATTAAACTGTGCTTCATGTTGAAAGATTTTCCTTGCCAAAATACACTGCTAACATAAGTGCAGGAGGCTTTATCTGTACTGCTTAACACCGCAAGGTAACAGGCAGCTCGGATCAAGCTGCCCTGTGCATTCAGCTACCGCTCACGGGACTGGGGATCTCAGCATCGCAGCGAACTTCCTCCGCTGGCCTGGTTGGCAGTGTCTCTGTGACAACTCCCCACCAGCAGTGGGAACGACAGTGGTTGTCTGCATCAACTGCTGACATTTTGATGTCTGGGTCAACAACAGGTAATGCTTTCCCCTCTGTGGTGTGGAAAGAATATGGCCAGAGCACCACAGGACCACACTGTGTGTCCTTACCCACCAGGAATGCACAGAGAGGCAGTAACACTGCTCATCCTCTGCTGACCTGGCCTTTGGCACTGTAACGACTTTAAAACACACTTTTGTACTATCTAAGTTTTATATAAATGCATTTTCAGCACTGAAGTGTCACAAACTAGATATCATCAGAACAATATGCATGACTTCATTTGGCTTTTTGGAGCAACACTCTCACAATAATACAAATACAAGGTTTTGGGTTACATTCATGATTTACACATTCATGACAGGCTTCCTCTTGTCACTGCTAGAACAGATTTTTCTCATGCAAGTTTCAACTGCTGACACCAGATAAATGATCCGTTGCAGTGCTCCATCTGACAAGCAACACAATATAACTCAACCTGTAATGACCTTCATCCCTCCAAGGTTGCAGGACTATGCATGTTGCTCTTCTAGAACTGCTGTAATCATGATATCAAAGGAGAACATTCCCTCACCTGGAGTTCCGGAAAAGGCAAAGACAACAGATACAGGAAGGGGGTTGTTTTGGTTTGGTCCTTATGCAAACAAGAATAATACCTTTACACTCTTCTACACTTTCCAAACCACAAAAATAATCAGAAACTATAACACTATGGAATTTAATTGGTAAGATAAATGCTTTTACGGTCTGGAGGATGGTTAGGTGCCATGGTACAGTTGACGAATGGCCTTCCTATGCCTGTATGTTCTTAAACTATGTTCTTTAATTGAAGCTTTATATACATTTGTCTGTGGTAAACTGAAAACCCCACTACCCTCCTTCCTCTGCCCTCTTCTTCCACCTCCCTCACACAGCCAGCCAGCAGTACAGAGATATACTTAAACGGCATGCTGAGAGTAACATTTTCAGGTCCAGTCACTAACATTTGGATCTACAACCTCTGGCATCCTACAGCCAAGGGGACACAGCTTCCCCAGCATCTCTGGAAATTAAGCCAAAGACATCACAGGCTGGCGAAACTGTAGTCCCTATGGTTCCCTCGGTCCCCCCTCTGCAGCTACAGTCCAAATCTTGCTGACTCTGAGGTGAGAAGGCAAAGTACTCACTCACCACTCGTGAGCAGAGGCTCCGTTCTGAAGGTGAAGTCCAGCTCTGTTGCTTACCAGCATACGGGGCTTCAGCAAAAGATCAAAAGACTGTGATGAATTCCTCAGAACAGATGGCTGTGTAAGCAAGTCACGTACAGAAGCTGGGTTAGAAAAAAGAAGGCGTGTAATTGTTATTCCATGGCCTCCTCACTCTTTGCACGGACTGCAACTCCTGGAACAGAGGGCCATCGTACGGCATCAGACCGGAAGATGCATTTAAAACCAGCCTTGTTTCTACTGATCCCCCAGAACTAGATGCAGATGTGTCTTGCAATCTATTTTGCCTAATTGAGTGTATCATCTTCCAGAATCTTCAGAAGTTTCAGCAGAAATCTCTCTTTGTTGATATAAACGAAGTATAGGCAGATCAATACTTCATATTAGTTGAACAAGAGGATGACTCATCTCCTTTTAGTGGTTACAAGCTTCCACACTCCAACCTTCTTGCCTTACTGCTGTTTATCCGGGGTATCTCTTCCAGTCTGTCCTTGAAATCCCTTGTCTGAGCACATGCAGTGAGCTTTCTGGACACATTTGGATGCGTGTATTTTACAAAGATCAGCACTCCAGCTAGTCAGAATTTTCCAGTGCAACAATTTTTCACTAGAAAACACAGATTCATCAATAGAAATGTTCTATGTAAATGTGGTTCTGTGGCTATCTAAAGGCAGGAGCTTTAAAAAAAAATCTTGTCTGTGAAGTGACTTTCTTTTGGCAGCCTACTAAACTTGACTTCCTGATAGGTTTTTTTTGGCGGAAAAAGGGAAATTTCAAAACATCTAATTTTCATTTCACATCAGGAGAAAAACTTAATTACACGTCAGAATTCTTCACAGCATGGGAATAATAAATTTGAATTAGCTGTACTTGGAAGCAAGCCGTTGCACAGCCACTCCAGTCTCTGTTCCACATCCACTTGACTGTGGACCAGAGGCTCCTGCTATTTCAATCCATACAGGAATCTGACACCAAATACAGCCTGTAAAGTTGCTCTAGTCTGAGGAAAGCTAACTGTTTCCATGGCTCTACAACTCTGCACGGCATTACGTCTTTGTTCTCCCTGCTGGATGACGCGTACGGCTTGCTGTGCTCTTCTGCAGAGCTGGCGTTCGCAGCTGACCCTGCTCACCATCGACACCCCAGCCTGGGCCAGCTCTTGGGGAAAAGCACAAGCTAAAGGAGGCTGAACTGTGGCTCCAAGCCTGAAGGTAGCGCAGGTCATCTTTCTGCCATTCCCCAAGCCAGCACAACACAAAGTAAGAGAAGATGGCAAGCCACCACCGATTCTCCATACCTCCACAAGACAGAAAACCAGTCGCTTGGCAAGAACGAGCTGTACGTACCTCTGACAAAACCCCAGCGGGCACTCGCTGCCTGCTGGCGCTTTCGGGGAGAGCTCCTCACCCGTCCAGGGCATGCCCTGCCTCTGGACAGCTTTTCCCTCCAACTCACCTGTAAAATGCACAGTTTCACAGCTAGAACTACTTTCAATTCAGTTTTTACTACCTAATTGTTCTTTTTGTCATGTTCACAACCTGGGGGAAGAGTTTCTTTGCTTTAAACTTTAATAGTCTCCTTTAAATAAAATATGTTCATTGATAATATCTACAGCAAACATTTACAGAGTTAACAAACACAGAAACTATTGTCATTCCATCCAGAGAGAAAGTTACAAGCATCAGAGATTTCTGTTTTATTTGGAGATGTACCAGATTAGTTCCAGGGACACTTATACAACACATAACCTTACAGCTGCTTTTTTTTTTTTAAGGTGTTTTTTTTTCCCCCGTTTGTTTGCTTTTTTCTCTCTGAGTTAAGCATGTGTGGACAGAGACCTAAACCAGAGCCAGCTAAAAGTACATCAGAACCTATCCGTCCGTGTAGCAAGATATTTCGGTAAATATTGCGACACCGACTCTCCACAGCCTTGCATTTCAGTATCGGCCTCACGGCTGCAAAGCTGGACAAACCGCCGCCATTCTGACACTGAGATGGTTTGGTTCCCTCCAGCCACACAGCAGCGGCCAAGCAAGGCGCCTCATGGGTTCTCAGGGAGGGAGGGAGGTATTTTTAGTGTGGAAATTCAGCAACCCCTGGAAATGAGAAGTGCTTTTGAGCAACAGGCTTCCCCAGGGAGCCGTGCTCTCAAGAGGGGCAGGGTCCGAGATCGGGCTGGCGATGCTGTCTGGTGGGAGCACCGGTATCAGTGCCTGGCCCTTCTTTGTGCCGCTGGTACCATTGGGTAGGAGAAGGTTCAAGGCATCATCCCTTCAAGGACTAGCAGGTCAGCACAAACCAACCCACCTTCTCACCAGGAAGGTGGTTTCCTGCTGCAAAACCACCCAGCTGCTGTACGAGGTCTGGGGACCTGGCCACAGGCCCGCAAAGCAGAAGGGACTGCAACCTCGCACATGCACAAGCGTGCTTTCAGGCAGCCCCGGGTAGAGGCATCCTTCACCGCTCTTGGGTGGCGAACATGTCTGCGTACAGGCTTGGAGCCTAACCTTACCTGCGCAAGACATTAAATTCACAACAGTAGAGAGACACGGAACAATATTATCTACCATTTAATTGCTGTAAGACTAATGCTGCTAATTTCACGACTTCTGACAGAAACTGGTTTCTTCATTGATAGATTTATGACTCAAGCCTGAGTAATATTTTACTAATTAAGGTATTTTTCTTGTTTGTTTTTAAAAGCAGTTCTTCAATGTTTGTGTACTCAGCCTCCTTCCGGTGGCCAGAAGTTCCCATCACTGCGTTGCCAGTCAGATACCATCACCTTCCTACCCCAGCAGGGTAGGTGGAAAGGTCAGGGATTGAAAGGCAACCGACTCTAAATTACATTCTTTCCTCCAAGATGTCTGCAAGGCAAACAGGTTAGAGAAGGAAAAGCCAGTTCTTCTCCTGCTCTTGTGAATAAAGGTATTTCAATCACCAAGCCTAACAATCTCTATTTGTAGGAAAGGCAGACTTCTACAGTGTCTTCACACCAGTAGTCGGTGGACTCAACAGAGTGCTATTAGCAACAGCTCTTTTGCTCCTATACTGATAAAGGCACTTAGAATTCCAGGGTTGGTATCTGAGAACCTTCTAGTATAAAAGTTACATTTTATACAAAAGTTACATTTTATACATAAAATGTATAAAAGTTACATTTAATACATAACATGTATACATTTTATACATAACATACATAACATGTATAAAATGTAACTTAAAAAAAATGTATCAAATGAAACTTAAAAAAAATTCACATAATGCTGGGAAGCAGATGATCATGGAAACCCAACAAAGAAGATTTTATAACCCTTTCAGGTAAGAGAGCCAGAACAGGGAGATATGTTGTACGGCAAGTTAAAAGCCAAGCTCCTAATAATGGAAATATCAGAAACTGAAAAAAAGAAGTCTTCCTGACAGCAGCTAAGCCGACTGTGATGATTCTTCCCGTGAATAAAAGGTGAATTCATTTTCCAGGGTTGGTGCCTCTTTTCTTCTGCTTAACGTTTTTTTGATGCAATTTCTCGTGTGATGAAAGCAAGGGGTGGAAGGGGGAGAAGACTCTTATGACAGTTCAGTTCCTGAATATTTTCTGCCCTACCTGTAAAAGAACAGCTGTAGTGTGGGACAGGTTACAGGTCAGTCTGCAGCCATCATCAGAGAGCAGCTTCAGTTCCCCTTGCTCTGCTCTTCCCCCCTCAAAGAGGCAAAACCAGTGATGCACTGAGAGCTGCCACACCGCACAGGAAACCTGCTGGAGAGCAGACCTCAAACCTCTTGTATCTGAAGGGATAACTCACTTTCTAAGCTAAAAAAAAAAGAAATTACTAAAACACTGGGAAATCTGGGAGTGTTTTTGGCTTATCTTGTAAATACTTCTGGATTTTTTTCTGCACAGCCTTTCGCAGCCAAGTGCAATATGCTGAATGCTAGCTGGGTAACAGCATGCTCCACGCTTAGGACATGGGAACAGCATGTATTTGTTTATTTATTCAAATAACACCAGGGGTGAGGTTGCTCAAAAAACCAAAACAATTCTGCTAGAAGGAACTAAAATTTCTTTCAAGTACACTCAGCATTTTGTGATTCATTTTGCCAGCCAGCTTTGAAAATCAAAAATTAATTTGTTAGTTTTCTTAATTAATATGTATTAATTTTACAGTTCATTTTTAAAAGTATAAAAAGTAAAAATAATTTTAAAATACAAGACAGCGTTCTCATTGTTCAAATCAATTCCAGTAATATTTTTTTACTTCAATCTCCAGGTGAAGCCTCCTCAACGCTCTCAGAGGAGAAGCTTCTCACAGCCGCAGTTGCCTTGCCCACGCTGCACTACTGCATGTCACAAAACAGATGTTGACAGACCGCATTCACGGTGCTGCCTCCGTTGCACGCTGGGCTAAGGGTATGCTGACAGCCAGGGTAGCGATGGGGCAATGCCAGTGGGAGGACAGAGGGGGCAGAGTCAGCAGAGTAGATAAAAATACTGCGATCTCACCACAGTATTACATCTGCCAGTTAGTAATGATTTACTGATTTACACAAGAATACTTCAATTGCAGTCTCCCAACCGACGCAACTGTTATAAAAGCTTGTAGGAAAGAACATTTTGATCAGCACATTTTTCCTATGGGCTTGAGGCATTAATTTCTTCATCCTTACTGGCACATATATTCCCACTTCCACCCAGCCTAGCATTTGCATTGAGAACTCCTACAAGCTGAGACCAGCTATTTCAATTTTGTGCAATTGGCTAGCACATATGCAGGCAAAACAAAACCTCAAACAACAAAAAAACCCCAAGCCACAACACACCAGCAGCCACACCATCTTGTTGCTTGAAGCACTGATATCCTTGTTGCAACAATCTGCATTATCAAACCAGTGGCTGTTCTTGGTGAGGCTCTGTCTTGCTCTACGCATTGTTCCTCAATGCTTTCAAGCCTGCAGAGAACACGTATCCCCTCACAAGGGAAAGTTCCTCTCACAAAAAAATTTAAACAAGTATCCTACTTGGAAAAAAAAGATAATTCTTACATACTATGCGAGAAAGCAGGAACACAGCTAGCCAAGGCCCCATCCTTATGGATGGGCATAAACAGAGATCCCAGTAACAGGGGTGAACTCAACTCTGTGCACACATTGCCAAGGCTGCTTTGGTACATCTCAGCATTTGTTAACGGGTAACTTCTGCTTTGTACTAGACACAATGTTCAGATTCGCTCAAGCTTTTAGGTTTGCAGAGAGACGGATGGACCATCCATCCAAAAAGCTGGAAAACAGTGAAGATGTCAACTTGGAAAGACACTTGTGAGGCAGGAAGTGCCGTGATCATCCCAACAAAATAAGGAAAACCACTTAAGAACCACGAGTGACCCAGCACTGTTTTGAGTTCAACACAACGCCATTTCAGGCTGTTTGCCCTCCTCTGTTGCCTTCAATCATACCTTCAACTCGGTGCTTCACAGTTGTGTCGGCAGCGTTTAGAAATAAAGCAGGCAGGCCCGAAGCCCTCTGCTGCGAGGTCCCCGCTGGCTGCACCGCCCTGCTGCCTGCGCGCAGCTCGGGGTCCACCTCGGGGGCAGCCGCCGGAGGCTGCCGACCGCTTGCTGCAGCCAGCGGCGCTGCACAGCCGCGCACGCCGGCAAACTGCTGGAGGCCAGCTGAGAAGAGCTGTGTTTCTGCCAGTACGATGCAACTGGTTTTGATGTAAAAACGACTTGGGGCCAGTACATCGCCTACTGTGACTCTCACGTACTGAGACAAGCAATGTTTGAGACCAGGCTATTGCCTGCTCTAGAGAGCACATCTGCACCTAGACAGAGACCTAACGCTTCAGCACAGGTCGCTGGCTGCTTTACACAGGGGTGCTCGACCCAAGTAATAATCAGTAACCGCTTTAGCTCACGACTATCCCGCCACACCCTTCCTTCACCCTGGAATTAGGACAAGACGCTGCCTGCCATTCTGCCAAACCACCCAACGCACCCCCCTTGGCCACCCATCTCCCACTGGCTGCACCAATAAAGGGCTAGTTCATTGCTCACCCTGCAGCGCCCTGCCCACCTCGGCCGTGTCCCCCCCAGGAACCTCTGGAGACGCTGCTGCCACATCTCTTTCCTGGGCTCAGCAGCTTCCCCTCTCGTAAGCCTCAGCTTTGCTTACTCATTTCTCTTCCATGTCTCCAAGCGCCAGCAGCTCCTCTTGCTTGAGGTGAATCTCAGTTCCCAAGGCACCTGGCAAGTTCTCCTAACTTACAGTTAGACCCACAATTTTTATTTTGCTTCTTTTTTCTTGAGATTTTATGGGGGGAGGCAGTAGGGGAGATCTGAAGAGCAAACTCTTACTGCACAGTCCCTACCTATTACCTCCCCCCCCTCAACACACTAATAATCATACAATCAGCAAGTTACAGTCAGCACCAGTAACACTTCAAGAATCAGAAATTGGATTCAGTTTTAGGCTTAAACAAGCAATTATTTTCCAGGACATCCTAGAAATCAGCTGTCCTCTACCTCCTGGTTACCGAGAGGTAGCAAGACACAAACCAGAATGTGGTCTTCTTGATAGCCTGCATTTCATTTAACCCCAAATTCAAAGACACCTTGTGCTTTGAAAACAGATCCCAGTAGAAGAACTCATCCGACTGGAAACAATCATGTATGTTTATTTTGTCATCAGTTCAACCCCATATGGTTTTCCCATCTCTGAAGTTCTGCTGTGTCCTGCCAAAAATCACTTGCAAGTATCTTGTGACAGTCTAACGGGAACATAAGTGCTGATAACAGTGAAACACCAGGACAGCTTTGCTGAGGTTGGAATGCACTGCAAACACCCCACTTGTTCTAGAAGCCAGATTCTTGCATTGCCCCCAGGCACCCCATGCTAGTCTTCTCTACCAAATCTGATCAAGGAAATACTTCTAGTCATCTCTCACTCTTCATCCAGCATTAGCAACTTTTCCACAATAATTTAGTCCAACACCTTTACTTTAAAACATAGGCACTTCTTCCTAGGGATATAATTAGACTTTTTGTCAAAACCTTTAAAAATTGGGGGTTTCTCGGCGCGGTGGGGAGAATGAGGAGAGTAGAATGCCAACAAGAACAAATGTTCAAGTACAAAAGCAGCAGACCTGGGCACAAGCCATCACAACTGAGAGCAAGGTATCGCACTCACTCTGCTCCAACTTACCTTAGTAATTACCTCAATGTTTCAGAAAGAGAAGCTAGATTAACACAGCCTAGCTCATTAAGAGAGCTCATCAATTTATACAAAACAAGTGCTTTGAACGCATACTAGAACTGCAAACTCACTGATCTTCCTTAGGGAAGTCTGCTCCTTCGTCCTCACCATTCCCAAAACAAAACATCCAAGGATATGGGTATTTCTAGGTTTGCAATACAACAGTTCGATAGTGGTGCAACAGAGCTCCGCTTGCTCAAATTTCCAGTTTGTACCAGTAATAGTAGAGGTTCATCTATGTAGTCGAGTAGGACTGTTTTCAGACTCTTTCTACACCTCTGGATGATGGAGTGGGGCAAAGCATCCTCCCATCAGGTGACTGTTGACAGCAGCTGGATACAAAACACAATCGGAAACATTCAAAACAACAGTGATGCTGTTAGGCCCAAAGTCCTCCCCTATGGCAAAAATATTGGACCAGTGCTAGAAATCAATCACACTGTCATTCGTTCATTAGCTTAATTACAGAGGATGTACATGGGAGGAAAACAGAAGCTGGAATTGCCGAAGGCAGGCAAAGCCTAAAGGTAAAGCAGCAAATTAAGAGTACTAGCAGATTCATACAATGGTGCTGGTGGCAAAGCAGGAAAAAAGTCAACTGCAGACCTCAAGTCAACAGAGAAATACTTTTGCAGTAGGCTTTTTCTCCCTTAGGAAAGGAAGAATTTAACTTACACCATCATTTTCCTCTTACATCAGGCTTCTCTAACTTCTCCTCTTAGTGACTTCTCATAACTCTCCATCCTATTAATTTAGTTTGCTAAAACTTTTCCAAATCAAATATACTCATTTGTGTAGTATACACTTCAACTTATTTTTTCCAGTCTTTTAACTACAGCAACTTACCTATTAAACATTTTAAATTTCAAATCAGCATCTTGAAGTTAAAGATTTATTTTGTGCTGCTCTTAGAACTGCTGTGATCAACTTATCTGACCGTCCCTGGAATCTTAAAGCTAACATTAGGGCTACCAGAATTGTGCTTTCCTCCCTCGGCCACACAGCCTCACTTTGTGCATCTTGCATAGTCCATATACATTGTCCTGAATGACTTACTACGGTTTCAACATTTTTGTTTTTTCATTTTCTGAGGAGTACAGAATTTTAATCTTAAAAAGAAGTGCTATTTCAAATTTGTTTACTTAACACTGTTCTTCCTTCACATAACTATAAATGCTAAGAATGCAAGAACACCTAAGTGATAGATATTCCCATATCAAATTCCCTTCAAAAAACTGACCAGGGAGAAAGCGTTGGAATCTTTCTCTGAAACAAGCCAACCAAGCCCACAAATCCCTCCAGCTCCACTGATGTAACAAAGTGTATCCACATTGTCGATGTTGTGCTTCCCTCTACTGTTTAGCGTAAGAAGTGCAGTTACCTCAACATTCTGAAGTCTTCCTTAAAAAACACCCCACATACAAACCGATCTTGAGCTGCAGGCAAAATTTAATAAATAAGCACAATAAAAGTTTCATTTTGTTCATGAAAAATTAGAGGCATAGAACAGAACTATGCCCACTTATCTCAAGCTCAGTATTACAAGAATATCAACTACAACATGCTAATTGTCTCATGTTGCAGTTTACTACCTACGAAAAAGTCAACTTAAAGCAGGCAAAGAGCTTCAAAGACCAAAGCAACGTAACGAAGAGTAAAAAACGTCACGAATCAAAGAACCGCCGTGAAAATAATCAGTCATGTGTGTCACAAAACAATGTTATGCATTTCACGTCACTGATTTGAAGAAATGAATTCCATGGACACGTTAAAACTGTCAAAACAGTAGTGGTCTTTATTTCCATCAGACAAGTTAACACTTTAGTTAATATTAATTTATTTTAGCATTTGGGAGATACAGAAATTAATGACTATTAAAAAAGTGAAATAAACCCCCTTCCAAAAATATATTGGATAATACATGTGTCTGAATTTTATACTGTCTCTCTGATGAGCCCTTTACATTATGTGACATCACATACAGTTTTGCAAGACAAAATAATTTATGGACTGGTTTTCAGCCTCTGATTTGTAAACCCTCATGGTGTCTAAGAAAAGCAAGTTTATACATGCTACGCAGCAACCTAAATACATAGATTTCAAAGGGGTCTCAATTCAGCCGAAAAAAACCCCCACAAATCTAGAGAGGTCCACAAATCAAAAAAAAGGTAGAATATACTGTATTGGAATAAACACTTGAATATTAGTGTCCTGGAGGGAAAGTTAACATTAGCTTAAAACCAGTCAGTATTTTTCTAATTTTAGAAACTAGGCTTTCAATAATGCAATTATGAGTTGTCTTCAATTAAGATCAAGTTAAAAATTGCAGACTACAGAAAAGTCGTCAAATAAATGAAAACAATCTCCTCCTCGTTGTCATCTAATGCCAAGTACGTACCATGTAAGTAACATCTGTACTACAGAACTCTTCACATAGATCAGACATTTTCAACAGAAACAGGATTTTAGTGTCAAGCCGGTAACTAAAATTTTAGTTCACATCTTGTTTAAAATTTTTAATATAGCGGAGCATTAGTCCTGCAAAACCAATTAGCAGTCTGTTCCTGTTGCAAGTCATGACTACTGAAAAATTATAGTCTTAAAGCCCCTGCCCCCGCCAAGTTTTTTCACAATCTTGCCAAGAAAAGCACGTATAGTCACAGAAAGCTTCTAAATTTATTTTTGGGGGGGATCGGGGGAATGTTAAATAAAAAGGTGTCTCATCTAATGAGGAAAGGAAAGGCAAAAAATCAATGACTAGTTTTCACAGTAAAATCCATCAGCTTTGTAGTTTCATTTGAAACCAAGAACAAATCATGAAACGTCATGAAAATAAGATAAAAAAATCTCCTAGAGTGATTACTAAATGAAGTCAAAATTACCACACTAATCAGTAAACCCCAGAAGAAAAGCAGATGTCTCCTATCACAGGCCCTACATTAAACAGTATCCACTTTCTAAAATTAATCCATAAAATCTGTAGGTTTGGCCACTTTGCACATTTTCCCCCTAAAAAATACAGTGTACAGGAAAAAAAATTTCTTGTTATTCCCAGTATGAGTTCTGAAGTATAAGGTCAAAACCCAGAAGTTAAAGATCAGCTAGAAGGATTTTAAATTATTTACAAATCCAGCAGGTAGAACTACCATAATGGCTTCATTTCCATCCTTGTAGTGGCTTTCACTCTTATCCAGCAGCATCTGCAGTAGGAATCTCTTCAGACAGCTTCATCACTGCTCATCTGTCATTTTAAGCAATTCTAGAAGAGCCCCAACAGCTCCAAAATAACCCTGTAAACAAGGCAAAAGCAAAACAAAACGAATCACACTCCAAAATAAGACGTAAGCATGAGCATGTAAAGTCTTCAGTTCTGTTAAGTCCATTAAAAGACCTTTCTTATAAGATCAGCCCTGCTGTGCCAAGTATTTGCTGTATCTGAATTATGAGTTAATATGATCTTGCTTAGGTCCAAGAAAGCGCATTATACTGGGAGAAATCTTGCACAGTTCTCCAAAATTGTCAAAAAAAGAAGAAATTACAGAACCACTATAATGATGCTGTATTGAGGCAGGGCAGTCTCCATTATGAACTCATCCATCTGACAGCCACCTCAAAGGGATGCTTACAAAAATTAATTCTAGTTGAGGTTTGTACGCCAGACACACAAATGAACGTTGCTGGTACTACGGTCAGAAAGCAAAAATAAGAGATGTGCAACATTTAGCAACAACTACCACAAGATTCATGATCAATCCAGGGAGTTAACAAGGGGTATTTTCGAATGAATTTATAATGAAACTATATTTATGCAGAACTTAGTTTGTGCATTCACTTCAAAGCAATAGCACTGAACCTCTCCCTTTTAACTTCACCAAGTAAAGAACCACAGTATTTTTGTACTTACAAATAAAAGCAAGTTCAACGTGTTGAACTTACCTCGTGTTCCAAAAACAGAGCTTTCAGCTGTCCCTTGGACCAATAATCCATAGCATATGCTAGCACCTTCATAGAAATCATATTAATTCGGAGAAAATTGCCAACAAATACCACCTTGTCGATGTTCTGTAAAATTGAAAAGCAGACCGGCAAAAATTAGGTTCAGCTGCATTATTTGCCTCATTCAACATGTAATTCTGCCTCCACTATAAAGTTAAATGGGAATTTGGGAATTTTGGGTTACATATAAATTCTTCAGACTTAAAAGTCAAAAAAATAATTGCAGTAACCTGCCACTAACTGACCACTAAGTAGAGATGTCGCAAGGGTGGGGGGGGGAGGGGAATCCACAAAAAGAAGTTTTATTCCAAAGAAAGTGAGAGGCTGATGTCACAGATGATGAATATTTGCTTAAAAGCCCAGGACCTTCCCAACATGAACAGGATTATGAGAGTTTTATTGGTTTTGCTTTTTTTAATTGTATGTGACATGGCTGCACTGAAGACATCTTTTCCCCCTGCTTGTTAAATGAAGCAATTTTCCAGAGATCACTATGATTAAATCCAGATGGAGAACCTCTGAAGGGTATCTGAGAAGGATTACATTACAGATGAGAAGAAGCATCTTTCATTATCTATTATCTGGACTGTGGTTTCATTTTCAAAAAGCAAGTGAAATGTGGTCAACTTGATACTTGATATGCACTGCATTCCTTTGTTTCAAAACTCACTTGAATTCAGTTTTCATACAGATTTTTGACCAATCTGCAGTACGCTGTCAGTGAGAAAGCCACACGCTACCCCCCCTGACATGCACATCACTGCACGTCAGCAACAGTCCTGGTGCTTAAACAATGCCCTACCTTACCAAGCCCAGTTTTGCTTGTTCTGCACAAAAATGCACTTGCATTTTGAACTGGTGTACCATATGATGTTGCCCATACACTGGAACTGGTCTAGAAGATTCATTAGGAGGCCAGATCCTGGGAGCATGAGCTTTTACAGGAGTCTTGAAGGAGCCTAGAAATGTACCTTCAGAAGTCCTATGCTGAAAATTACCAGCAAAAGTCTGCACAGAGACTAGAATTACCACGTGTTACCTCTCTACATTCCTACAACTCTATAAAGTTGCTACTATTACTTTGCTACAAACTGCAGTTTTGTCGTGTCCAGTGCTGTGCGTGAGACACACCACAGAGAACACCCTCACTTGAATACTCAGTACTGGAGAGTGCTGATACCCAGATGCAGTAATTTACTTAATCCATTCTCTGAGGACCGAGTTACATGTCCGACTGTCCTCAAACCACACACCAACTTTATTTCAGTAATTCAGGTTTATAGTCATCTATACCCTCAGACTCTGCAGTCACATCAGCATGCATTCACACTGGTTCCTAGGAATTTATATGGCTGAAAATAAGAAATTCACAAATTTGAAAAGGCTGCTATTAAACATGGCCAACAGCACTTCGCATCCTCTGACAAGGCAGTATTGTCTCTGAAATCATTTCTGACAAAGGAGGGACAAACATGTAACTAATTAATTTGCTGTAATGCAATACCATCAAATTGATCAGAACCTATATTTGAAATTCATTTTAATGAATTTTTTTTTGCTGAATATACACATGAAGCTAGTGTTAGGAGAAATTCAAGCAAGCAGTACCTAACAGAGTATAAAAATTACTGAAAAATTTAAATCTAAAAATACCAGTCATATCTACTAGAATAGCAGAGCATATATACACATGCAAATTTCGTATCAATTTTATTTTCAAACACTCCTTGACTTGACAAGGTTAAAAATTATGTTAAAGATGTAAGGTTTCCTAGATTTTTGCACTGAACTAAAAACAGCTTTAGCATTTTTCAGGAGTCAGAAAATGAAGAAATGCTACTTTTAATCTCTTAAGGGAGTCTTGCCAATTTACTTTAAATTGTTCACTGCTGAAATATTCAAAGCTGAAAGAAGTCTTAAACTGATGAAGGGATGGTGATGAAATGCTTAAGCTGATCAAATTACAATATCCTGGAAAAGGCATGCACTCTTTTACTCCGTGGGGTCTTGCTAAATTGTTCTACTTCCTTGCAGTAGAAAGCTATAGTATGCTTCAATTCAGTGTATACACATATTTGCCAATATAATTGAATAGGTGAATCCATATCAAAGATGCAATAAAAAAGCCTGCACATATTTTTGCAAGAAGCCTCATTCAGATGCAACTTACATGTTCTGCTAGTAAGACAAGTACAAACCAGGGAGACTGGTTTCCTTGACACAGTTCTGCTGTGCCTAGGACAGACTATTGCAGATGATGTGTAGCCAAATGGTTCCAGACTATGGAATTTTTCTACCCCACTGCCAACTTTGTGCAAGCAAACTTTGCTTTGAAGTTGTGCAGACAGAATATTTCGTTTATTCCCCAGCCTCATTTTTTTCCCCCGAACATATGTAAGTCATTTTCCACATAATATTAGAGCTGCAATCACTGGGAAAAAAAAAAAAAAACACCACCTTACCATAACTCATGCTTCAGGGCATAAATTGATTTTGTCAAAGAGCCTAAGAGTAAGCTTCAACATAACCCTAATCTAATACACACAAACTCCACAAAAGAATGTATCATATTCAGCTGGTTTTTAATCTCTTTTTTGGGCATTTCATTCCTCAAGCTTCGTGACAGTCAGTCGTATTTCCCAAAGGCAATTTAGGTCTCTAGTTTATTTAGCAGAATGATAGCTTGCTTTCGGGGGGGGGAGTAATGCTATCTGGAGATTAGCTGACTTGCATTAACACATCATGTTTGAATTTTTTTTAATAGTATGTAAAGCTACTAAAATTTTCATTTTCTAAAGCTACAAAATCATTTAGTTCAAGTGCTGGAGAAGTTCTACTTTGACACTGGCTGTGAAATGAAGAATACTTTACACATCAAGCCACATTCCTCCACAAAATTCTATGCATCATGTCCAGTTTTTAAGCAAGCCTGCCCACAAAAAAAAAGATGTTCGGAACTTGATCACAATGACGCAGAAGCATTAGTTTCATTAGTAGCCTATTTCCTCTAAATGCATTGCTCGTGGCTCCCTGCTGCAACTCTCCATGCTTTGATAGCCCTGTACAATGCTGCTTGAACTCCATGCCACAAGGCAACACTGTAAAGAAGCTGAAAGCAAAGAGAACACTGAAAGAGAATCATCCTGACTGGAAGAGTCAAACTGCCAAAACAAAAAGTTGTCTGTAGCCACCTTTCACGATGAAGGGAGGTTATCAGTGGTATTTGATATGGGCACACACTAGGACTTGTGCTGTTCGGCGTATCTTAGAAGTCCTCTAGAGAGGAATATTAGCAACAAACCTAACATTTATTGGCATACAAAATTATTCAGGAGAGTCAGAATAAAAAATGAACAGCATAGCAATGCTGAAGAGACTTACGCCCAGTGACTGAGGAATAAAATGGCAGATGAAGATTAAGTTAAAAAAGGGAAATGACACAAATGGAAGGGGGAAAAGAGAGAGAGACTTCAGTATTCAGACAAAACGACAGGCTCCAAATAAGCCACCACCACTGAAGAAAGACCACAGAGTGACTGACTGTAGATGGTTTCTTAAAAACACGAGCTCCATGCTCACAAAAATAATATATTAAGAACTGTTAGTAAAGGAACTCAGAACACGAAATTTGTCAGTATGCCATCACATAAATTCATTGCGCAACCACACTCTGAATACTGCATGAAGATCTGATCATTTGATCTCAAAATTAGAACCCTAAAAAGATTAAAAAGACAAAACGAAGCAGTGGAAAAGATACACAGAGTGTCTTCCACAGGAGAGGAGACTAAGTATTAGGACTTTTAGGTTTACTAAAAAACAAGAACAAAACCCACCAAAACCACTAGTGATGAATTATTTGTTATTTCTCATAAAGGTAAAAGCTAGATATAACCCAATAAAGTAACCAGATGGCAGTTTGGTGAGTTTCCTGCTTTTGTTTTGTTGGCTTTTTTTAGAGCTGTGTGGGCATGTTGTTGATTAAAAGAATAAAAAAGCAGCACTTTCTTCTAACCACAGAATGCTGTGGAGCTAAAAACGTCTATGTATTTTAAAAAGTCCGGATAAATTCATTGAGAGCAGAGAAAACAGATTAGTTACTACATAATACAATTTGCAGCTCAAAACAGGTGCTTAGGTGCTTGGGGTTTTGGTTGTTTGGGGTTTTTGTTTTAAATGCTGGAAGCTGGAAAGGTGTATGAATGGAATAGTCCATCCACAGTCATCATGCTTAAAGAATGTAACAAGCATCTGCTAGGAGCTTGAGGCAGGAAAATGAACTGTAACTTTCTTCTCCCTGACCCAATACAATGGATCTTTTATCTATCAAAACATTTAACAAAATATACAATTTGAACCCATCATGGTATGGAAACGAGCCAAGCAAAACAGTATTAAAAAAAAAATCTGTCATGATATACTAAGACCTGTTAATAACTACAAGTTAATTGAGAGTATTAATTTGGATTACCAAGGCATTAGTATCTACGTATTACAGCTTGAGAGCAACTGGACAGCTCTAGGTATCAATGGTTCAAGGAGATCTTTACAGTCAACTTTTCTCCCCTCTTCCCCACCTTTGAAGCCCAAAGTACATCACACTTTCCATCAAAGCATACACATAACACAAATCACATGAGTCAGGACACCACATTAAATATATGCATATTTACCAAGGCCAGCTACACACCTACTACACCAGCAATTTGCATTTTTGTGTTCAAATAATCTTACTATATTGTTTCCAAAGGTTTTAAGCTCATAGTAAATATGCTATCTTACCTCGTTCAATGCACACATGCGAGCAATAGAACCTATGTTGTTGGTGATGGTGACCAAAGTAGCTCTGGCCAAGTCCTCTTTACTGATGGAATCTCTCTTTTCTTTACTCATCATATGACCAAAGCTGTGTGAGGAAGATTATTCCTTTTAATAGGAGTTACTTAGGAGTGCTAAAAGCCCTTAAATTTTATCCTTTCATACGCTTTACTTGGATTTGATATCCATTGATTTGAGATAGATTTGAAATGTGAAGAGGGATCTCATTGGAAAGGCAGAATAATGAGCAAAGACACTTCTAAAATAACTGTAATTTAAATGGAAGCAAACTACTTCAAGCATTGCTTATACCTGTTTAAAAAAGAGCAAGAAGTAGGTGAAAGATGTAAGGATGAACCATGCGGTACACTCCGAGGGACATTTCCACATGGACATAGCGCATAGTCCAGGGACTACACACTCAGTTCAGCATGCACCCGAAGTTTCCCAAGGAACTCCTTCAAAACAGCTCAATTAACACGTACCTTGAGGCTACAGCAGACCCTTGAAGGCCAAACCGCTCATAGTCTCCTCCATAAATATCTTTCACCAGCTTATCTACATTGGTGCTGTCTCCCTTCGCGGCCATTTCTAGTGCTTCTTCGAACGTCTCACAGCCAGTCAGCAAACAGCACAGGCCCAGGAATGTTCCTCCTCCAAGACTAGAAAAGCACAGTTCCTTCAGACCAGCAACTTGAACCAGCCTTTACCACAGCTCTTCAAAATCCTGTTTGCAACATGGTCTACATAGCTACCAACTGTATCTTGCAACTCTTCCCTCAGAGAAGTGAAGACAGACACCCTAAACTGAGTTTCTATTTAACACAAATGCCATCCAGCACGGTTTTAACTGAACTGCTCTTAAGTCCTTGATTTTTAAATAGGAGAAACGATGCTAAATACAGGGTTAGTTGAGAATAAGGTCCAATCCAACACCACAGATGTCAGTTTGCCATTTGTAGCACTCTATCAATTTTCCCCTTGTGCAAGAATAATTAGCCAGCAGATCACTTAAGTCAGTGATGAAAGAATAAGCATCGATCAAAGCTAAATATCTGCGCAGGGACAGGCAGTCAAGACAGATGTCGTCCCCCTAGCCAGTGGCGGGAAGCAGTCTGGTTGGCTCCTGTTCAGAGCAAGGCTAGCATCAGCCCTGAATGCCTCAGCCCTCCAGAGAGCTCCGAGCAAGGAACAGTCACTTTAATATCTTGCACAGGCTCAAGTACAGCATTTACTGACTACAGAAATTTAGCAGGGAGTATTTGACTGCGCATAACAGGTTGTTAACTCATTTCATTACAATTCTACTTTGGACTCTTCAGTCTTAACAGATATGAACTTCAACTTACTAACCTCTACATCCTTCCTCATTCTTTCTTAACCCTTGAGAAAGTTAATTTATTTGCACTGATTGCAGTCACACCGACTTGAGCCACTGTAAACAAGAGGATCAGTGAGACACCACACTTGCACTTCATGAAAAAGCACAGGAGGTCAGACATGAACACTGTTTGGTCGGTGCTCTTGAATTATTAGGCAAGTTTTTCAGAACATACCTAGTAGCACTGTAATATATTCAGCATATGAACAGTAGGAAGCTCTGCACACCAGCCACAAGACTGTATTGATTTCACCATCCATAACAAGTCAGCAGCCCACTGCAGTCACATTTCTCCTTTCGTCGTGGAAAGGATCAGAAGCACATCTACACATATCAAAAGGGCTACGCTTGAAAAACAACAAGAATTGCACGAAAACCAACACCTCTTCCATTCAACTTGTGTTTGTCTGTATTGTATACAGAAAAATGGCTCATGGCTACCATCGTGGCAAAGATATGCCCTAGATAAGGCAACAGAAGACACATATGCAGTCATGTGCAGTCTACAGGTGAGACTTCATTAATATGTACCATGCACTAAAGAACAGAATACAGCTTTGGAAGGGACTAAAGCAAATCCACAAAGCTGCATTGGTTGTTGTTTTGGAAGGGAATTTTTTTAAGTTTCTGGTTTGGTGGTTGGTTTGTGTTTTTAAGCTTACAAGATTACTACAACAAAAGTACATCTATTTAGTTTTCATGTATGAGGAATAAGTGGGATACCTTTATTGGCAGTTTTACTAGTTTGGATGGACACACTTGTAACAAGTGGTTTCCTGTGAGTAAGCACTGTTGCCACTTCTATCGAGTAAACCTTAACATGCTTCAGGCTGCTTTTTGCCCTTGAGAACAAATTCTGCACCCACACTATTGAACTCCTGAATTCCTACACAGAGCAGTCACACCTAAATCTCCTACTGAACCAGAGAATATTCTAACCCAGCTGTACTCTACAAATCATTTCAGAGAGCACTAGCTGACCCAGGTTGAAATCACGCTGAGGACAAAGTAAGAATACAGACCAAGCATATTCTAGTCCTTTACAGGCTGACATTTCTTAATTTACCAGCATGGTCCAAAGACTAGTGCAATGAGTAAGGAAACAAGAGATCTAGTGAGATTCGTCTACCAAAATCCAGCAGCAGCAGGTAATTCTACAAAGTTTTCCTATCTGCTGGATACATTGTAACTACTAAGCAAGAGGTTTTTGCTAAGCCCAAACATTTTTATTTGACTGCTCTGGCTGTTCTGGGGGATCAAAGCAGGGGAGAGATTCGTTCTCTGGGACAGCTTTATTTTGGTAATTCACAGCAAGAGACAGGAAGTAGGTAAGAACTTCAAGAACAGACTAAGGCAGCTCTAACACTGAACGCATCAATGGTTTCCCTGATGCAAATGGCCTCTCTGAAGGAATCCTAGGATATTTCTAGCCTTGCTACTTGTGGGCTTTTAAAAGAAAAGGGAAGACAAGTACAATATGGGGCTGCACCTACCAGTCCCACTGTCTGGTTCTATCTGTTCAATTATTAAGGACAAAAGAAAACAGAATTAAAAAACCAGAGAATTAAATTTACCTGGATCCTGTGACTCTCTTGTAGTTGTCCTTAGAATACACAGCCAGGATGCTGACCCCTGAGCCTATGTTAACCAGCAGCATAGGATATGGATTATCAAGGCAGTAAGGCTTTTTCTGGCACTGTTCAGGATCTGTAGGGTTTTCAAAATAATAGCACTCTGGTTGGCCATTGAAACCAACAGAATCAACATAAAGGAGGCCCTGGATCAAACAGTCCAATTCATCCAGTTTATGGAGTTGTAGATCAGCAATCTGGAAAAGAACAACAAGAAATTAATAAACAAACATTTCCTAGTATAATACAACACTGAGAAGGACAAAAGGCTCTGCTGAAGCACTTTAATGACTTTAATAGTAACATATTATGCTATTTAAACAGTACAAAGATCTGTCTAAGCATAAAGTCTGAAATAAAAAGTTTGCTATCTGCCTGACAACGGGTACCTCCCAACTGCTGCGCAGTAATGTCGTTTCATTTCTTTGCCTTCGAGATACTCCCTGCTCTGCAAACAGCAAACATTCCCCGCCCCCCACCCCAGTATTCTGAAGCGATGGATTTCTTTCCCCTCATCCCCATCCCAAGAGGAGTATCTGACACATGCCTGCACAGCAGCATTCCTCAGGATGCAAAGTGCTTTAATACATCATCCAACTACATTTCCCAGCAATTTAATGAAGCTTTCGATAGAAGCACTAAGAACAAGAAACTTCAGTTAAAGAATAAGATAGTTAAAGCCTTACATGCTTACGTTAACATGCGTTAAATACACAGAGGATTATGCTTGAAAGATTTGCTATTTTTTTAAGCGTATGTCACCAGTAATCTGAGCGTGCTTTTTCTTTAAATTACAATGAATACTTTAAACTGCTTCATGAAGAACAGGGTATCCTCAATGTTTGGTAAAAAACAACATTAAAAAAAACCCAAACAAAAATATTGTCAGGCTTCGGTCCCCAGCAAGATAGTCATAAAAATATAACTAAGGGAAGGCAGAAAAACAATTATAAGACCTTAAAAAGGACATTCCCTCCAAGATCTCACAGGTCAACCATGACTGTACTATAACAGACATGTCTACTTGCCATAGCATTCTGTTTACTAGATTTAGAAATTGCATCCCTTTCTCGAAATAGGATACAGTGACAATCTGTAGAAAGTCTCCTTTCCAGATGACATTGAGCTTAGACCTGTGTTAGGGAGAGGAGAGGGAGAAAAAAAAATAGTAAAGTCACCCATCCAAATCCTGAGGTCATTTGCGTCCTCACACCTGCAAAGTAGGTCTTGTCTAATGCCACTTTCTAGCAGAAAAAGCAACAGGATATTAGGAACAAAAGGGAGTTGTGCAGCACAGAGCTGGTTCTCAAATATTTGCATATTGCAGGATGTTTTTACAACCGCTAATGGAGAAGATTTACGAGGCTAACTGCCTCCTATTTTTAATTCTGGAAGCTATATTAAGTCACTATAAAGAGGAAACATTTCTGTGGAATGGGCATGGCCAATAGGTTACATTCTTCTGAGCTATTTAAATCTCTCCCCTTAAGTTTTTTCTCTACTTGTACATAGCTCTAACATTCTACTCTTTGTGCCCATCCTTTTGTTACACTTGCTAGTCCCCAGATCCTGGAATCACAGAAAAGAAGTAAGACCAAAAAAGCCCAAACCAACAGTCTCAAAAGACCTCAGCACAGATCCAGTTATTCACAGGACAACAGAGACAGGTGGAGATCATTTCTTCTTGTTTTAGTATTTCCTGCTGTAACTTTCACAATTCCTTCATACTTTTCTTTTGGTTACCACACGGCTGCACAAATTACAGTTACAGAAATGCAGCATAAAAGACTTGAACCATTTAGCCAGCAAATAAAAAGAATAAACAGAAACCAGGAGAAAAAGTTTTAAAAGAAATCACAAAAACCTTAAGGCTACTTTGCAAATATCTTGGATTTCAGCATTTTCTTGCTATTAGACTGAGAGGAAAAGCTCCAAGAGAGATACAAGATACTAACATAATAAATGCTCCATGCACTCTCTCTCACAATGGATGTTGTATGGAGTCCACTAAGTCATCACTCGTTAAGTGGATTTATTTATTCTGTTAAAATCCAACTACCGTTGCATATAGCTAGTCAAAACAAGGAAAGATTCTATACTATAACCATGATCTTCCTCTAAGTTATGTGCCGTACAGTCTAATTTCCTCATCTTACTGTATAAGCTAGATGCAGCATGACCAAACATGATCTAACACAGATACAGCATGCACAAACATGCTACAAACCAGAAGCCTGCTATACAAAGACAAGTCATCAGCAGATTTACGGTCCCTACTATCAAAACCTCTATTCTCCCATAAGTCAAATACCCAGCCACAAGCTGTTTTTGTCTCTTCTATGTTATATTTTTCTAAATAGGTAAGAGTCGGTGAGAGACCTTGCAAGACATGAGCAAGCAATCCAAATCTAAGAGTAAAACACTGCCGGCATCAGTGTGAAAACAGACAAAATCCTTGTTTCTACAAAGTCACAGATTTTTTAAGGACAAACCCAAAAGAAACTAATCAAAGGTTTTTCTTCAAGCACTAAGCATAGAGATTTTATTAGGTCCAGCTCTCCACATATAAAAGACGTACAAGAATATACTCTGCTTTTTATAGCACTGTGCTATATTTAACAGCTGATATACTGTAAGCAGAAAACCCCTATTACTGCTTGCTTTCATGTATGGTATTTATAGCACATTCAAAACCTATTTTCCTGCACTGTTGCAGCAGTCTGGTTTTCATTTTTGGAAGGAACAAGGCTGGCATCCGTATTCCACATCAATCTGGCTTCATCCAGAGACCCATGAGCTCCGCAGTCTTGTACAAGCAGCCATGACAGAGCCACAGTCACAATTCCCCGTCCCCTTCCCTGAGCACAGAACTGCCTTTTCTCTACTCGTTTCTTTGCTCACAAAGACTCAAGCAGCAAAACTGCATCACAGAATAGATGCGCCCGTAAGCATCGTTAACTAATGTGTGAGCAGGCAAACGCTTTGTTCTGGTGCCATCACCTGACCTACCACACTCCGCTTGTCCTCATCTTTCAGCTGTTCAAACCACATCTCCTTGCAGGAACCAAAGTTTATGTGCAAAAATATGAAACAAAAATGGGAGCTGCATGTAGAAACACATTTTAATTGGACATTTTTCCTACAACTTTTTACAAAATGCATTTGCAGATATTTTCCAGCCCTGTACAATCCCTAATGTGAGGGCAGACAGCATAATGGTCAACTTCCCCTGCTCTGCGCTCCTGTAACTATATTCAGCACCTTGCCTCTCTACAAAAATTTTATGTCAGAAAGTTGTGCTATGAGAGGAAGAACTGTGGAACAAAGTAGTATACAGGACCCTGGAGGGAAAATTTATGATGGTTACAGGGAAACCATATGTACATTTTTTAAAAGAATAACTTATCTGCATTATAGCCAGACTGTAGAAATTCCTCTTTACACTGTTTTTAAAACACCGGGGAGGGGAGGGAACAGAACACTTTGGACTTCAAGGAACTCTTCAGGACCATCAAAAGGAGGGACTCAGGACTTTAACCACGTTTACAAGCGGGTGCAACACAGCAAGGAAGAAGCGAACGCTTCTCCATGACAGTCCACACCGCAGCAACAAACTCCTGAAACCCAGCTGTTTCCAAGAGCACACCAAAGGTCTGCTGCTACTGTGTACAGATGCTATTCTAAGGAGCACGAAAGCCAACCGCTTGCTGCACATTTGCAAGAAGTGCTGGAAAATGGTACTGTCTGCTCAAGTTTAAGAGCTTTTTTGCGGGTTTTTTTGTTTGTTTGTTTTTAAATAATGTGCACAATGTCAAAAAATTTTTAGCTGTATTCAAGTGCCAGACAGCATAAAAGGAAAAAGAGTGGTACAAACTTGCTGCTGCTTTGAAGTATGAAAGCACAGGTCAAAGACTCGGATCACGCTTGTTTCTTTCTGGGCAAGTAATACATCCATCTCAGCAAGGAAAACATGAAACAGCCCACTCCTCCACACAGGAGCTGAGGGCAGCCATGACATACATGCAGCACGGCTGAAGCCTAATGGAGCACTGGTGTGCAGACATCTTTCCATTGAAGCTCCAGCCTATGAAAGATTTCACCCAGTTTTAATTTTCACACTGTTACTGAGTTCTGGCAAATGCAGTAAGGTCCAAACCTAGATACCGCTACAAGTTCATCTGTCTCTTGGACTTTCCATCCGAAATATGGTATTTTTTTCTGTAAGAAACCATTAGGAACATAACATCTTGCAAGTTTTTAATTATCAGTTACAACAGCCTCATTTACTGTATCACTCTGGCTTTTATATGCCTACTGGGCGTTGCTCCAATTTTTATTTCTTGTAATAGCTTACAGTCTGTATTTTCCTTCCAACTCCCTCACATTACCTCTCCTCCACTTTATGAAAGATGTACTTTGCTTCCTTTATATTTTGATACACCTCAACCTGCAACCCTGCTTCTTTTGAAAGGCAGGTCCTGCTTGACCAAGCTGATCTCCTTCTATAACCAGGTAACATGCCTAGTGGATGAGGGAAAGGCTGTGGATGTCATCTACCTGGACTTTAGTAAGGCCTTTGACACTGTTCCACACAGCATTCTCCTGGATGTTCACGGTACTCTTCACTGGATAAAAATCTGGCTGAAAGGCCAAGCACACAGAGTGGTGGTGAATGGAGTTAAATCCAGCTGGTGGCTGGTCACAAGTGGTATCCCCCAGGGCTCAGTATTGGGTCTGGTCTAGTTCAACATCTTTATCAATGATCTGGATGAGGGCATTGAGTGCTCCCTCAGTAAGTTTGCAGATGACACCCAGTTGGGTGGGAGTGTCAATCTACTCAAGGGTAGGAAGGCTCTGCAGAGGGATCTGGACAGACTGGATGAATGGGCTGAGGCCAACTGTATGAGGTTCAACAAGGCCAAATGCTGGGTCCTGCACTTCGGTCACAACAACCCCAGGCAACGCTACAGGCCTGGGTAAGAGTGGCTGCAAAGCTGTCCAGTGGAAAAGGACCTTGGGGTGTTGGTTGGCAGCCAGCTGAACATGAGCCAGCAGTGTGCCCAGGAGGCCAAGGCGGCCAACATCATCCTGGCTTGTATCAGGAAGAGGGTGGCCAGCAGGAGTAGGGAGGTGATTGTGCCCCTGCACTCGGCACTGGTGAGGCTGCACCTTGAATATTGTGTTCAGTTTTGGGCCCCTCACTACAAGAACATTGAGGTGCTGGAGCATGTCCAGAGAAGGGCAACGAGGCTGGTGAAGGGTTTAGAGAACAAGTCTTACAAGGAGCAGCTGAGGGAACTGGGGCTGTGTAGTCTGAAGAAGAGGAGGCTGAGGGGGGAACCTTATTGCTCTCCACAACTACCTGCAAGGTGAGGCAGGTGTTGGTCTCTTCTCCCAGGTAACTAGCGATAGGACAGGAGGCAACGGCCTCAAGTTGCATCAGGGGAGGTTTAGATTAGACATTAGGAAAAATTTCTTTACTGAAAGAGTGGTCAGACATTGGAACAGGCTGCCCAGGGAGGTGGTGGAGTCACCATCCCTGGAGGTGTTTAAAGAATGTGTAGACATGGCACTTCAGGATATGGTTTTGTAGGAATGGTGGTGTTGGGTGAATGGTTGGTCTTGATCATCTTAGAGATCTTTTCCCACCTATGATTCTACGATTCTTTTTGAGCTCAGATGAAGTACTCCTCGCAGCTCGTTCCACATCCTGAGGCTGGGAAACATCCACTCACATTCAAAGCCTAATGCAAATTAAGGTGTAAGCCCAACATTCACTGAGGCAGAAGAGAAGACATACTCTGCACTAGCTTTAGGTAAAAAAAGCACTAGGTCTGGGATCCTCTGCAGAGGATTTGCCCTCTTGCCCAGCCAGCGGTAAGGATCTCTTCCCTCTCTTGACAGAGAAGAGATGCACATCGCTCCTAGCCATTGCTTGTGAAGAGTTTCAGAGCTTCTTGCTATGGTGGTAACAGAAGGTACCATGGTTACTTCACCCATTCTCCAGATGCCACTTTCAACTCCGGCCCAGCCTACGCACTACAGGCCAGCACCTATGGCTTGAGGAGCAGTGTCCAACCTCCTCAAGCGACATGCAACAACATTTTTTAGTATCTTACACTAACCTAGATTTACGCAGCTTACTCATCCTACAATACAGGACAGTGAGTTTACTTAAGATAAAGTCTACAAGTCATCCACAGGCACTCCATTAATACCATGATGTCAAACCTTAGAACTGGTTAATAACTGGCACAAGAAAAATCACTCGCCAACACCGAAGCTTATAGCATTTTTCTTACAGGTTACAGGAAAGGTCAAGGCCTGAGTTTAAGTTTGTGCTGGTAACAGATTTCCTTCCTCCCCTGCCCCAAATGTTCTTTATTAAGTGATTGGGTTTTGCCCCAGGCCCTGCTTCCACTAAAGCCAGCAGTAAAATTTCTATCAGGACAAGTCAGGTTCTGTAGGTGTCTGTTCAGGAAAGGAATACAAAGATCCCACCTTTGAGCCACTGTAGTCAACAGGAATTTTGTAATAGCACAGGTTTTACACAAAAGTTTGAATTGTTCTTTCTTCCCTCTTCCCCCATATATCCTTTACATCGAGTTGCTCTACAAAACTGAGTGACAGTCTACACAGCCTCATTACATCGATAGCATACTTATGTGCAAGTAATGTGCGTGTGCTATCATGGAGGAGTCACAGAGTATAAAGAGATTTATATTACAGGTACTCAAGCAAGTAAGTCTATGTACTCCTTACTTTTACAGAAGTGATGTTACTTGAGCATTTACAGAACATGCGAGGTGACAGTACATAGTTGGGGAAAGGAAGGAGGATTATCAGAACTGGGTGACAGACTCATCCATCCCGTAACACCACTGTTACCTGAAAATAAAGTCAGCCAGCCAGAAAGACCAGTCATTCAGAAAGGTGGACAAGATCACAAACAAACACACACACCCCCACCCCACCCCCCAC
>Ga0065711_1003361_pt1 | contig 28361 bp, 23 predicted proteins | sample Hoacrofraction12_FD_59098 | JGI IMG/M metagenome (GOLD analysis project Ga0065711, IMG submission 59098) | Hoatzin crop microbial communities from Cojedes, Venezuela - Epithelial fraction 12 v2 (version 2) | ecosystem: Host-associated > Birds > Digestive system > Esophagus > Crop | place... | reverse complement strand
AACCTCCCTCGACCTGCTGGCCACACTCCTCCTAATGCATCCCAGGATGCCATTGGCCTTCTTAGCAACAAGGGCACACTGCTGGCTCATGATCAATCTGTTGTCCACCAGCACTCCCAGGTCCCTCTCCTTAGAGCTGCCCTCCAGCAGGTCTGCCCCAAGCCTGTACTGGTGCATGAGGTTGTTCCTCCCCAGGTGCACTTGCCCTTGTTGAACCTCATCCGGTTCCTCTCTGCCCAACTTTCCAGCCTGTCTGGGTCTCGCTGGATGGCCGCACAGCCTGCTAGTGTATCCGTCACTCCTCCCATTTAGATTAGATTTAGCAAAATAACTCAGGAAACTGCAGAAGGTATCAAATGAGGTTGCTCCCTAGGAAAAATTCTTCCACCCTATTGTGACCCTGTTTTTCTTCTTACCATGAGCAGTCTAAAAGAAGAAGGGACCGATTTAGCTTCCGTGCATAGAACACTGGTCTGAAACCACAATGACTGGCTGCTCTAGCAGAAATTCTTAAAAAATTAATCAAGTTCAGTGATGAATTAGGAAAGGCATATACCACCTAACCTGTAGACATGCAAAACTCAGGACAAACAGCTATTTTGACATTTCTAGCTGGGAATCCTGCCCTCCACAAACATATTTGATGCTCAGACATGGTCTCTTGGCTGCTTGCAGTCCTCCCCATCTGTCAGGATGGCACTGTGCCCACGCACAAGGTGGTACATCAGCTTCACTAGGGCATAGGTGCCAAGTAAATTCTGCTGTTTGCAGAGCTTTGCATGTGCTGGTTCTTCAGTAGGAAGCCTCTGCTTTATTACAGCAAGGCTGCCTCTCCACGTGACTCTCTACACTTGATTACACCTGTTGACACTTTGGTATCTAAGGAAGCATACTTAAATAATACAAGTAAGAAACATCGGTACGCAGGAATGGATTTAGGAATCTGTATTGCACATGCATTGAAAATCCATTGCTACCTATTTTATTTTTTTTTTTTTCTGATCCCACAAGAAAAGCCTGCTTTTCAATATGAGGCAAAAAAAGATCAGATTTTTGGTGACAGTTCACTTCCTGGCTCATCTTTCTAGTCTGGAGAGAAGTATATTGACGTAATTTATGTCATCTTTATTAACACCTTCAGTTGATTCTCCTTCTCCTCACTCTTCCCCTGCCCCTCACCCCAAAAAGAAACAATTCTAGTTATCATCATTAACTCAACCAAAACAAAAAATAAAACACAATGGAAAATGATTGCTGAAGAAAGGAAAGAGAAGCCTGACTCTTCTGTCTTCTTGATTTTGCGGTGGTGAAACTATACTTACCACAGTGGAATAATCTTTGCTTTATCCCAGTGAATGAACTATGAAGGCAGAGAAAAGCCAGGCACTTCAACTGGGTATTGTGCTTGGGCAACTCAGTGAGCATTCTATATATCTGAGAAAGCATAGGGATAGTTTCCTTAGCAATAAAGGATATAATCACCTAAAAGATGAGAAAATTCTGAAGCTGCAAAGACTTTGCTGTACCTTCTCCTTACAACAGTCCACATACCTGGTCTAGGGAATAAGGCTGCACTGCCTGGGGGGGAACTGAGTTTTCCTGGGTTCTAGTTATTATTGAAATTATTTTCTTTGATGAAAAGCAGAATAAACTGAACTGAACTGTCCTTTCAAAGGACAACTCTGTGTTTCAAAAACACATTCTCTCGTTTGCACATAACTGGCTATTCATAGCAGTCAGAAACAGAAGTCTTCATTGTTCCTTTTATATCTTGTAGACATTAAATTTCACAGGGATATTTCCTGTAACAATGATGAGACTTTTAGCAACCATACGAGCGCTCAAAATTCCTACTCATCTTTTCATCTCTTGTTGCCATATAACTATACTGTTTCATGTGTGACTCATCCATCTGTGTTTCAGTCTTTTCAATTTCTACTTGTTGCATTGAAAAACTCACATAAAATGAGCTTTCAGCTGTATTTACTCTTTTTTTTGAAGAAAAAAATCTAATTTCCAAATATATATTATATTTTTAAAACCTCCAATCTCCTGATTAGTCATAAATGTCTTCAAAGAGGTCTTTTAAAAGCTAGAAATAATCACAATTTTTTTGAAACCTTCCAGAGACACGCTTTTCTGTTCTTATCTATTTTTATTTTGTCTACTCACTGATTGTAGTGAGACACATAAATTGCGTAACTCAGAAAGATTTAATGCTGCAGAAGGATACATAAAATCACCTCTTACTGTATTTGTTCCCTCACTTGCCACTAAGAGTATCCCTTACTCTGATTTTCTTACATACATCTTTTTGATTGATGTATCTTATTTTCCCCTCTATTTCCATAATTCCCATTATATTTATTCTTAGACTTTATTTGTACTGAAATAGAAGTATTCCAAGCATTCATATTTTCCTGAATATTTCTCAGTCCTCTAGGTCATAGTAGTGTTTGCCCATTTTTTCTTTTTTTTGGTTCTGCTAAGTTGTTCTCCAATGCTACAGCACTATATCATATTATTCTAACTACGGAATGTATCATTCTACCTCACCTGCCCTACCACGCTATCTCTTAGCGTCTTTGACAAATTATCACCATTATTTCCCTTCTAACTGTTCTTGTGCCATTCATCACCCATGACATCAAATAACTGCTCTTCTATCAAAATAATATACCTACATCATCTAGCCAAGTGAATATTCAACAATTTTCTATTAGAGATGGCCAGAGACTGACATATCTGTCCTACCTGGCTATTCACAGATGAATGGATGAACCGAGCTGTTACCAAAAAAAAAAAAAAAATTGTGATCAGGTTTGGGTTTCCAGTTAAAACATCCCTAAAATGGTTTAATTTTCCGTAAGAAGATAATCTATAGGTGGTTTAAAAGAGAAAACTTCATCATGGAAAATGTTATCACTGACCTAAAGTATTAACAGCATTTTAATTCAACACTTTTCTATGTGAAAGACTTAACTTTGATATGTGTGTGTTGCGGTACTTTAATATTAGAAGTGCTTGATCTATTGTAATCACACCAGTTTATAAAATTGATCCATCTCCTTTAAGGCAAATCCATTTTCTGTACCTATAGAGAACTAGCTGAAATGGAGTATTTCACTACCATTCATGCTAATAGTTCATAGTACATTTTAACTGGAAATGAAAAAAATCCCTCCAAATTTCCCTAAGGTAGAAACATTGACAGAAGCCACGTAGATCTTTTGAACTGAGAAAATTATGGTGTTTTATGCTTTTTATTATTTTAGGATTTTAAACATTTGTGATTTTGTGTGATTTATATCACATTTCATTCACTGAAGAAACATATGAATACAATCTGAAACTCTAATTTTATAGATCAAAATATCTGGCAATTGCATTGAAATGATGACATTAGACATTTAGAACTTTTAATAAGAGAATAAGTTGGGCTGCAAGTACTCAAAGAAGAAACAGCTTTCACTATTAAGGAAAAACATTTCAGTTTAACTTTTTTAAAAAAGATGCTGTACAAAGAGTAGAGACCAGACAAAAAATCACGTTTTGTGACACTCGGCACAGAGGATCCTGAAAATTAAACACCCCATTACATTCCCTGTTACTGACATGGCATTCAGCAGGCTTGGATGAAGGAAGTGCTGGTGGACCAACCACAAGTGTCACTCTTCCCAGATTAACAGACCTGATCCTATCCATTAGCATAAATCAATACAGCGACTGGATTTGGACATTCTTGAGAATTCAACTCCATTCAGGCTGAGCTGAGTGCAGTTTTTCTACCCTTATTAAATGACAGGGAAGCTTGCTCGGTTCGTGAGAGAAATTTACATCTGGAAGAAAATTTCAGATGTGGAACTCAAATTCATATATCCTTTTCTGCATCCCTAAATATGGGCTTATGCAGTGAGCATGGTGGTTTGATGGGTTTATCAAGTAATAGTTGTCTGCCCAAAGTCTATTAAGACAGAAAATTATTTAGATTGGTTACATCATGCTTACAGTATTTGTCTTATTTAGGATTTTCATTCCAGTGCAGGATGTCATAGAAATGGGGTACTGTAACATCGACTTTCCACTAGCTAAAGTTGCTCACTGACAGTAACTCTAATTTTTCACCTTTCTAATATAAACATTTAATCTGTACTGAGGTTTAATGACCATTGCCAAGAATCAAGTATACCTTTTCTCTATCTTGTTTTCAGTCTGGCCAGTTTTTCAGTTTTACTACAACTTAATGACATTCATGAAATGCAAATGCAATCTCTAAGCACTCCTTTTGTGTGTCATTGTCCATGTGCCCTCTTGTAAACAGTCATTTATTATTAATTACTTTATTCACCTGAATTAATAAAGACCAAATCTCTCACCCATTCACAATATAAGAAGAATACATTTCACCACTTTTCTTTTTTCTTTTTTGTCTTTTTCATTGGCTAGAAGGGAGAGGTCCTCTGGAAAAGAAAATCTGAACAAACATTTCTTCCTGCTAGGTGTTGCTGTTGAAGGCAATCATGATACCACACTGAGTTTTCATTCTCCTCTGAACAGTCTTGCACCTGATGACATGGAGTTACGCAGCTATTATCAAAGCCTGTGTCCTTTCCTTGGCCACTGTTAATGGACACATGCCAATCTCTGGAAGCAGTATGGGTTATCTATGGTTACAGTAATTTTTCTCTTTACAGATGTAAATGGAATGGTATTACTCAAAAAAATAGAGCTGATTGCTTCTTGCTGTTTACCATGATTGATCTCTAGAAGTAAAAGATGAGTATTCTTTCCCATCTCCTTATGTGTGAAATAAGATTCCAATTAGTGGTGCATCACTGGGTGCGCAGTGAGGAAGCTCTGTTTCCAGCTGCATTGTGATGTATTCTGAGTGAGAGAGAGTGGGAAAAGGCAGATGCATAGTTTCAAGCCACAGCCAGGCCTTCTGCAGCTAACCTGCCATGTCATGTGGCAGGAGAGAGCCTGCAGCCTCTAACTTTTCTTGATGTCCAGGTGGACTCCGCCAATATATAAGGGTAATCAATCAGTCACCAGTGCCCACCTAATCAACTAATTCTGCTACAATTAACAGTAGAGCTAAATTTAGCTACAAAGGAGTAACATGTCTGCCCCCTTCTCTGCAATGCTTGATGTACCATCTCCTTTCTCCACTGCTACCTGGTCTGTCACAGCTATTCCTTGCACTAGAGCTGTTCTACTTCTTTCTTTCCCAAAAGAGAGTTTTGCTTCTCATGCTAAACCTGTTTTGCATAATTCAGAATCTGTGAATATTAAAAAAAAAGAGAATAAATTTCCTTTAATATTGGAAAATTTTGAAAGATACATCAAGTATTAGGCACTGGGTTCTGAGGGGAGTGGGTTTACAGTCACATTTTCTATGACTATTTTAAGGGAAGTATCACTTTTAAGTCTTTGTTGTGCCTCAACTAAGAAACTAGATTTGGGGAAAGAAAAAAAGCCAAACCAGCCCATGCTTTCCTCATGCTTTTCCTCTTCCAACATGCAAAATCCACCCTTTTCAAAGCATCTGGCATATCTACACAGACAGATGCAGATAGCCCCAAATTCATTCTGCCCACCCTGCAAGCTGTCTGGCCTTACTCCAGCTCCCATCCAAAAGCCATGTGGCTGTGATGGAGCATCACTGAGCCTGGACTAATAAACTTGACCTCTCAGAAGCTAAACACAACACCGTGCAGCTAATGCAGCTCTGCAGCTTCTGGCCAGGATGATGTTGGCATTTGGCTTGCTCGGAGCATGAACAAAATAGATTCAGGTCTGTCTGTACTTGTGCTTAGAAATTTCTTTCATGTTTCTCTGTTAGATTCCTTTTTTACCAACACCCCATACAATTAAAAAAATTCCACTCTTCAACCCTCAGCACACCTTCATTCACATAATCTGGTGAATATTAGTACCTATACACTTGTTTATAGTCCAAGCAAGAAAACATCTGAAGTTGATTCTTATTCCAACTCCAGCTTCAAATCATTACCACACAAATGACATACATGACAAAAAATCTGCCTAACTGTACAAATAAAACAGTATAAAAAGTTGAAATAAGGAAGGAGAAAATAGGTGATTTTGTTATTCATTTCTAACTTCCTAAACATCTAATTTTTGGATCCCAATCTGTTAGTCTCATACGTCTTCTGTCTTCCCAGCGTGTGCTTGGCAAAGGTCAGTGGACTGTCTGAGTACCAGGTCAGTGTCGGTATACTTCAGACAGACTGAAGCTGCTCTAACTTCATTCTGCATGCTGAGACACAGTTGGACAGTGGAAGTATGCTGGACTTTCTCTCCTTTTACTGTACAATTATTTGAGAAGGTGAGCACATTTGACAGCAGCCCCACTTCCTTAGTAGCCATTTGATTTTTGTCTCTTAAAGAATACATACAGTAAAGACAGAAAGCTTGGGTTTGGTACAAAACTCTTTGTAAGCACTTCTCCAAGCCTTGTAAGCTACTTTATCTATTTAGTATACAACATACCATTTTAGCTCTTACATTTTTCTACCCAGTTCTATGGAAACCCAGTAATTTCTCAGCAGTGTCTTTTGTAGAAATCTCTTCCCTTTCTTTGAGTCCATTGCTTTTGCTCACAATCCCATATCTGTAACCAGAGCCATTATGTTTTTCCACACCTGAAGGGTACCTGTAGATGACACTGTCATTCGGTATGACTTCTATTACAGAGTTAGAGAAACAAGAAAACAAGTAATAAATCAAGCAAAGACTCGCTGAAGGAGTGAGTGTATGTTTCTTCACTTGTGTACTACAGCAGACCTGTGAATACAGCTGACTGATAGAAATAGGGTATGTGGAAAACAAATTCACTTATATTTACCTAAAGCTATTTTCTTCACAGATATTTGAATTGTCTAGGTGATACATGAGACAAGCTGTACGACTGGCAGAACTTTAAATTTGCTTCAATTAATACAGCCACATGCCTGTAATGACAGAGAAACAGAAGGAAATCTTTGACCTCAGGTGTATCTTATTCTGTGGTTTTAAAGGGTAGTTCTACCCATGAAGAATTTAAATGAACTCACTTTAGATTGTAACATACTGTCATTGGTTAGCTATGAATACCTTAAAGAATATTTAGAAAGCTAAACATGACAGCTAAGTTCTTGGTCTCTGATACGCAATTACTGCAAGACTGAAGAAGGACACAGATCAGTAACAGGGCTAAAGAAATGTAGTGGAAGTTTGGACACTAATGAAGTGGTGGGTTTTCCTTAAAGAAAAAAAAGATTTTTTTAATTTTTTTTTTTTAAGGTTGTAATCTATGTAAGCACAAAGCATCCTCAGGCCTGCAAATTCACATCTCCACAACCTCATTCATTAAACAAGGTCTTTAAAGCTGAATGAAAGGTACATCTCAAACAACCACATTTTTGGAGATCTGTTTAGTGCAAATAAGTTCAAAGGTTCTTCATTGCACAGAGAAAGGTAAACATTTAGGAAGAGCTATGCATTCAACAGGAACATACATTGACTTTTTGCCTTTGTCATTTATAGACATAGCTGATATGTGGGAAGAAATCTAAATATTAAAGTACACAACTAAATAAAATACTTAATAGTTACAACACAGAAGACGAAAAAATACAGAAGTGATAACCATGCACACATGTATTGGAATGGACTAAATGAAATTCTAAAAGCTTCCGTTACTATCTCTAAAACTTTTATAAACTGAAGCACAGAAAAACGGGGGAGTAAGACAAACTGTAAGAATGTGTGCAAAGGATACCTCTAATAGAAAACAATTTAAATGACCTTCTGAGCATATTTCTCTTTCATCAGTGGTAATATTATTGATGGTTAAATATAACGAAATCAAGAAATAAAAAAAAAAAATTATTCAGAGAATAAAAGAATAAAAGAAATATCTGAGCATTGTGAAAAATGTTCACCCAGTTAAAAGAAGTAATCCTTTAAATGACATGCAGGATTATAAACCTTTACTGAATTTTCTCATACCCTAGACAGACAGGCACAACTGTTCAGAGTCCATCAAGGTCAATGAAAGACCCTGATGAGGTGCCAAGCGTTCACTGAAGAAGAGCTTACAGGAACGAATCCAAGTTTCACTTTCAGCTGTTGTAAAACTCATAAAGAATATTGGCTTTTTGGAGTTGGAGGCAATCATGGAATGTGTAGTAGTGAGGACTCTTGAGGAAAAGAATTAGTCATTTCCATCTAGAGGTGAAGAAAATACTCCCATGGACATAAGTAATGTGCTCTTGGTAAAGCATAGTAGTTTTCTTCTGCTAGAAAGTTCCTTCCAGTGTTTAGAGCGGGATGTGATCAGCAGTCTCTCCTCTAGATATTGAACACTGTCTATCTCTTAGCTTGGTGTTGTGTAGTGGTATAACCTGGACTGCAAAATCAAAAAGAATAAAAGCCTAGGGAATACAAAAAATTAGAACTAGAAAAAGATCAGAGACATGCTGTGAGGACGATCTGAATGAAGACAAGCAGACTGCTCAGATGCAGTCAAGAAGAGGGAGTGCTCAAGGAATCTTTCTAATGATTGACAACAACAAGGATTTGTGGTGAAGAGGCAGCTGGAAGCCAGGCACACTATCTTAGGGCAGTGAAAATAAATCTAGACACCTATATAGAGACACCAGAATCACCGTCCCTAAGGTCTTATCTGAAAATTCCGGAGAATATCAGAGGTCATTCACTATTCTAACAGAAACGTGAGACTCCAAATAAAATAGTTTGCCAGATTCTGAGTAAAATGGAGAGATTAGAATAAATGTTAGGACTAGTTTTAAGAAAATCCTCAGCCTGCTCACAAGTCAGGACATAGAAATCAGCCTCGTATTTCTAATATCTGAGATGCTTTAATTATTACAGCTTTATGTATTCATCCTTTTATCTTCATTACAATAAAGTGTACTAAATTACATGGCATTATGTGAAGTTTCATAAAAGAAAATTCTCTACCAAAGAGAGCCTTTTAAATGCTGTTACCGCTAAATGTGATTAAAGTGTGATTTCTTCCATCAAGACAGGTGAAGAGCAGCAAATTGCCCACAGTGCTTGCAAATTGAACAGAAAAACCTGCTTATTGACCACCTAAATTGTTTTAGAGCAGATTGATACATCTCAGTTATTTATGTGAATAAATATCAAGAGAATAAGCCTCTCATTTACAAGAACTCCCAAGTGGTAACTGCCTGGAACACAGAAAATAATCACAATATCAGTTCTTTACCGAACAGCACACAGATTAGATACAAGCTCTCTCTGGACAGCACAGCCAATAACATGCAGCTTGTAAAGTGTAGTATAAAAGCAATTTATAAAGTTAGAGTCAGACTCTTCCACAAGAGGGTGACTGAATATGAAAAACAAGCAACACTTTTGGGAGGCATGTTAGGTAAAATTACAAATTTATTTTTAAGAACTAAGGATGCATTTTGAGTAATATTTTCTCAAATCATGGGAAAAAAACAGCAATCTTGGTTTTTTAAAAGAAGAAAAAAATGGAGCTTGCCACATTACTGATTAGCACATTGGAAAGCTTATCCTGCCTGTGTCATGACATTATGCTAGGCATTCATAGCACTTAAGAAAACTCATTCTACCATCTGCTACAAAGCTTATTACGTTCAGAATGATATTGTATTATTAGCCAACCTTTTAAAGGAATGACCAGCATCCAGCAAAGAGAAAAAATATTAGTTTTTAAAGCTATATTTTGCCATTTAAACCACAGCAGCGGTTGGGTTTTGTCTGAAATCGCAGTTTAGATGATTCTTGTCCTGATTAAAATACCTGCATGAGGTATATAATGAATGAGCATCTGGAACATATTCCAAACATTTTATTATCTTACTGCTGAAAAATTTAGATTAATTTAGCCTTGAATATTGAAGTCTTCAACTAGTATGTAAATGAATGGATACATGATCTAGTTGAAGGTGTCCCAGCTCATTGCAAGGAGGGCTGGAATAGATGACTTTAAAGGTCCCTCTGAACCCAAAATATTGTATGATTCGATGAATAGATGGATGAATGAAAGGGTGGATGGATGAAATCTTCAGCCCTTCTCCGTGGCCTGACTGCAGTCACCCCATCCACCTCCACATGCTTGGGAATATCTGAAAAGCCATACTAGGATGCATGAGGAATTGTGGAAGACAACAAATGGCAAGGCTGCTTCATAAACAGTCCTTTGCAAATGCCAGTGTAAAGGGTTCCTTGTGAATGGTACAGCTGCCTGGGGCCAGACAAAACTATTGCTTGCTATGGGCCTGTAGCTTAAAATATTTTAAGGAAGCTGGATATTGCATCCAACAGTCCAATGAGGTTATCACGAATTGTGAAGACTACTAAGACACTAAATTATACCAAGATCACCTTTCAGCTCCAAAATTGTTTGGACTTGAAAAGACACAAAGATACCTTAAATCTTTCAGGGTCCTCAGCTCAGTTGACTCTTACTGAACATCACTCCTCTACCATAAGGGCTTTAGCATAATCATAGAATCATAGAAAGTTTTGGGTTGGAAGGGACCCCTAGAGGTCATATAGTCCAACCCCCCCGCAGCGAGCAGGGACACATAATGTCTTCCTGTTCTGCAGCTCTGTCTAGAAAATATCAATGCTATTAGAATACATATATTTTATAGGACAAATGCAGATAACAGACAACAATGTGTGCTGAATAGGTCAGTATTTTTCTGATAGTTTGTATTGGGAGTACGTGACAAGGTTTTGGTAACAGGAAGGCTACAGCGTGTCTGGATTCCGCTGGGATAGTATTAATTTTCAAAAGAAGCCAGGAGGGGACAATGCTGGGCTGACCCAAACTACCAAACAAATCGGATATTCAATACCGTCTGATGTTATGCTCACTTTGGAGCAAGGGGATCTGGAGGGGGCGGAGGTCAGTCGCGGCTTGGGAGCGTGCTGGGCATCAGATGGTGAGAGTTGCTCTGTGCATTCCACTGTTTGTTTTATGTATTCTCCTTCTCAGTATTATTGTTGTTACTATTCGCTTCCTCTGCTTTTCTGTTAAACTGCCGTTATCCCTACCCATGTGTTTTGCCTTTTTCTTCCGATTTTCCTCCCCACCTCAGCAGGGGAGAGGCAATAGAGTGGCCACGTCGTTCTTTGTTGCCAAACAGGGCTAGACCATGACAGTCCTTTTTAGGGCCCAAAGCAGAGTTCGAAAGATTTGGATAATGGCAGTCCTAAACAGAACATGCTAAAACAACATTGTTATATTTTGTTATACACATTTATTGTAATAGTTAAATAGTCACTGGTCAAAATGTTGCTGTCTTTGGTCACATGGTTGTGGTATGTAAACCCTTACCTGCTGCATGTATTCACTGTGTTACTGTTCACCATCTCTGTGAAATGGATCAGGATTAACATTTTGCTGTACTATATAGTATCGACTTATGATATGACAACATCCTCAGGCACAAGTTTAGGCTTGTATTTGTATGGAGCACTGCAATAATTTCCATACCTTGGATGCTATCTCTCAGAATTCATTAATAATCGAACCCACTCTATGAGGAAAACTGGAGGGGATACCTTCCCCCACTCTTTCACTCCTCCTCTCTCCTTCAGGCTTGTTGTAACAGCTTTTGAGAATTTCGAGTATCCTTGGGATGCTCAAGCCAGTATGCTGCTATTGTTCTGTCTCCTGAATGTGTTTCAGGTCTTGTTTAGGGTTAAACAACTAGTTAAAAATATCACACAGAGATCTGCCCCGAGGCTGGATAGCTATGAATGGCTGGGTGTGTGGAATAGCATGGGCAAATGCCTAGCACAGTGGGCACCGCTGGTGTTTTGGAACCTCACCCCTGAACAAATGCAGAATCCTGACAAACTAGTACAATATTTGGAAGAAGTGTGCTGCCACCCTGGCAATTCCAGAGAGACACAAATTATTGTAATGTGCTGGGGCCTTGCTCATGTCTACGGAGACCTGTGCAACACTATCCAGTGCTCTAAGGGAAAGGGAGGGAAAACAAAGCAACAAGAACTGCAGCTTGCCCAACCCCCACGGTGGGCACGGTGGCTAAACCAGAAAATCAATCCGTGCCGGTATCAGTCACCCCTATACAGAAAAAGAAATACACAAAAATATCAGTGTGCCCAGTAAGAGATGATGCTGAACCTGGGCCATCCCAAGAGCAGAAGGAGGCAGAGCCAGAGATAATTACCTGATCCCTGTCCCTGAGCAAGCTGCAAGACATGGAAAGTATTCAGCCGCCACCCATGCAAGCACGTTGTTACCTGGCTGCTCTGATGCAGGGATAACTGGGCCAGTAGGTTGGAATTAGAGGGTAGAGAAGCCAGGCAGCTGGGATTCCTGGCCAGGGAAGGGGGCATTGACAAGGTCATTGGAAAAAAGACGTAAGTCCACAGCCTCTGGAGGTGATTTCTGTCAGGTGTGAGGGAAGGGTATCCTTTCATTGAAGATGTTGTATGTTATCCAGGCAAGTGGACCAAGATGAAGAGAGGTGTCCAGTACCTGAGGGAATTAGATGTGCTGGAGATGGCTTATTATGACCCAGAAAATGCGCAGTTACCCATACATCCAGATGAAGTCCAGTGCACACAACCCATGTGGAGGAAGTTTGTACAGAGCGCACCACTGTCTTATGCCAACTTATTGGCAGTAGTGGACTGGAAAGGTGAAAAGGCACCAACAGTGGATGAAGTGGCTGTCCGACTCCGGCAATGTGAAGAAATTCTCCCTTCCTCCCTCATCTCAGCTCTGGAGAAATTGTCCCAGAAGGCCCAGCAACCCAAAAGCAGTATGTCCTACTCCCCACCTGTAAGGACAAGTATCTCAGCTATTACGACTAAGTGTTTGCTCAGGAGAGAAGATGTAGAGGGTACACACTACGAGGCACTCTGTGGTTCTACCTGCATGACCACGGAGAGGACATGTGGAAGTGGGATGGAAAAACCTACCTCAACCCTAGAGGAACGAGTGCAGGAGCAGAGATTACTCTGCAGCCCATGAAGAAGACCATAGTGAGGCAGGCTGTCGTCCTGCAACTCATGGAGCTCCACAGTGGAGGAGTTCTGCACCTGCAACCTGTGGAGGAACCCATGCCAGAGCAGGTAGAAGGAGGCTGTGACCCCATGGGGAGCCCGTGCTGGAGCAGGTTTGCTAGCAGGACTTGTGACTGCACAGGGGATCCACACTGGAACAGTCTTTTCCTGAAGGGCTGCACCCTCCAGAAGAAATTATCAGACACTGCGTTATCATTGATTATCATAGGTATTATAGCTGCTGTGTTCTATTTCCTGACTATTCCCAAATTTGTTTTAGAAAGCTGAAATGAGCTTCATAAGAAAAAGGTGTCCTGAAGAAATATATGACTGTCAGGTGAGGCAATCATATTTTATCATACACCATTCCTTAAGCTACAGCAAGTTGTAACAAAAGATGAAATTAAAAAATAGCAAAGGAAGTTAAAAAAAAAAAAACCCTCTTTACTTTTATCTCTGTAATTCCAGCACCGACATTATGTCGGACAGTATTTATTAAAGAGATGCTATTTCAGATGCCAGATGGAGATGCAGGGTCACTTCTGTAATACCCTTTTGTCAAAGTAACTATTTTCGCAAAGGCTTATTGAGAGGGGAAATGACCATCTCTATTACTGAATGTCAACAAAACAGTGTAGATGGAAACAATTGTCTCATCATCGAGCACTGGCTCAAACTGCCCTTGACATCTCTATTTTGACTTTCTGAGTATATTAGAAGCACATTATCACAAGTTAACTCTTTGCTGACACTTTATGGGTTTAGCGTATCATAGGTTACTAACATATACCTTGGGAAGCAGAACGTGAAATAGTTACACTTGCTGACAACAACATCATGCCCTTCCCTGCAGAGCTGCAGTACTTGAGGAGGCAAAGAAGAATTGTATGAATCTTTATGTCCAGCTGTTTAAGAACATTGCTTTGACAAAGCCTTTATTATTATTATTTTGAGAAAGAAGTCCACAATTCATAGATGAAAGCCAGGACAAGTTCACAAGAAACACTTTATTCGGCAGTACAGTAGTGTTTCTGCTGGGTGTTCTTGCCAGAAATCAATTTTACAGTATTTAGCTGAAAACTGTAATAGATATTAAGACATATCAGCAGAGTTCTTTATGTTAAAATATCACCAATTGCCTTTTTTACATTTCTGTTACAAAACACATTTTTGTCTTATTTAGCACAGTGCAGTTTTATCTCAATTTTTCTATTTAAAAAGTGCAAATATATGTAGTGCTTTGAAATGATAATAAATTAACCTGCATGTTTACTCTCATTCCTTTTCAGCTGCAGCAATGTTACAGATCATAAGTTCTTTCTACTGGTAATACCTGATCACCCAGGTAATAATTTATACCACAAAATTGAGGTTGAATACACCCCATACAATACATCATTGCTGAAGACTTGTCACATATTTCATACACTTGTTGAAGGTTTAGGTCCCTGCCCTGTGTCTGCAAGCTCATTGAGGCATTAGGATATTCTTTTCTCCTTTTTTGTCCTCTAGAATTCTAACTCTTGAATACAACAGAGACAGAGCAAGCCACTACTCTTGAGAATTTTCTATAATAATTCACTTTGAGCTATACAAGACAAACACAAGTGGCTGAGATAAAACTACTCTTTTGTGAATGTTGGATAAAAATTATCCTTTATTTCTGTTTAGTAAATTGTTTACTACTTTTATTAATAGTTACTGGACTTAAATCTTGCTCCTTTGCACGTGGGAATGAGGATTTCTATCCGTATGTTAAAATGACCTAGGTTTGGAGAACTGTGTTGCATGCAGATGCATCTACCGAAACTGTAGTAAAAGACAGATTTTTGGGTCGAGATACTTATAAGAGTTTCCTTAATGTATGAATCCACCAGGAAGTTATTTCTATGGTAAACATGGTGCAAAAGTTCCAGTATGTTTTTCTGGGATGTAAACACATGAGAGAGTTCTTAAGAAGTGACTTTGAATATGTGATTATCATATTAGTTTGAAAATATTTTTTTATTGGCTTGCTTATGTCCATTGTCGCCTGACAATACCTGAAGGCTGTATCACAGCAAAAAACCCAAAACTTTTGACAAACGAGGCTTGTATGTTCTTAGTTAAGATCCGTGACAACATTTAGAATATATGTGGGGATGAATAACAGTTTGCTGGAATTTGCTACCAATTCCAAATTACAAATGTATCTGTTAGCTCCAAAAGAAAGATTTGTTGCTCAGATTTAAAAGGTCCAATCCACAAGCCATTTTTGGGCACCTTTTGACATTAACATTTTTCTTAGCCATTATAGCCAGTTGAATCTGTTGTATGTTTCAAAAAAAAATCTCAGCTTTTTCATGTGAACTGAGAAGTATACCATTCTCATTTTATCATCTAGAGTACCTGGGTAACCATGAATTCAAAAAGTAATGGTATATTTCTATAGACACATGCCTGTATGTTTATATCTAAAGCTTCATCAACTGTAGAATTGCTAGAGTACTTCCAAAAATTTTTGTGCCACTATAAACTTGTGTTCAATTTGTGTGTGTCTAAAGGCCTTTTTCCAAGCTTTTTGTTATAAGTCTGTAACAACATCACGGCACGATTCATTTATTAATCAGAACATAGTGGTGTTATTTCCCAGACGTCAGTCAGGTATTTTGTTTTTCCTGTTTTAAACAGATTTGTGTTGAGTAGCTGAAGAATGTGAACTTCCCATCAGTGTAATCGCAATAAGAAGCTTATAACAGCAGGTGCTTTAATCATGTTACAGACAAATAACAAATTTTGGAAGAAAAGATACAATTACACTGATCAAATATATGAAACAGATCCAACAGCTTCACAATTTTAATCTATCAAAATTACAGTATTAAAATAAGGCAGAAAACCAGTTATTCTGAGGCAAATGAAGTCAGATGAATCAACAAATATGGTTTTAATGTGAGGAAGATTTTTTCTCTTTCCTGCTTATTTTACTGAAAGTGTGTTTTAGATTTTTATTAGCTTTGACTTTTATATCAAATATGCATCTTTCACAGAGTAATCTTGAAAACTGCAAGTTTGTCACAGAACCTTTTACATTTTACGATGTTCTCTAGTTCAGAAACGTTTATGTCTATTTAAAGTTATAAGCAGAATTCTTTCAGCTTACACTATGAACCTCTTTTTCTCATTGGGAAGATCATTTAGATAGGTTGTATTTTTTCTCCTTGTGGAATTTCATATCACAGACAGAAGTTCTGAACTTTTGATTCTGAGCAATTGATGACCATGATTACGACTGGAAAGGAGAATTTTGTCACAAAACTTCAATATCTTCAATCTGGTTCCATGTTCTGGGAAGAATATGTGTTTTGTGGAAGCTTCAGTTCCTTTATCTCATCTTCTTTAACCTTTGAAGTGTGTCCTGGGTTTGACCAGGACAGGGTTAATTTTCACCAGAAGCCGGGAGGAGACACAGCCAGGCGGGCTGACCCAGCCTGGCCAAAGAGAACAGGGTGTTCCATACCATGTGCTGCCATGCTGGGTTCGGGGTTGGGGAGCGTGGCCGAGGGGGGAAGGCGAAGTCGTGGCTCGGGAGCGAGGACGGGGCGTCGAGGTGGTGAGAGTTACTCTGTGCATTTCACTGTTTGTTTTGTATATTCTCCTTATCAGTATTGTTGTTGTTACTGTTCGCTTCGTTTGCTGTTTCTCTTAAACTGTCCTTATCCCGACCCACAAGTTTTTTGCCTTTTTCTTTCCATTCTTCTCGCCACCTTAGTGGAGGGAGAGGCGATAGAGCGACTGGGTGGCCCTTTGTTGCTGGCCATGACCAAACTGCAGCAAAGTGTAAGAGAATCACAGAGAACATCTTAATTCAATGGAAAAGTATGCAGTATGTAACTTACTGGTGCGCTTTCTGGTGGGGGTTGCAAGTTATTAATCTCAGATCCCAGGTTCTTTTTTTCTTTCAAAATAACTGAATGAATAAAGTTGATCAATATCAATCAGAATACATACTCTTGACACTTTATTGCAAAACAGGCAGTGCATCTTTATCTCAAACGAAAATGCACCAACATCATGATACAGCTGGAGCTCTGGTGATACTAACTTTGTAAGCCAACATAGCTGTACCATGCAAATTTATGTTCTCAGAAATAGCAAGTACAAGAAGTTCAAATAAGACTTTACTCTCGCTAGATTAAAAAAGGACATGGCTGTGAAATAAAATTACTTGATTTCTTATCTGGAAAGTAGTGTTATTAAAATAAACTGTAGAGTTAAACAAAGAGACTAAAAGAACAATTGTTCTAAGGTAGCCAAATCAAGATAGTTCATGCTATGTAAGTCTTAGTTTGCAACAAATGCTGTAAATGAAAAAACTCTTTTGAAATGACATTGTCCAAAGGGAGGGGCAGAAAATTTCAATAGCCTTTCAAATAATTCAGTTATTGTTAGGAAAAGTATCTGTGTAACTTCCTTGGATGTATAACTCCTCTTGATTCCTTAATCTGTTCAATGTTGGAAGGATTAAAAAAAAACTTCAGTTGAAGAGTTTCTACTGATCTAATTTTAATGAAGCATTCAACAGTTTCAAATACATTGATATATTCTGTAGTGTCTTGGGAAGATGAAGAGTGAATAAAAGCTCTTTACATTCCTATAAGTATTGTTGATCTAAAAAATTTGTTTCCATCCCAGAGGAAATTCTGACATTGTAAAATTTATTTTTATTATTTGCATTGAAAAATGAAAGTGTAGGTGTTTCTTACAGCAGTGAAATTTGGAAAAAAATAGTCACTTAAACATTACTGTGTTTCATTTTCATGAGTTTCCATTCCCATGTGATAAAAACAGTAGAACAAAAAATATCAAATTCTAATATTGAAGTGAAATTCAATAATAAAGTTCAAATGGAATATCTCTTTCTTACTGAAGTGTGGATTACTAACCTAAAACTAGAAGGTAATGCTATTTTATTTCATGCTTTTCATTTAAAAATATTACTGATTTATTGGTACTTCTCTATATTCTGATGAAAAAAATTTATCCCAGATTTGCTTATAGCAACCTTAAAAAAGTAATTCCCTGTTCCATAGGAGACCATGGAGATGTGTATGTATTCAGGGGTGATTTCTTTCTCCCCATTTTGAAATAACATTTTATGGAAATCGGTCTGATGGCTGATATATTATTTTCTCAAGATCTTGTCTTCTGATTTTTTTCTTTAAATATTGAATATTTTTTCAGTATTTTAGCACAAGTATGGGATCACAAGGAATGTTTTTATTTGCTAATTAGGTACAAATCCTCCCAGTCAGTCAGTGGAATCTGTTGATGTCCATGGAAGTTTTGCTGTATGAATCTAACTAATTTTCAGCAGAACTAGAATTAAAATTTTTTGTAAGTTCTAAAAATAACAATTTTGAGTGGATCCAACAAGTTTTTTTACAAAGTTTTTACTGGAAAATAATTTCAACAGAAATTCATCTCAAGAAAAATGTTGACTTTTTATGCATAAAGTTGAAGGAAATTTCAACATGAAAACGCAATAAGTTTTTATTTTAAAAAGAAAAATTTGACCTTAAGCTTAATCAATCTGAAATAATTTCTGAAAACACTCAACTTTGCTCAGCCTGCACTTTCAGCTACATGGCTATTTCAGCTCTATTTCTCAGTTATCTCCAAATGTTCTTAAAATAAAGAAGCCTGGCTTGCTTGCTTCTCATCTCAGTTCCCCCTCACCTTGCTCAAAGTCTTGATCAAGCAGTTAGCCTACGGTTTTGTATAGCAACTGTCTCCATTGTCTGTAGCCACAGATGCAAATGCGTGTGTTCCCATTCTGCAGGCTGAAGAGCTGATAGTGTCCATAGACACTTTTTCCACGAATGTAGTTAATAAGCACATCTTATTTAGCAGGGAATTGATTGCAAAGTCCTTTGAGGCTAGTTCTAGTTCTTTAGTCCATGTGATTATCACTCTTGCAAAGCAATTGGAGGCTGCTGAAGTGTAAAATGAGACTGATTCACCCCATAATTCTATTGCAGGCTCTTGCTTGTTTTTCCTCTCTGTCAAGTTATTGGGGAAGAATTAATTCCTCCTCAAGAATAGTGGTGTTTTTAATGGTCACCAGAGGGTTGCGTTAACTGTGTTGTTAGCTTTAGGTGCCACAGATGACTTGTCTTTTAGGAACAACTAATATTTAGAACATGGCTTCTGAAAACCTGTGCTTTTAGAAAGTTATTTTCTCTTACATTATTAACTGTAATAGGACGGGTATATTAATCTGTTCCAGTTCTCTGTTTCCAGTAAGTCACCCTTTTTAGTGTTGTTTTGAGGTTATGATGTAGACTCAGATTCAGCATGAGCTCTTCGGGGCTTCATTCTCTGGTTCAACACACTAAAAGGCCTAGCAGGAATGCTTGCTTCCCTATTTGTAAGAAAAAAAAACAGAGACAAGAGCAGTTTCCATGACCTAGACACAATACTAATTTACAAAAAATCTGCTGGGAATGATCTTGAAAGCACGAAGTTAAGAAACTAGATACAGGGTAGTCCTATGAGCTAGTGCAGCAAGGTGGGAAAAAAACACCTAACTGTTTCTTCTACAGGACTTTGGATTTGTAGCTAAAAGCATCCTTTACTGTCCAGCTTAAAGGCTGGCAGAATTACACTCCAGAACAGAGATGCTTCTCTAGAGTGAAGTGCAGGAAAACTGACTTTGGTTGCTCCCCTCATATGACTATGAATCTTTCAGTCATTGCTGAGAATTTTTCATGCCTCTAAGAAATTTTAACTTTCTATCTACATTTTTTTGTCCTTATATTTGAGGGTTCATCATGCCTGTCCTGAATATTTATGTGATTGTGTACTGGGATACTAATAAGAATGACTAGAATGAATACAGAGTAGTGGAATAACCTTATTTTTAAGGAAAAAACTACAAATAAGATCACTGAAAGAAATGTGATCTGTGTGCATCCCTATACTCCACTGGTTCCTCTATGAGTCAGCTGCCATCTAAATCTTACATACGCCCTTTGAAGAAATGTGAAATGTAAAATGACATCAGGATGGAAATTGTTGCCACCTGGTTTTGTGGTATTTACACCTAACATCTGCACACCTGTCTAGTTCTTGAGGTACTCAGCCAGGAAATGGCATATCTGCATTACAGCCTCTACTTGAACTTCAGGATGACAGGCTTTTGTATCTGAAACTCAAAATCTATGCTCTAGCCAAGTCTATAAAATATTGTAAGTCAGACCTCACCATCTCTCCTGTGACAGATGAGCCCACGGATGCAAAGTAGTGCAATGAGAAGGAAAGAAACAAGAGATAGTCTGAATTGTCCTTTTTTTTTTTTTTTGTCATCTATAAAATGCATACTCATATCAATTACCTGGGTTTCAAAATATTTCTGTCCTTTCCTGACTGCTTTAGCCCATGATAATTAGATTAAAATGTCTTCAGTTTCTTCAACAGGAGCAGTAGGGAATATCCCACTTGAAACAGTTATACAGTCTACTGATTTTGGACACAGTAGGTATAGGTTCAATTCCTTTCAGGATGAACAGAGTCTGAAATGCAAATATTCCACTTGGGAGGTGCTTTGAGGGGGAATCAGCTTGCAGGTTATGATGTCTAAATGTAAGGCTCCACATGTCTATAGATCAAGAGTTTAAGCTCTAATTATCCTTAATGGCATCCTTAACAGTTGGTGTAACCTAAATCTGACCATGGCTGTCTGCTTTCCTTAGGATGAGTTGAGTTGTTCTCCAGGACTCCTTGGGTGTCCTGACTGCGTTGTCTCTGTCTGTACTGGGAATTAGAAACCTAGATCATTCGCAGAAACTTCCATTGTGGTTGCGCTGTATCCCACCCCATGTTTCTCTTTTTCCTCTTCCATTACATCTTGTAACGATCCTGGGAACATCTCTGTCAGTTCACTAGTTGTAGGCATACAAACTGAACAAACTCTTTTAACTTTTGCAGGTTTTCAGGTATGCCTACTCTCCAAGTAGGGAGCAGTTTCTCTGCTTATTGGAATATGAAGTTAGACATACTAGATTGTGCTCCTTTTCTAAACCTATTTGTGAGACAGTGTGTAAATGGAGTAGATTGGATTCCACCCTAACTGTGCAACATTCACATTTGAACTATAGGGTGTTTTTATAATTTTGTGCATCTTTAGCTTTGTTAGAATAGCTTCAAAACTTTCTAGTAGTTTTAAAACCAGTTTTGCTGATGCCTTTTTTTTTTAATGTGTGTGTATGCTGATTGTTGTTCTTTCCTCCTTAAGAATATATATTTACATTTCCCTGCTGCCTCAGTTCCCACACAATGTTTGCTTGATTGCATGTTCTTCGTGGTTTCATTTGCTTGGTCGCTCTAGTGTGAGGTCCTGCAAGCAATGTTAATAGAAGATCATCCCAAGAGGAATTTGTGGGTAATTTTCTCTGGCACCTGAAAGATTTATGATGAAAATATTAAACATGAACAGGAAACTGAGCTAAATAAATCACAGCTCATTTCTACAAAGGTATGCTAATTTTTTTATATGTAGGTACAGCACTCAGAGACCCCAGTTTTACTTCAGATTTCTGCTGACATACATAGGTAAGCAACAATTTCACCTCAAGGTTAGTTGTAAGGGGCTCTTACATTCAGGTCGCTATCAGTACCAAGCTCTTCCACAGTCTTTAATGAGGCTTTTGGGGACAGATCCAGAAAAGTTTGTGAGCTGTACCTGTCTGCATTATTCAGACTACATTAGGAACTTCATTTCACCAAAGCAGCACTTAAAGTATCATTAGGGAGCCTCAGCAGGGTAATCCAAATCACCTAAATCAGCAGCCTAGACTCCATAAGTGGACAGTGGAGAGAGGTAAGCCTCTCACAGAGTCTATGAGTACTTACTTTGGTTAGCAAACTATTTCTGTGCCTTGAATTCTTGGAGCATACACACCTACTTCAACGTTACCGCCTACCGAACAAGGGACATCTTACACCCAGGCGAGAAATAGCAGCCCTAGTCTCAGCTGAAAGACTGGAGAGCAACCATTGCCTGGAACAAGATATAACTTGGTGGTTTGTGCCATTTTTTTGCATGAAAAAATACAGTAAAATATAGTAAAAATACATCTGTATTTTTGACCTTTTTCAGAGAAGTTGTAAAAGATTGACAATACATAGAACTATCAAAATAAGGCAGCTTTCCAGTTTCATTCAGCACTGGACAATCTTCTTATGCTGCTTATTTTCTGCTCATACACAATGAAGTGCACAATGACTCTGACAAACTATTAACAGACATTTTAATGATGCTAACCTTTCTTGCTGTTCCTCTTTGTACATCTCCTGTGTTTTAGTTGATTCTTTTCCTGGGATGTGTAAACTATACTTCAAGCTCTCTCTCACAGAAAATGTTTTTAGGGATCTCAGATGTCAGAAAGCTCAGTTTTGTTTAGAAATTTTGAGCCTAGACTCTGTTAATTTCCAAGCATGCTCCTGTAAATGATAACAAACTAACATCATTCTCCAAAAGGCTCACTGCTTTTCAAGTTCCTTTTAAAAATATCTTTGAAATGTACTCTGAAGTTTATTTTAATTCTTCACAGAGCTTGCCATGATATTTACGAAATAAAAATTTGACACTATGTTATAAACTTACAAAGTGATGTAAGGAAATACTGTTTTGGACTAGGTATTTCTTCTGAAAAGGAAAGCAAAAGCATGGTTGTGTATAGTCCATCACATGAGCATTAAAATATGCTGCGTTAGGGCAGTGAGTGAAGCCACCACAGTTATGATGCTTGGTATTCTGGTCTGTTACTGCCAACATTATATTCAAAGTAGAATTCAGGTTTCTGCTTTCTCTGTTATAGGCACTTCCCTGTTAGCATGGATTTAGTTCATCTTAAAATGATGATCATGAATCTCAGTGGTGTTTGAGAGCTTGCAGTGGTGATTAACAAAGGCCTGTTGCTATTCTGAAGTGCACTGAAGTATGTAATTAAACATTTTTTTTTCCTCCAGATTGGAGCTGAGTTTTGAAATAAGAGTGATTTGATTGAAAACTCAGCTTTGTGGAACGGTTGAGTTCTCCCCAAGCCGAAGCCAAGTTCAAAAAACTGATGATATAGTAAAAAGAGCTTGAGCTTAAACTATTAATAGGAGGACCTCAGTGCTGACACTGCCCTAAATCATCCAAGGTCCTACAATTTGTGATGACTTCACATTCATTTCAACTTGCTATAAAAATATACAAATATCTTGGCTATGTTTAATCCCTGGGTGGACACCAGGTTAAAAATGAGCCAGCAATGCACCCTTGTAGTAAAGCAGGCCAACGGCCTCCTTGACTGCATTAGTTAAAACATTACCAGCAGGTTGAGGGATTTAACCCTGCTTTTCTGCTCAGCACTGCTGAGAGACATCTGGAGTGCTATGTTCAGTCCTGAGCTTCCAGTACAAGAAGGACATTCACATACTAGAGCAAGTTCAGCCAAGCACCACAAGATGTCATATGACGAGAGGCAGAAAGCGGTGGGACTGTTCAGCCTAGGGAACAGAATCCTCAGGGGGATCTTATGTGTGTAAAAGTATCTTTGGGGTCCTTAAAGAAAGTGGAGGTAGACTCTCCTAAGTGGTATCCAGTGACAAGATAAGAGGCAATGAGCAAAATTAGAAATATAGGAAATTTCACCTACACAAATTTTTTTTTTTTTTTAATAAATATTGAATGAGTGATGAATATGGTCAAAAACTGGTAGAGGTTTCCCAGAGATGTTGTGGAATCTCCTCCTTGGAGACATTCAAAACTTGACTGGACTTGGCCCATAGCATCCCGTGCTAGCTGACCCTACTCTGAGCAGGAGTGTTGGATGACTTCCAGAGGTCCCTGCCAACTTGAATGATTCTGTGATTCTGTGTGTTTGTGGATGATTCACAGACTAAATGGAAGTAAAAAAGTGACAGTGACTACAGTAGTTTTAATAGCTTCAGCAATCATACGGTGCCAGATCACTACTTCACGTGACCTCCATGATGACATAACGCGCTAAAAGTTCCTTCTAGCCTCAACAATTCTTTGCCATTTATGTCAGTATCCATTCAAATTCTTTTTATCTCAATTTTTTTTAATCTTCCTCATCCTAGAAATCTTTGCTGGGAAATTATAGCATTTCGTCTTAAGAGGAGAAAAAAGCAGAAATGTGTATCTTTTTCTACCTTAAAAATGTCCTTGCAAACAAAGTCTTTCCTAAGCAAAACTATACATGTTATGTCAAGTCATCCACGGCAATAGAATGGAATGGAGTGGAATAGAATAGAATAGAATAGAATAGAATAGAATAGAATAGAATAGAATAGAATAGAATAGAATAGATTGGATTAGATTATTTCAATTGGAGTGTACCTACAATAATAATCTAGTCCAACTGCCTAGCCAATTCAGAGCTGACCAAAAGTTAAAGCAAGTTATTAAGGGTACTGTCCAAATGCCTCTTTAACACTGACAGGCTTGGGGCATCGACCGCCTCTCTAGGAAGCTTGTTCCAGTGTTTGACCACCCTCTCAGTAAAGAAATGCTTCCTGATGTCCAGTCAAAATCTCCCCTGGCATAGCTTTGAATCACCCCCATGAGTCCTATACCTGGGTACCAGGGAGAAGAGCTCAGCACCTCGCTCTCCACTTCCGCTCCTCACGAAGCTGTAGAGAGCAATGAGGTCACCCCTTAGACTCCTTCTCTCCAAGCTAGACAAACCCAGAATCCTCAGCTGCTCCTCTTAGGACATTCCTTCCAGCCCTTTCACCAGCTTTGTTGCCCTCTTCTCAAGATATTCAAGGACCTTCACATCCTTCTTAAATTGTGGGGCCCAGAACTGCATACAGTACTCGAGATGAGGCCGCACCAATGCTGGATACAGCAGGAGAATCACCTCTTTTCACCAGCTGGTTGTGCTGTGTTTGATGCATGCCATCCTGGGGTTTGCCCTTTTGGCTGCTGGGGCAGACAGCTGGTTGATATTGAGCCTGCTGTCGACCAGCACCCGTTGATCACTTTCTGCAGGGCTGCTCTCCAGCTGCTCCTCTCCCAACTTATACTTGGGCCCGGTGTTACTCCATCTTAGGTGCAGAATCTGACATTTCAACTTGTTAAATTTTATCCCATTAATCATGGCCTAACACTCCAATATCTCTAGATCCCCATGCACAGCATCTTGTCCCTTGAAAGAGTCAACACCACCTCCCATTCTGATGTCCTGAGCAAACTTGCTAATGATGCATTCAACTCCTTCATCCAGATTGTTTATAAAAATATTGAACAGAACTGGGCCTAGAATTAAACCCTGAGGAACACTGCTGGTGACTGGTCACCAGCCAGATGTAGCACCATTCACTACCACCCTTTGAGCTCTACCATTCAGCCTTTTCTTCACCCAGTGCACCGTAAATCCTCTCATGCCACAGTTGGACGACTTGTCTAGAAGGATGCTGTGAGGAACAGCATCAGAAGCCTTACTAAAATCCAGAAAAACTGCATCCACTACTTTCCCTTCATAAAATAAGATATTCTTTTTACCTATAAAAGAACAATAGATTGTTTGGTCCATAGTTTCCTTCCTGCAAGATATAAGCATCTTTGTTAGATTTCATATGCTCTTTGGGTCAAGTTCCTAACACATGTATAGCTTAAAATATTCGTCTCGGGGAACCACACGGGGTTAGAAAGCAGATTTACACAAGTGCTCTTCAGAACAAGACAAAATATTGCAAAATACCTAAATGCTGCCGTATTAACTCCATAAATAATAATGATATCATAAAGGAAGAAAAGATGATCAAATATTTTTTTTTTTGGCTGTAGGTGTTGTCTTGGTGGAGATGATATTAGGTCTCAGTGGTGTAGTAATCTTTCTTTAAAATATAGAACATTCAGAAGGAATAAATTAAGTTACATTTTATCAGTTGAAGTTCTTTTTAGTGCATACTGACTCTGCCTTGCATCTGTTGACATAAAAAATATTATGTCAACAATATTCTTTGAAGGTGCATATGCATCCATTTTCTGATTTGTTCCTCCTGTTCAGGATTGACAGTTCAATTGATTCTGTTCTGTGACAAGAGTCAACCCCCTGAATTCTAATTTCCATTAGTGCTTAATAAGTTTTTACTTCCAAAACTCTCTCTAACTGTAACAGTATAGGAAAATCAACTGTAAACAGCAACAGTGATACACAACCATGACTGAATACTTAAGATGGATGAAATGTGCAGAAGCTGAGCTGTTACACGATACCATTACATGATTTAGAGCATAGACCATAGTAAACAATGTTATTGGTTGAAGCAAAGATATAGCAACTATAACTTTCAGAGATGTGATACAGTTCTCCTCAATACTTATAAAGAAATACTAACAAATAGAGCATGAATATGTTATATGAGTAATAATTTCAATAAGGTAATTTCTGTGATTCTGTAGTGGTGGAATTTGATTCAAAACTCATTCCTTGCCTAACATTTGTGTCCCAAAAGATAGTATTTCATTTTTAATGAGTGATATCTGTGTCTTCTGTTTACAGGGAAACTCTCAGAAGTGTAAATGAATCATAATCTGGTACATTTTTGGTAAATCCCAATAACAGTGTCAAATAGGTTAGGTATGAGGCAGCAAATCCTATTCTGGTTGAACATCATGTCTGAAAGATTTCAGCCTTTCCAGTTCAATCATCTTTGGGTTTTGCCTGCTTTACACTATTTTCTTTGATTGCTAATCCTGAAGAATCTGATTGTTGCATAGTTGTTACTTACAAAAGCTTACAAAACAAAGTTCTATAACTGGCTTTGTCTGAAAAATAATGGACCAGAATATTCAGCCTGTGCCTGCTACCAGGTATCAATTACTTCTGTTTGCTAAGAGGAAAACAGAAATCAGGTCTGTAAAACTCTTGAAAGCACTGCAAAAGTCTTCAGCAATGTTTTTTCAACACCCTATCATGGTTCTTCACGTCTCCCAAGTTAGCTTCCCAGGAGTTCTGTTATTTTCGATGAAAGAGAAGTGAAAGGACTGAGGGCTATGCTTACACTGACATTGTGCCAGCCCCAAGGGCTGTCCCTGGCCCTTGGGCCAGGTGATGGAGCTGGACTGGACAAGAAGATTGTGTTGTTCATTGCTCCAGGGCTGCTTTCAGAGGGAAATCCACTTCAGAAGGGAGCCACAGATATCGATCACACCATCTGCAGTAAGGACAATTATAGCAAAACAGAGATCAGAAGTGAAACAAGGAGTAATGTAAGGTGGGGTTATGACCCTGTATAAACCTGTACAAGGCATTTATTCTGAACTGTCTTTAGGCAGGTCTGCCTGAGTGCAAACACACAGAACAGTCATCGCACTCCCATACACTGTATGTTTGTCAACTATTGGTACAATTTGTATGCTGGTCTGTCCTGACCTTCGCATGACAGACAGTTAATAACTTGCATTACCATTTCAACAGTACAGTAAGACTCTATCCACAGTATCATCTCATGGGACCTGGTCTGTTTCATCAGGACATACTCCAATCTTTGTTCAGATTCTTGGAGGCCACTCAGAGTAGTAGGTCATGGACTCCTTGTTCTTTTACCTGCAGAAGAAAGCTATAATACTGGATAAATGGTGAATGTGCCAGGTGGCATGACCAGCTGGATAGATGAGGGGAAAGCCATGGATGTTGTCTACCTAGACTTCAGCAAGGCTTTCAACACTGTCTCCCATAACATCGTCCTAGGGACGCTCAGGAAGTGTGGGCTGGATGAGTGGTCGGTGAGGTGGATTGAGAAGTGGCTGAATTGCAGAACTCAGAGGGTTGTCATCAGCGGCGCCGAGTCTAGTTGGAGGCTGGTAACTAGTGGTGTCCCCCAGGGGTCAGTACTGGGCCCAGCCTTGTTCAACTTCCTCATCAACGACCTGGATGAAGAGTTAGAGTGCACCCTCAGCAAGTTTGCTGATGACACCAAACTGGGAGGTGTGGTAGATACACCAGAAGGCTGTGCTGCCATTCAGTGAGACCTCGACAGGCAGGAGATTTGGGTGCAGAGGAACCTGATGAAGTTCAACAAGGGCAAGTGCAGAGTCCTGCGCCTGGGGAGGAACAACCTCATGCACCAGTACATGCTTGGGGCAGAGCTACTGGAGTGCAGCTCTGTGGAGAGGGACCTGGGAGTGCTGGTGGACAACAGATTGATCATGAGCCAGCAGTGTGCCCTTGTTGCTAAGAAGGCCAATGGCATCCTGGGATGCATTAGGAGGAGTGTGGCCAGCAGGT
>Ga0065711_1006586_pt1 | contig 28362 bp, 13 predicted proteins | sample Hoacrofraction12_FD_59098 | JGI IMG/M metagenome (GOLD analysis project Ga0065711, IMG submission 59098) | Hoatzin crop microbial communities from Cojedes, Venezuela - Epithelial fraction 12 v2 (version 2) | ecosystem: Host-associated > Birds > Digestive system > Esophagus > Crop | place... | reverse complement strand
CCTCATCTTTCTTGAACTGGGGAGCCCAGAACTGGACAGAGTACTCCAGATGGGGCCTCACCAGGGCAGTGTAGAGGGGAAGGAGAACCTCCCTCGTCCTGCTGGCCACATACTTCTTAATGCACCAGTAGGAGCTGAAATGGATCCTCCAGCCCTCTTCAGTATCCAAGATGGTGAACAAGAGTGCAAGGTATTTTGTGCCAATACCACTCCGAGCCAGCAACACCCTTTGAGCGAAAAACACGCCATGAGTTTCTGGCAACAAGACCAACAGCACATCAGCCTGGTGTGGGAAGGACTTCAGTGGAGTGGGTGGAGTGCGGTTTCAGGGCATCAGACCACTCGTCAGGCAATTCTTCAGTTGTTCAGTGCTATATCACCTATCCTAGATGCAGGTGGCTATGCCTAAGCTGGGTTCAAAACCAAGATATCTGCAAATAACTATGGGAGAAAGTAGTATGAGAGTGAGACGTAGTTGAGGATTTTTTAGGATGATACATAAGATAATAAGTACAAGAATTTTATATAGAATTCAATATAAATATTTATTAAATAGACATTTCTAATCTGTCCTTTTATTTATCCATTTATTCATATCTCTGGTCACAAAGCTAAAAGAAATAGTTTTAAAATTTCTCATGTCTTACAGTGTTTTCCTTTTGCTTACAAGTGAGCCTCTATAATTATTGTGTTATTGGTAAATAGAATGCGATAGCTGATTTTGACCATAAATACAAGAAAAAATTTAAAACTCATTATGCAAAAGGGACTGTTTGGTTGATTGTATCTCCCAGACAAAGAGTGAGGCCTGTTTTTATGGCTGAAAGTTTTACTTGTGAGATGTTGAAGCTGTTTATGTGAGCCTCACATATGAGTTGAGCAACCTGGTCTAGTTGAAGATGTCCCTGCTCATTGCAGGGGGGTTGGACTAGATGACTTTTAAAGGTCCCTTCTAACCCAAAGCATTCTATGATTTTATGAAGTGATACAGAGTCAGGGTGAGCATTCAGAAGAATGCTATCCAGAAGACATAAAGGTATCATAATGTTAACCTGGTATGTAAAGTTTTTTATGTACAGCCAGATGGAAACCACAGAAAGGTGTTACAGTGTCCTCAACCAGAGAAGTGAGGGAAGGTCAGTAGTCTTAATATATTAACAAATCCCACATAACTTTTTAAGTTTGTTAGCATAGTTTATCCAAAATTATTTTACGGTGTTTGGAAACACTGGTAGAAGATAGCCATAAATTTAACACATGGTTTTACAAGTCATGATGATACTTATTATAGCAGAAAAAAAATATTTTTCTGTAGAAATCCAAGGTATTTCATGAAATGGCAATGTTTCTTTTTCAGGTCCCACCTCCACATTTCAGACTAGCGGTAATAAATTTAGACAAGGAATTTGGATATGATATGGAGCTGGTTCAAATAAATACAGTATGTGTAGATTTTGCATATGTTCAAGGGCAAAGTATTACAGGGGCAGTGAGTCCCTATCAGGAGGTCAGTTTTATTTATTCCTTAAGCAATGAGATCATGACTGCTGGGAATTAATCCATTCATTTTGTTATTGTCTGTGCAATTTCATTTGCTTTATTTCTTCATAATTCCCTTGAAACTTTTACATAATCTTAAATAGTCTTGCCAGCTCCCTTTCCCCTACTTATCTGCACATACTTTGTTAGATTACGTTTTACATACTTTGAGGAAGATGAATGGAGTTAACACACACCTGGGTTACAAAGCTGCCTTTGTGTACACGAGTTGCTTTGAGATCGGAGCAGGAACCAAATTTACTGAGTCATTCTTTAGCCTTGGCTTTTGCTTAGCCCTAAAATGAAGTTGCCCTATTGATGCTGGTGTTCTTCACTCATCAGAGCAGGATTCATCTTGCTTTTCTGAGGCTGTCTGTACTGTGGACAGGTAGACCTAAGCCAGTGTCCTGGGCTCCATTGCTGAGGTCCTCAGTTGATGAACTTCAGACAAATTCACAGATGTGATTCATCTGACTTTTTTTAAACATCTAGTTTAGGATGAAGTTGCTCTTCAGAAGTGCCTAATGTCTTTTTTTGCTATAAAGGGACTTTTGGTGACTAATTAGGATACTACACATGTCTGATTTGTTCACATGAATGCCATCTTTCGTCCCTGATCAGAAAATCACCAATTTTCTCTAAAGAACAAACATAATTAAAAAAAAAAATCTATTTTAATTTATATTTGTCATCATCCTCAGCTTTGTTTCTTGTCAGTTGCAGTTGTAGATCCTTAACAACTCTAAAAGTTAAGATTTAAGGTTCGTAACGTCTTAAACTCTGTTTATTGGGGCCAATGGGGTTAAAAATATTGTTGAGAAAAAAGCAAAACTATTTTTACTATTTATAACTGTGAAAATACATTAAAGTTGGGGTCATCTTCATCTGCCAGAAAAAGACCTCATGTTTTCTTCTAATATTGGGAACTTTGTACTAAACAGATGAGCACTCAAAAACAGTATTACATCAAAGACCCCAAGTTTGCTATGCAGACTTGTTCAGATTAATGGTTACTGCAGAATGTATGGTATGTTCTATAAGAGGTGGATAAAAATGATAAAAATTCCTTGTATGTCTGTACTTTATAGCCAAATCAAGTATTACATTACAAAAGGTATTGATCTTTCCCCAAGTGGTATTTTTATTTTCCGTATAAAACTCTGAGTAAGCTTAATCTTTGAAAAAGCTTACTCTTAAAACCCTTTTTTTCTTTGCTTACCAATTCAAGTGATTCTCAGAAGAGTAAGTACATTTTTCCTTTATGTAACAAAAATCTTCAGATAGTGATAATCCTCAGATAATTTCAAGATACAGAAGACTAAAAATGTTTTTTCAGCATATTTTGTAAGCTCTTGAATACTGAGCTACCTTGTGCTTTATTTTTCAAATGACTTTTTTTTTTTTTTAAATCTAGATACTTTTTGACCTACAACTCGAGAGCTAACAGGTACAGCATACAGCACCCTGTTATTCTTTAGTCTAAATAAAAAAATTTATTCCACATAGTCTTTCAGTAATATCAGCCCTTGCAGGGCAACTTGGTTTTTTCTCTAGGGTAGTCGCCTAGCTCCTTTGAAGCCATGATAGGTGAACAATGAGGAGGTCTTTAGCTAAGGAAATCAGGAAATCACGCCACAATATGAATATGCAAGCAGTTGGGGATGCCAGGGCCTTCGTCATTACCGTTGTTGCCAAACACAGGGGCGTCCAGCCGTGCTGCATACGTTTTTCACATCTTCCAGCTTAGCAGCCACTCGGCACATTTCCTTCAGACACGACATAGTTGGTAAGCAAGTTAGCGTTTGGCCTCTTGCCTTCCCCACACACAAAGAGCTTTGTATGTCAAGTGTGAAAGCTTTAAAATGGAGTCAAAATAAGATGATTTTTCATCTTGGATGGTAGGTGACAACATGCAACTCTTTACCTTTTCTTTCCTTTCCCTTTTTAGTTCTTCATGCCGAAAGAAAGACATAATGCAACACATTTTTTTGAAGACTAAGCATACATTTACTGTGCCAGGTCCTATCTACTGCATCCTTCAGCATGTTCCAAGGAAAGCATGCAAAGTATTTTAACTCTGCTGTACGCCACATAACTCAGCTACTTAACTGCTTGGAGTGACTGGAACTACTATAGAGGGAGCAAAATTATACATTTTAAATTATTTTGATAAACCATTGGGGCAGCATCACTGATGTCATTTCTTGTGTCTGGTTTCAAGCTCAGATTGCTTCAAGGTGGCTTATCATCAGGGTTTTAGTGTTTCTTCTTGTAGGGAATATTCTCGGCAAACTTGCTTATATACTGATGAGAGAGGACTTTAGCCCTGTTGGAGTGGCTTGCTACTCCTTCCCAGAACAGAATTTGGAAAAATTCACTTGTGTAAGATTGGAGTTGTTTCTTAGTTAAAACGTCTTGTCTCATTTCTTGTTTTCAAGAAGAAACAGTTGAAAAATAAAGACTGTGAGAAACAGCAAGTCGGTATTCTGTAGACTTAAAAGAAAGGATTAGTTACAGGTTGTAGCATTTTCACAAACTTTCTGTGACTTCCCAAACATGGAATGGTGTTTCCTTTAAAATTTTTTTACATGAGTGACGCTGTGTTCACAGTAATGGGCTCACTCTTTCTTCTCCCTTTTTATCCCATGGTATTGATTCATTTTGAGTTTATAAAATACACCTTAGAAATGCAGAGATAAGGGAACATTAAATTGTTCCAAAGCAGGGATGATGTAAGAGAAAATAATTACTGTTTATAATCTTGAGAAGTGAAGAGGGAATATGATCTGTTGTTGTATTCTGCTTCGCTGTTTCCTTAGAGATGATGTACTTGTGCTATCCATCTGTTCAATTCTCCTGCATTTCCTGGTTTATTTATAGACTATTCTAAAACTGGTAGGACTGATGGAATGGCTATGCTTATCCCTTGAGCTGTGAGTTTCCAAGCATGATGTGGTTTTTCTTGTTAAAGTGTATTGAGAATAAAATACAGTCCAGTTATTTACAGTAAAAGCTATTTTATTTGGTGGTGTTTTAGAGCATCACTCTATAATCCACCTTTAAGAAAGACTCCTTTTAGAGAGGGGAATTAAAGGGAGAAAGCAATTTTATTTCACAGATAGGTAGGTAATTTTACTACATAAAACATATTCATACAGAGAAAAAGTGAGTGTAAGTATTCATTTAGTATATAAGAAGAAAATGAAGTCCAGAGTTTGGACAACTACTGTAGACAATTTATAGAGAGCAATGAAGCCCCTATTGAAAAAATCCCTCAGCAACACCTTTCTTTTACTAAACCTTTGATTAGTATTTTTTTGTTTCTTGTAAAGAAACTTGCAATGTTTTGACAGTGAACATACTGTGAGGCATATTGACCAGCCTTTGACAGCACACATTCTCAGAGTTTTATAGTGTATTTGCTGAGAGTAGCCACTGGTAAATCATCATTTCACTTAACATAACTGCCCTTGGGATGTATCTGTTTTTGCAATTTCCGTACTACATCATGAGATACCTGTAAAAGTTAAAGTATCCTTGGCAAATTTCTAGAAGTCTTTTTTTCATCTCAGATAGGACTTTGAAGCATACCTCCTCATGTTAGCATTTCATGTCATTTTGCTTTCCTGTTCCTTCCTTGTCGATGCAAAGAGTTTTAAATCCCTGGGACTGCGGGATGTGAAGGGTGATAGCCAATGGCTTGACATATAGGTGGCAACAGGTAAAAACTGGGTGTATCAGGGATTGATACTGGGGTCCATATTGTTCAATAAGTTCACCAACAATGTGGGCACAAATGATGGCAAAGATGCACATTCTGCAAATCTGCTGATGACTGTAAATTAAGAGTGGCTGGCACACTGAGTGACGGAACTTCAGTCCAGATAGGTCTTGAAAACCTCGAGAGTTGAACCAACAGAAACTTAATTGAGTCTCTGCATCTGGGACAGGATAACCCCATGCACCCGTACAGGCTGGACGTCAGCTGATAAGTAGCTGCCCTTCTGGGAAGAACCTGGGTATTGAGAAGGAACATCAAGTTGAACATAAGTCAACAGTTAGATCTCATCATATTAAAGCAAAACACACATTTTTGCAGAAATGTGACTGGCAGACTAAAGGAAGTTGTCATGCTCTTCTACTTGGTGCTACTGAGCTAAATCTGGAACACCACATCCAGGTTTGGGTCCTTCGGTTCCACGAAATGCTGAGAAACTGGAAAGGTTTAATTGAAAGCTATGCAGAGCGGAGGGCCCTGGAGCACATGACCTGTCAGAAGAGGCTGAGAGAGATTACTTAGTTTTACTTAATCTGAAGAAGGGGAGGCTAAAGGGTAGTTAGACAGCAGCCTGCAACTGCTGAAAGACACTGACAAAAATGATAGAGGCAAACTTTTCTTAATAGTGCTGGGTAGAATAAAGAAGGTCAAGAACCACAACTTGTGGCTTGGAAGGCTGAAGTCAGGCATTACAAATCTTTTTGACTAGTGCAACACTGGAGCAGGTTACCCAGAGGAGAAATAAAATCTCTGTCTTTGGATGTTTTCAAGACTTAGCTAGAGAAAGCTACAGCTGGCTTCATCTAGTGTTGGCAATAGTCTTTTAAGATGAAGGTTGGGACAGAGACCTCCAAATGGAGGGTTTTGAGAAGGAAATCTCAAACAACAGTTCTGTGAGCCTGCACATTTCCATGTGTAAAGTTTCAAGAAAATGTTCTATTTAGTGAAGCTCTGTCTATTTGATTACCCACCTGAAGTGAAATTGTTTCAGTATTACCTAGGTGTGCCCAACTAGTAGTTTCTGACTGGCAAACAAAGACACAAATGGTTGCAGAATTTAAGCCGTATTACATTAAAAGTTAACATTTTAAATTATTTGAAGAAGTTTTCTCTTAATATGTGAAATATTTAAACTCAGATGCCTTTCTAAAACATATAGTGAAATTAAACAAGAAATTCTAGGACTGCCATTTCTAGGATGTATTATGTGAGAAGTGTCCTGGGCTATGCAGAAGTTCAGATTAGAAGATCCTCGTGGAGCCTTCTGTCTTCAAAAGTAGGACTGAATTAATTCAGAGGCAAAACAGATCTCTGTTATGATTATGCTAGATGAGGACTGAAGTTATGGCGTGTATTGTGACAATTAGTTTTAAAGGATACAAGATCAGTCTAGACTTACTTAATGTCTTGATGGAATAGATTGACTGAAAAATTTCACTTATCTGAAATGACAGCTCCACAAAATGTAGTCAAGATGCCAGCAGCATGCATGGGAGAAGAACTGAAAAATGCTTAAGCAGAACATTTTCTATCCTGGTGACTAAAAGTCAAAATACCGTCAAAATGGTTGACTGGGTAGAGAAGAAAAGAAAGAAGGAGTATACAGGTATGCTCCTGGACAGTTGGTGGTTCAGTTCACAACTAAATTGAACGTGTTGTCTGTCAACAAGATCTCATAATTGATGGAATGGACTGTCATAGAAGAGTGACGTAAAAGGCAGAGAATAGAGGAAGAAACTGTATTTGAAGTACTGATTTTTTTTTTATTTTAGTCTGATTTGAGAAACTGCTAAGACCAAATGCTATGTATAGCCTGTCTCCAAATACTCTTATCAACAGCCCTTTTGTTTTCCATTAAATCTGATTAAAGAATCAGCTGTAAAGTGGTCGGGGAATCAGAGCAAAATCTCTGTGTGTGTGTATGTGTTTTCTTCCTTTGTTTTTGTCTTTAATGTGAGCATACCTGCGCTTTACCTTCTTTGTGCGTGGTTTCTTGGGCTGTATGGACTCACTGCAGAAGTAAAGCCTCGGTGCCACCAGCCGCTCCTGGTACCACTTTGCATCCTTAGTTACAGTTCTGTTCTTACCAGGTGTAATGATTTATTCATGGAGTTATTGTTTGGAAGATAGTTACATTCCTTTCCTTGAGATTTAAGACAATCTACTGTTATTGTTTGAGAGACTTGGGTAAGCAGTCTGCTTCTGAGGAGGATAATCGTTCTCTTTAATCTAAGTATTGCTTCCTGCCTGCGATACGTGAAGGATTTAATCTCTTCCAGAGAGCAGATCCCCACCTTGTGAAAAATCAGCCCTGCTCTGCTGAAGTAAACAGAACTCAAACACATGCGCAAAGCTAACTCTGAACTTCTGCACTGCTTCAACCACGATTCAATTACGGCATAGTAGATACGTGGAGGGGAGGGTGTGCGTAGTGTTTATGGTTTCATACCTTGACTTTTTAGAGGTAGAATCTTTTGGTTTAGGCTGGACTCTGTGTGAAATAAGTTGAATCCAATAGTGAACATTTTAAGCTATTTTTGTTGAATGAACTCTAAGTCAGTCCAAATACCTGTCTTCTGTAGGTGTTCAGAAGTATAAAAAAATCAAATGTAGGTTAACAGTGTAAAAAAATGAAACACACATTTACCACAATTATTACACTATATTGAATGTGTAGGAAGGGGCACTTCAGAGCTCCTCTCTGTCTGGTAAATTGTCAGTGTGATGGAATTTATTCATTTCATTACCGCTAATTCTCCCATTTTAAAACCACGTGGGTTCAGATCTGCTCAGTGCAGAACACATTGGCCTTGGCCCAGGAGAGCTTTTTACTTGTCTGATCTGATCTGTAAATGTGCAGGGAGACTACTCATGTGCTTCGGTTTAAATGTGCACCTCGGTCAGGGCAAGAGCGCTCAACACCTCCCCTAATTCAGCCCTCCTCACTGTTGTAGGCGAGAGGTGTGCAAGCAGATCTGTAAAATAAGAATTCATGCGCTCCTCTGGGAAATTAAACTCATGAGACCGATAACCAATCTGTGCTTTACATTTCTGCATCTTAATTTGTTTAATTTGGGAGGGTTACTTCAAGGTTATGGCAGGGGCGCTTTGCTGCTATAATTTCTGTTGTGGAATGCGGTTCTTGCTGGAATAAGGTACATCATGTACTTTTACTCTTTTGTCAGAGAGCAGAAAGACAAACACGGATGATGGACTCGGTCCAGTACGCAGAATTTTGTGAAAGTCGTCAGTTGAGTTTTTGTAAGTATTATAATGGCTGTACTGTATTAAGATGTTCAATTATTATTTTATGTAAGAGAGAACACAGCAGAACCTCACGTTTTTTGAAAGCATTTTTGTTTTACGTGCAATAATAAAACTTTAAATTCTTTGTCTGCATAACTCCTGGGAACAGTTAATTTAGCATAGTTTCAGGCTGTCGGGCAGCATATTTTATTTGAATATTTACCAAGCTTTCTATAGCTCAAATGCTGTGCTGGTTGGGATGATTGCAAAGATAGAACTGGTGAAGAGTTAACAGATGAACACCCATACTTGCCTGAAGCCTGCCGTGGTGGTGTTATAGTCAGCATATTAGTAAAGTTTCATGGTTGCAGGTTTTTCAGAAGGCATCTAAAATTAGAGAAGAGCAGCAAGCTTTGCTTTTATTTCCCTGTCCGCAGAGACACAAAGAACTTACTAAAGAGTCTTTTCTATTTTAAGCTGTAAGCTCCTGCTGTGGAATTTATTCAGCATTGGCCAAATTCATCAGTATACGCCATTCCAACACTAATAACATGATGACAGAATTAGGGCTTTACTAGCACTGAAAACCAACTTACTAGAAGTACTTGTGGGCCACAGCTATAATGAGCTGTAAATTAATGGGCTTGATCATGTAGCAAAACATCGTTACAGAAGCGGTTAAGTGATGACTAAGGTTTCAGGTCAAATGTCAGAGAAAGTGAGGTGAAGGAGCCAGTAAAAATCATGACAAAGCAGCATATGATCCTACAACACAGACTCGAACACAATGGTGTCTTTAAGTGAGAGACCTTATCTTCTTTTTCCTTTTAAATACGAAGAAAGAGTGACTCATTTATGGCAAATAAATGACACATTTGAAATACTGTTCTGTATCAGCGAATGTCAGCAAATGTAGGAAAACATGTTTTGTAAGCATTTCTTTTCCTGATTCAATATGTTTTGTAAGCTTAGTTGTAATTTGGCATCACACATCTGTGAGCCATTAGATAAATGATACTTCAGATTAGGGTGACTTCAGCAAATGAGAGGTTTGTGATAAAGTCATCTTTAAAACACGAAAATTATCATCTGAAGACAGAGCAAATACAAATCTTAAATTTTCAAAATAAAATTGAATGTTGCTGACCAGGTGGTTGTGATCTATAAAAGTATCTTAATGGTATTTTCAGTGTTTTTAAATGACCATGTTATTTTTCAGTGACATGTAATGTCCTTAAGGAAGAAGAGAATTACAGTACTTAGAAAATAGTAGCAAGAGGGACCCATGCACAAATTCAGTTGCATAATATGAACTCAATTAGATGGCACATACTAAGGCTACTTTTTGCTTATTTTCTTATATTTCAGTAAAAATTGAGTGTATTGTGATTCTATGATTCTGTGAATCTATTGCTATGTTTATAGTAGTAAACCCTTTTTACTGTAATAGAAACCCATGAAAATTGTGTCAATGCTGTTCTAACAATATATATTCGTAATTACAGCTCCACAGGTTCCTGTGCAGTTTTAAAGGCAGGCAAAAGAAAAGGCCTGTCAAAGGATTGAGTACTACAGGATTTAAATTCTAGGGAACATTTTGTGGTCCTGCTGCCACCTTCACACTTTTTCTCTTGCCTTTTTTTTTTTTTTTTCTCTTCAGCAATCCTGTGTAGCTTTTTCACTCCCTCCTAAAAAGTAACCATTGTTTACACCTGTTTTCTGTTTAATACTCAATTTCCCTTTAGCTATTTAGTCTTCGTTGATGACTCTTTTTCAAAGAACTGTTTCAAATTATTCTCTCACCTTGTATTTTCTTCGTTTTGGTTGTCCTGTCATCACAAACAGCCCTCACTAAGACCTCTGTATAACTAGATCCTTTCTGTCCAAGTCTCCACAGCTTTCTGTGATCAGCTTGTCCACCACTGACCTAAGTAGGATGGTCCATTTTTTGGTTCTCCTGTGAATTTCCATGATGCTTTTTCAGCTCCACTTTGATATCTCTTGTTCCTATTTTTACTCTCTCAGCAAATATCATCTGTTTATTTATCCCGTATTTTTCTCTGTACTTCCTCCCAAGTGATCTCATGCATTAGCAGTGTGAAGTTCTCACCTGAGTGTTGACCATTTGCAGATCTACATCTATCCTTACTCCTTTATGTCCAAAACACATTTTAGAAAGATTCATCTACACATTATTTTGGCTGGCTTGGCAGCACCTGATCCCTGCATGGTTAACACAAGGACTTCCTAGGTCTTTTGTCTTTGCTATTGTTAATACAATTATATCATTTTAACTAGACTCAGATTTGTGTTGATTTCTTCTAGTGCTTGGTCTCATTCACCAAAGATGTGATGCAATCATGTTGTTTCTTTTACAATAGTATATTCAAAATCAGGTTTGTCCCATCTGCAGTCCTCTGAGGTAGACCCTTCCTTGTTCTGAAATCTCATGTATGGTTGATCAACTCTGTGTTTTTCTCTTTACTCTGTGCTGCTTATGGGTCTCCAAAATGTTGTGTATGAAATAACAGTCTTTTCCCCACTAATTCCATTTTGAGAATTCCTTCCTTGGCCAATCAAATGACATTCACACTCCTTGTTTCACATTTGCAGTATTTTCTATGACCGGAAAAAATGCATTATTTTGGCCTACCTGTTGTTGACTTTTTCTTTTCCCCTTATGATTTTAACTGACAGCAAAGAAAGCGTCCAAGTTTCGTGACTGGCTGGATTGCAGCAGCATGGAAATAAAGCCAAATGCAGTTGCGATGGAGATTTTGGCATATTTAGCATATGAGACTGTGGCACAGGTAAGGGAGTATACTGACTGAACCCTGGTTGAACAAAATTGATTAATTACTCCGGGATGTCGTTCAGCCTCAGGTGACTGTCGTGAGCCTCTTCAGAAGTGTGCAGTCACTACGGCCGCTAACCAAGTTGACTGGGTTCCTGTGTGGCTTTCAGTTTGTTGTGTGATGGATGTGTGCTGTACCGTATTCACCCATCTGATAAATAAACAGAGATGTTTTATAGTGGTGGCAGAGACGAGTGGAGTCCAGCACGAACTTTACTCAAGTCCAAACTGAAACCACATATTTCGCTATGTGACCTTTGGCAGCACGCGGAGGCTCATTCAACCCCATTGCACAATTGGATTAAAAAGCAGGATTTCCTGGAAAACAGAACATTACCTTAGTGCCAAGCGGAGCCCTCTTGGGTAGATAGATTACTCCATGTATTTACAGAAGTGGAAAAGAAAGGTTCCTTAGGCTGAAATATCACTGAATAATTTTCTTTTCAATTGAGAAATACTAAGAATAATCTGCCTCAGCTCATAACTCTTCTCTTGCTTCGCTGTTACAATGACATTCGCAGTAAGTACCGTGTCACTGCTTATTGGCTGTTTTTGCCCCTCCAGCTGGTGGACTTGGCCCTTTTGGTTAAGCAGGACATGGCTCCCAAAGCTGGTGACCCATTCAGTCATGCCATATCTGCCACCTTCATACAGTATCACAACTCTGCTGAGGTAAATCTTGCTTTTTCACATATTAATGCATTTTGTGTTTTACAGGTATTTAGTAGTTTGTTGCTTTCAAAGTAGAAGTCATTGAATCTCATATTGATATAGACGTCTGTTATGGAGTTTATTAACATTTATGTTATGGATTTAGATGGAAAGACATTAAATTATAGCTCTAAATGTTAAATTCTTAACAGTATCTTTAAACGGAAATCCTCTTCTCTTGGGTGGAAATTCCTTCTCTCTGTATTCATAGAATCACAGAATGGTTTGGGTTGAAAGGGACTTTACAGATCATCTCATTCCAACCCCCTGCCATGAGCAGGGACCCCTTCCACCAGACCAGGTTGCTCCAAGCCCTGTCCAACCTGGCCTTGAACACTGCCAGGGAGGGGGCAGCCACAGCTTCTCTGGGCAACCTGGGCCAGGGCCTCACCACCCTCGTGGTGAAGAATTTCTTCCTTATATCTAATCTAAATCTCCTCTCTTTCAGCTCAAAGCCATTACCCCTTGTCCTGTCACCACCTGCCGTTTTCAAAAGTCTCTCTCCAGCCCTCTCGCAGGCCCCTTCATGTACTGAAAGGCTACAGTAAGGTCTCCCTGCAGCCTTCTCTTGCCCAGACTGAACAGCCCCAGCTCTCCCTGCCTTTCCTCCCAGCAGAGGGGTTCCAGCCCTCGGATCATTTTTGTGGCCTCCTCTGGCCCCGCTCCAGCAGGTCCAGGTCTGTCCTGTGCTGAGGGCTCCAGAGCTGGACGCAGGAGTCCCCGGGGGGTCTCTCGGCTTGCTGTATTGCTGATTTGGAGATTACAGTTGTCAACAGTGGCAAGTGCAGTAAGTGCTATATTGCATGCATTGCTGTGATATAGCTATAGTAGCCTCTAGAAAGAGCAAATTTAACTCTGTATTCCTTCTCTTCTAACAGTAAATCTAAGAAGGCAATAAAATTTTCGTGTGATTTGATTATACAATGGCTGTTTGACATCTTGCTTTTATAGCCACATCTCCTAGGGCAGTCTGCAAGTGTGAAGACCAGCCTGGACTCTCCGGAAAACACCCCGCCTCCTACACCCACACCCCCAGCCTCCGTAGGGCAGCAGCATCTCGGGAAAACCGCATCAGGAGCCCTGGGGAACGGTGGAGCTGGACAGGACTCTACCAAATCCAAACAAAGGAAAAGAAAAAAGGTATTCGGTGCACAGTCCTGGAGGAAAAAAAAAAAAAAAAAAAGAAAAAGAAAAAGAAACCAAAACATCTTCAGCAAATAATATGTCTCATTTTAAATATTAATTTTAACCTATGTCACGCGTGAACTATCAATGTTACTGTAGGCCCACGTGTGTGGTTTGGTATTCTTTCTGTCAGAACTAGGCTAAAGCTTTTCAGTAATCCCTGCAAACTTTGTTGAGTTTGCTAAGACGAGCTGCTCCTCTAGAGCCACAACATCACAAATAATCATCCCCTGCTTTGACGGCAGCAGCTAGCGTGGGGTTTGAGGGTCAAAGCACAAGCAAAGTAGGCAAGGGAGGTGGCTACGATTTTCCTGCTCCCAGCAGCCTTCAGCAACTCCCTTCTTTGCCTATGACAACTTTGCCTGACCTGCTTTATTTTTATGCCAGTTGGTTGCATTCAGTTTTAATATTCGCTTACTTTGCATAGATATGGATGTCTAGTGTGACATGTAAATATTACAATACCTGTCTCCTGTTGCAGATCCTTGATATTCTTGTCTGAGAGGGAGATATGTACCTTAAAACCACAAGGGAAATAGATTTGATTGAATAAATTGGGTAGGAAGCACTGTGTTAGTAACCTAGGGGGGTTTTGGAAAAATGTGGTGGCAGTACTTGTTTGGCTGCAAAGCAGTGGAGTGGCTTGTGATTTTCTCATGTGTGTTGTTATTCTCCGAAAACAAATACTCATTTTTCACAAAGTTTAACCGGTGATTTTTACGATGACAGATAGAAAAACATGTATTTTTTCCTTCTGGTGTCATCATTGCTGCAGATACTCCTAATAAGTTCAGCGTTCTCTCTGCCTTTCTTATACTCCATTTAGAAAGCCTTTAGTGAATCCTGAAAACCTCTCTGAAGACTTTTGCTTTTTCCTCTTCCTTTTTATATTACATTTGATTATGTTTTGTTTCTGTGGCTGATTTCCACATAGTTCCTAGGAACAAGAATTTAGCTGGAGATGTAGGGTTTTTGATACACTGTATTTCGCTAGTGTTGTGAATTTATTTTAAAATTCTTAGTATTTGATTTAATGCCTTTTAAAATAATTATATTCTAAAAAGTGCACAGTTTTAATGAAATGTTCCCATGACATCCAGTTTGGTTGGGTATATACTGGGTATAACTGTGGCATTGAGAGAAATGAGTTACCTTGGGGAAGAAAGTTATTCTCAGTCCATCAAGGCCCAGTCCAGCAGAAAATATCTGGGTTTCATGTTCTCTTTATGAACGTCAATCAGCAAGGCAAGAGTCTGCCATCGTATTATGAATAATTCTGTGTGTACACACACAGGCTCCAGTGGACTCAGCACTCCTGAAAATAAAACATTTTGTAAAATACATCCCAAGTTTGAAAACATTACTATGTAGTGTAAATGTAGGAGGGGACTGTATATGGGTGTACATTAAACTTCAGTGTATAACTTTAAGTTTTCTCATTCTTAGTGGGTTCACTAATATCGTTTCAATGAATTTATTACCGAGCAGCCATTGTTCTGATAAGTTGTCTGAATTCTGGCAAGCAGCCATGTCTAGACGGAGCCTAAACCAACGTTTCAGTTTGACTAGCAAGGAAAAAAGAGTAACTTTTTCTTTTAAAATCCCAGGGATATGTCTATAAAATCAATCAATGAACCAGTAGCAGTGAATTCTTATTTTTCCTATTTCCGGTCTTTAATCCAAAAAGTCATCTGAAATTTGAAAACATTCCAGTTTGAGGTAATTAAAATATTTTTGTGTCCCTCTAATGCCATTATGTCACGTGTTTCCTCTTCAAATTTCAATCTGATATTACTCAATGGTGATTTTTGTGTCAAATTGCTTTCCACTTTGCGTACTTGTTCAATATTTTCCCCACCCCTTGACATCATAATGAGAGCCTGAAACGTTTTAAAAATAGTTTCTGTGGTTATTGCAGTATGACTTATATGACCTTTTCGTTTTAGTTTGGACATTTTCTGTTCCTTTCAATTGCAACATACAGCAGCACTAGGTGAAAGATTTAAGAGGACAAATACGGTGTTCTTTGGGTCTCTTAAGCAAAGTTCATGTAAAAGTCTGCTTTGATTTGTTAATAGCTTTTTTTCTCCAGTCTAGTGTGTGGCAGCAATGATGTGTATCCTCAGGAAAAAAAAATTGGTCCATTTTATAAAGGTTTATTTCCATACTTTATGCACTGTAGGTCTGTTGTGTGTTTTTGATTTAGTAACAATTTATGTGTTTTTCTGTTGCAGAGCACTGCAGCCTGTGGTATAGAGGCTCAAAGCGATGCCATCCAGCCCAGCCACATCAGAGAGGCCATTCGACGCTACGGCCACAAGATTGGCCCACTTTCCCCATTCACAGTACGTAATAACAGAGTTATAAAAAGTTATATTTATAATCTTAAAGAACTTTGATTTTCAAGTGGTCAAATGAAGAAGCTTTGGAATTGTTGGGAGCAATTTGTGGTGACTGTAATTTTCTTTGTAGAAGTGGCATAATTCTCTTGGGAAATAAAACTTAGTAATTTCTGTCTCTTTTTGGAAAGACAAAAAAGTTTTTTTTTTCTTTTAAATATTATTTTCTTTCAATTACAAATTATGCTTTTTCGTTAGTGCTTGAATTTTCTGTTTTTGCAAAGTTTAGGTTTACAGTTATTTTAAATTATATGTATTCCAATATGGTGAGGAGCACTTTATATTCTAAAATTAGCTGTGTGTCAGATACTGCTCCTATTGGAAGCTGAACTCTCAAGTGACACATTTACAGTTGGAGAAAGAAGAGAATGGTTTCTTTAGACAACTTTGAACCTCCACTAAAATGTAATAGAACTGAGCTTGTGGTAAAACACTGATGGGTTCTGAGGTTTTGGCATCATTTTTTTCTATGCAAATTGCAAATCCGTTGTTCAGAGCAGCCAAACGAATTCTTTATTTAATTTTCTCAGCTGATAAAATTGTGAAAGTAGTCTGTCTCCAGTGTCATAAAATGGGGTCATTTCCTTCTGATCTGCTGTTCTATGTGGTCTATATCCTTGCTTGCCTCAGAATATCTACATTTAGGAAAGAATGAATGTCAAAGAAATCATTATAGGAAAAAAAGCGCCAAAACCGGTCAAACTAGATATGAGCTCCTAAAAATGTGGAAGAAATTGTCCATTTTTTGAGGGATTTTAGGACAGGAAAATGATTATGAATTTGAAGGAAATTACATAAAAATTGTACAGAAATATATGAAGACCATAAATGTGAAGGAAGTGGTGGGACTTCACCTGAGAAGCGAGAAACAAGAAAAAAGAAGAGTAAATGAGTACGTGACATTACACTTTTGCTAGTGTCAAAAGTGATCAATGCTTTTATAAATGGCAGTAAATGTTTGGTTTATTAATGATAGTTGATACATATTTGCAATTATTTATCTGTGCATAATTTTACCTCTCTCTTTGGCCACTCACAAATGCTAGATTAATAACATGTAAAGTGTAGGATAGAATTTCTAGTCAAAAATAAAGAAATGCCTTTAGCAGAAGTTTGCTAAGAGATATAGCTAAGAACATGGCAATATCTTCTGAAAACAGAGAATGTATATAATTTTGTTATAAAGAAGTAAAGAGCTCACATAAGCAATTACAGAGGTAAGTCTTCCTTCCGTGACCCTCGCTAAAAGTGGTTTGGTTGATTATTAACCAAAGTTTGAAATTTCCCTGCAACCAGAAGATGTAATAAATACTCTGGTTTGGACAGGGGTTTTTTTATGTCCTGCAATCTTGTGAACTTCCCACTCAGTGCAACTAATTGAACAATTTAATTTGTTGACATTACCCACTGTCAACATGGTTGGTGAGATGAGCAGTTCTTGTTCCTTCTGAGCAAGCCAAGAACAAGAGAAGGGAGTCTGGCGTCATCTTCTGGATGCATACAGATGTCACAGAGCTGTGATACAATTCCTTTTTAATGAGGAAGGTCAGGAACAGCTTTTGAGAGCATGCATTTAGGTCTGCCAATCTGTCCACTTTCCTGTCAGTGCCCTCGTTGGCAGTTTTGGGGGTGAACGTTGCTATCACAGTTGTCCAAAATAAAAGGACCCCAAACTTCTTGTAAGTTCCTTGCAGGTGCAGGAAGCATGAAGGTAGATTGATGCTTCCTTTGACCCTGCCTTTCCATGTTCCCAGACTCTCACACTGATGCATTAAAAATATTATCACTAGGCATTTTGAACAGTACTGTGGCAGCACTTCTTTTGAATGACTTCTGCTTTCTCCTGTTGGTGCTGCCTTCACAATAGTTTCTTTGTGTATCTGCATGACAGGATGACAGAACCAGAAGGAAAGGTGGCTTTACTCGATGTGCTTCTTGTGATTCTGTGGTGATGCTTTTAAAACTTCAGAGAGAGAAATACTGAATGAGTATCTGTTGTTAGATTCAGTGAAATCATGCTTTCAGCTGTTTCCACCCTTAAAACTAACCTAAAGGTCGCGTGGAGGAGTTAGAAATACACATTTCCACATCATCTCTTCCATTTCTCTTAAGCCTGCTGGTCATTCTTCCACACCACATCTGATTTTGTAGTGAATAGGTGCCCTGACGGAGTCTGCTGTAGGTGAGGAGAAAGGATTTTTCTTCATATTCAGCTGTTTTACACTGTTTTCTGATGGCAGTTTACCATTCGTGTTAGCAGTCCTACTTGCAGAAGCAAGGAAAAGAGTGAAGAAACAAACATTTTTGTGAGCTATATGCGTGTTCAGTTCAGGCCCTAAAATGTACAGATTAGACTGAACTTTAAGTAAAAGACATATTTCTACATTCTACATTCTTACAGTAGTAACAAGAAAAAACTGTAAGTCTGCTAATGCCACAATGCCATGTTAGTCCGGTGTGTGTGATACTTGCACAGGAAGAATGTAGAATCAGTCCGAGAAACCTAAATGTGTATTTATCTGTCCCGAATAACATGACAAGTGTTAGGCACATGCAGGGAATCTCATGCCCAGAATAACAGGCAAAAGAAGTTATCCAAAATGTTCAACAACAGTTTTTTGGAGACAAGAGCATGTTGCTGCTCTTGAGTGCTGACCATGGAGAAAAGATTGGGGAAAGAAAAAGGAATCACTTTAAATGCTTTCCTGTCCCCCGGAGTAATACTAAATGAACTTCAGCACGGTACAGTTATTGGTATTTAATAAATTATTTTAATTTTGTAGGCCTATGCTATTCTAAAGTTTTCTTGGATATGTGACTACTGAACAGTAAGTAGGATTTACAGAAGAATTTTACCCTAGCTGTAAATTAGTAAGAAACAATGGACAGCTCTGGACTATTTTTTCATTTTAAACAATTTCCATCTCATTCCAGCCAGTCACACAAGGCAGAGGGTGAACATTTTCTTTTTTGTTTGGGACATTCTTTTTAACTTAGCTAGACTTGGTTTTTGGCTTTTTGCCATGCTGCCTAGTGTGAGACATACTGTAGACTCCCCAGAATTCACTGTGCATCATTTTTGATGTTTATGATTTAACAACATTAGTTTTTGAGAGACTTCATCATCTGTACGAATGGATTGAGTTTAAATCAGCAGTACCTCTGGAGAAGTTAATAAAAATCTGGTCTTGCAAAGGATCTGATAATATTTCCCCATTTAAAATTGAGAGATACTATAAAATCAATATTCTCAGTACAAAAAATCCCATACAGGTGATTGCATTTTAGACCAAAACCAGACAAGAATATTCTAATTGCCCTTGATATTAAAATACAGATTTTGTCAATTCCCTTCCTTCTTTTTTTTTTCCATGTTTTATAGTTTTTAATCTTTTTTTTTTCCCTCACCTGCTTATCATTTCTCACCTCTGGTAAGCCAGGACTTCTCACTTCTTAGACTAAAGCCGATTTCTGCACTGTCTGGAAACTGATCCTCAGTAGTGGCAAGACCCATACGTAATTGCAGAGACAGAGGAAGGTATAGATATGTGACTAGACTGCCAGCTGGGAAACCATCCTTGTTTTCTCCAGGTTCAACATCACACTCCAAAAGTGTGAAAACCCCCTACCTTCCTTCTGCTTCATGGGGTTACAGGAAGGGATCTGCCTTACTTTAAGACTTGATTAACACATTTTTCGGTGATGACTCATTCATACTTGACCCAGGTACTTGCCTGGGCACACTTAAAGCTAACTCTCCAGAAAGGCCTCTGTGTTTGACTCACTCGCTATGGAGACTGCGATGTAGGAGGCCCTGATTCTGCTCAGCTGAAGAAAATTTGTTTATTTCCTTGGCACAGTTCACAAGAGGACATGAACTGATAGGAGAGTCTTATTCTGGTCTTGTGTTTGTCCTGCCAGTACACAACCTTTACTGTGGTGTGGGTTGTTCGCCTTTTCCTCAGACTGCTTTTCCATTCCTCAGGGTGGCTGAGAGCAGAACAACCAGGTCCGTGAGATCAGAGGACCATGACAACCTTACACATGTAGGTGTTGGCTCTGATCTTGTGTTAGCAGCAAAATGCTGTTTTCATCAAGAAACTTCGATGTATGGGGGACCGACTGGGATGGATGCATTCAGTAGGAGGCTCACCCATAAGCAGGCTGAGTTCTGCCCTGAGCACTATCAGTCACGGTCTCATATTGAAGCTTGATGTTGGAGGAGACAGAATGAGTGGGTCTCCTCCATATCAGGAATTTCCAAAGTCAACATTTCTATTTTAGATGTAAACAAGAAAGCAGTAGTTCATATGCAGGATCTCTCTCAGATACGTTTCTCCAGTGAAACGGTCTGATGGAGATCTTGCCTTGCATTCCAGGTCCTCACGTGGGATTCAGGCTGAAAGGTTATCTCAGTTTTCCAGTGTGCCATCTCACAGCTTGGGCATCGGGTTGTTCTCAGTGTTAGAGTTCTCATCGTGTAGCTCCATTTCTTACACACTACTGCTCCAGAGGATTAAACAAAGTGAGTTTAGTGCTCTCTACTCATTTCACTAACCTCATTCTTCATGGCTGTATTTTAAAAAGGTGAAAGACTTCCCATGAGTAATTTTGGGGTGCAACTGGTGGCTGTCTCTCCACATCACCCGTGCTTGAATTTTTTTTTTACTGTAGGAATACAGAGGACTATTACATTTCTTTGTTTAAGTTCAAAAACTCATTCCCTAGTATTTTTGGTTCAAATACTAACTTTCAGAATACAGCAGGCTCTTGAAAACTGCCAGGCTGTTGATTATTACATTGATCCATAAAAGTATCCCTTCTAGTGGCTAAAAAGCGGTCGGGGAAGGGATTAGATCCTTCTGGTGTATTTTTTTTTCCCTCAGGTGCTATGGAGAACAGCTCAAACTTCTGTCTAAAGTTATCTCAAGATTTTGCATTACCTAGAAAATAAACATAGCCTATGTCAAACTGCTCCTATTGTTGAGATCTGAAGAAATGGCCATACCTGATTATATATTGTTAATGTATCTCCTCCCTGTTTGGTTAGACACATGCCACCAGACCTCTACACAAATGAAGTATATTTGTTGTGGAAGTCTTTCTTAATGTGGACTGCAGCAGGCTACTCAGTGCTCCATCTACATTTTTACCAAATAAAGACACGCTGGTCATTGCTATTGGATGAAAACTCAAAGGCGTGCTTGTATGTCTGGATAGAGAGTTGTGTTATAGGAGTCATGCACTGTGTGCATGGAAGTAAGCCCTTGAAGAAGGAGAGATTCATTTTCTGTAATGAATTTGCATATGTTTTGGTTGTATATTTTCCCATCTGCCCGTCTTTCCTCATTTTTTCCAGACTCCCAGAGGGAGAGAAACAAAGGGCTTTTGTGACAGTTTAGCCAATGCAAAAAAATAACTTGTTATGGCTGAGAATCCACTTGACTGGGAATTGTAGTGGCTTCTCGGTAGTTCAGCTATTCCCAAATACACCGAGAGTCATTTTGTACGCAGCATCCAGTGTTTAACTGGGTATGAATCTAAGATTACACTTCCTGCGTTAGTGTCCTGGTGTGCTTGGCTTCCTGGTGTGAAAAGGCTTCCCAGAAGAATCGAGGAGTATTTTGTAAGTGCACTGGTAGTGGGCCAGTTACTTTTTAGCCCAGAACCAGTTATGTCACCATCTGAGGGTTAATGTGAATTGTTCTAAGTGAATAGATAAATGTTTCAAGACTGTTAGGTAACTGTTAGTTTTGTTAGATGGGTGTTTGTTACAGAAACAGCGATATTGAGTATATTCAAGCATTACATCACAGTGGTGAACAGCATTAGTAGTAACAATAACTGCCGTGACACTTGGGCTTTTATAACATCCTTACTATGGACATCTCAGACTGCAAACTTTTTGCTGGTAGCATCCATTGAAACGTTCTCTTGATGTTAATGAGGTTAATATCTGACATGCTGCATTTGGCAATTTTCTCTGAAAGGATTGCAATGTATTGTATCTTAGGTCTGTGACAGCAGAGTGAGGGACAAGGGAAAGGGAAGAGCAGCAACAAAGCAAAATTTCTTTGAATATGCATCCCAGGGTGCTACTGACTGTGAGAAACACTTGCCGTACATAATTCCTCGTGGAACCTGTGGCTCATGGACTTGCGTGCCAGCTGGTGGGTCAAGCTGACTGATTCTAGTAGTGAGGAAACCAAAGCACATTACGGAATAGCAGATGTTCTCTGACTCCAGGCTTCTGCATATATAAAAATGAATTTGGAGTTTATGCCCAATGCGGGGATTCCACAGTTTCTAGATTCTCCACCCTGAAGTCCAGGATATTAATCATAGAATCATAGAAAGGTTTGGGTCAGTAGGGACCTTTAAAGATCGTCTGGTCCATACCCCCTGCCATGGACAGGAACATCTTCAACCAGACCAGGTTGCTCATAGCCCCATCCAGCCTGGCCTTGAACACTTCCAACAATGGGACATCCACAGTTTCTCTGGATAACCTGTTCCACTGTCTCACCATCCTCACCCTGATAGGACTTCCCAGAATCACAGAATCACGGAATGTTAGGGGTTGGAAGGGACCTCTGTGGGTCATCTAGTCCAACCCCCCTGCCAAAGCAGGGTCACCTAGAGCAGGCAGCTTCATTCTTTCAGCTTCAAGAAAGAGTTGACCTAGGTTGACCGATATTCAAGTGTTCAGAATGATTTTGGATTCCACTGCAGTTTGAGGCATACATGCTAGAACCCTGCTGTTGCCAAGTTGTACTGATGTGACTCTTTTTATTTTTGGTTTCACTGAATCTTGCTGGTTTTGACTGCTTGAGCCTTTATGGAACTGATATGAATTCCATCAGTTTTAGTCGCCAGATGCAAACGTATTTTCTTTCCAAAATGACTAGAATTCTAATGGAAATCATGTGAAGAACTTCTGTTTTGTAGAACACTTCAGAATATTAGTGTTACTTCTAAAATGCAAAACCTGAATGTAAGTACAAGTTTCATCTTTTGCTACTGATATACATCAATTTTAGTTTTGATTTCTGTTTAAAAAGCAAATATAGGAGAGTATTTTATTAAAAAATACATATTCTTTTGGGACTATTTTCCGAAGATGTTTAATAATGTATTTGTAAAGCACCAACAGTGATATTTTCTGAGATCTTTCCCTTTTTTGCTGTTCCATCATGATTGTGCCTCGCTTCCATCTGATTTGGTGGTAAGTGTTCCTAATAAGGCAGTTTTGGAAGAAGAGTTAAGCTGTGTAATTTATTCTTTAGCAGCATTTGATGGATGCTGGTTTGGACAAAAAGAGCACTTTGAAAGTTTTATAATCATATGGTAAATGAGAACTAACATTAAACTAGTGAAAATGATCCGTTTGCATTTATTTTGACGTTAATAGCTATGTCAAAATGACTAACGTAATTAGAGCATTTCGGTTTTGTCTCCAAGTGCAAGCTACAGTGGAACGCAGCAAGTGTACTCTAGATTCTTCTGCATTGTATCATGTCTAAGGTAGTCTAGACATATATTTTATCCATATATTCTCTAATAACAGTATTGCGTGGTACTCAGTATTGCCTACTTTAAAGCATTGCCCAGACTTTCAAGGAGCAGAGACATAAATAATTGATTTTAAAAATTGTGCCATACAATTTTGCAAGACAGGAGTGGTAAATATGTAACTCTTCATCATATGGGGTTATGCAATTTCATGTGCTGTACCTGAATCTATTTCTCTGTGCTCTGTGCATTTAAATTAAGGAAGCGAGACATTTTATGTGTATTAATTCATTGCAGGCTAAATATTGCTTCCTTGGGCAAGGAAAATGGGAAATTTGTTTACATAGGATTAACAGACTTTTTATATTCAGATGAGAATTTATATTTGGAGATAAAAATAGTAGATATGAATATTCTAGTGTTTTTATATAACATCTATTTGTAATTGTAGTATTCTGTACACGTTCTTTTTCTTATTATTCATTTAGATAGTTAAGGAGTAGAATAATCCCAAATGTCCAATCATTAAATGTCGGGTCACTCTGTCCCAGGATCTCGAGTACAATGATACTGGCATTACACCGTGTTACATGGAGACTATAACCACATGATTAGATCATTGCATGGTTCATTTGGATGAGTGGTCTACCTGTTGCGCACACTAAAGTGCGACCTAGAACGAAGAGAAGAAGAGGATTACTTCTCTTACATTTATGGACTGGAGTTCAGAGGGAAGTCAGTGGAAAGTCATTTAGAGAAAGAGCAAATTGCGTGTCTTGTAGCATGACCTGGGTGCATCCCTCTTTCTTCATGAAACCGTGGTTCCAGACTCTTACTTTACAAATGGCAGCATCATTGATAATCAGTAAAATTCAGGATTTAAATGAGAGCAAAATCAATGCCAAACCAAGTTATAAGAAGGTCAGTCTTTCTACAGACTGGCCAAAAAGGTAAAATAATAGCAGTAACATACTAGACTTAGATTAATCTAAAAAGCTTGTCTCTGTAAAGTGCATAGTGAAAACGATCTGCCATCTTGATTGGGCCTATAGGTATAATCCTAATATTCATCTGAATATTATTCTAAATTACAATATTCAGTATGCCGTGGTGTTCACAGAAATACCAGATGGATATTTCTTACCAGGAACACAGGCATAATGTCTCTACAGAAATTATTTTAAGTCATTTGAATTGACTGTATTTCTAACAATTGGAGTAACAAGCAATAAATAATTCTTAAAAAATATTTCTTCTGTGAACAATATATAGTGATTACCTGAAGCCTTGATATGAACAGTTGTAAGTAGTACAGGAACAGTTTGTAAGCAGTACTTGTGACCGTGAGAGAACAACTCTAGTAAAAAATACAGCTAGCATCCTCTACTCTGAAATTAAAAACAAAGTGGCCAGCTACAACAGTGGAAGACCATAGGCAAAAAGAATAAAACAATATTTCCAAAACAGATTCTTTGTTCCCTGTAGTTTATACCAGTTCTGAAATGAAATGTTTTAGATGTTTAGCTAAAGAGAAACTGAGATGAAATTTAAATTGTAATCCTCCACAGACCCATGGAAGACAGTGGCCATTATTCAGCAGCGTATGCGTGTGTAAATGGAGCGTATTGAATGAAACAGAGGGTATAACCAACTTTTGTTTGGATATTTACTTTTGGGGGAGAATGCTCCTTCAGGCTCCAAGTCATTTCAGTATGAAAAGACTTACTAATCTAAACCTTCTCTTGTTAAAAATTTCAGTCCCATAAAATTGCCTAAGCATCATAAAACAATGAATTTTTACAAAATGGTGTTTATGATACTGCTTGTGACATTCCCTGCACAAAGAACCAGTAACACCAGAGAATGCTATTTGGCAGAGACTTACATTATTTGGGTCTTACACAGCCCTGCCTATACTCTTATAGGTTCTTAAATAACAAATGCAGGTATTCCATGTAGACTTCAATATGTTACATGTGCATGAAAATAATAGTTTCACAATCAAATTAATATATTTAGTCAAGACCTTTCACTTCTGGTGTTTTAAAAGTGCCCATTATTGATCCTGTTTGAGCTCAGCTTTTATGCAAATGCTTAAATCCATGTCTGCTATGAAAAATACTGAAGTTTGTCACAAACCTTTAGTAATTTCCGTTTAATAAAGATAATATTGACTCTACTGATTTCCCCTAGAAAACAGTATTTTTGGAATAGTAGCTGAAGACCTGGCAAAGGTGAGTTTGTGAGAGACTAAACCAGCTGATTCTGTGGGTGGGAACAAGAGAGGGAGATTTTGAAAATGTAGAGGATAGTGTGGCAGTATGATATTTATGGAGATAAACAGAACATTTTGAAAAGCAAGTTTGTTCTATGTGCCTGAAACTTCAAGATAAATTCAGCTTCACATTTGGTCTGCAACGTAGTCTTCTTACATGAAAAAAATTTCTTCCTGCGTATTTCAGACTGAAATAGTAGTGAGAAGTTCTGGAATACAATCTTCTATAATTGCTTCAATATACACAGGGTGGATACATTACATCTAAATTTTTCTAAAGCACTTCAACGATAAAAAATTTTGAATGCTGTTTCCTAAAGAAATTAGGTACATAGAAGCCAAATGAAAAATCTCTGATATTTAGGGTTCGGTATATTATATACTGCCCCTATTGGTATTCAAAATCAATTGATATGGATTTTGAAGAATGTAGGATTTCATTCTTAATAGATTTTTAAAAATGAAATGTATGTATTTATGTCACAAGGCATTTGAGAACTTTTCCTTCAGTTATACATTCAGTTTCTGATACAGAGAAAGTCAAATAGACATTTTTATTGTTTCTTCTCATTTTGAAAGCAAAAAAAAGCACTTTAATTCATTAAACAGTTACATACTTATGATGTCTTTGTCTATACTTCAAGGTATTGTCTGTAGTTATTTGTTAATCTATAGTGTTAATACTGTGCATTTGAAAAATATGGGTTATTATTCTATTAAAGCCAGTAGGAAGTCAAATCTCAGTTTGGAAATCTTGTTCCCTTCTCTCCCAACCCCCAACCCAAGGTTCCTCCTTTCAGATTTATGAAAGAAAACATTTCTTTCTCTAAAAGGTTTTTGTATGCCAGCATCTGGAAGTGTTTATTTCAGTGGCGTGTAATCTATCTGTGGATTTAGTTAGCACCAGACCCCCTTTTGTGTACTCCTGACTTAAAATTTTTATAAATGATCGTGTTGAATTTGTGCCAGTGTGCACATGGTTTGGCTGATTGCTGCATATATCCTTTACCTGCCAGTCACCTTTGATTTATATTCCTTCCCCTCTGCTTTTGCCTTCCAAAAATGGTGCCACTGAACTGTCCTCTAAATCATCTTATTGGATAAATTACTCCAAGATGAGATGGTACGGTTTTGGCGGACTCCTTGACAGAAGGCATTCCTGTAATCCATCCTTGCCCGCTCTGCGCAGAACCATTCAAAAAAGAGAATGAGCAGGGGAAATCAGGCTCCCTCTTCAATCCCAGCACTATTTCTTCCAGTGCTATTAAAAAACACAAAATCAGACGTTTGATTTATCGAGCTCTTAATACCATCCGAAGACACGTAAACAGTTTGAGAATCTTTCGCATACTCTCTCCTGAACTGAACTTCTTCGCGGTATGAGTTTAATCCTGAGAATATGGTTATACAGTTTTCTCCCAGAAAGATTAAAATGCAAAAGAATAGCATATTTAAGAATATTTTAAAGGATTTCATTTGGATTAGATCATACAACATGCATGACAGTTCTTTCCATGATAAAAATCCCCATTGGTTTCCTTAAACTAAACAGCTAATACTCCTTCAGAATAACAACAGTTCTGTAAGCTTTACTTAATGACATTACTAATTTGGAGAGTTTTATGAAGTTTCCTGGAGAAAAGCAGGTGGCTTGGCAGTAATTTAAAAGGTTCACAATTTGTGGTAGCGGTTTCAGGGGGTTTCATGTTTCTAAAGAGAGAGACCAAACTGCATATTGCTTAAGAGTGTCTGACACAATGATATATCATTTTGGACTAAGTTTCCAGAAGTTCGTTGGTCATTAAATGTGCTGCTTGACTTTATACTGCAGTTTCCCATCTGTCTCTACTGGGGGTAATCTCAACGCTCAAAGTGAATTTATTAATGAAGGCATAAGCTTGCAGTACTGACGAAACAGTAAGTTGCCCAGATGAGTTTATTAAACAGGAACATAGATTTTTAGATAAGACAAAAATGTCGTTTAAGTAGGTTTGAAAAGAACTGGCTCATTTTCTGCAGAGCGCTGGGAAAGTATTTACAAACGGTCTGGATAATATTTGATATCCTGTGGGGACATTTAAAATTCTTGGATTGCACATACATCAGTGTCTTTCCTACACGACACAGTACATGAATTGTTGCAAGCAGTGCACAAGGCTTGCAGGCAGTATAGATGTGGTTCTGTTGAGGCAGGAGATGCTGGCGTGAAATGACGCTGCTAATGTAGTTTGCACAACCACGTGGAGGGTTGCTGCTCCATTGTTTCTCTGCCTGTTCAGGCATGTTACATGGGAAGTACTAAATGAAACACATGCATCTTACTAAAATAAGACCTCACGGTGTAAAATTTTATTACTTTTCATATCTAATAACTAAAAATATTCTGATTTAGCAAATAAAAACACCAGCGCTGTTATTGAGAAGATAAGAAGTAAGGTACAAAGTTTGCAGTCAACTGAATTTCTCATATAAACCAAAGCAGCGCCTGATGATGAGGGGACTGGAGCATCTCTCCTGCGAGGAAAGGCTGAGGGAGCTAGGCTTGTTCAGCCTGAAGAAGAGAAGGCTGTGAGGGGACCTTAGAAATGCCTATAAATATCTTAAGGGTGGGTGTCAGGAGGACGGGGTCAAACTCTTTTCAGTGGTGCCCAGCGACAGGACAAGGGGCAATGGGCACAAACTGAAGCACAGGAAGTTCCAGCTGAACATGAAGAAGAACTTCTTCATTCTGAGGGTGACGGAGCACTGGAACAGGCTGCCCAGGGAGGCTGTGGAGTCTCCTTCTCTGGAGATATTCAAGATCCGCCTGGACGCAGTCCTGTGCAGCCTACTGTAGGTGACCCTGCTTTGGCAGGGGGGTTGG
>Ga0065711_1031943_pt1 | contig 28363 bp, 13 predicted proteins | sample Hoacrofraction12_FD_59098 | JGI IMG/M metagenome (GOLD analysis project Ga0065711, IMG submission 59098) | Hoatzin crop microbial communities from Cojedes, Venezuela - Epithelial fraction 12 v2 (version 2) | ecosystem: Host-associated > Birds > Digestive system > Esophagus > Crop | place... | reverse complement strand
CTCTGTCTATTCTCTCCATTTTGAGTAAAATAATACACCTTGCAGCTGAAAACATGAAGTCAAAAATTTATCTGTATTATGTTATATACTCAAATTTGTTTGGAAAGTAAAAAAAAATTAATAATATAATACTTCTTGTAGTTTTTATATTATACTTTCCTTTATAGTCATTGAAAATGACTATTTTTTCTATATGTGTGAGAGTCTGATGTGATCATGATGCAGAAAAACAGAGGAGAAAAATAGGTGTCCCTTAGAAGGAGATCTGTCTCGCAAACAAAGCTATTGGACGTGGTATGAATTACATGTTGCACTGAATTCTGTCTTAACTGAAAAGATCATTAGGAAATAGCACCTTTTAAACCAAATGTATTAATCAATTGTTTTCTTCACTTGTTGTGAAAAAGAAAGAGACATATCTTGCGGCCAAGGAAGATGAAGACAGTGTGCATTTGCAGAGGGTATTGTACAGCAGGAAAAACAACTCAGAAAATGACACATCATAAGATAAGAGAAGCTTCACATCAACTGCTTTATCTTTTCCTGCTACACCCATATCTCTTCCTGCTAACTCACGTTCTCACACTTGCATCTAGTGAAATCTGTACGTAACAATTATTTTCTACATAGTCAGAGTGTCAGTTTATGCCATGAATGCTGTCGATTTACCAGTAGTCAGTTCTGACAGATCCAGACCTGTCAATGTCAAAACGAGAGCAGAAGAAAGCCCTTTGTGTTGAAAGGATAAGGGCTCCCTTGTTACACAGCTATGAGAAATGGATTCTTTTAAAGTGAATAATCTGCTTTGAAGTTTTTTGCTCAGCAAAAAGACAGGAGTTCCAAGGTTAAAAAAAATACACTACCTAGATTTTTTTATTGTTTGGGATTTTTTGGTGGGTTTTTTTTTGTTTTTTACATTAGGATTTGATGAGCCATGCATCCCTGGACTTGAGATTTTCAAGGTGTTTGGTCACGTCTCCCTTTAGACAGGATTAATTTGTAGTGGTCCCTATATTTCCATACTGTAGAGAGGAGAACAGTACCAGTATTTTACCATACATGTTAAAGATGGGTAAGACATGGACCAGAAAAAAAGAATTTTGATAGATTCATATTATTTAATGTTTGGAAATCCTGGTTTACTTGGATCACTGCAAAATCTTTCAAATTTGGCAAAGAAGATTTAAACCATATCATGTGAAATATGTTGCAGCTACCATTATTGATGAATAGGTTTTGCTAGCAGTCTGTTTTGATTTAGTTGTTCAAATTTTACAGTAAGATAAGGTCATAGCTTTTAATAGGATGCAGAAACACGTTGTAAGTTAGATTACAGCTCCTATAAGGAGACTGATGCTATAGACCTACCTGGGTCTTTGATGGTACAGTTATATGAGAAGTCACCTTATTATTTCTGATGATAAAAGATGGAAAAATGTGAACAGTTGTATTAAATTAATCTCCTCTTAATATTAAAATTGAGATTATTTTTGTGTTAAGAATGAAAAATACTTGCAGAATAGGTCAGTTTTGGCCTAAAATTGGAAAAGACTAAGGAAATTAAAAGTACTCTGTTCTTTTGCGTCTTCTTTCCTTATCAAGAGAGATAGAGGTTATGAAATGCAGTAGATTTTTCCAGACTCTCCTTGTTCCTGTGCAGGTCACAAAAACCGCCCCAATTTATCTGTTACATGGAAAACAGAATCTTTTCCTTGTTACAAATTTCCTAAATACAATAGGCTGCTATTTTTGCAGTTTCCAGTTTTACATTTTGAGTAGCAGGAACTCTCCGGACTCAGTCATACTATCCAGTAACAGTTGTTCCTTTCTCAGTGGTAGTTTTGTAGGAAAATGCAGAACAGACTAGAAATATGAAAAGTGAAGAGACACTCTGCTAGCCACTTAACTTCTGTCAGAAAACTTTTGCTACCCTGCCTCTTGTGTTGTCTGAGTACAGTTTCATTCTTTCTTCATTTTGTCTTTTTCAAACCTATTGTTACCTTTGATTTCATTAGGCATATATAATTTTGTTGCAGTATAACTTTAAGATTGATTTTATCTTGCATTTATACATGCAAGAATGAACATCTCAGATGTACACAAATGAGTTTGTCATTGGTGCAGATGTGGGAAGAATATTGATTCTTGGCAAGAAACACTCAATTCTCCATATGATTTGCCCTTCCTCAAGGTTAAAGCTGTTTTCCCTGTCATTATTTCTCTATGACAAAACTCTTAACAGGGATAGTTTGGTCTCTGAAGGAGAAGGGAAGAGTGGCACGTTTCCTTTTTAACACCAATTCTCACCAAATTGTAATAATAAGAGACCAATGACCATTAAAGGCAGACGGATCTCTGAGAACAATGCAAGCTGTGCACTATGATTTCTTTCATAGCTGCCTTTATTTGTTGATGATCTGTCAATTTCTTTTTTTTTTTTTTTTTGGATGATGCTATACTTTAAAAAGCAATAAAATTCATGAATCAGTAGATACTTTAGATTATGCATATTGATCCTGGCAAGACTTTACACTATCTTTTCTCCTACTGATGCATTGCAACACTTCTACAGCTAAGGAGAATGAAGGAATAAAAGGATAGAGAGAACACTTTTCTGCACCTCACCCATCTAGGAGTACAGAAGTACGAAGTACTAATAAGCACTAAGTACTAAACTCTGTGCATGAGGTGGAAAAAACTGTTTACAATTTCTTTCCTTTATGTATCGCTTCCTTGCCAAATGACCATGGATGGGAGATGCTCGTTTCTGTCAAAGATTAAAAAAACAACAGGATTTGAAGGTTAGAATTTACTGAATTGTACTGCTGATCAAACAGATACAGAGTAGCATCTAATTTACTTCTACTTGACCTTTGTAGTAATGTAGAAGTAAACAGGTGTTATTCCTATATCTCTTAAATCAACAGACTGACTTATACAGAAGGACTTCTAAAAAATGGCATCATAGCCAAGAAATAAGCAGAAGGAAATAGTTTTTCTCTCTTTTTTATTCAGATACTTCTTATAGTACAGCTGAAGGAAATATTAAACCTGTTGTCTCTCTGAGGGCACCACCAGCCCTCACCATCACTGCTCAGTTCCCTCAGGGCTCCCCTCACCCTGCCCAGGGCCCAGGACCCCACATCAGCCTCCAAGGGCCGTCTGCCCCTGCCCCAGCAATGCCGCAGCAGGGCCGGTCTCCTGCTCCCCACAGCCTTGCCCTGCCCAGCCATGGGCACTGCCAAGCTGGGCCTTGGCTAGTCCCCATCCCCAGGGAGGTGCCCAATGCCCAGGGCTGGGGCTGCCCTCATGCCCCCCAGCTGCCCGATTCCTGCCTGGGATGGGACAGGCCCTGGCTGCCAGGCCCTCCCCTGACCCACCATGGAGAAGACCCACCAGCTCTGAGGTGTCCTGACAAAATCTTAAAGCTGTTCGGAAGTTGAATTTCTCTGGGCAAACCCCCTATCGCTTTATTCTCTGAAATACCTATGCTCTTTAAAGAGTTGTTGCACAGCGAGATGTCTAAGGAATTTTCAGGTTGCTTTTACACCATACCAGCATCTCCAGAGGACAAGTGCTGTCTAGATGTATACAGCATCTCAGCAGGCATTTCCAGTTCTTTTGTAGAACTTGAAAATAAATTAAAATGCTTCTTTATACATTACTGAATTTCTTCGTGCGTGCAGGTCACAGCAGTAAGGCCCTGCCAGGTGATGATTCACTAATTATTCCCCTTTGGAGACTCTGTTTAGAGTTTGATAATGAATCTCCAGGCAGAAAAGACCATCAAATAGTCTATTCTGCTTATTTTATGGATAAAATATATTACAACTGTTCCTTCTAATGGCATTTTTGTGTAATTATTCCCAGGGAGAGAAGTAGTAGTTAAAAATTATCCTGGAGGGGTGGCATGTAGGTCCTGGTGCACTGGAGGACTGTTGCCAGAGCATTGCTTTGCCTTTTGGTTTGTGCAGCTCTGCTAGGGGTGGATTTACAAATATTTATGCTGCAGGCACAGAGGAAAAATGAAAAGTGAAAGAGAAGGAAGGTGTTGAGATATCAGCAGGGGAAAGTGAGGTAGTTTTTTGGTTTTCCAGTGAATCTGTCAAGTGCAAAAAGAGTACATTGCAGGTAACTCAAGTGAGGCATAAGTCTACTCATAGAATCATAGAGTGCTTTGGGCTGGAAGGGACCTTTAGAGGTCATCTAGCCCAACCCACCTGCAGTGAGCAGGGATATCTTCAACTAGACCAGGTTGCTCGGAGCCCCATCCAACTCAGCCTTGAAAGTTTCCAGGCATGGGGCCTCCACTACCTCATCTGTTCCAGTGTTTCACCACCTTCATGGTAAAAAATTTCTTCCTTATATCTAGTCAAAATCTTCCCTCCCTTAGTTTAAAGCCATTATTCCTTGTCCTGTCACAACAAGCTCTGCTGAGAATATTTTCCCTATCTTTCCTATAGGCCCCATGCAGACACTGAAAGGCTGCTATAAGGTCTCCCCAGAACCTTCTCTTCTCCAGGCTGAACAGCCCCATCTCTCTCAGCCTTTCCTCATAGGAGAGGTGCTCCAGTCCTCATATCATCTTTGTGGCCCTCCTCTGGACCTGCTCCAACAGCTCCATGTCCTTCTTGTGCTGAGGGCTCCAGATCTGGATGCAGGACTCCAGGTGGGTTCTCACCAGAGTAGAGGGGCACAATCGCCTCTCTTGACCTGCTGGCTATGCTTCTTTTGATGCGGCCCAGGATACGGTTGACCTTCTGGGCTGTGAGCACACATTGCTAGCTCATGTCCAGATTTTCATCCACCAGTAGCCCCAAGACCTTGCCAGCAAGGCTTCTCTAATCCCCTCATCCCCCAGTCTGTATTGATAGCAGGGGTTGCCCTGACCCAGGTGCAGGACCTTGCACTTGACCTTGCTGAACCTCATCAGGTTCATGCAGGCCCACTTCTTGAGCTTGTCCAGGTCCCTCTGGATGGCAACCTGTCCTTTTGGTGTGTCAACTGCACCACTCAGCTTGGTGTCATCTGCAAACTTGCTGAGGGTGCACTCCATCTCGCTAAGTCATTGATGAAAATGTTAAGGAGCACTGGTCCCAGTATGGACCCCTGAGGGACACCACTTGTCACTGGCATCCATCTGGACATCGAGCCATTGACCACTACCCTCTGGCTGCAACCTTCCAACCGATTCCTTATCTGCTGAACAGTCCAACTATGAAATCCATATTTCTCCAATTTAGAGGGAAGGATGTTGTGAGGGACTGTGTCGAAGGCTTTACAGAAGTCCAGATGGATCACATCCATTGCTGTTCCCTTGTCCACTGATGTAGTCACTCCATCATAGAAAGCCACTATGTTGGTCAGGCAGGACTTGCCCTTGGTGAAACCATGCTACCTGTGTCGAATCATCTCCCTGTCTGCCATGTGACTTAGCATAGCTTTTAGGAGGACCTGTTACATGATCTTCCCAGGCACAGAGGCGAGGCTGACAGGTCGGTAGTTCCCAGGGTCCTCCTTCCTACCCTTTTTAAAAATGGTCACAGTATTTCCCTTTTTCCAATCACCAGGGACTTTGCCTGACTGCCACAACCTTTCAAATATGATGGAAAGTGACTTGACAATGACATCAGCCAATTCCCTAGGGACTCTGGAATGCATCTCATCAGGTCCCATAGACTTCTGTATGTTTAGGTTCCTTAGGTGGTCCTGAACCTGGTCTTCCTGTATAGTCGGAATAATAAACAGGTGGAATCTTTTTTCACTGGATCCATCTCTTTCAATTTCAGCTTCCTTTCTGTCAGAGTTATAAATTTAAAATGCATTGCTGTGAAATATGAATTCAAGATAAAAGAGAGAGTCAGGAAAGAAAGCACTCTTCCTCCCTTCCAGAGAGGGGGGAACAACAGGAGTGAACAGGCACTGGGATAGATATATGCCTTTGAATGCATAGCCTGACTGAATACATAATAGAAAAGCGTATTACGTACCATCTGTGTAAATGACAGGTGGTATTTCTTTTCAAGGAAAAGATAAATGTAGTTCTGATAATGATGAATAAGTAATTAGTTATTTAGTAGAAAACACCAAAGTTGAGAACTTTATGGTTCATCCTAGCTAGTGGTACTGAGGCAATTTAGTTGTTAATGTAATTATAGTTTTGGTTTCTGTTGCTATCTTAATGAAAATACTTGCAACAATACTTGCAATTGTTTTCAATTTAAGATTTCTTTCCATCCAAAGAGAAAACAGGCTCACAAAATTAAGAGAATCATATTCTACTGAGTACTAATAAGTATGCTATAAGTACTAATAAGAATGCTATAGTCTTACATTCGAAATTCATCCAGGTTCTTGAGAGTGTATTTGATAATTAGCGACTGTAAACTCAGTTACCACCGAAAATTATTGAAGCGATACTTTACTCTTTCTGGTATTTATTTAAAACTCTCATTGCAATGCCTAAATCTTTGAAATATTTACATTTGATATTTAATAAGTTAAATTAAAAAAAAATAAAACCTGGCTTTATACACTTCTCAGTAGAAGATAAAAATAAGGAAATGTCGTGTCATTTGGAAGTGTTCACCAACAAGTCTTGGTCTGTTCATCCTTTCCAGAACATAAAATACACAGAGGAATGACATTTTTGTGCTGAACCAGGAAAGCAAAACACATCTCGCTAAAGTTTGTCTAAATATTTCCATATTCTTGCCTATCTTGGCTTCACCCAGAGATGCTAGATGACCTAGGTTTGCTAGTTTAGTTAGGATATACTCAAAGATGTTATTCTTTGCAAATAATAAGATTTTAATTTTTAGTACATATATGCTACAGTAACTGCCAGTGCAACTCTTGTTTAAAAATATGCCTTTTTTGTCTTCATTATTGAAATAAGAATATGAGGGAATTTCTCAAACGTTAAAAAATGTCCCAAAATTGAAATAGGTCTGCTAGATTATAAGATGGAAATTAAAATAAACCCAGTATTTCTGCTTAGCCACAACAGTTTCCAGATAGTAGTCAGCTGCCATTAGAGTACTCTTCTACTCTGATATGCACATATTTACCAGAGCATGTTCACAGTCAGCAACATTGACACTGTACACGTGCCAGAATGAGAACTGAAAAATCACACTGAAAAGTTAACGGCAATCCTCAGTTTTTTGCAATATTAACACATACATTTACAGTTGATCCCTGCGTAATGTTTAACTGGAACACATATATTTTGAATGGTACACACTGACATTTTCTGAAATGTAAGAGATTTTCAGATAACTACATCCATTTTACCATCATCTTGTTATTTGCTGCCTACAATGCACCAGTTCCTCCCTGTGCCATATAGAATTTCTGCAGAATCTTTCTTCATATTCAGATTTTTACACAAAAGCATGTTCAATTGTCCTCTCATTTAAAATACTCAGTTGCATGTAAAATTGTGAGAATCAATTTAGTAAAAAGAATAAAATTCTGTTCGCAATTTGCAAATTACCAAAATTCATAATTTCTCACATTGACATCTTGACCAAGTTTTTATTTGTGGGGGTTCTTTTGCATTCACTGTTCTGCTTGTTGTCTGCATAAATAATGTTTGTATTTGTAAAAATTTAGTCCTAAATGATTATGTCTCTACTGTGCTGGTCTGTTGAAACATAACTTAATCATGAGCACATGACCAGACATAGTGCTCAGTCCCTTTTTAAACACAAAAAAAAATAGTGGTGATATATAATCAAAACCAACCTTAACCCTCTGATTTAAATTCTTTGCAAAAATATTTTACCAGTAAACTTAACAAGTCCTGAGCAGCATTTAGCTTTTGATCTTAAAAGTGAATTAAAATATTCTGTTTTTTTAATGTTGTCAGGGTTTCAACAAATAGGTATACTTTTTTAAAGATTTAATCCGTAACTTGTCAACCAGTCTAGTAAAAAGATAAAATACATTATATTTATGTTTAAATACACTAAAAAATTGACCAAGAGGAAAATGTTTCTAAGTCACCTCCTTGTTTTGTATAAGCTTACATACTACGTTAGAATGTCATTCTGTTCATTCCTATCTTAAAGATGATGAGTGAGAAGCTCAGTGTCTCTGCTTGAACACAGTTTAAAATGTATTGTGAATATATTCTAATTTCATTGAGAGTGTGATTTAAATCCAGGGACATGAGAAAGTCATTCAGATGCAAAGCTGAGAACTCTCCGTCTTTACTTAAATGTCTTCATACATACACAATTAATTTTGACTCTTCAGTTGCCATTATATCACTTGTGATTACAAGCATAAGAAAATAATGTATTTTATTAAATAGCCAGAAAGGTTTACTTGGAATAAAACCCACATATCTCCAGCTTAAGGTGTGACAAGGCTTTATAATCCACTTTAAAAAGTATCTGAAATTATCAACTAATAGTCATCACTGAAACTGAGATAATGATGGGACTGCTAATACAAGTGCAAGTGCAAGCTAATACGGAATATCACCTGGGAGGTTCAGACTGATAGGAAAGGAGAAAATTGCTGTGCAGATACACATATTTCTTAATTCTTAGCAGTGAAGGAAAATAAAATGTGGATAAAATAAAACTGAATTTAATGAGATTTTTGGTGTATGTTATCACTTTTGATGCTCATTTCAGTATGGCCTGTCTTTTACTAAAATTATTGTCACAACATTTGTAAATCTCCTACAGCAAACCATACTTTTAAGGCCAGCACCTCAAAACCTGGGGATATTAATTCCATATTGCTTTTGTTTGATTCTTGAAGGAAAACACATTGAAGAATAGAAAGGGACCAAGTGAACTACCCAAGTTTTACCTGCTGTAATAGGAAACAGATTTTAAAAAGGACACTTTTGAGCGTGGATGGGTAATTAGAAATGAATTCTTGTTGCCAGAGTTTGCAACCAGAGCTCTTTGCACAGGAGAAAACCCTGATCAAATAATGTTTTACTCACAGACTGCAAAAGAGATGCAAATATCTATGAAGGATTGGGATGGCAAAATAAGAGAAAAAATTATGCATAGATTAAGTTAACTGAGGACACATAGAAGAACTCCTTCTTACTCAGTTGACTTACATTCGTTTCAGACCAGGTGGCAGCCTAGGTTTTGCATTTTGTGTGCTACGCATCAGGCTGCAATTATTAGAAAAAGATGGTTTGGACTCCTCTCTCAAAGAAGTCCTTTGGAGGTAACATCCTTCAAAGATGCTCTATGAAAAATCACCTTCAGAAGCAGACCTCTGAGCACATCTTTCATCTTCCAATTCTCAGGCTCTCCCTGCCTCCAAGCTGAGTGTCTCTGTTTATCAGTCTTCCCTCTGAAGACTTCTGCAGTTTCAGACCTTTTGTAGGTTCAGTCTTTCAACCCTAAACAATTTTGTTTATACAGGAGACAGTCTGTCTGTTCTTTTCCATTAAAAGTAAGATTTGTTTTACTTCCTGGTAGATGCAAAAGTTTGTTTATCAGACTTTGAGTCATCTGTACTTAGATAGATGGTAAATAACTCTATCAATGAGGGATAAAAATATCCCCCTTGTCTTTGCTGAGTCACCACTGTGCTGGAATGTGTTCTCCTCCAGATCACTGTGTCCATCTGACCATTAAATGTATACATCAGACAAGCTTCAGAATTGGATAAATGTTGATAAACATCGGCTATTGATGGAGACCAAATGTGAATGTAATTAACTGCTTCAGGATCACTGTGTGTTTGAGGTGAGAGATTCCCAGCCTCTTTCTCTTAAACACACCACAAAAGTAAGAGATGTGCCCTTGCTTCCTTGAGAAGTTGTATCAGTATGCCAGAGAGGCTGTAAGTAAGAATAGGCAGTAGGGCAATGCAGGAAGAGAAAGAGGAAGAACAGAATCTTTGCAGGCCCCAGCAAAACCGTGGCCACATGATTCCTCATGTAGACACCTCATGTATTTTTCTTGGTTTTCTTTTGTGCGCACCCCTCACATTTGTCTCTGTTCCTGAACAGATTTGTCATGTGTTGTTCTTGGGTTTTGCGTATTTTTAACCGAGTATTAGCTCATGTTTTGGAGGGGTGCTGGGAAATCCAGTATGGTCACATGTTTTTTCCTGTTTGGTTTTTGATAGCCATATTAGCTATTTGCAGTTATGTGGTTGGCTTGTTCACATTTTTTTTCCCTGTGTGGTTTTAATTTCTTTGTATCACTTACTTTGCTATGCTCTAACTGTCAGGTGTCATGTGGCCTTTTTCCTCAGTGGGAACAAAGGGGCTTATTAAATATTTTTTCCCACACATGCTATAGTTGTGGGGAAGGTGTGATGCCCCTGGGAAGAAAAGGGGCATAGAAGTGTAAGAATCATTCAGGGCCAAGGTCTGAAGGAGCAAGACCTATGAAGAAAACCACTGCCTACCTCTTACATAAGTTCATCTGTTGGGTTTAGTAGGGGCTTCTTTTGACATGTGCCCTTCCCTTGGTCTCTACAAGTAGCTTTCTCAGAGCTGGAGCAAACTTACCGAGTTAAAATGGAAGAGAACACATGAGGACAAAAGAGTATGAGAATCAATGCATTTTTTTCTTGAATGTTTTGAGTTTTGGAGGAAACAAAAACAGCATTTTATTCAGTTCTTTGTTAGGGAAAAGACTGATTGAAAAAATAATAAAAAAAAAAAGCTTTCACTTGATTTCCAGCCTCTTCGCCTGTATAAATTATAGAAAAATAACATTTCCACAGGGGATGGCAGAGGACATTGAAACAAGTGAAAGTAATGTCTTTTTCTGCTGTGTGAATAGGAAGCCTATGTACTGCTGACTGTGAAATCTGTCTTGGATAGCTAATGGCTAGAATAACCAATTTTCTAGCCATGCAGGAATAAGCCTTGTTTATGAGGCTGAGCTGATACTGCAGCTGAGTGAGTGGCCGCAAGTTGGAGTTCTGTGTGAAGCCTGAACCAGGCTGTGTTGCTGTTGTTGCCCAACAGACCAAAACAATACAGGAAGGCATGGTCCTGACTCCAGACCAGGTGAAATGGATCATTACCATTTTTACACAGATTATGTAAAATGCTAATATTAGACTACCCCTCAGAGTCTCACAGTGCTCAGCAACCAGATGAGCAGTTTATTTTGATTCTATGAGAGTTCAGGGCCCAGACAAAGGTATTTGTTGTGCAGGAACTGTGGCATTTATGGGGGCTGTGGTGCTTACGTTGTACTATCCACACTGAAGATTTCACACGATTCACAGATGATGTATCTTGGGGAAAGGAGGTCCCAGCTTATCTGTGTTCAAATATCCTTGAGCTGTAGAAAATATAGTCATTGCTAGTTTATCTGCAGTGAGGGTTTATAACGTCTATAAATCTGCAGAAGAAGTCATCTCTAGGAGGGCGTTAACTTTCATTACTACTTGATACATTGCCATCTTACTTTGTAACACTGATTTTGTGAGAAGCAGATGAATTGTAAGCATGACTTGTGTTAGAATGGGCTTTAGGCACAGAAGGTTATCAGGAGATATGTTAAGTGTGCTTACATGTATTGGTTCCAGAATCAGAAGTCACTCTCTGGAAACAGCTGTTAGCATGCTATAAACATGCTCATTAATTGGTTGTTGTGTTCTTGGTATCATCAAGTTTCTTACTACAAGCAGAACCTTCCCTCTTTGTCCCTATTTTGCAATTAGAAAGTCCGGTTTTACTGGGGATGTGCTCTGTTCGTATTCTTCCTGCAGACATCAGACAATCCTCTGTTAGATATCCTATTTACAGTGCCTTTGTGTTGTATGAAACATACTGATTTCCAGTGTGGGACAGTGGACACAAAAGAAAAAAAAAGACAAAATGGCAAACATGCTCTGACCATTGTTAGACTTTTGCCACTGATCATAGTTGGAAAAGATTGGTTTCTGGCTGAATTACTCTGAAATCTGACTTACATATTAACACAGCTGGGAACCTGGGTAGGCAGGCTCTCCTGGACCAGACTCCAGTAACTCTCTTATTATAAAGCACTTTTGTCTCCAGGGAATAGAAAGCTAGATGAATTCCCGAGTGATCACTTGCATTCTCTTACTGGCAGTTGTTACTATCCACCTTGTTTTTGACAAAAGTGTTTTCTTTCTTTACTTCATTGTATTTTGATTATACCTGTCGATATAGCCGGTGATTGCTGTTGTCACTGAATATAAAAGGATTATAGTGATGCCTAGCATTTATGGCACATTTTTTCCATTTGTCTCATCAGTTTGGCAGGTTGCAGAGGTGAAACAACGCTCAGCTGTTTTGTGGTCTGTGTTGATGGGAATCATGCTGTATGGGCCAATTTGTGACTGCTTATGTCCGTATTGTTAAAGGTTGCAATATTCTTGCTGTTGCCATTCTTACTTTTGAATGCAATCACAAGAATATTTCTGAAAATTGTAAGATGACCACTTCTGACAAACATTTGCAGCCTGACCAGCATCACAAAACAACCTCTCTGATGACACTCTTGCAAGACTTGTCACTCTGCTAGACTTGGCTGTAGTTGATCTTGTACTGGTCTTTCGCCTAGCTTCATTACCAACAGTTCGTGCTAAAGTCAAAACTACCACTGACAGCCACATGCAACATGCAAGGTGTTTTAGTCATTCAGTCAAAACTACCCAAATTGTTGTGACCGTACTCAGAAGTGAAGTTATTATAAGTAAACTGCCATGTAGAGGGAGAACTGTAACAGGCTACAAGGCCAACTGCAGGGTGCAAAAATTATTTTAACTGCTTACAATCGACTTTTCATACACCGATGCCTCCTTCTCCATAGTAATGAAAAACCTGGTGTGGACATTGCTGGACAGCCTCTTTAAATAGCAACAGCATATTTCAGATTAAATTCCGTAAGCAAAAGGAACAAAAAGAGCACAAGAAGTGCAAGCAATCACAGCAGAATACCTTATTTGCTGAGACTGAATTGTCTGATGTGCGTACGGCTATCGCAGCTGAGCTCACCTACTCAATCTTTTCTTTGTCGTTGTCACTAATGCACACTTTCAATCTTAAACCCACTGAGCACAGCAGAGCAGTAACCAGGATTTTGTCTGTGATGTATTATGATTAAAAGAATCAAGTACAGATAAATTGATTTGTGATGTATTTTTGAAAATTAATCATTTAGAAAAAAATTGTATCAAAGGGCAAAGTCTAGCTGCACAGGAAATACAGGGTGTATTTCAGTTCATAAGAAATATAATTTATTCATAAGAATTATCTTTTATTTTGTCAGAAAGACTCATATTTAAATTTTAATACTGTGTTTGTTATAATTTATTTCAGAATATATTGATACTCTAGAGGACATGAATGTAAAGTAAGACAATGTACCAGGCTGAGGTCTGCTTATTCATAAGGTAACTACTTATAAATACTTTTTATTTCAGATAAGCAGTCATCTTTCCTATGTCTTTTTTAAGTATAAAAATGTTTGTGCTATTCAAGAGGTTTGATTACCAATGAACTCCATTTGAAGTGTATTATATTGACTTTATTTGCTTTCTGCTTGTGTCCCCCAGTGTGTCTAATATCACGTTACCTTAAATTTTAGCCTACTTCCTATCAGATAGAAATGACCACATGCTTCTGTTTCATTGTGTGTATTCTTGACAGTCATCTCATATGGCTGTAACGGATTTACTGGTTTTCATCACACTGTAACTTTTCCTACACATGCTTTGCACTGCTACAATGACAAATGCAAAAATGAAAACAAGTCAGTATATCCTGCAAAACCGTATACAAAACAGTAATCCTTTCTTAATCAGTTTTGAGTTTTTCAGCTACACACAGTTTGCAATATTTGCAGTGTTTGCAGTATTTTCAGTATTTTCAGTTATGCACAACTGTTATTTTTGTCATAAGATCATACAATCTTCCCTAGAAGTTGCCTTGGTAAGGGATAAAGATTAGCAGAAGTTTTAGAGTCAGGGAAGGGCAGGTGGAACACATAATAAATAGCGAGAAAATTTGACTCTAATTATTTTACTGTTTTGTACATGTTGACAGTCTTTCCATGTTCTTGACAGGGAAGTGTGTGGAAGGCTAATAAGGAGACTGGCAGGAAAAACTAGATCTGTTTGTTTTTGTTTTTTTTTCTTTTTATGCCAAGCTGCTAGCTTGGAAATATTAAAGTAGGGCATGGAAAAGAAATAACATTTTACTTTCTGGGTGAGATTCATTTGTCTAAATATATAAATCTAATATCACTTGAGGCAACATATGGTTTCCAGTCTGGCCTTTACAATGTTTCAGAAAATTGACATGGATTGCATATTGTATCTGCTAGGCTCATACAGAGGACATTTAGACACCTGAGGTCAATCTAGCTGGCACCAGTTATCTGTACTTAGGGAACTGAGCCTTGGCCTCTGTCTCCTATTTACCGGACAGCTGTACCTTTCCTCCCCCTTAAAAAAGGAATTACCATTCTATTCTTGTTTCTCCAGAACCTCTTCTTCTACCTACTAACACTCATTCATTACTAGGTATGCTGACAGGTAATTCAAACCTACTTCCACCAATCTGCACAATCCCTCTCTCCAGCTTCCTGCCTCCACCTCAAGTTTTGTTTGTTTGTTTTCTAGTCCATTGATTGCAAGTACTAGTAATAGCAAGTAGCTTATTTTCACAACCCTGGTGTTAAGAGACATCAAATCCTTTCACTGCATAGCTTCTTTCCTGCAGTCTGCAGCCTACTCAGAATTCCTCTTTCTAAGGAATCATTATCAACTCTTATAAACTAAACCAGCTGTGAGATTGCTTCCAACTAGCAAAAGTAGAAAGAGAGATGAAAATCTTCATATTTCACGCAATTTGGGTTTGTAGAGCATTGCTCTGACAGTGAAAGGTACATATTAAGTTATTGAGAGGCACCAAAGAACGAAGAAAATCTGGTAAATTTGCCCCTTCTCCTTCTTTGAGTGTTTTTCTTTAGAGTCTTCATGTTTGCTTGATATGCGCAAGGGCTTAGAGTTTGAAATACAATGAAATATACATACATACATTATTATTGCAAAACACACGCAAATTACTAACTAAATTTAAGGATGCTGTGTGATCAGATGATGTTAATCTGACTGCCTCATCAATCCTCATAATCTAGAATATTTCCTCTTTTTAAACTCTATGTTTTATAGTTTTGTAGTGAAACAATCCTGAAAGCAAAAAAAAAAAAAAAAAGAACTAATGTAGACAGACTTTAATGGCTAGTCTGGGTTTTACAGCTGTTGTATTGGAAAGCATTTTTTCTAATAGAAACCAGGGAGTAGCATGACTCCCTGAACCAGTGGGCACAAGAGAGTGTGCTTGTGAAGGAAACGCATGTTTCAAAGTGATATGTTAGATAACAGAATATTTGCATTATAATGTAGAGGAATTTCAAATCTTAGAGTGGAAAGGGAACAATTTACATGTCTTCAAAAATTATATTCTTTTACCTGTGATTCAGAAGCTTAGTTTTGTCTTAGTGAAGAATTTGTACTTCTGTATCTCTAGGTAATAAGAATTGGAAAGATAAATAAACTCTATTGTATAAGTACTAAATTTTTTTGTGAAGGTCAGCAATACCTGATCTCATACAGTGTGCAAGGAAAATTACTTTTTTTTTACAGTGTACTATGCTTAAACCCATCTGGGCTGCTTTCTAGAAGTGCCAGCAGTACTGGAATTGCGCTAGAATACACAGCTTGAAGCTGAACTTAGGTTTGAACTCCAGCATGCAGAAATTGCTTTGAAAAAAAGAAAACTATAGGTTACTACAGGGAAGAGCAAAACAAAACTTTGTATTAGTTTCTTTTCCTTGCTTTACTGCTTTGCAGCTGTAACAAAGGACAAGTCTAATTTTCTTTTTTTTGTGAAGTGTGACTTTGGACTTTGATATTTATAACTTCTTCACAGCAGTCCAAGTAAGAGAACAAACTTCAGACTTCAAATTCAAGTCAGTGGAAGAAAATTGAGTGCAAAATGTCATGTGTTGCATATAACCCATCTGCACTGTTTGAGGTTCAAAAGAGGGACTTGCTGCAGCTTAGAATAAGCATTGCTACTAAGATATCAATATTTAGATGAAATGTTATCAGTGCAGTATCTGACTCTGTATATCTTCAGATTACCTTAGTGTTTGCTTTGGTGATCAGCTCCTTTAAGAACTACTCAGTTCCAAGTTCAATCATTATTTTTCACATATTGTTAATGGTTAGCCTTTAGTATATGGACTTACTCCAATAAGTCCTTGTCCAAGATTTAAAATTAACATCTCACTGAGGTGGAAAAGAAAAGGGACTTTTTTTGTCTTCTACCGAAGTTGGTGGGGTTTATTTTCTTCACTTTTATTATAAGATAAATTGGTGCAGATATCAGAACTTGTTTTAACTGAATGTTTTCAGAATAAGGACATCCACATATGGTCCTGAATGATACCTATAGTAATTGTAGAAAGGTTCCCATATAAGATAATTCTATTTGAATTACATTCTCACTTTTTTCCTTGATTTGTGCAAGTATGAATGAGAACAGGATTAAACTATGCAGATGACCATGTCCTCTGCTTCGGTGAAATCAGGTGAAACCTTTCAGAGCTGCGCTCCCTGGTGTGATGTATAATCCCACTTCTCAGCACTCTTCTGCTCCAAAACAGTCCCTGCAGAACTCCCCTTCATCAGGCAGGTACCTCATGGGGTTTATGCCAGAAAAGGATGAAATAAAGAAATTAATTATTCTTGTTGACTTAGGTGGTACCGGGAATAGGTATCTGTATACATGTACAATAACCATATCCACTTCAGAAGTAGATTCATCTATGTACAAACCAATTCAGTATCTCTGAAATCAGCCACATATACAAATTTTTCGAACATAATGACCTAAGAAATCTGTCCAAGCATTATAGGTGGCACAGCGACAGTGAGCAGGCCAATATTTTACTCTCTTTTTTGTGTCTCCAACACAGACAAAATGAAAATGTTGCTGTTCCAATGGAGTTCTTACAAAACAGCCAAAGAAAAAATGATAATAAACACATTCAAGTACTCTAGCATTCAGGTTTCTTTGTTTTGCTTCCTTGTAAAACCTTCATGGTAGTTTTCTGCCCAAGGCACGCTGGACGGCATAAGCATCTAAGCTTAAGCACACTTGTTTAAAAATTACTGCAGGGAGACGAGATCACTTCTGAACTCTGAATTATGAGGTTCTTGCACACAGGCTTGTATCTCAGGGTCATTGGTCTCCGTTTATACAGTCAAAGTGAATGATCTTGAACAAAAAAATTTGGTATGCTGTTCCCTGCTTGGTGAATGCCAGTGGCATTTTGACTGGGGAAAAAAATCTGAGTGATTTTACAACTGGAAGAGTATTCCAGTCAAAATTGAAACATTGGCATGTCATTTCAAAGCAAAGGAAATTTTGCAACAGCGCATTGATTATTTGGCTTTTTAAAGTTTCTAATTGTAAAAGTTGTCTGTCAGAAGTGTGGGACAAGCAACCTTGATTTCAATTTGATTTACTTTAACTCTTACCTCACGTGTGGTCATTAAACAGCCTTTTTGTCTATGTTTCAGTTTTAAGAGAATGATATTGCACAATTTATTTGGGTGCGATTAGAATCTGGCAGGAAACTGGAGCTTAGTATCCATTTTTTTACAGCATAAATAGTTTGATAAATGATCAGTGCTGTAGTTTTTTCCCAAGTCTTTCTTCACCCTCGTTTGCCTTATATTCACCATTTTGTTTCTTCTCTCAACATTCTACAGCTGCAAAGACATTGTACCTTCTTATGCTCTCTGTTTAGCTTCACATATAGATACTATGCAGATGCTGAAAACACTAGATGTGATAACTGCATCTGTTAATGCTTTATGTACAGAAAAAAGTACATAGCTGTCAATTACTGGATTTTTTCTAGGTAATACCAAATTGCAGTATGTTCAATGCTCGTTTTATCTTTCTACTATGTAGTGAATAGTTGCTTTAAAAGCAAATAAAGCCACTTTTAAATTTGGAAAAAAAGAAAGAAAAATCAGAAAGAGACACCAGAGGTGAAGCAAAGTTTCTTAACCACTACTGTCCCATATAAATCAAATAAAAGACAACTGCATATAGTATAATTGCACTACTTCGTTTTAGTAGTTAAGGGTAATTACTTTTTGTCATTGACATCAATGGAATAAAGATGCTACCCGAACTGGAAGAATTACTTGCAGTTTAAAGGTAAGTTTTAAATTTACAAGTTTACTCCTAAAATTTTCTTCTAATTAGAAAAATCTGATAATTAATCATAGCTAAGATGGTAACTTCAGCTCTGTATTAATTCATGTGTTTGCCTTTTTTAGTTCCCCATTCTGGTTATGAGAAAAGTTTTGGACACGGAAGTGTTTTGGACATCGAAGTATCTACATTTCCATTAATTTTAGGTAAGGGAGATATATATGATTAGGTAAGTTTAGATATGGACAAATAACAATTTTTAGACCATGGCTTTTATTGTAAAAAAATTATTTACAGGGAAACATTTCACATACAAAAGACAGCAGGGCTGTTTAGTAGTGAAATATTTCCATTATCACCAAAATCTGTGTACAAAACTCCTTTTCCTGAAACCTCCCCAAAAATATAGTGCCATTAAGTGTAAATTTACTTTGAGGGAACAACCTATATCTTCAGATAAAGCCTTCACAATATTAGTGATTATTCTGCTGGCATAGTCTAGTATTTAATAATGTTCCACATCTGAGACTGTCAAATGATTTTTAAAATCTTATTGTGCTTGAATTGAATGCTTTCATTAGCAATAATTTTTAGGGTAAAGTATGGGTCATTTACATGGCTATCAAAACTATACGTTCATTCTTTCCTTCATCTGTCTTTTTCTAAGCAGGTTTCTTTATTCCAAATTCCCTATAAAAATTCACGTGTCACTGTAAGGATTACAATATTCTGCTACTTATTGCAATGATTAGCATAATTTTTCTTCGGTGCTTTTCCCCCATGTTGTGTTGAAGGTTTGTTAACACTGTGCATTTTGTTTCAACACAGACACCTTTCCTTCCATGACTGCAAAGCCTGGGCACAGCAGGAGGTGCAGGGAGTGCTCAGCTTCCAGCTGAGAAGGAGCCTCAGCAGGCAGAGTGTGCCTCAAGATATTCCATTGCCAGGCGAACAGCTTAGAAAAGTAGGAAGCTTAAATATTCTTATAGTAGTCTATAATAATAACATCTTTTTTCATAAAGTAAACTTATAGACATAGTTGTTGTGGTAGATGAGTGTTTAAATGACAGAGAAGTAGATGCTTACTACATCACAATGAAGATATTTTAATTGATTTGGAAATGCACTTGTATACAGTTAAATATTAAAAACAATCGTTTATTTTCTCTTTTAACAGGAACATATATTTTAAAAAAATGGGAAATTATATCCATCTTTTTTTTTTCCCTAAATAATGAACAGGGTATGAAAAAGAGAAAAAAAACACCAGCCTTCAGGGTATTTTGAAGATAGTTATTAACTCTTTAATCACATACTCTGACAAAGTTTTTATTTATAACTGACAAAATTAAGTCCTTAATAATGATAGTCAAGTTCTTTAAAAAATTTTTTTCAGGTCAGAAGTAAGGATGTGTGGATGCCTTTCCATACTATAGAATGTTTTCACTCAGTCTTAAATATCAAAGTCCAGAATTTATTAATGCTAATTTTGAGATAGCTACAGAATTCCTGTATTATTCAGCTTTTACAGATCATTTAAATGCCCTCATGCATTTAACTATTCTATATCTATATGTTAAATGAACAGGAAAAATAAAGAACTTTATTCAAAGTTGGGGAATGTAATCATTGCCAAATTCTGCACTCGGTCATAAAAACATAATACTGTATCTAGGTACATAATTAATTCTATATTATCCACATTTCCAAATTCTACACTCGGTCAAAAAGACATAATACTGCATCTAGACACATAATTAATTCTATATTCTCCACATTTCCACCAGAGTTTTGTTGAATGCAAAACTGCAAACTCAAAAGTACTGATGGCCTTTGAAGAATGTGACTCAGGTCATACCTGAATCGAAAGGATTCCAACATCCAAATGTATCCAGGTTCACTGGTATAAACCAGGTAAGAATAAAAAATGAGGATATGTTGTGAAATTTTATTCAATTTCATGATTCCCTCTGTTGCAAAGTGCAACGTGCAGGGCCCAGTCTAGCACAGTAAGAGAAACAGGTAGTTTATAAACCTTAAATTTAGGAAATGAAACAAAGAAAAGTTAAAACAAGGACAAAGCTCCACAAAATCTTAACAAAAAATTACTTGCACTCTGGGAAAGGAAATAATAGGTAAAGAAAGTCATGTGATTTACACAAAAATTCATAAAGTTTTAATGTCTTCTAGAGATCAGGGAACACAGCTACCCAAGGTGAGGCAAATAAGATAATGATTTATTTGTTGAAATTATTCTATTCTGTTTCAATTGTTTTTGCACCCTTCAAAGCTAGCAAGGACTTTTCGCTTGGTTCACAAGAGAGAGCAAGGAGATTACATGGACATGCTTCCTGGTGGAAAAATTCACTATAGTCTTGCAAAAATAGAGAAAACATAATCTAAGTAAGAAAGAGGAGCGCAAGAAGTTGCTTGGCTTCATTGTTAAATATGATTCCTTAGAAACTTACTTTGAAAAGGCTATGAGGAATTATGGGAGATGGCCCAGGTAATACAGAAACTGATGAAGGAAATTTTATAAAGAACATGTTAAAGAACTGGGAAAGAAATCATCTGAACTATCACAGAATGTGTTGCAAAAAAATCTAATTTTAATAATCCCCTGATAGATAGCCAAACATCGGACATTGTTGTGTGGATTTATTCGAAAATAGAGAAGCAAACATTCATTCTATGTCCTTGATCAAAGCTTATGGAACATCATCTTGTTTTTGAGTATATACTTCTGTTTGTCCAAACAGACTTTTCCCAAAGCTTTGATTTATTGGTAAGTGTAATAGCACTCACAATATCAGATGCAGAATTTTTTTACTAACATTTTCCCTGTGAAAACCTGATTATTTTTGTGAAAATTCAAGGACGATTTCACCTTCTTAATGATAAGACTATTCCTAATTTCTCTTGGTCACCCCAGGGAGTGATTATGACTGCAATAAGAACCACCTAATGTTTCCACCATCTTCTAAGAAGTTGGTCAGGATAGGAATATAATTAATCGTTGCACATATATTGGTGAGCTGCATGAGAGAGTTTGTGTTATTCCTCCTGGTCTGACAATTTTGGCTACTATGGACCATGGAGCATTAGAAATCTGTACTTCATGAGGTTAAATTGAAGTATCAGCTTTACTGGCAGATACAGCACAAAATCATGAAAGAGTTGAAATGACTGTAATGGTTGTAAAATTATTGCAAATATATCTACAATATTTTTCCACTACAGTGAATTTAAAAGTCTGAAACAAATTTATTCACAAGATATTAGCTGCTGTGTATGTGCAGAATACCAGGATCCAAATCTAGTTAGTAAACAGAGAAGACGGAAAAAATACTCAGTGGTGTGTATTTAAGAATAAGTAAATTGCTGGAGAAAGAAGAAATAGCTTGTTTTTCCAAAACATGTGATTATAGTATAGCTGAATTGACATGAAATCAAATGATAATGACTTGATATAAACTAGTTCCAGAATTCTAGTTGCTGATGCTGCAGTTGATGTCTGTGGACCCGTTTGGCTTTAACACCAATGGCTTTTTATTTGACCTTCAGTGGAGCTATTTGCTGAATGATATTTGCCTGCTTATTTTACACCCTTGAAATCTGCAATCTCTACTGGGTAGGCATGATTTAAGATTGATTTTTCTACTACTAAGAAAGCCAGTGTGATAGATGAGGGCAAGCTGGAATGAACCCCTAAGTGACCAATCCAACTTGTGAAACTCTTTCTCAAATGCTGAAGTGCCTTTTTTCAGCCAAAGGTACCTGTTGGCCTTGGATATTTTTTTCTCTGTCTAAACTGATTTCTTTTAACTTAAAAAAAAAAAATATATAGCAATTTTCAGGTGAAACTGCCATCTAAATGAAGAAATACTACAGAGCAAAAATGCAATCATCTGTGAGGTGGTTCTTTATCAGAAGCTAGATCAAGGTTATGCAGCTTCCTCGAGATCTGAATATTTTCTGAACTTGCAAATTGCACCAGGAAGGATTTATTTCACAGGTTTTTGACTTTACATCATTAATTAGAAAAAATTTTGGTTTTAGGAGAAACACTTGGAGTTCCCTAAATCATGGACTTCGAGTTTTTAAACAAAGGATGAGGCAATAGCTCATTCTTGAATTCTAACAGCCTTAAGATGAAATCAAAGGTACCTCTTGCCATACACAGGCTTTGCTTTTTTTAAGTTATATACTTCGATGAATCTAGTCGATGCTTAAGTGGATTTTGTGCAGGAGGCATTCTCACTAATTTCTAGTGTAGTAATGCTATAGTGGAAAAAGGTGTATTCACAAGCCTCTGATGTGTATGAGGTTATCATAAACCGTTGTACAATTAGTTTAGGCAAAAATAATAGCTTTACTTTGTGTGTCACTTCAGTTTGAGCTGAAAAACATTCCAAGGTGAAAAAAATTGTGTAAATTTGTGAAAAATCTGTGAAAAAAATTTTTATAAACAAGTAATTATAAAATGAGTATCCTTCATGTTTGACTTAGCATCGTGATGTGATCCTACAATATGAGGTTTTTTTATTATCATTCATTTTTGTATAGCAAAAAAATCTTCTTAAGTACAGGCTTGGCGCAGACCTGCTGCAGAGCAGCTCTGTGGAGAGGGACCTGGGTGTCCTGGTGGATGACAAGTTGACCATGAGCCATCAGTGTGCCCTGGTTGCCAAGAAGGCCAATGGGATCCTAGGGTGCATTAAGAGGAAAGTGGCCAGTAGGTCAAGGGAGGTTCCCCTTCCCCTCTACTCTGCCCTACTGAGGCCCCATCTCGAGTACTGTGTCCAGTTCTGGGCTCTCCACTTCAAGAAAGATGAGGAGCTACTGGAGACAGTCCAGCGGAGGGCTACAAAGATGATGAGGGGACTGGAGCATCTCTCCTATGAAGAAAGGCTGAGGGAGCTTGGCTTGTTTAGCCTGGAGAAGGCTGCGAGGGGACCTAATAAATGCTTATAAATATCTCAAGGGTGGGTGTCAGGAGGATGGGGCCAAGCTCTTTTCAGTGGTGCCCAGTGACAGGACGAGGGGCAATGGGCACAAACTGAAGCATAGGAAGTTCCAGCTGAACATGAGGAAGAACTTCTTCCCTCTGAGGGTGATGGAGCCCTGGAACAGGCTGCCCAGGGAGGTTGTGGATTCTCCTCCTCTGGAGATATTCAAGACTCGCCTAGACACGGTCCTGTGCAGCCTGCTGTAGGTGACCCTGCTTCAGCAGGGGGTTTGGACTAGATGACCCACAGAGGTCCCTTCCAACACCTACCATTCTGTGACCCTGTGATTTTGTGATTACCAAAAAGTACAAGGAGGAAAAATAAAATGAGAATTTAAGGAAAATCCTGTAAGTTTAAAAGTATATAAATATTTCATTAAAATTTTAAGGAGTTTTTAGCTATAAAGTTCTAGGATACTTTGTGAAACAAGATTGACAATGTAGAAACATGAATGTCTTGTAATATATATCTCTATATCAAGAAAAATCAACAGTCTAGTAACAATTGAATTTCAGTAATTTATTATGGGTCTTTTTAATGGTATTTGATACTACCCTTCGCTCTACTTTTATATGTATCTGATAGAGGCTTCATTATCAGAACACCTGAAAATATATTTATCCTTCTGAGAATCTGAAATATGAATCTATTTTAATAGATGGGCAGCTGAGGCAGAAGGAGGACTAATCAGTTCACTCATCTGCGATTTTAGAATTGAGATTACTCCTTCAATCTCACAATTGAGATTGAATTGCTCCTTCAACTGGTAAAATTTACCATAGGTCCAATTAAGTCAGTGAAACTTTTTCTCAGAAATGCAAACTAGTGCAAGTGCTACAATTATGCTGTTCTGTAGCTAGCACTCATAAAAGTTCTTGTTTAGATGCCGTCCTGTGAAGGTGATGGAACAACTAGTTTTGGAAACTCTTTCCAAGCAAATGAAGGACATGAAGGTGGTAAGGAATAGTTAACATGGATAAACAAAGGGGAAGTCATGCTTGAGCAGCCAAATAATCTACAGTGAAAAGTCTGTCTCAGTAGATGAGAGGAGAGCAGTGGATATCGTCTACCTAGGCTTCAGTAAGGCTTTCATCACTGTCTCCTGTAAATTTCTTATAGAGAAGCTGATGAGATATGGGCTGAATGAGCAGACAGTGAGGTGGACTGAAAACTGGCTGAATGGCTGGGCCCAGAGCTTGGTGGTCAGTGGCACAATGTCTTGTTGGCAGAAGGACTAGCATTGTACCCCAGGGGTCAATACTGAGTACAATACTGTTCTTTAATGATCTGAATGATGGGGCAGAGTTGGATCTTCAGCAAGTCTGCAGATGATATCAAACTGGGAGGAGTGGCTGATATGTCAGAGAGTTGTACAGCCTTCCAGAAGGACCTCAACAGGCTGGAGAAAGGTGCTGACAGGAACCTCATGGACTTCAAAAAGTGAAAGTGTGGTGTCCTACCCCTGGAAAGGAACAATTCCAGGCACCCAAATAGGCTGGGGGACAACCAGCTGGAAAGCGGCTTTGCAGAAAAGGATCTGGGAGTTCCTGTGGACACCAAGTTGAATGTGAGCCAGTGGCAAAGACCAACGGTATCCTGGGCTGCATTAGGCTATGTGTTGCCAGCAGAACAAGGGAAGTGATTCTTCCCCTCTACTCAGCACTGGTGACACCAGTACAGAGTACCTGGAATACTGTGTCCAGTTCTGGGCCTCACACTACAAGAAACACATGGAGCTACCAAAAGGACTCCAGAAAAGGGTCAATAAATTGATTAAGGGACTGGAGCATCTCTCCTGTGAGGAAAGGCTGAGAGAACTGGGACTACTCAGTCTGAAGAAGGCTGAGGGGGATCTCATCAACGTGTACCAATACCTGAAGGGAAGGTGCAAAGAAGACAGAAACAGGCTCTTTTCAGTGGTACCCAGTGACAGGAACAGAAGCAATGGGCACAAAAAAAAATGGAAGATTCTTTCTGAGCACAAGGAAACACTTTTTCACTGTTAGAGTGACTGAGCACTGGCACAGGTTTCTTTGAGAGGTGATGAAGTCTCCATCCTTGGAGTTAATTCAAAAGCTGTCTGGACCTGGTCCTGGGAAGTGCACTCTAAATGGCCTTGCTTGAGCAGGCCCAGTGGACCAGATGTATGCTGGAGGTCCCTTAACCTTTCTGTAATTCTGTGAAGGAATCTGAGCTATTTTAGGTGGCTGTGAGATGATACGGAACTTACTGGGGACATAAGCTGTTCCAGAATGGACAAGCAGATACCACACAGCAGTGAAAATATCACTAGCTGTCTATGTTTATGTAGCTGATTTTGGCTCTTAACAGCAGGTTAACTTAATTGTTCTCTGGACACTCTATAAATTTTCTGTAGTGATTGGCCTAGACTTTCAGAATAAGTGTAGCAAAGACATTTTTCTATATATGAGCACATTTATTTTTCAAAATAAAATTGCAAAATAATTTGCACTAAAAGGCTTTTTCCTAGGTTTTTTGATTTTTTTCAAATATATTTTACTGATAATATTGTAAAATATGTCACTGAAAAGTCTTCCAAAAGATTTTATTCATCTATGGAATAACAACAATAACAACCAAAATAGTCTTCATTTTTCTCTTTAATACCTATTATTATTTATTAATTTTATTTTTTATTCATAACTATTAAGTATTAAAGAAGGAAGAAGTCTTTCTGGGTTGTTATTAGTGACCCATAAGTTTCAGTAGGTATGCAAAAGTAATTGACAGTTCAAGACCAAAAATATAAATGGCAATATTCATTTCCATATGCTGTACTGTGTTACAGTCTGTGAAGCAATCAAAAAATCAGCTACTGTATATTTAGCACAGTTTATTTTCAAAGTATTAAGCACTGGTTTCCTTAATAGAATTGCAAGACAGGTTAAGTATAGGTGAACTGGATATAACATTGAAACATATTAAACTGTGTGATAACTAGAAGCTCCAAATTTGTTTAATAACATGTGTTTTAAAGTTATTTACAAGGGTTTTATCTATAATAAAAAGGCAAATAATATGTTATCTGACATTCAAACCACAAAACATACTTTGGATATTCAATCTACTTGTAGTATAGATTAAAAAAAATGACAAATGGTCTCTTAACTGATCTGAACAATTGAAAATAAAGGGTTTAAAACACTGCTTAGTTTTAGTGAAAAACATTTGATGCTGTCAGTTGTTTGCTGTCATTGTTGCTGAAAATGAAAATAGAATGTGAAGAAGAGGAGAAACCAAGTGTGACTGTGTGCATCACAGTGTAACTATATATGGAGTTCATAAAATGAAAAAATCGTTATAGCTTTGAAATGTTGTCTTTACATGCAAATGCCGAGGATACCATCACTGAAGTTCTGTCAGATGTTGAAAGTGATTTATCTTTCAATAGGCATAAAGCTAGTACTTTTCTTTGTAAAATGAAGGTTAAAATGACTAATGAAAAAGCTTGGTACAGTCATTCCACAAACTGCGTAGGGGCTGATCCACTGCAGAAATCAGACAATGAATTTGCGACTCTTTAATAATTATCTATTCAAGGGAAAAACATCATAAAAATGTGTGCAGGCAGTTATAGCTGATACATTCAATTATGTCTAATTCTTTCTAGTAACTGTAATAACTTTTGGGTTTTTTTCCAAAAATATGATATTAGACTTTTGCCTAGGAAGCTGGAAGCTGTGTATCTTTATTAGTAATTGATCAATAACTAATTGATATTTGGTGAAGTCAGTAGGGATTTCCATGTGAAGTGTAAAACATTTTATATAAGCTTAGAACTGTTAGAAGCTTATACTTCATTCTGAGATACAATAAATGCTTGACTTACGGTCTAGTTTTCTTATACAGCTTTTTTCTGTTTGAATGATAGACAGTAAAAGTCATAACTTTAAAGCTAATGGTGTTTGTAGAGTTTCTTTACGTCTGCTGTAACTAGATAATATAACTAAACTCTCAAAATGACTCGACTCAGCTATATGGCATTGCTATGGATATTTTATTTAAATACAAACTAATTTTTGTAGACATTAAAAAAAACTACACCAAGAAATCAAATATTATCTTTGCTTATATAAAATATATTCCTGCCATCACTGATGAGGAGGACAGTAAAAGAAAAATATACATACTGTATCATCTTTTATTATCTGCAGAAAAATATACATAATTTAACATATTTTTTATCTGCTTCTTCATTACTTGATTGTGGCTTGAAAATATACCTGAGAGAAAATACAGCCCAAGTTTGTTTGTTGGTTTGTTTGTTTGCAATAATCCAAACAAGAAGTGCATATACTCGCTCATTATGCCATTCTGAAATAACCATAGGTTGAATAACATACTTTGTCTTGAATAAAATGAGAAGTAAAGATGTTTGAGAGAGAGGGAGAGAAACAGGTGGAAGACATGTACAATGTTTACCATAGAAATTACCCATGTAATCTCTTCACATAAGAGAAGGTGTAGGTAGGTGTAGATGTACAAATAAAAGAGAAAGGACAAGGTATTAAATATAATTTGGATGAAACAGTGCACCAATGTGTATGTACTGAGATTGTATCACAGTGTTATTGACAGAGCTGGTCTCTGCAATGACTCTTGCTTTGCAAGATGGGTTACAAAAGCTTTGGAGACTCCCATGGGTACATGGAGAGACTCTAGAAAGACCTTTTGCAAGGAATATCAGGGGTTTTATATACTTGGGAAGATTGTTTTGTCCTTGTCACAGGTCACAGAATAAAGCACAGAATATTTCATTTTCCTAATTACCCCAGTGTTAGACTGTTTTCCATTGTATGTATATAGGGAGATTAGAAAACATGGATTAAAGACTACTCTTGTGAGTATCGGGCTGTAAGTGGATTTTGGTGTAGAAGACGGGCTCTGTTTGATGAGAATTTGCCTTGCAGCTAATGCCTGAAGTTGCATGTGAAGGCATCATTTACAGTGGGGATGAAAGGCTCCCCAGCATTTAACTATCTGTGAATCAATGCTGTACACCCAACAACCCGTATGAGCTTGATCACTGGTAAAGTCACAGCGTGGGTATGCAGACCTAGAACCTTAAGGGACTGCAGCACACTAAACTTCTTACCCCTCCACCCCCCCCCCC
>Ga0065711_1003359_pt1 | contig 28365 bp, 10 predicted proteins | sample Hoacrofraction12_FD_59098 | JGI IMG/M metagenome (GOLD analysis project Ga0065711, IMG submission 59098) | Hoatzin crop microbial communities from Cojedes, Venezuela - Epithelial fraction 12 v2 (version 2) | ecosystem: Host-associated > Birds > Digestive system > Esophagus > Crop | place... | reverse complement strand
CCTGCCCAAGCAGGGTCACCCAGAGCAGGCTGCACAGGACCTTGTCCAGGTGGGTCTGGAATATCTCCAGAGAAGGAGACTCCACAACCTCCCTGGGCAGCCTGGGCCAGGGCTCCGTCACCCTCAGAGGTAAGAAGTTCTTCCTCATGTTCAGACGGAACTTCCTGTGCTTCAGTTTGTGCCCGTTGCCCCTTGTCCTGTCGCTGGGCACCACTGAACAGAGTCTGGTCCTGTCCTCCTGACACCCACCCTGCAGATATTTGTAAGTATATATTAGGTCCCCTCGCAGCCTTCTCTTCTTCAGGCTGAACAAGCCCAGCAAACATAAGCCAGGTCAAACACAGCTAATATTTGATAGAATCATAGAAAGTTTTGGGTTGGAAGGGACCCCTAGAGGTCATCTAGTCTGACCCCCCCGCAGCGAGCAGGGACACCACTAACTAGATCAGGTTGCTCAGAGCCCTGCCCAACCTGGTCTGGAATGTTTCCAGGGATGGGGCCTCCACTACCTCTCTGGGCAACCCGTTCCAGTGTTGACAACCTGTTCGTATTTAACGGTAGATTATCATAATGATATTTATATGATACACCTTTAAAGGCTATTATTATAAATACAACTAATTGTCAGAATTAGCCAGCCACATTTGGCAGTGTGGCACCCTTGGGTTTGAGGGACACACATTTATATGCAACTAAACAGCTGTGGGAACATGCAATAGGCCTGCAGTTACTACGGAAGATACACAGAACAGCATCCTCTGCTTTCCACTGCAGAAGAAAATACATATTCACTTTCCAATCAGCATACGTCTAGCATGGTATCTTGCAGAAATAAGAGTCAAACCCACTCTTTTCTTGTAAGCCTCTACCTATCTCTTCGTGCAGATAATCAGAAGTGGCCTTGACAGCTATTTCCAATGCTTTCTATATTGCTAGTATCTATTTAGTAGACAATGTAAGACACCAAATAGCACGTCTCTGAGTTACAACAGGCTATAGGCGAGCTGAGGCAACAGGTTTGAACAGACACAAGAATAAACTTCCTCGGATTTCAAAGACAATGCTGTCCTAAGTCAGAAGTAAGGTCTTTTGATATATTTCATTAAATGTCTAACACTATGAGGGGAAGAAAAAGAAGAGTGAAAAGTCTGCTAGAACAGATAGTAGCTGCTATCAGTGACAGCTTCAACAGCCACGAGAGGGCTGCTAGGACAGTTCGGAAGATAGAGAGCATATCGTGGGTAAGGAGACCTGAAGGTTTGGCTTCTTCAGCTTACAGAAAGGCAGGCTGAAAAGGGATATGATTGCTGCCTATAAATACATGGGGGGGGGGAATATCTATCAACTGATCATGAACAAGTTCAGTGCAAACTTTCCTGATTTTTTTTTTGTAGCCAGAAGTCCTAGAATAGCTCCAACAGAAGAAATTCAAGGAAAACAAACCAAAACTAATCTTATGGCAGAGCCTGACAATTCTGTGAAAGATGACAGGATCCTCACCCAGGCAGGGGACTGCAGAAATCTTCAAGTCCCACACCGCTTCTATTAGAAAACACTGTAAGACTATTCTGCTGTCAGAGTTGAGCAGGCAACAGTAATTCCACTGTAAATCAGACATTTGATGTTTGAAAGGCTTAGCTCCAAACAAATTCCATCCAAGATGAAACTCCACATCTTCAGCCAACACTCTCTTTATTTGATTTAGCTGCTTATAAATTCAACAAGATTAAATGAGTCATTTGGGTGATTTCAGGGTTTCCATTCCTGTGTAACTAGACACCAAATAAGTTTTTAAAAAAACGACAAAGCCTCATACAGACACAATAGATCTGTGCTACTCCATTATGCAGTTAAAATCCTCCAAACCAAGGGTATTCAGACTGAGAAATATAACTGCAATAGACTCAGCAGTATAGGGGAAAAGGCAAGAGGGGTATTTGTGTGCTCCAGGAAGCCTACATCTTTGACCCAACAGTGTCAGACTTTGAAAAAAAAAAAAAAAAAAGAAAGTGTGTCAGATTCATTTTTCAAAGGCTTGATTTTGCTTTTCTTTTGGAAAGAGGCAGGGAAAAAAAAACCTAAAGTCTTCTAGGAGCAACCTTCACCATTTAATTACTATGCAGAAATACTTCAAGTGATTTGTCCTATTCCAAAGGGAAAGCATAATGATACAACACAAAAGCATCCAACAAACTGGCATAGTTTAACATGCTGAGTTTTATTGATCTTTCTTCGACTCCCTAGTATTCACACTTATTTGAAGCCACACAACTTGTCTAGCCTATTTAGCCTACTCTGAAATATCTTCTGACCTACTGACCTTCTTAACTCAGTCTCCTGCACAGTCTGATCACCTATAAACATTTTTTTACTTCTTTCTAAACACATAACAGATACATATACACATACTGTACACCTATAATAGGCGAAAATCATATGCAGACGTATCTTCTACACATACTGTAACGTTTTCTGTAAGCTGTGATCTGGCAAACACATATATGAATGCTACATCCACACAGGCAGCTCTGTTCCAGTTGCACTTAAGGGGAAAATAATACCAGACATTTGGACACAAACAGAAGTATGAGAGGAAAGAGGAATTAGAGGCTTGTTTGTGCAGCAAGGAAAGGATTCAAATTAATCTTTTAATGCCAATTCAAGTGAATGATGTACCAGAAGTGAAGGTGGCCAGTGTCCAGAAGCAATGATACATGATGATATAATTTGGACTTTCACAATGGACATGAAATGAACAGGATCAAGGCTGTATCTCTACCGGACCCTATTTAAGGCATCATTAGCCTAGTTCAAACTCTGAATTTTCAACCAGGCAATGCAAACTGCTATTATTTAAACCACAGAAGTAACTGTATTATCTGGCAATAGTTGGAGTCCTTTATCCTAGAGAAGGGACGAACCACTGAGCTGGGCCAGCTTCCACAAGCATGACTGCAGCCCATAGTGGCTTGTCCATTTCTTCAACACCCTCTGCACTGGCAACACCATTTGCTCCACGAGAAGCCCATGGATTGAGAAATGGACTTACAAGAAGTCTGCTCTAGGTCTCTATTCCACACCAGCCATGAAGCCCCTTCACTCTGGCTGGGGGCCAGGGAAGTTCTGTTCCCTTGTGCTCCCCCCAGAAATGGAAGCAAGGCTCCCAGCTCCGTATGCAGTGCTGCCGTCATGACAGCACAGACAGTGGCCCAACTTTGGCCTATTCACATGCAATCCTTAGCGTGAGAATGCTCTTGAACAAGAATGAAAATAACCACATTAAAATATACTTGATCAAACCTGGAACATAAGCTAAAGGCACACATAAAAAGCAATTCTACAGTCTGAATGCTTTAGCTTTCTCAATACAGCCTCCTTACTGCAGAAGTCAGCTGCTACAGAAGCGAAAAATGTTCAAACTGCTTATATAGAGTTAACAGGACAAGCTACAGTGTTAACTGCCAGTGTTATCCAAACAATACTTCTCTCAGAAAATACCTTGAAATTCAGCATAAGTCACATTTTCATATTTTACAGCAGGTATGCTACTGGCAGGGGGAGGCAAAGTGTAGAGGATTATGAACAAGGTGTTCGGTAACTGCCCCAGCTGGGATGATCAGCTCTGCACTGCTGTCAGATCAGACTACTCAATTATTCAGTATAGAAACTATTAAAGTTGAGGTTATGTATAGCAAGTTGAAGAGACCCCATTTTGTGTTTGCTTTGTTTTTTTGAAGCTAGGGTTAGGTTAGAAAATGCCAAGGCCTATCAGCTGGTGTATCCGCTCCCTGAACAGCCAGCCTGCGAGATAATAAACAAAATGTGGACAAGACAGATGGATAAAAACAGCAAAACATCTAGCCTGTTGTCCATCACGTACAGGCACTGTCAGGATGCCATAACAGAGAAGCAGCTTCCACAAAGGAAATAAATTCTCTTCATGGAAACAGATTTGCTTCTAAATGACAAATAACTTGTACGTTATAGGAGAGATTTAGGTAGAAAGACTTGTAAGGTTATCCAACCACCTTATTCATTTACCAATGCAAAACACATGCAGAAATGACTAAATAGAATACTGGCAAGTCTAATGCTTGTGCAGACACAAATCTCATTATAGTAATAAATCAAAGTCTGAAATTGTAAAATACACTTTTTTGGGCTGAAAGAAAAAAGTAGAGAAAATAGCCATCAGCTATTAATATTTACTCATTTCTCTTCCCTTGTGGCAGTCAAATATGATTCTGTGAAAGTGTGGTAAAACTATGAAGAACCTATGAATCTACTGCTCTTCACACAACCAGAATCTCTAGTTTATTTGGTGTCTCTTGGAAATGAGTGCAACATAGAATGGATTCTCATGAACCCCATCAGCACAATTTGCTCCCTAGAGCCAGTTCCTACCAGCACTGGTCAAAATAATCACCTCCCAGTCATCCCTACCACCTCTGATCCTAGGGCCACTCCTGTTCAATGGTCACATCACCGCTTTTTGAACGAGAAGCATCCAAAAGCTGATCTCGTCTTTGTTATATCAGTGACTGCAAATTCCACCCTACATTACTTCCTTCTTTTGAACCACGGCTGTACCAGGTATCATCACTGCCACCACGTTTTCTAAATTCGAGCTGCTTCTGCCTACATGACAAGAAAGGGCACAGGAGCTCACGCTAATGCTGTGAGCAGCAACAGACAGCATGCTTCCCTCAGACTGACTTTTTCCAGGAAATATTTTTGAGGTAATGAATATTTCTGTTTGATTTTTCATCTTAGATGTTTTAGTTCATAGACTTCAAGGTACACTGCCCACAGACTTCAGCACTGAGGCATAACTTATATTGTGATGGGATAAGTTTTATTTGGTTCCATCTTCAGTGATCACTGACTCCAATTCTTAAATCCTGAAGACATGAAATGTGGGTATTCTAGTAGAGGGGTTATTTGTTTGGGTTTGGTGTTTTAGTGGGGTTTTTTTTTTTTGTATTCTTCCATTGTCAAGTTTGTTTGTATGCGACTCAGAACCTTCGAACTCAGTTAAATCCAGAAACAAACTCAATACTCAGAACCTTTGAACTCCGTTAAATCCAGAAATAAACTCAATACCAATCCCAAATCATTTAAGCCCACTGAAAAATGCTGAGTATTAAGCTATGAGCTTACAGATGGAACACTATGCAGTTAAAAGAAAGTCACAATATTCCCATTCTAAAAACAACAAAACATTGAATTACTGAAAGAGAGTACCATATCCCCACAGAATAACATGCAGTAAAAAAAGCCCCAATTCACCCGAAATATGTGTTAACCATTTATCAAGAGGCTCAGATTGACTAACAACAGTGACCGGTTGACCACTTTGAAATAGCTCCTGCCAGACCTGGCTGAAAGAGTGATACCCTAACTGGAAACGCAAGTTTGATGAAATGGAAACACTTTGTAGGTGCAGGTCCAGTTAATCAATGTTTCTGACAAGAGAGATTCCCGAGTAGTCATTCACACAATTTATTAATTCTAGCAGAAGTAGAGAAAATGAAAGAAAAAGGAATGTAATCGCTTATGTTTCTAAAACTCACTTATCCTTTCCATTAGGTTCATCCCCTGCAGGATTTCTACAAGCACCAGTTTTCAAACATGTCTGACTGACTGTTTAACGCAAAATGACTTCAAAGTGATTTAATAATAACAGGAAACATTCACATCCTATCTCAGCCTCCTACTCACCTTGTCAACGTGTGGGTGCCAGTATTCATCGTGTGTTGTCTTGGCTTCCGTGTTGTTTATTCTCGAGAAGAACGTTGGCTTAGTCAGGTACATGGAAGCAGAGCTGATACCAAACGCCTGAGCAATCCTTTGTTGAATTCTCTGTCTCACATCACTGCAAAGAACACAACACAGCATGCTAAGCGACACGCTTCTCTCCCGCTGCTTCTGTTTTCTCCATCGTTCATTATTATTGCTTCTTTAGGGCTAAGCTTCTTCCTCAGCTGATAAATCACAGGGAACATACACCCATACTTTTTACTTAATTTGCCTTAAATAAAGGGGATCTACTGCATGAAAAAAGAGACACTCCCCCAGTGTTTTGGGTTGGGGTTTATTGTTTTGTTTATTTTTTTTCAGAATATCAAGAAAAAGAAACTATTTGTCTCCTGTGGCCTAGGTTAAGGTTTATGTAAGCAGTCTGTTTTCCTGAAAAATTCCATCTATATCTCACTGCTTATTAACTACTGAAAAGATCAAAGTCTTTCACATATATTTTTAATCCAAAGCAGATAAATAGAAAGTTGTATCTTCATAAAGGGTTGCCTCTGAAGAACCTTCAACTATTTTTACACTAATTTTAAACCAACCGATGAAGTCCCCAGCAGCATGAAACTCAGGGCTCTCACTCAGCCTATGTATTGGCGTCTTAACCAGATTTTCCTTCATAATGAATGCAAGATGTCTTTCCCAAGTATTTTCAAAGATTCAAACAAACTATTCCTCCCATGGCTACTCCTGTGTTTCTTGGGAGACAGGAAGAATAGAACAGGATCTTTATTTTTGTTTTTAAGGTTATGAAAATACAAGACAATCTCACACGCATTACTATACAGAACTGCTTGTACAGCAGCACCCGTCTTTCAGGACGGGCATCGCTGCATGCAGGGCTAGAACAGGGACATCTAGAATGGCCAGCCTTAGTTCACTCAAGAGCACTTTTAAAGAGAAGAGATCTGTGATAAATGAGGAATACCACTGGCACATTCCACCAGTGAGCACGTACAGCCAATATGTATTTAACTTTGAGGTAATTTAAAAACCAGCAACGAATGCAATAACACAATGAGATTAAATGAAAACATCAGGATTTGTTAAAGATGTAATCCTCTATGCTTCTTAAAATCCTTATCTTGTTTTCCCCCAATTGTAACACATTCTTAGCCATTGTATTAGTCTTCCTCTTCTTAAGTGCTTCAAAAGCAGCATACAAACAAGATACTCTGAGTAAACACACTTCTGAAGTTGTGCATGGAATTACATTAGTTGTTTTGCATCTTTTCTCCATCAGACATTTCTCTGCTGGGTAGTACTGAATTTCAGCATAATTTTCCAGAAAGTTTTTCCCCAAGTATTTCTCCAGGGAGTTTAAACAGTGACTAGAAAGAAGTGACAGAACTAAAACCAGACCTACAGTGTTAGTTTTTAAGAGGTGACTTTCACAGCCTATACCCACAAGTACTAAAAAATCCTAAATATCCATTCTGTTCATGTCTTGTCCCTCAAAAATAAACACACAGATTTTATTTTTAATGGGTCTCACTTTAAATTTTTAGGGGTCTAAGCTGTAACGGTCACTTCAAGCTACTGTAGATGTGAAATATCAAAACCATTAAATGAAGTCAGAGCTGAGATTTTCAGGTTTTTACATGGCTGCATGAACTGAGGTTTCAAGTTGAGAGGTATACAGTGGCAGAGTTTGTAAAACTGACATCCGGAAAGAATCTACAGGTCCCTCCTCTCCTGCCTGTGGAAGCCTCATCTTTCTGTCCGTTCTCTTTCCAAGAAGTAAGACTACAGCAGAGGCTGCCTTGCGTTTCCCAAAAAGCATTAAATGTAATTACTCATTTCACTTCATCATGAATTGAGGACAGCTGGCACTTTGAACTACCCAACACAAGAATTAATAGCCTAAGCCACAAATCCTAAAGCAGCTTATTGCCTGGCTCTGGCACCGGGTGGCCAGTTGCAGCAGCCAGCTGGACTAGATCTGCTCTGAAGGAGTTCGGCCTGAGTCTTGACATAACCTTAAATCTCCAGTAACTGTATTGCTCTCTAAGCAGTACCGCTTCCTCTTTCAGGCTGATTCCTTCTCCACTTTTAAAAGTTTTCTATTAAGATTTGCCGTCTGGTGTTTGTTTATAAGGCTCTGTTAAAGCTTCACTCCTGAGATTTACGTGCCACGGCCCTAGGCAAGACTGCATGTTTACAAACCGAGCAGGAAACAAAGCTCTACTCAACTCCTCCTGATGGACAAAATCAGCAACCAAAAGTCTGCCTGGTTTGGACCAGCCAATGGGTTGTCAAAAAGAAAAGGAAAATAAACTCAACAGTTTAAGTATGCTGTAAAGAGAAACTAAGCATATTTTTCAGAAGATAAGTTTGGTTTTTCCCTGTTTACAAATCCAGTAGGTAGGGGAAGCAGTGAAACGGAAGACAGAGTAATGAAGCAGCTGAGGTGACAGGTCTGAAAGTGACTTTAGGTGCCATCTTGGTCTCACGGAAGCAGCTGCCTTTGGCTGACCCAGGTAGCTGGCTTTTGGGTGTGGAAGCATACTGCTGGCCTCTTATTTCCCTGTGTGCATTGACTTCAGGTAATACTTTTAATCACAGTAGCTGCTTCAAGTGCACAAGATGACAAGAGGTGCCAGTCTTGCACTTCTTCAGTTGACTTGTGTGCTCCTGCCTTTTGCTCCCCTGTGAGCTGTCATCCTACATATCACAGCATCACTCAAATGACTACTCAAGACAATCATGGCATATATAGCAGACTAACATGAATTTTACACACATCAGTAATTTGCCATTCAACAAAAGTTACGAACTATCAAAAAGTCCCACTGATTGTAATTTATCTTGGACTAGGCTTCAAAGAAACAGGTATTTACCCTTGGCACTTAGAGCTGTTCTACACGTAACATACACACCATGATTCCGCATGGCCAGGGAGCAAGTTTCTCACATCAACAGCCTTCCCTCAAGCAAGAGGTCAACAGGCAAAAGAACACCGACTACTCACATCAGAGCTCAATGAGCAAAAGGGGTCAACTTGCCTAAAATAAAAAGTTAAGAATAACAGAAGTACCTTTGCTTCATGTGCAGACTGCAAAGTCATAAAAAAATAAAATCTCATGGGAGAGGACACTTAATCTTCTAGTTTGCCTTTTGCCTTCAGTGCTCTTAGCCATATTTGTGAGAACTGGGGAACTAGCAATTTACGTTTTTTAGGGCCTAATCCAGGCCCTGCTGAAGTCAGTAGAAAGGCATTCATTAATTTCAATGCACTCCAAACCTAACATTGGAAAAAACAAGCAAAAGCAACCCAAGCTAATGTAGTGACCACTGGAAGCAAGACCCCTTTAGAGTAAGCTGCTCATAAGAAAAGCCCTTCACAGGATGATCTTTCTAAAGAGAAGTGGTAGGCACAGAAAGGAATATTCAAGACTGGATTTCTTCCTTCTCCGGTGTACAGAAAAAGTGACAAAAAAATACGCTTACATGTAATCTACATTGCTGTAAACTGGGCATTACCAAAATTCAGGCTTGAATTCAAGAGGTACAACACAGAACTGTGTAACACATGATGGAGCAGAGTGACAGGCCATCTCAGCCTCCCTATTTCTTCACACCCTGTGGATGATGCTCTGAAATTTTTCAGCATGAAATGCTATCATGCTACACAAAGTGTCATCAGATACACCTCCAACAAATGCCCAAGCAATTTATATTTAATACAAACTATTACACTGGAAAAACTGTGCCTACAAATGTGCACAACATTTAATGCGCTGTAATGCAGTCCAATAAATCTCAATTATAGAGAATCAACAAGAAAAAAAAGCACAGTCATGAATAAACTGCAGATTTCCACTGATGTTTGAACAAATAACCCATATGGCAAAGATCTGCTGCAAATAAGCTCTAAAGAACAATACCTTTGAGTGCCTAAATGCTTTTCCTTACTTGAGTATGTACCACACTGCTCAAAACCTACAGAAATTCCTAGCTGAGTCAGCACGTAGATACTATTTCTACACACAGACAGTGGTCAATACTTTCTAATAATGTGGCATCAGTCAAGTCAAACATGGAGGCACTGTAACCTAGAGAAGAAACTGGAAAATATGCAAGGGAAGACTGTTTCTCAATGCATGTGAATAACAACCAGGACCTCTCACTTTGTCATATGTAAGTGGCTGCAGTTCAAAACACGTTTAAGCAAGGCACAGAAAGTATAAAAGAACTTAATGCTTAATGTAGCAGGTGGGGCAGACTTCAATGCAGAATACTGATCTTACTAGAAAACATTACATTGCACTATTTTAACTAACGACAAGGAGATCTTAGCTTGTAGCTGATGTAGAATGTTTAAAAAACCACCCATTTACAAGTTCGGTGCCAAAGGCAAAGATAACTGTGTGCTGCAGGGGGGTGCTTAGTGATGACCTTGGTTGCCCTTCCTTCCACATAGTCACCTTTACCCCACTGCAGGAGTCAGCAGGTTGGCAAACTTGTCAGTGCAAACATGAACCCTGCTTCAAACTCTAAGGTATTTCATGCCCCTCTTTGCAATAGCAAATTAAACACTATACATGGGAATCAAATGTTTACCTTGCAGTAGCAGCAAAGGCATGACTTCTTTCACAGATCAAAGTGTTCCCTGGAATCCTACAGAGCACAGATCTGAACACATGCATCTGTCTAATTCAGTTCATTCTGTGCCCAGCATATGCCAAATACAGCACGTACCTGCTTTCAAAAATAGTATAAAGTCACTTTTTAGCTTCTAAAAGCTCCTCTGTACAGCCTGCTTTCCACTGACCTGGCCATTTCAACATTTATCAATATCATGACGAAGTTTTTCTTTCCATTCCCTTCCCTGCTATTCCAGGCAGCGTATTAGTCTGTTGGTAAAATACTTAATGACAAATGCATTGTACTTGTGTAAATCACATGACAAGATAAGCCAAATTTCAGCTTCGAAAGTGCTATCAAGGAAGCAATGAATGAGCCCAGAAGTTCTGGGTACCTTGGATGCAGTACAGTAAGAGCCACGTTGTTCCGTCAGCCACGTCTCATACGCACCCAGAAGAAGCAGGATCCTCCCCTCCCTTCTTGATCCTGGCCCACTCATTCTTCATACTTTTTACTCCATGTCCCTCATATATCAAAAACTGTTGGGAGAGCTCTGGTGTGCTACAGCTACAAAGAAAATACTTCTTCATGCTGTAGAATGTAAGCATTCATTTTCATGAACACAGCAACTGTTCTATCATTCAGACTGCTTGGGGTGTACCCTGGCTCTGATCAGATGCACTAAGCAGAGCTCTGCTACAGCAATAAATATACACAAGTGCAGCACCCAGTCAACAACAGAAGTAACAAATGAATCCCTCCCAGAATTTGTCAGCAGCAGTCCTTGCACATTTGCACTGAGCCACTGGACTATCAAAATGCACAGGCCAGACTCAGGGAAAGGCAGAACAGAGCATAGGACCTTCTATAAAACGAGTTACTGAAATGTTAGTCAGGGCAATAAGGAAGAAAAAAAAGCCAGTAAAGTAGCTAGAAGTCTAAGGAACATACAACTTAGGAGAAAGGATGTTCACTAGATTGTAAAGGTGCCAGCTGAATGTATCAGCAGCAGCATTAAGGACTTGTCAAAGAACTAAAAGTGCCACAGAAAAGTTTCTCTAAGATACAAGCTCTGCCAGATCAGCACAGAAATGCACTGTTAGGAGTCACTGCAAAGCATGATTCAGGCACGGTGACAGGAACACTCAAAGCTTTGCAAACTACACAACTCCTCCAGCCCCCAGGCCAGCATCTCTGCTCTGTTCCCAGGGAAAAGCAGCGAAGGCAGCAGCAGACAAAGCAATGCTCCTCTGCAGCCAGAAAGCTTGTGCAGAAATCACACGTGCAGAATGAAAAAAGGAGGAAAGCACACTATGAGCTCTCCCTCTGCTCGTTCTTTGTCTCTACCTTAAGTTGCAAGATTTTTGGAACAAATCTCTGATGGTGCCATTTTCAGATGAAGTTGCAACCCTTTAAACCAAGCATCCAGATCTAAAGGTCTCTTCTGGATAAAGATGCATCTATTATGTGAAACGAGGAATTGCTGTAATATGCTTGGCAGGCAGTGGTTAAAGCATCAGCCTTAACCATAATCGATTCTGAAGCAACATAATTTTGACAGAGACAGTTTAGAAACCAGCCTCCTGGCTCAGAATGCCTACTCAGATTTGTTATTGTTGCAATCAGTAATACTTAGATGTGAATTACATTTAGTTATTTCTCTCAAGAGTGTCTTTTTAAACTGACCTTGGTAGGTAACTGAAAGTAATGAAAATAAATGCTCCCAAGAACAGCATAAGATCACTCATTAAGGACATAAGGTACTACAGTTCATGTTAAAGCACTGCCATTAATATGAACAGAAGCATTTAATAATTTTATATTAGATTTGTATCCAGCAGACTGAAACATCCTCTACATTGGCATGAAATACCAATAGAGTATTGATAATCCCTAGCAGCTGTCTCGGCTCAGTGTAAGGATCAGAAATTAATAAAAATTATTGAAAACCTGAATGTTTCTGTTCGTGTAAAGCCAGTATTCTTTACTTGGACATCCCCTCCATACACTCATGTTATTTCTACAGATCCTTTGCTCTACTAAAGAATGGAAGGCAAAACAAAGACTATTTTCAGAATATTCTCCACTATCTTGGTGAGGTAGAGACTATACATCATCTTTATACAGTCAAAGTTCAGTAATAATCAAGGAAGTGTCTCATTTTTGTGATTTTGGGGCAGCAGTAAACACCTTTTAAAAGAAGTTCATCTATGAAGACAACAGTATCTAAAAACAGTTGTTGAATAGAAATAAGCTTTAAGTGCTTAATATTTTAAGACAAATAAAATTACTATAATAATAAAACTAATAAACTTATTTGGCTATTTAACACTACTTCCACCACTAGAGGGAGGTCATATTCCTCCACAAAGGCAAAAGAAAAGACAGAGTTAAAAGTATTCAAGCCACGTACATTTTAAATTATGAGAAAGCAACTGAAACGCATAACTAAAGATTTATTGTGTCTAGTCAACAAAGAATGCTTGTTCCTAAGCTTTGGCCACACACACCTTCACAGACACATGGAACTCGTTACGTTTGTTGTCTTCGTTAAGTATATGAGCAGGTCTACAGGAAAGCTAGAATCATCAGATGCCAAAACTATTACATTTTAGCACTATTTCATATTCTGGCTTCTTAGGGGGAAAGTATGCTCTGCTTCTCTAGCCAGAACATTACTAATTTGAAGTTCTTCCACTTCCTGCTTTACCATTTTCAATATTTTGCTACACTTCACCCAAAAAACCTCGTTCGTAATGTAATAATACGATAGGATCATCTTCATCATCTAACACAATCCCTCTTGGATAACATGTTAGGTAGGAGTTAACGCTAAAGGATTTTACATTCCAGCTACAGTGTTCTGGAAAATAACCACAAAATCCAGGCAAAGCAGCTCTCCTTGCTCGCAGGTCTGTAGCGCTGGCATCAACCCCCTATGCAGAAAGGGAAGCGTGTGGTGCTGCCATCATCCCGATCACACTTACACCATCAACGCTGCCTTGACATCGGTAACGCAGGTAAGTTCAAAGCAGCAGATGTTATTTATCAGGTAGTCACCAAAAAGTCCTTTTACTTATTTTCCTCCAGGCATCTTAATTCTCACAGAGATTACCATTTTGAGTTGCAAATTCAATTGTGTGTCTGAATCCAAAATGACAATTCCCTCCCAACCTGCACTGTATAAAAAAAAAACCCCAAAAAGTCATGTTCTGTGGTTCATTCAGCAGTTACTGAAAATCTTTACCGATATAATGCAAAATCCTCTTCCGTAAAGATGTCTTGAACTTTGTCCCCAAAGTACCTGAAAAATTAAACAACAGTCTAAGAGGAGTTGCTGAATCTGACTGCCATCTGTGTTTTACCCACAATCGCCAAGTGAAAACACTACACAAAGAAATCCTACAAATGCTTTTGAGCATGATGTTACCAAAGCATTGCTCAAGGATTAAGTGTTAAAAGATTAAAGGATCAAGACGCAGCAACTGATACTGGAATTCCCCAGGCATCAAAAGAGTACCCTCCCACATCATGAAATAAGCACATGGATTAAAGTTTAAGAGTTCAGACTACTTGATTTCTTACACTACTGACAAACTAGACTATAACTGAAAAAGTACTACTATTTACTGGCGCAAGAACTCTGAAAATAAGGGTAACAGTAGCTTTCAAAGAGCCCAGTTCAACAAAAGATCGGTTTTCATGCTGCGGAAGCTTTTTTAACTGGTCATGGAAGCTGTGGTGAATCTAACCAACTTCTACAGTTTGTCATCACTAACCCCAGACCAGAGGGCTTGCGAAGTTTGAAAAGGCAGTGAGCACTGAAGCGTAGGATAACAAGTCCCATTTTACCTGTACAGATTTACAAAATGCTTCCCCAGTGAAAGAGCTCCAGAGTGCAAGTCCAAAATTGATGCCTGGGAAAGGAAACAAAAGAGTAGGAAAGTAAGCATGAAAAGGTTTTATCATTATTTAACTATGACCTTTAATAACAGTCCCAAGTTGGCTCCTACTTTCCACAGCCTCCCAAGTGAAAATGGGAGTTTCTAGCATCCAGGTTCACAATACTAATGCTTACTTTACAGCTACAAGCTTCCCTCAGTTGGCTGTATAGATGCACAAAAGATTAAGGTACTATGAATAAAGCACAACACCGCTGTTCCCCAGATTCAAATCTGACGCACAGAACTGCCAGTCTTCCTCCGTGGGCTAGGGGTAAGACACTGCGTTCCTGGATCCCTTCTTGAAGACGTTTCCCTTCCACACACAGATGACTAATTTTCCAATATTTGTGAAGCTCTCAAATAGCAGCACTAATATTTATCTTGCCCAACATTTGTTATTAAAACTTCTCCTTCACTATGAGTCCCTGTGTACTTCTCATATTTAATACGGCCATAAAAAGTCTGTTTTAGGCAATTATAATTCTAAGGCTTACTAGAGCCAAACTTTCTTTTCCCTAATTTCTAAACCACTGTAAGAGAAAACCAAAGACTGAAAAGTTTTTACATATGAAAATTCAATCCATTTCTTCATCCGATTCAAGCCAAACACTTCTGCTGAGCTCCAGACCAAGCTAAAAAGATTAGCATTCAGATTTGCCAGGATAAAGAGCTACCTCTCAGGACTCTAAATTATTTCTCTAAATTGAATAAAGTACACTTTTGTATGTCCCTTGCTGTCCACAAAATACATGTTTGTTTTGCATCAGTTAGAGTATTTAAAAATATGACTAAACTGGAAATATCAAGTAGCAACAGTTAATTAACCTGACTGGCACCCAAGTAATGACATCTTTGATATACAACATCCAGGCAAAAGAACTCATCTTGCAGTCTGGCGTTTCCTGATGCACCACATACCATCCACATTATTCTAACAAAATTCAAACAATAATAATACCACTAGGTGAGCTGCCTGGAAAGAATGATAGCTTCCGTCTCACCGGCACCAAGAATTTCTGGGCATGGTTGGAAGAGAACTGTTTGAAGCCGCTTTACCCAGATGCAGACAGGCTGGTGAATGCACAGCGCAAACCATCAGCACACAGACGTGGCAGAGCTGCAGTGCCAGGCTAGCAATACAGCTTCACCTTCCGCCCTGGTCTCAAAGCCCTTTTCTCCCTCCTCCTCCGGATCGTGTTGGAGGAAGGCACCCACGACAATCTCTCAGCAAAAGAAAACTGCTGCAGGCTGAACTGCTCTGAGCTTCAGAGCTGAATCAGGGGAACGCCAATGAAGTCTCCTTTTAAAAGGGATAGTAACAACCTTCTTTTACAAACCTACCCAAGTCATTTTATTTACCCCTGAACAAAGCTTTAAAAACATATAAAGTAATGAGCTTTCAAGTGGACATAGCATGAGCTTTTCAGACCTCCTGCTCCCACAGAAGTTCTCCAAAAGCTTCAGAGGACTGTTACGGAAACAAGTAATCTCACATGCATGCAAGAGCAGCTCTCATAACAAGCTTTACTCAAGCTTCAGAAGGAAAATATTTTCATTTATTGGTTTCTGGTTCTCTACAGTAATCTAAGCTACAGCTAGAAGCAGTAAAACAGCTCCTGTGTAACTTTAGCATGACACAAGCATATTTCTGAAGTAGTTTATAAGGAGAAGTAGCAGGACACATCTGAAAAGATGAATTTGATTTAAAAACAAATTGTCTTTCAAATACTTTCAACATGCTTTCCAAACATACACACTTCTCACTCCTCAAGCTCCAGATGATTACAGTTGGGAAGATCCTAAATGACCAAATGAACCAACAAAAGTCACCCCAAGAACTGTAGGTATTCATAGTTGAAAAGGTAATGGCTACGATATAAAGCCTAGAAAAGCCAGCTGCAGAAGTCTTGAAATGGGAATCTGAAAAAGAAAGAATATTCTTCAGGGTTGTTTCAGACAGAGGAAGGCAACTTAATGCCAAACATAGACAGGGACTTGATTACACATGAGCACAGAACTATTTGTTTAACAGCTACCTTGGAAAGAAACTGAAACACGTTTATTTTGGCCTCTGCCATTTCAGAACATTAAACAGTTTCAGCATCATTTCCTACACTGAGAACATCACCTTGGTGGAAGCTTGTGTCAACACCATGATTTCAAGTTCAGCCATCTGATCAAGGGTCTGTCTGCAATTCAGGCCAGTGTTCCCAGGCTGAAAGCTCTACAAAGTTTATCTAAAGATGGCAGGAACACTGCAGACACACACACTCACACACCTATTTCCGAGAGATTGTTTAAGAGAACTACCTCAATATCCTGGTGTACAGAACTTCTACAGAAAGGAAATTGCACTTCCTTTAAAAAAAAATTAAAGCACAAATACATGTTCTTTTAGACCTTCAGTATTATTAGTCCCACATTCTCCACCCTCTCACTGCCAAAAAGATTCAAAAAGAACATGCAAGTAAACCTCCATTTCTCAGCACACAGGCTCAGTTTCCCCCTCTTGCAAAGCACGACAGGCCCTGCCTTTGATCCCGACAGCTGCCTGGCTGCCTGCACCAAGGGATTTGTTTTCTGGGGCTTCTAAATAAATGCCAGGAGATCTGATAGTAAATGAGTCCTTTCATTTACACTAGAGAGATGTTATGACGACAGCACCTACAAAGACGTGAATGAATGAGTCATGACTAAAGCAGTAACGCAAGCAGGGATAGCGTGCAAGAAAATATTAGTTAGGGAAGAAAGGGAAACGTCATTATCTTTATAAAGAAGAAAAACCTAAGCTGAGGCAAACATCAAGAAAACTAATGCAATTCACATTCTGTGAATAAGGAACAGAGTATAAAACCATTTTATAGAGGCGTACAAAGGAAAGCAGCACACTGGTGGAAAAGATCCTCCTGTTCAGATTCTGTTGGAAGTTACACTAGAAGATTACAGTGGCATCTTCTAGCCTTACGCTGTGTGTGTAAACAAACATAAACCTAGAAAAAATTACAAAAGAAGCTAAGAAAGAAAGCTCAGCATGACAACTGGGGCATGACTCCTGGGAGATTCCAATAATTCGGATGCTTGCCAGGACTTTCAACAGAAAAGGATGGAAAGGGAAACAAGTTTTTGTGCTCTGCTTCAGCGTGCCAAGGAAGCAGAAAGGGGAGCAAACAAAGGAAGGAGAGAATTGACAGAGTCACAAACTTGAAGTTTGAGTCTTTAAATTACTGAGTTATACCCAGACACAGACACAAATCCACTTCTGTGAATTCAAAATATAAGAAGTATGACAGACACAGACAAAAAAAAAAAATCTAGAGATGTTGCTTAAAAAGGGTTTAAGAGGAAATCAGAGAGAATGAAAATGTAGTCTGCATCCCAGTAGAAATCTGAAGAAGTTTTATTTGGAGTAGTGGAGAGATCAAAATGGCTAAAGAATTAAAAAAGCTAAACAGAAACAAGGAGTCATTTAAGGAATTTTAAAGGTAAAAGTTAGTCTTAGAACCACAGACATAACTGGACAGAATTATCCAGACACTCTAAATCCTAAGAAATTTAAAGAAACAAGCCAGACCTAACCGAACAGCTTGACGCCCGAGAGCCATACAGGAGAAGGAGCTAGATGAAGTAAGACTTGAAACATTTTGTATGCTATCTAGATAAGAGATTTAAAAAGAGGATAAAAGGCTCAAATTAAGAAAGACAGTTTTATCTATACATCATCACCACACATCCCATCAGTATTTAATAATATCTGGGAGCCAAGGTAGCACAATTGGGAAAAGATTCACTCCCTGACATGGAATACAAGCATGCACATCGAAAAGGAGGAAAATGACAGAACAGGGGAGAAAGAGGCGTAAAAGAAACTCGGTAAAGAGACTGTATTTAAAGGCTTCTCCTAAACACAATCTCCCAGAAACACTGGTCAGCTCTTGGTTTTAGCATCTTTCAGGGTTTATGCACTCTTTTGCATAAGGCCTCAACGCAGTACTACAAAACTTGCTTCCTGCACCTTTCCCTAAGGAGTAGCAGCACGCAGTAACTTTCTCACATTTACAGATTATGATATGTGAGAAGGCTTGCATCAGAGCCCAGAATTCTCAAAGGACATCAGATTTCTTAATAGACTTATTTTATTGCAACAGTAGAATCTTCCCCCCTCCTCTTCCCCCCCTTTAAAAAAAACACCTCACAGTCACGCTTCCAAAATGATGTGATGATGGATTTATATTGTCTGATGCTCTGGCTTGCTGTCCAAGCCAGCCAGCTCAGGACCCCTGCCCAGCTCTCCACATCGGGCAGCAGGTTCACCTCCCCTCATGTCTCTTCCAAGCTTTCCCTGTCCCAGTTTCTCCAGTTCCCTGACCCCCAGCTCGACATTAGCATTCTGCAGTCCAAATCCATGAATCCGTCTGTGTTATACATTGCCCTTCTAATCCCTCTTTGTGGAAGTCCAATTAAAAAAAAAAAAATCACACATAGGTGCCAGAAGAACAGGAAAGGAAGAAACCCACTTGACAGCACTAATGGCAGGAGCTAAGCTGTAGGTCCCAACAGGCAGGCAGAGCAATCTATGCAAAGTGGCAAATTATGCAACCACAGAACTGAAACAAATCCAAGGTATCCTGACAGAACTGAACAGAGAATGATAAATCTCATACATGTTGTTTCAGATGGGCAGCACTGTTGAATTTTCTTGGGTTATACTTTTTGCAGGTCTTTCTCAGCAATGACAAGGACAGTAAGGTCTTATTTGTTCATTGAAACCTTTCTCTCTTTCTGCCAATATATACCCTAATTCAGCAGAGGCCTAAGTGGTTGTGTTTACAAATACTCCAGAAGCAGTCTGTTAGACAAAACCATCCTGAGAACAAAGATGGGGGGGGGGTGTCAAAATAAACAAGCTTGTTAGAGAGAAGTGATTTTGTTTTAATTTTTAAGGAATATTATTCAAAGGTCTATGTTGTCACTACACAAACCCAGTCTTTACGTGATGCTGTGAACCACTGTGATTTCGTTTCAGAAGTCAAACTTGTGCAGCTCTGCTCTAGTAGCAGAGAAGACACAATCAGTTCAAGAGAGGCACTAGAAATAACTAAACCAAAAAATATCAACTGTATTGCAGAAGTCACAAATTATACTGCTAGTAGAAATACTAATGGGAGATAAAATAACTTTCCAAGCAATTTTTTTCCAAGTCTGTATGGAAGGAAAAATTCTCCACCTCCTCTCGCCCCAGCAATGCATTTATAATCTTGCCTTGGCAGTAAAAGAACGTGAAAAGTAACAGGACACTGCTCACCCCTCCATCAGATCCTCCCAAGGACAGTCCCCTCTCTGCTATTCTGCAGGCAAAACAATAACCTCAGATGAGAACTGAAGTCTGATTACTTTCTGCTTTAATGTCATTATTTACAACATATAACTTTTCAGTAAGTGTTATTTGATGCATCAGATTAACTCAGTTGCGTTGAGAAGCTGCCAATTAGTTGAAACGATCTTGCAGCTTGTCATGAAAATAAGTATCTGTGGGGCAGAACATTTCTGAGCTTGTAGGCCCCTTCCATAAATCCCAAAATACTCCTGAAAAACACTGTCTTTTAAATACATTCTAGTCAAGTAATATCAAACAAAAAACAGATCTTGATTCCTAGGGGCAGTACAAATAAATCTGTGCAATGCAGAAACGCAGTATCAAAATCAGGAGCCCAACGGAGTGTGAAATCACAGACTGAGTGGCCCAACTAGCGAACAAAGCGCGCAAGCTGCGCATCGCTTTGAGCATTACCGTGATGCGCCCCACTCACATGATTACCAAATGCAAATGGCACTCAAAGAGGCTGATAACTTCTAACTGGTAAGTTGACAGTGCCTCCCACTTAGTGGTCAGCACAAGCTCATAGTTACCCAGAAAGAGACTCTGCTGAAAGGCGGCTTATGTTGTTTTGTCCGAGTTTTAAAGGCCAAATGGAGCAGAAGGCCAAGTGAAAATCCTTTAAAACTTGAATTAATTAATTTTCCTTTCTCTGCAACACTCACACCCCCCAGAGCTAGGCAGACTCTGTATGAAAGAGAGCTGCCTCCACTGCAGCAAAAATGGAAAGTGGCTTTTAAAGAAGGTTTAATGTTTTAACCAGTTTAGCGCATTCTCCTTCAGCTAAGGAGCTTTGTGCTACACCTTAAACACTGGCACACTGTCATTACAGTAAGTCCTCACAAAAGCTTAGAGCTAAAAGAAACATTACCTACGGATTCTTTCAGCTTCTTCCTTTGTGATCACTGCATCTGTCACACCTCTTCCACACTTTCTAGGAGTGCATCCTGGAACAGAACGAGGAAGAGAAAAAAAAAGATCACCTTTCAAAAAAGGTTCAAAATAAGTCTCTATTCATGTTCTCCTACTCCCCTTGCCAATATCCCTTCTGAATGATGTGAATCTCAGAATATTTTAGATCACTTAAACTACAGGAAAGTTATGCCTCCATTTTGATGTATTTTGCACCACAGTCAGAGAAGACAAGCCAGCCAATGTCACCGGCGCTTCTGCACCACTTCGAGTCCCAGGACTCATCTACGCTACGTTACTTTCCCCGATACGTCGGGTTGGTGTAATTCAGGGGAATCTGAGTCTTCAGCTCAAAGGTCCAGTACACACCACCCGTGGGTACAACACGCAGCATGAAGAGTTCTGTCCCAAAACCAAACAGTCTCAACAGGATAAAGAAACTCAATTGTCCCAGCGAAAAATGAGACGCAGAAGACAAGTTGGATGCAGACTGCAGTGGATGTACCACCAGAGCACCACCCTGCTAATAACAGAAAAGAGAGAATGGCACTCAGACAGGAGCGAAATCACCACTACACAGAAGAAAAACTAAAAAAATTGGTTAGAACACAAACAGTTCAAGCCATGAAGATGATACTACTAACAAGGGTTCCTGAACAGATATAGGATCTTCATGTAGTATCAATACACGCTAGTTTACGTATTAACACAAAGAACTGAATTTAACTTCAGTTATATTTTGGTATTCGACCCTAAATCATGCAGTTTGTTAACAGATTCCTGTAGTCAGGCACTGAGAACCGTTGCATTTGTCCACTGGAAAAGCAATGGTAACGTAAAAAAGCAGTGAATTTGCACACTCCAACTGTGCTGCCAGGAAAATAAAAGCAGCATATTTTGGATTTCCTCAACCTCCTCCCCACCCAACAGAAGTCGTCAAATGGAATAACATTCTGTATGGAGTGTCTATAGGAACATACCTTGAAAGGCAGCTTTTTGTATAAAACTTCGCACAAAAGTGTCTTGAAGCACACAGCTTGGACGTGTATGATAAAAAAAGTCTTTTAACATTCACTGCTAAGAAATCAAACATTAAATTTTAGAAGCTAATGGAAAGAAGCCAGCAGTAAGAGTTCCAGGTGAAGAATATATGAAAGTTCTTATGAAATTACAAGTCTGGTCCACAATGGTCTTCAGGCAAGAAGAACAAATTACATCAATTCTGAGCCACCAGAGGCCTTGGGATGTCACACTTGGCACTTTACTGGGCAAGATCCATATGTAGATGTCCAGCCACAGAAAAGTTGGGATGAGTGTGTTTTCTGACATCTGCCAATACACTTAATGTTGGTGAACTGAGCTCCTCTTCAAGGATTATTTGCTCATCAGAACATGAGGTGGGGGGAAACAACAACCCCTGGAAAGAAATCAATCAACCCACCCCTGCAAGTCGAAAGCATCCATCAGGTCTGATCAAAAGCAACTAATGACCACGGTGACCACAGACTGACAGAAAGAAATTTTGCCACAGCACAAGTGCATTGTAGGAATTTCCACCCCATCTTACTGGATATGCCCTGGCTACGTCTCAGGTGCGCTGCAAAGCCCTCCAATTACACCAGCATTTCAAGAAGAGAACGACACAATGAGAAAGAGATGTGGGGGTGAACAGGCTGACAACAACACACCAAGTTAGACACGCTGTTTCCTTGCTTGGGAAAAGAAAAGTCCCTTGTTTAACGTGTGTTTAAATTGAAGTCAAAGGCACCCACACCAAGCAGACTGTATAGACACAGATCAAGGTCAGGAAACCAGCTGGAGTACAACCCAGATAATTCATTGCATTTTCTGTCTACCCAGCAACAATTCACTGAACTCGCCTCAAGATTCAGATTCCAGGAAGCGCACACTAAGTTAATTGAAGATGACCTCGGAAACTACCAGTCTAAAATAACGCTAGAGATTACATTTTTAAGCATCCATTTATCAATGCCAGCACAGAACTCAGCACTAACAAGAATGAACCAGAACCACTGCTCCCCCAGATCACTTCTCTCCTCTTGACCCTGTGAGCTGAAGAAATGCGCAGAATCAAAACATACCACTCATCAGAAATCGTAGAGCCGTGACATAAAAGGCACCAAAAAATTTAAAAATTCTGGCAGCAACCCAAAGGCACTTTGCTTATCAAAGAAAGCACTCTGCAATACAGTACCAGCCCCAAAGGTACAGAATTCAAACCCACAAGGGCTTTATAGGTGGAAAGTTGTTCCAAATTACAAATTTGGGAGGGGAGGGAATGGAGGAAGGGGGAGCTTCTGTGCCATGTTTCAAGCACATTGTAAATACCCCCTCAGCAACGAAAAAGGCTAGGCACAGTTATTGTGCAAATTCTTGCATTTTTCCATCTCAATTCTAGAAGCCAACAATTTACAAGTTAAACACCACAGATTTCAGAATACAAAATGCAAGCATTGCAAATGCTGCATTCCTTTGTAGCACATAACCTAGCAGTTCTGAAGAGCAACAAGTAGTAGACAACAAATGCTGCAAACTTTCTTGTCTGCCCTAACAAAAATGTACACATTTGATGTTGCTGTGCCTTAAAGGCTCCATCGCACATTCAGCAGTGGCAGACTAAGATCAGTTACTCACTTCTGAATGCCAGGCTGAAGAGCAGGTTGGAAGCCAACTGACAGAGATGAGACATCTCTGCCTCCAAGCTAGCAGATACCCAAGGAGTGAGACAGATGGCTGAGGCAGTAACAGCTTCTAGCACCCAATTTTAAACTCAGATGCATGTAAAAAAGACAGCCAAAGAGGAATGGATTTGGGTTCCCAGAACTGAAAAAGACTTACCAAACACTTACTTAGTAACCATAAGATCCACTGAAAGATTTGCAGAATAATCATCAATTACAAATCATATAGAATATATTCTACACAGTACCCAACATTCTGTTGGGTCTAAAGACATCAACAATTTTATGAAGCATAAGTTTGGATATTGGCAGTACGCTTTTTTATAGACCTGTTGCAAAACAAGGCAGAAAGACTGAGGTAACAGGCTGATAAAAAAAGCAATTTTAAGGGGCTGGGGACAAAACTGAACACAAAAAAACCAATGAAGCTCTCCTGGCTAATAGAGACAAGAAAAGAGGAACAACTTTCCTTCTGCTATTGAAAAGGTCTCTTCAATGCCTGAAAGGCAAAGAAAATTGTCTTAGAGATGAAGGAAAGCTGATGTTCAGGGAAAGAAGAGGTGGGAAAGAGTAAATTCAAAGGAGAATTTCAATACTCCAGGACAAACCTGTGCAAGTAGAATTTTCGTTGTACCACATTCTGCAGAAAGGACACTAGCAAAGACTTCTGAAATCAGAAGAGATTCGTGCTCTCTATTTCCAGTTGCAAACAGCAGCACAGATCTTACCCTTCTGGAAAGGCTGGTACTGGACAGTCCAGATTTTGCAAAACTACAATTGTTACATGTCCAGGGCTTCTGACAGAGAACTGGCAAAGACAGCACTGGAAGCAGGAGGCAACAGCAGCAGCTTTTCCAGACTGAGAAGAAAAACAAGCAAAAGATAGTCCAGAGTAAAGTCAGTCAGGTACCAACAGTAAGGCACAAACACAGGATGAAAGCTAAGGAAAAATCAGAACAGTCTGTCTGAAAACAATTTTAGTATTAAGAAATGTGTCATCTTTGTCTAAAAGACCATGGTACTCCCAGAGCACTGAAGCATTAAAAGAACACTTTGAGAACCTGCACTCAGGAGAAATTCAGTTTAGTATTACAAAGCACCCACTAGCTTCCACAAATTTGTGCCTACTAGACACAAAATCGTTCACCTATTAGACGAGGCACTCAGCGTTGGATCCAAGAGTTGTATTTTTTCAGTCAAGGTAAAAGAGGAACACACCAAAACATGCAAAACCACACCTACTCCCTATAGCCCCATTTCAGTGCACAGAAAAGAGAATGTAACATAGGGGTCCAAGTGCCTAAACTGCAGCATTGTGTTCTACTTAGACTGGTAATTGGCCAACAATCACACGCTGCCGAGACCGGGATGATTCTCAAGAGAAAAAAGCCCCATCACGGTGCTCCCCTAATGCAATCCATCTCAAAGCAGGAAAAGAGGAGGCAGAGATTTATCAGATGCCATGCCCATAACCACACCATCAGTCTAGGTGCTGGACCTCTTCCTCCACTGCTTACAGACTTCTCTGCTTTCCACATCCACTGATCTAGTCTCTGCAAAAGAATCTTAAAGCTGTCTCCTGGGCAGCGATCATGGATGCTTTGTACACTGACACAGTATGTCAACACGCCTAAGAGACTATACAGGAGTTTCGTCAGACACAGTAGCAGCCACAGCAGTTTTAAGTAGCTAACCATGTCTCAAGACAGTAGAAAAAGCCAAGGTCTGGCCGCAGGGTTCAGAACGCAGCTGAGACTGTGCTCACAGAACACCCCATCTTCAGCAAATAAGCTAAGTGCTTAGCCTCTGCAAAATAATGCATTTTATTTCTGTATAAAGCAGGTTTACTGGCAGGCAGTGCTATGGAAATAAAGCTCCTGCTCTGTGACACCAACTACCATATCACTTGAAGCAAACTAGCAGCTCAGTTGCACTAGTTCAGTTTGAAGCAGCGACAGGTGCGCAAACAAAAAGCTCCTCTTCGCTGTGGAAACCTCGCGGCTGAGCATCAGACACCAAGAGACGACAGGAATGTGCTTCCTTCTGACAGAGCCGGCAGCTGTGGATGTCAAGCCAGAGTAAAGACAGAGAATGAACAGCTATGCAGAGACAGAAAGCTGTTTCCTGAAGCTCCGGAGCTGAATCCTGTCTGACTGGGAACCGTACCCGCACTTACAGCCTCGCTCAGCGCCCAGTGCCGCCCAGGGGGAGCCAGGAGCTCGGCTCTGCCGGGAGCAGGCGGCTCGGCAGCTCACCACCGCCCTCTGGCGGGCACCGAGCAGGACACACGGGACAAAGAGCGGGAGCAAAGCGCATTGTCCCAGCACGGCTTCATCGACCACTTCACAGAACAGATGTTCACACATTCCTAATGCCATTGATCTCTTCCTGAAAGCAGAAGAGAGGGGCACGCATGTGAAAACATCTGCTGAAACCCCAAATCAATGGCATAAGAATCGGCAGCAAGCAAACACCCGGTTAGACAGCCGGAACTCACACTCACACAGGATGAGTCCCCATTGCTCCTCCCGGGTTGATGCCAGCCACGTCAATCATTCCCGTACAAAGCCACGCGAGGTGCAGGAGACTGCAGAGCTCGCTCCCCACAACACCACAAGAACAGAGAACACATTCATTCCTCTTCCCGGGCAGAGATAGCCTTGTAGCTCCTGCCTTGCTTATGATGGAAAGAATAACTGATGGGCGCCAAGACCACAAGTCCACAGCTCAGAAGCTTCCTTTTGCAAACCAGGGAAGGCAAAAATAAGGTGGTGTTGGCTTGGGGGACTTCTTTTGATAAGCAAAAGCCCTAGTAGCAGAACGCAGACAGTTTTAGCCTTAGTTCAGTCACAACTGCCAAATCTGTGGCAACACTGGCTGCACAATTTTCTCCGACCTCAACACTACACAAATAAAGCCAGAAGCAGTTTCTCCTTGTAACAACTATAAAAAGTTTAAACAGAACATACGTTTTCATGTGCTCAGTCAAAAAAATCCCCCTACTGAGGAAGTTCGCTTGCTGGTAGCGGTTTTCTTGGCCTCAGTAACACTTGGGATGAATCCTCCAAACCAGATGATTCAGCAGCAGCACTGAGGAAAAACCATCTGACCACAGACTACACAAAGTTTCGGGTTTTGTTAGAAGCCTTTCAACCAACAGCATCGGAACCAGCCACCTGAAGAGGGCAGAGGAAATTAATTCCACAGCTTTGGGGCACCATATCCAGGCTGCAGTCTCATGAACACTTTCTACCAGGATTGGCACCAGAAGAAAGTTAGAAATCATAGAATCATGGAACAGCCCAGGTTGGAAGGGATCTCAGATCACCCGGTCCAACCTTTCATGGGAAAGGGAGCCTAGGTGAGATTAGTCAACCCCCATCCCCATCCAATCGCATCTCGAAAACCTCCAGTCATAGAGGCTCCACTACATCCCTGGGGAGGTTGTTCCAGTCATTGAATGTTCTCTCTAAAAAAAAATTCTTTCTCCTGCCAAGACGAAACCTTGCCCAGTACAACTTGTATCCACTGGCCCTTGTCTTCTTGTGAAGGCAGAGCCTCCACCCTCTCCACAGTCACCCTTTATGTACTGGAATACTGTGATGTGGTCCTCCCTGAGCCTTCTCCCAGAAAAATGGACCCAACTCCTTCAGTCTTTCCTCCCAGGGCAGGTTCTCCAGCCCTTTGATGGTCTTTGGTCTTTCTCAGCTCCAAGCAACTTCTTCCAGCCTCCACACTGCCTCCAGCTTTGTGTCAGCAAGTGTTTTGTCAGCCACATAAACCAGATAAGACAGCTGAAAACTAATTTTTTTACTAAAAACATAATTGGTTTTTTTTAGATGCAATAGCTTGTCAGCCAACACACAGCTAGACATACAGGTAGGCTGACAAAACGCAAGAGCAGAGCTGCTCTCCAGCAGCAGTACCAGCTCAAAACATTCATCCACACAAACTCTGCAGATCTGAAAAGGGAGACCAGTACAGCTCATCCACATAAACCGCAAGTTAGACTCTCACTGCTCTTCATCAAGAGAAGATGAAAATCTTCCGTTTCTCTAAAAGCATCAACACTCCAAAGAAATAAGTGCTAGGGAAGACAAATGCCAATTTGACAGAAAACAGACTCAGCTTAAAGACATAAAAGACAGAAGAGAAGTGCTTTGCGGCCTGCATCAAAAGCTGCCAGCAATCCCCCCCCACCCCCAAAACAAGTCTATGGGAAGCTGGCATTTGTGCCATTACTGCATGCTAGTGGCACAGACAATATCCTAAACCAGTTACATTCTACACTGTCTGTGGTATTTACCAGTAACAAACTCCACCACGAGCCTGTTACAAGAATCATCAGAGTATGAAAAGACACTAGACACGGATTTAGCAGAAGGTTTATTTCACGCAGCCCTAAGCAAAGCTGTTTCAGAAGAGAACTCTGGAGGAATGCCAGAAAAATCTCTCACAAGCAACAACTTCTGGGCTGGCCCAAGAGACGTGCAGGTTTGGGTATGTAAGCAATGCAGGCAGTGACCAGGTGCTTGCTGGGAGCGCAGGGGTTTCGCAGCACACCTCTGGTTTAACAGACTGAGCAGGCGGCCTGCTGTGCTCCGCTGAAGTCTGCTCCCCCCCACTCCGGACAACCCCCCCCAAATACCTTCAAATCTTCTGTGGCTGTTGTAGTCCTCGGAGCAGGGGACCTCAAAGAACTTGTCCGGCAGGCTCTCGCGGTGATGAGCCAGCACCTCGGTGACCCCATCCTCGGCGCTGAGGAGGCTCCAGCTCAGGAGGCCACCGGCGGCGGCTGAGGAGAGGAGGAAGGCCGCCTGCAGCCACCTCCACCGCGGCTCTCGCTGCCCTCTGCTCTTCCTCGCGCTACGAAGGGAGCACAGCGACAGCCCCGCGCGCTGCGAGCCGGGGGGCACCACTCCGGCCGCCGCCCCGGCCGACCCCTCGTCCCCCGCACAGACTGATCACCCAACGCCGGTTTCATCCCCGCTTCGCGCCCGGGGCCTGCAGGCCACCTCCCCCCCCTCGCAGCTCCCAC
>Ga0065711_1031942_pt1 | contig 28366 bp, 12 predicted proteins | sample Hoacrofraction12_FD_59098 | JGI IMG/M metagenome (GOLD analysis project Ga0065711, IMG submission 59098) | Hoatzin crop microbial communities from Cojedes, Venezuela - Epithelial fraction 12 v2 (version 2) | ecosystem: Host-associated > Birds > Digestive system > Esophagus > Crop | place... | reverse complement strand
CAAGGGACAATGGGCACAAACTGAAGCACAGGAAGTTCCGTCTGAACATGAGGAAGAACTTCTTCCCTCTGAGGGTGACGGAGCCCTGGAACAGGCTGCCCAGGGAGGTTATGGATTCTCCCTCTCTGGAGATATTCAAGACCCACCTGGACAAGGTCCTGTGCAGCCTGCTGTAGGTGACCCTGCTTCGGCAGGGGGGTTTGGACTAGATGACCCACAGAGGTCCCTTCCAACCCCAAACATTCTGTGATTTTGTGATTCTGTGAAGTATTACTCTGTCTAATGTTTCAGTTAATCTTCCCAAAATCTTAGGAGAAATGTCGGACAGCTTTGTAAGTTTCCTCCTCAAGTGTGAATGTGTGCATGTATAAGAACAAAGGAGTAAGTAGTAAAAAGAGTCTGCATCCTAAATCCACAGATGCTTCAAGGGCTTGACAAAAATTAGACACTTTGTCATTCACTTGCAGAAGGCTCTTGTCCTCCTCTCTAATAATCAGGTTCCTCCACAAATTACATGACATCTTTTGGTTTGGTGGACTGGAGAAGTCAAGTTTTTGTTCTTCTCAAATAATGCTGTACATAGAAGGCTTATTAAGAGGCCAGACAATGTGATACAACATGTATAAGATATTTAAGACAGTGCATAGAAAATTGGAGATTCATCTTTTCTTCTGAGGTCAAATTGTTTTTCACTGCTATGAAAATGCAAATCTGGAAATTAATAGTTTCTTTGGAGCAGGTCCCTGGCTAGGAATATGTGGGAATTCAGGAACAAAACGAAGAGGCTTTACTCTAGAATATAACACAGATTTTATTCAAGCTAACCTGGAATACGTTGACCTTGGCCAGTCATCTCACGAAAGCAAGTTTTTTGTTGAGATTGATCATCTCTTGGAAATAGAGGCTGTTCTTTCAATCTGTTCTGTCTGAATACTTCTTTCTTTGCAAGTCTCTGGGAAAACATGAAAACTTGAAGTAAAGAGAAACAGAGCAAATATGTATAGAAAAGCTCTATCAGACTGTAAGCACTTTAGTAGGCTTGCTTAAGCTTGGTTCTAACAATAAACAAAGAGTGTCAAATAGTGCAAGGAAATTGTTGGAACTGCTTTGTTCTCCGTTTTTATAGCTCAGAGTTAAAACCTGTTGGAAAGTCTAGGTAGATGTGCACTGATTTGGGCAACTAATTACTGTAGGTTGGTAGATGATTTGGTGTTCTCATCATCTGGAAAATAATTTGCTAACTTCTAAATGCTTCCACAAGATGCATAAACTGAATAAACAGAAGAGATAAAGAAGCTTCATGCTATTTCTTCATATGGATGCCATGATGATTGATTTCAGGAAAAAGGAAGCTATTTTCCTTGAGAAGTGTATTATCATTTCCTTGCATTTCTTGTCTTTCTCCCTGCATGTGAAGAGTTGAGAGGTCTCCTCCTGGGCTATAATGCTTAAAAACTAAAAGACATCTCTGGATAAACTGCTCTGTGACCGAAAAGATAGATAGATTACACTCAAGCTGACATTTATAAACAATGCTGTCTGTTGGCTCTGGCTGGAGAGCACAGACAAAGCAGAAACACACAGGGACAGGGTAAGACTTCTTTGCTGCAGTGAAGGTTTAACCTTGCCCAGAGGCTGGCTAAGCGGAAGGCAACCAAACAGCACTTAGTTGATCAGATTTACTGATTCACTCATTATTATGATGATACAATTACTTAAAGGGAAAGTGTCAGCTCAAGACAGGAAAAATTGCTTGGTTTATGTAAAACTGGTGAGAAACAGAGAAAGAATAAGGTGACTGCAAGCTCAGGAGCAGAAATATTGTCAACAGATATGAATTAAAAACCCAGTGTATGGGACTCATTTCAGGGAGTCATAGTATGACAATGTTACTCTTTGGAAAGAACAAAGAGAATGGAAGTTAAGATAACCAGCCTAGCTTGACTGAGCTGAGCAGAAAGGAGGAAGAAAATATCACTTCAAAACCCCACTGCCTTGATGCTGGACAGAGATGAGACAAAAGCCATGCAATTGACATAAGACATTCAGATGCTGCTGAAGATCCTTGATCAGCGCAGTTGAAAAAGAAAATCCTGGAAGGTGGTATTTCAGAACTTTATCAAACCCGGTCTGCTTTGTATGGTTTGAGTGTTAGAAGGAAAGAGATTAAATAAATAAAAATTTATGTATACATACACGCACACACACACATAAATACAAGTCTTAGATATAATTAGTCATAGGGAAAAAACTCTTCATTATTTTTGACCTCATAATTTTCGTTTTTCATTTGAGCAGATAGAAATTACTGTGTTCTGAAGTAAAAAAGAGACAGCTGCTCGATTGAGTTAATTAGATATGGTTGGTCCTGCCTTGAGATGGGGATGTAAGAGATATACTAGATGACCTCTTAGTATGACCACTTTTACTATTGCTGTCTTTGGCAAATGGTTTGAAAGTCAAAGCCAAATGCGACAGTACCAGGAGTGTTGATAAGACCAGAGCCGAGCGGGCACCTGGGACTTATCCTTCCTCTCCAGTGCCAGGAGCTTCTAGGTCTGAACTGAGTGAAGGTGAGAAGAGCAAAGAGCCCGTGGAACAGATGGGGAATGGCTACTTTCAGGACTTCTGCTGCCTGCTGTCTTCTCGTGTTTGGTTCTGGAGACTCTTGTCCTTGTGTTAAGGTGGGAAGTGGGCGATGAAGGGGTTGGGGTCAGGAGAGTAACATCTGTTAGCTTCAGTGAAGGCAAGCAGAGTTCAATCTGATCTGATTGAACCCCCAGACCGAATCCCTCCTGAACAGTCCTTCTAAGATCTGTAAGTCAGTCCATATTTAGAATATAAAAATGCTAGCAAAGTCATGCTGCTGTAATACTGAGGGACATGAATTGTCATTTACTGGCCTCCTCCACCAAATTGGAATGAGTGCAGATTGCCCTTTTAAGATAAACATGGAGTAATTACCAGAATAATTGGCCTTTGCTTTAAAGCTAGTACACTTATAATCATGGAAGAAGATTATGGGAGACCTCAACAAGGTTTTCAGCTCCCTTAATTTTATTGTGAATTTTGTGATACTTGGCATTACATTACAGTATTGGCTGCTGAACCAATAGGTCCTGGCCTGAGAATTTCGGCCACCATTCAGAACAAATAAGCTTCTGTCTTTAGTGGACAAGGAAAAAGTTTAAAACATGGTGTTATGGGAATATAGGAGATGATAGTCTAGAGGGCTGTTTGAAATTATTCAAGCCAGTTGCTGCTTTGTTAGCTTTCATTTCAAAGCAGTTTTTGATTTTTTTTTTCCCTCCATTGCCACATCGCCAAGTGAGTATTAAATATTGAGAGATCAGAAAGAAACTAACCTCTCCACATTTTTTTTCTTTTTGGAAATATGACTTTCAGGATTTTTATGATCTGGCTCATAACCTCTGAATACTGCTTCATTTTACATCTTATTTAAAGCACAGCCTTTCCATTAGATCATAATCTTTTAGCATTATGGGAAGCTGGCTCAATGTTCATTTAAAGGGGAATTCAGTCTGCAGAGCTACCAAATTTGTTTCCTCCCTCAAATGACTTTTCTGTAATAATTTCACAATAACCTCCTTCTTTGAAATGCTTACACCTTCCAAATGAATAGGCCAGCTGAGTTTGATGCAGATAAACTTTTGAACATCACCTAAGGAGACATATCTTTTGTTTTTTTCTAATCACATTTATTTTCTTTTTTTAGAAAGAGATAATGAGGACAAAAGTACAAAAACCCCATGTTGTTGTTCGATGATGGTTTTGCTCCTGTTTCAAAAATTAGTCTCTCCATCAAAAGACACACTCAACAGTGAGGATCTAATTTTTGCTGGTAGATGTCCCATTGAAATTTCGCTAAGGGCAAGAGAAACCAGTTAAGTGGAATGAAACAGAATATATGGCTGCATAATCCAGTGACAATTATTCTGTGTTTTTTTTGAGAACTGGACCTGCAGTTACCTGAAATTCAGGTCGCTATTCTGTAGCTATGTGATTTTTCAGTAGGGATGAAATGTGGTTTTTGAAGTGAAGGAGATCAAAGAACAGAAAGGAAGAACATTCACAGCAGCTCTAGAGACAAGCAGGCATTTATGTGGCTTGTGAAGAGAAATAGCTTAAAACCATTGTAAGAATTATGCAGTGGAATAATATGAAAGGCTTCTGGAAATGTTTCAGACTGTTCTTTCATGTCACTGCTGTGGGTGGAAGGGCAATATAACTGATACCAATACAGTGGTTTAGCATCAGTGTGCAGAAGCATGACCGTGATGTCTGGGTTTTTTTTAGTAAGTCCAGTTTTCATTCCTGAACGGAACAGTTTTTGATAGAGCCTGTTTAGAACCAGCGGTAAATTTTAAATGAAATATTTTTACACTGTGTTTGCAAGAGAGATATTTAATGAGAGATTCATTCTAGAATGTTTTTCCTCTATGAAATGAGTACTTTTTGTCTGCTTCTGCAAGTAATAGCAGATAGATCCCAAAGAAACCCAGTGTTATATCTCAGTGAGCTGATCAACAAAGAACATTGTTTCTTAGTGTCAGTAGCCTTTCCTGATAAGTCCTGTTCCCCTGTTGGGAGGATATACACTAAAGAAGCTGTTCAGAAGCCGCTGGACCAAGGCAGGTTTTCCTTTAAACCTGAATCTGTGGTAAATTTATTTAATTTGCTGTTCTACTTTCAGCTTTCCAAGTGGTGCAATGTCCAATATATTTCAGTGCTGAAAGCCAAGAATTGTCTTGCAAATAGTGACTGCTGAACTTGAAACTTTCCTACATCTTTCACAATGGAGACTGATAAAAAAGGAAGCAGAAAGAAGTTGGTGTTGGCTGTGGAAGCTGGGCCAGCTGCGGCTAGGCTGGCTGGTCCCCATCTGTGGGAGAAGAGAAGAGACTCTGCAGTTGTTGGAAAACAGCCCTGCTCCTGCCTGCATGACTTCTCCTTTTTAATGGCCTGTGCGAGGTTTTGGTTTAGTCAGCTGTCCCATTTTTAGACAAAATATTTAAAGTGCCATATCAAGCTGAATGGAGGAAAAAGAAACAGATTCAAGCGGACTTGTTTGTATTCATACCAGAAATTAGTAGATCTTTCCCTTCCTCTGTAACACTGCTGTAGAATTTCTACATGACTCTATGTGCTGTAACATATGTAACTGTTATCTTGTGGTGAAAAGGTTTTAGTCCCACATATATCTAGGTCCACTTTACTGTCTGAGTTAGTAAAGGTGTTACATTGCATCCTCCAAAGGAACTGAAAAGATGTAAAAGACCCCCATGTCCAATGCAAAGCATGTGATAATATTCAGCACTTTGAGAACTAAAGCAAAAAACATACTAAGCATCCCAGTGATCCAAGATTTATCAAAAAAAAAAAAGAAAAAAGAGGCATTTTTATCCACCATCTTTAAAGACAAACATATAAAATATCTAAAGATTTGTAGTCTAATATTTGATTGTTTAGAAAAAAAATTTCCAAAGCTTCCAGTTGTTTGAAGACTCTTTGCCTGAAAATCTATAGATCTTACTTAAAAGTACTTTGGCTTGAGTGCGTGCTTTTTTTAATATGTTTGCATATATATGTGTGTGAGTGTGATTTATACATGCTGTAATAATGTATATCACATAGAAATATATATATAAATAATTCTATATGTAAAAGAAAGGTATCAATCTATATAAATTTTATTTTTTTTAAAGGAGAAGTGGTAGAGGTACTATCAGAGTAGAGAAGCATAGTCGTAGCCACCATACCTGTGTAGATGATTATTTCTATATGCATGTGACTGTAGGATTTGATGACAAAAGAGACTTTCAGCTTTATCCTGATGTGTCAGATATTTGCCCCTTCATTCACGGGTGCTCTGGATCTGTGAATAGCACTGCTTGTGGGTAACATGTCTCTGTAAGTAACCCATGCACCTGGGATAAACAAAGCTGCTTCACAGAAAGGTACTTATGATATTAGTACAGTGCTGTGAGCAATGTAGACAAGAAATACAGCCTGTTATAAAGGTGTCTCCTCCCCAGTGACTTATAGTTATCTAAGGCCATGGAATAATTTTTCTTCTTCTTGAATTAAAACAAGACCAAGAGGAAGAATGAGTTTTCATTCCACTAACACAGTGTCTGTTTTATTTCTAGGGTCTCGTTTGGGAAAGGATATCCTGGCAGAATAACTGAGTGTTTAAACCCCTAGAAAAATAACATGTCCCTCATGAAATATTCTGAACACAGAAATGTTGACCCACTACATTGTTGAGAACATGATCGATCCAAGGGTTAGATAATGTGAAAACACGTACACATTTTGTGTTAACCTTTCATGTCTGTGAAGGATAGCTGATAAGCCCTTTACCCTACCGCCAGACTGAAGGGGGATTTAATCTCTCCACTGGTTCCACTCCAATTAAATGTGGATTTTATGTAAACCACAACCCAAACTTTTTATGAATTCAGAAAATGCTGGCTTCATTTTTCTTGTCAGGCTACAAAACTAGACCATGACAGATGAGTTTGAGCATTTGCTGATCATTCATCTACAAAACATAATAGTTTGATTCTTTCACTTACGGCTATTTACAGAAACAGAAGTTAATTAATTGAAACTTTGGTGCTCAGCAAATTCTTTTTATTTTTTCCCCTTTAGCAGATTTCAATGTATCCTAAGAAAAATATTTAATAACATGATACAAATGAAAGATCATAGACACAATTTCATATCAAAAGGGCACATTTATTTAGCCTTAATATAAGAATAATAACACTGGCTACATGTACCCATACAAATACAAAATTCGAGGGTTGGACTAGATGACCCACAGAGGTCCCTTCCAACCCCTACTATTCTGTGATTCTGTGTGAAATATACGGTAACTCAGTCAAGAATGCATCAACTAGTTTTGTGCTATTCATGCGGCCCCTAAATAATTCAAATTAATCAAATCCTCTAGAATGAAATGGAGCAGTGACAGCTATGCAAAGCTAGTGAAAAATTTAATTTGTGCTAATCTGCCTTGCAGAGTGGAAGCACAAAATATACTGGAATATTAGCATCAGTTGCCTGTTTTGGAGTTCAGTTCTCTCTTTTTTTTGATTGTCTTATTTTCTCTCTGTCTTATAGACATGAACATTTTTAAGGAAATGCAATTTTAAATTTATTGTTTACATTCTAGAAGAGTAGGAATGTCCTTACATAAAAAAAATGTTACCTTTTAGCACTATTTGATTATGGGGCAACTATGTTGCAGGAATATCAGAAAAGGAAATTATATATTTACAAAATGAAACTAAGAAACCTGTCTTTAGCTTTGTATAGGAATGAAATGCATAAACCAAATTCAGATAATAAACAAGATATTTTTAAATAACTGCTTTCTCTAGTGACCCAAGACATAGAAGCAGAAATTGAAATCAAGACGAATACAAATGTCAACTTAAGGGGTAAATTTAGCTCTAGATTATTTCTTTCTCAGGTTCCTTTGATCTGAAATGGGATGTTAGATACCCAATGCTCCAACAAACATACTGTTCCCCATGTAACATTAGAGGCACAGTATCAGTTAAAAGAAGCAGAGCAATGTCACTTCTGTACACATTCAAAAGTGCATACAAATTTTACATGAATACTCAGTTCCGACTGGCGAACAGTCATTGTCAATACTTTGGCTTTAACAAAGTAGGGATTCTCTATTAAGATTTTTTTTTAACTTATAGGTGAAGTTATTACATATTTTGATAGACTGAAATGTAGCAAGTGCAGGTTATTTCTTATTCCTGTGAGAAGGAAGGATCTGCATAGCTTATTTTAGACACATATGATGCGCAGGAGAAGATGTGTTTTTAGAATGGTAGCAGAGGCTGTCATGATCTGTTTGGTAGCCCCAGCCAGGGACTGGTGTTGGTACTAATGCAGACTTCTTCTCTTACAGAGTGACACTCTAAAAGGCCCAGTGCTGCAAAGGACACTGTGGTAAAAAAGTCAGGTCAGTGTAGACACAGGTAACCACATGGCTTGACAACTAAGAGTAAATTGAAGGAGTAGTGTGGTCAGACATGCCTTCCCTAATATAAGCAGTAAGGAAAGGTTCACTCAGTGTGCTGCATCAGAAGTCATCTACCACCAGAAGCCCCCTTTGGACTCCTGTGTGGAGCAAAAATTCTCCGTTTCTGTGTAGTCCATGATGACCAGTGCAGGAAAATAATCTGGTGTGAAGCTCTGTTGATGTATTTGAAATCATACAAGCAATATTCTCTACTGAATAATACTGCTTGACCAGTAAATGTGTCCCCTCCCTTGTGGTCAGGGAAGAATTTGAAGAAGTCTTCTGCAAATGTGGGTAGGTTCTGCCTCACCTGTGAGGACCAATGTAGAAGAAGGTAAACAAAGCACAAAGCTGCATGTTTAAAAATGTGATATACCAGGAAAGGAGTCTGGGATTGTGGCTGAAATGCAACAATAAATCAATATTACAGAAGAAATGGTGTGCGAGAGGCCATGTCAGTGAAGAGAAAGAATAAGGGGGATCAGTAGGAAAATCCAAAAGAGAAGTGACACAGCTGAAGTAACATTCATTGCTGTAGAATTCCAAGTGACTGTAAGGGAGGAAAGACTGTCTTTAACAAGGCAAGGAGAATCTGGACAGATGCTTTAGCTGTGTGGAGAGAATAAACAGGAAAGGCTGGACAATATAAACATTACTTAGAACATAAATACAGGATTTGTAGTGTGATTATGGTGCTTTAGAAAAATTATGGCATAAAATGAAAGATTGTGATGAGAATTACAGTAAATGTCTGCTTCTACAAGTTTTGTAAGATGAAGGCGCTGATTCATCCTAAGCCACAATGAAACTTTTGTGTGTGTGTAACTGCAGCAGTCTTCCCACCTGCAGCCCCAGGGATGTAAAGCCACAAGAACATGCGTAGTCATCTGTGTGCTATACGGGCTGTGAAGTTTTGCTTGAACAGGTCAGTCACTTGATTTATTTCTTGTTGCTCCTTTGCATATTAATAGTTATGAAAGGCAATTACAAGACATTTAAAAAGAAAGATTCTCAAATGCCACTGTATCCCCAGAGACTAGAAGCAGAGTCTGAGAGCATTTTTTTTCCCTAAAAATGCACAAGCCAAACCGTCAGCTGCTTAGGTCCCTGGAAACGGTTTTACACCAAAGGAGAGTCTGGCTCTTTTCCCCGCAGTTTGGTTGATTCCATCCTGTTTTCATTCAAGTATGTGCCTCTGAGGGGATAAGCACTGAGCTGTAGTTAAGGGCTGCAATCTCTTCAAGTATAAAATAAATAACTGGCTTCAGGATAAACATTTCTGCCAGCGGCATAATGCTTGGGCTTGAAATGTTATCATCTGAGGAAGTTTTATCTTGAAAAACTTTTCGTGCTGTCTGGCACTGAACATCAACCCAAGTAAGATCCTGAAAGTACTGAACCATCCACAAAAAAATGAGAACTGAAGAGTAGCAAGGACTCAAACCTTTCCCTAAGCATTGCTTTGAGCAAAGGCAGTGTCAGGTCTTTCATATCTGTCACTAGAATAGGCTAATCTGAGACATTGATGCAAGAGAGGCATGACTATATGCTCTATCTAGCTCCATTTGTAATATTGCAAATCTGTACAAGCAGAAATCATTCGGGATTTGCTGTGTTATCGTTAGAATCCTCATTATGTGAGCAGAAGTGACCACTGCAGATAATGTTACAAAACTGTTTCTACTCTGACATTTCAGATTTACTGGCTCAGAAGTGGCAAACTTTATGCCTTCTATGCTAAAGTTTTCATGCTTTAACACTACTGGAAATTTATTTATTTTATTAAGTCTACTTGGAAATGAGGAAAGAAAGATCAATGGTTTTGGAGAAGAGTAGAAGAAATACATTTTTATTGTATGTGTACCTCTGAATAAAATAGGTACGCAGCAGTTGTCAGTCTTACTTCTCCAATAATTTCTTTCAAAAATGTTTATTCTCCTGCCTCATTCTATTTCTCCTCTTTTTGCTGACTTGCTTCTTCAGTTTTATGTGGCCTGCGCAATAGCTATAATTAACCAACTCCACAACTGCAGCCTTTGAAAATATTTTGAAGTAGACCTTTCAGGCTGCGTTGCTGGGGTCTGTGTCAGGGTGTTCAGAGCATGCGTCTTCTGAGGTGAGTCTTCTGCTGGATGCATCCATAAGCTGAAAAAAATCTTTCTATACAGAAGTTTTCCGCTGAAGGGAGTAAATCTTCTGTCCTATTGCCATATTTTTAAACATATGGTACATATTGCATCTGATCACTCTGATTTTGAAGTACTACTTCTGCTTGAAGTATCCTCAGATAACCTGCACCCTCCATTAAATCAGAGGAAGGACACAGGGCGGATGAAGCCATGTACAGGACTGTAGTACAGGAAAGCCTATTTGGACAGAGGAAGTTAGCTATAGGAAAGCAGAGACTGGGTGTTCCTGGGAAAGAAATGACTCTTGAGGTAACTTCCATATTCTGAAAATGGAAACACAGTGGAAACAGGAATACAACGTATTACTGCTGAATCACAGATTGGTTTTAATACAGCTAAGTTGAAGGCTACACTTGTGAAAATGAAGGGGAAAGGACAATATGGGGGGGGTGAAGGGACTGAGGAGAACGACTTGGGGGTACTCGTGGATGAAAAGCTGGATGTGAGCCAACAATGTGTGCTTGCAGCCCAGGCGGCCAACCATACCTTGGGCTGCATCAGAAGTGTGGCGAGCAGGTCAAGGGAGGTGATTCTGGCCCTCTGCTCTGCTCTGGTGGGAACCCACCTGGAGTCCTGCATCCAGCTCTGAAGCCCTCAGAACAGGAAAGACATGGACCTGGTGGAGTGGATCCAGAGGAGGCCACAAAAATGATCAGAGGGATGGAACACCGCTCCTAAGAAGAGAAGCTGAGAGAGTTGGGGCTGTTCAGCCTGGAGAAGAGAAGGCGGTAGGGAGACCTTATTGTGGCCTTTCAGTGCTTAAAGGGGGCCTATATAAAAGAGGGACAGGCTTTTTAGCAAGGCCTGTTGTGACAGGACAAGGGGTAATGGTTTTAAACTAAAAGAGGGTTGATTTAGACTGGATATAAGGAATAAATTTTTTACAATGAGGGTAGTGACACACTGGAATGGGTTGCCCAGAGAGGTAGTGGAGGCCCCATCCCTGGAAACATTCAAGGCCAGGCTTGGTGGGGCTCTGAGCAACCTGATCTAGTTGAAGATGTCCCTGCTTACTGCAGGGGGGTTAGGCTAGATGACCTCTAAATGTCCCTTCCAACCCAAAGCTATGTTCTATGATTCTATGATTCTATGATTCTATGATTCTATGATTCTAATTTTTAGGCAAGTACATTGATGTCTTAAGAGTAGCTTGATCCTTTCACCTTTTATTAGTCTTTTGCTGTCGTGCAGCCATATCTGTGCAACCATTCAGTTACACAGAAATTCAGTCACTAGATCATTTAGATCAAACCAGTAATTTCCAACAAATGTTCACACTGGGTAAAACACATCAAAAAGGACAAATAAAACAAGGCCAGATGTGGACTATGGCAAGCACGGTTTATTTCTAGTACTGCCAATGAAATGCCTCCTGTCAGAGGAAAAAGTACAAAAGCAAACTGAGTCTGGATTATTCTGAGCTTTTAAGCTATTTTTCACAATTTTATCTCCTTAAAATAATAAGAAGTCATTTTATTTTAGTGGTTTGTTTCATGTAAAATAATGGTTCAAATTAAGTTTCCTAATTATGCATTTAAATTAAAGGAGATTGTAATTTAAATTCTCGTTGACTGCTAACATGTTATTTAATAAGGATAACCAGAGTTCAGCTGTGTATATTACATAGTTGTTGCATGATTTAAGACCCTGTGGGGTGACTCTCAATGTGTTTTGCTTTGATAGCAACTAAAAAGTTCAAATTCTCACTCATATTATATGAACACTTTAAGCCACTTTAAGGATTGAAAAATTGTTAAAGGCATCTTATAAGAGTTCTTTCTTACCACATATTATATCGAAGTCTGTAGTCCTTATATCACTGTAATACCTGAGCATCTTCCAGAACTGCTTGTCAAACATCTGCTGTGTGTAGTTTTCTTTGCTATTCCTTCTGTTGTTCAGCTGGAATGTAAACAGTACATCTTACCTTTTTGTTCTCTCCAGGTTCTTATGACGTTGCAATCACTATGGCAGCTGAAAGCCTTAGAGGCTGGAGTTAGAGGATAGTGGCTTTGTATTTTAGGCTAATCTCAGTTTACTTTTGGTGGCATTCATGTGGTGCAAGCGCTACTAACAAGGCAGCTGTGTGCTGGCTCAAGGTTTGCCCAGCCATCAGACACTGTTCGTTGCCTTCACTGTGAGGAACTGCAGTGTTAGGAAAGACCTCTGCCTTGATGTTTGACCCAGCCTTGAGGCCGGCAGTAGGCAGTCTAGCTGGGCTGTATATTCAGGAGATGGTTGGTTTGAATAGTTTGAGTTAGTTTTTAATGTCGCTTCTTATCTCCAGATGTAAAAAAAGTTGTACTAATACCATATTCTTTTGATCACAGTTTAGGATGTGCAATTTTGGATCCTGAAAATCTTTTAATGGAGGAGGTCGAACTTCGTGTCTAAGAGATGGAAAGGAATACATTTTCTTTGTATTTCTTGATCTTTGTTGCTGAGGCGGTAGATTGGCTCCTGTCATGAACTGGATGGCCTTAATGACAGCTCTCATTTATAGCCTTAATATCTAACCCCAAAGGATCTTTGAAACGTGGAATGTCCACCTGTGCCAGCCAGTGGTCACAAATGTTTAAAGCACAGTAATGCCACACCTGGTCAGCTGTTCCCACTCAGAGACAGCTGTGGAATCTTGTGCTGGGGAAGACCTTATTGTCTAATTAGGACAGCTTTAAAAGGAATACTAAGAAAAACCTGGCTTCCAGCTTTGTGTGTGTATTCAGGGAGATGGAGGTAAATCAGGTGTCTCAGAAAACCAAACCAATGAAAGCCTAAGGAAACCCTGGGTTTAGCCTCAGAAGATTCTGTTCAAGGTATTAGCTTTCTCTACTGCTTATTGTTATCTTTTCTAGAGGAGACTGGAATTAGTATCTGTATAATCCAAGTGATAAACTGTCAATTTTTGCTACCTGTGGTACTCATTGGGAATGTCATTACAGGCTAGGCTTTGTTTGCTTCATGTGTTAAAAAGAAACATTGGGGTCTGGTTTGCTTATTTTTTTCTTTCTGTGGTTGTAACATTTGTGTGAGCAACACTGAACTGTTATTTCTTACATTTCTATCACATATACAAGATACTTTTGAAGCATATCCAGAAGATTCTGTGAAGAATTCTTAAAGCACGTTCGTGAATGAATATTTCAGAGCAAAAGTGAATTTTTTTCTCTTTCACATTGTTTGCCTTTAAAAACTGCTTGCTTTTTTGCATATTTTCCTCCTTTCAGTAGGATTAATTTGTTGAAAGTATTTTATGAATGATTGTATCAAGTGGAATATAAGTGCTATTTTCTAGAAGGCAGGTGATGATCATCATAGGATCACAGAATAATTCAGGTTGGGAGGGACCTCAGGAGACCTGTAGTCAAACCTGTTGCTTAAAGCAGAGCCAGCTATGTGGTCAGATCAGATTACTCACTCTGCTTAAATACCTTCATGAAAACAACTTGGATAGGCTTAATTATTTTTTTTTAAATTTTTTAGAAATGTTAGACTTACTGCAAAAGGAACAATATTCAACAAGATTTCATGGGAATCTGTGACATAACTTGAAAACTTTTTAATGAACGTTTTTGTGTCTGACATTTATTCAGTTCTTGGTATTGAGAGAGTCAAGTGCTGTTCTTGGAATGAAGTGTGTATTTTAGTAATTAATTCCTGACATATGGGAAAGAATTTACCACTTAATATTGTCAGTATTTTGACATCTGAAAGGAAATAATTTCTTTGAAGTGGCCAGTGTGGAAGCAGAGTCTGTTAGAAAGGGTACATATGATGCTGATAATAATTGTGGTGATAAACTTGATGTCATGTGTACATCATTAAAATAGGAAAAACATTGCAAAATTGAAATCTAGTCTGTTCAAAGTTTGAAATAATTTCAGAGTCATTCTTGCTCTAAAGCATCCTACAGTTATTTCATTCCTGAAATATTTTTGTCCTCCATACTGCTGTGTGAAAAGTCCCCTGCGTCAGATCACAGATGTTAGCACCTGTCTAAGACTGAACTGCAGCACTCTGGCAGCGTATGAGTTAATGAAAGCAGGGAGCAACTCAAACTGTCAACTCTCCCGAGGTGCTGGACACAGCATCACTAGGCAGTTAGTGCAGAGAGCTGGGCTGCAAGCCACTGTCCAGCAACCCTGGTGGTAGGAAGCCTAAATTGCTATTGTGCTCTTGAAGTCAGCCCTCAACAACATAATGGCAGAATTATGAGTGAGCTTCTGTGCCGCATGGGACTTAACTGAATGTGTAATTGAAACAGTCAGACCACCTGGATACACAATGCTGTCAACTATAAAAAAGGCTAATCCTAACAGTGGTATAAAAAGACCAAACAACTTTAACAGGCAGCATGGTGAGTGTTAAGGAGAGTTTTGTTCCATTAAAAACTGTGTAAATTCCAGTTGTGGCTGTAGATTAATGCTTCTTTTGGAAAGATGATTTAGTGGGTTGCTGGCACAGCTTTTGGTTCTCCATTTACCCAAACACCACCCAGTCACCATGACATAGCTTTCATTTTCTCTGGTGATTTGAAGAAGTTATGCATAATCCACCTCTTATTAACAATGAAGTCCTCTGAGGTACCAAATACTCTCATTTCCCATTCATTTCATACTTTACAGGGCCCTAAAACTTCGTGTAAGGGAAATATGTTTTGGAACACCTATGTAGGTATTATGATCTTTTTTTTTTTAAAGTAGATAAATTGGGCCCATAAGACTTATTGTGATTAAAAGCTTCACTGCTTATGGTGAAATTCTAGAGCTACCCATATTGCTGTTATTAGCATATAAATGCTCTTATCTGCCAGAGTTGGACATAATCATGAAATATGCCATCATTCCAGGATGAAGTTAGGAGCTGCCTGGGGTCCCATAACATTATGAGAATGAAGTAGCAATACTGTTGTCATGGTTGAAGAAACACATTCGTTACCAGCCCCTCTTTTTTGAAACTGATAATTTTGCAGGAAAAAAAGCTTATGTGTTACGTAAAATTTCTGAGACATTTTAATATCAGAGGTGACATTTTTTTTCCAGTATAGGGACTTTAATACCTTTACTTATTGTCGGTTTTTAAGTAGCAAGAAAAGCTGTTTTAACTTTAATTATTCCAGTTTCTTTGGAGGCGCATGGAAAACAAATAGCTTCTTAATAGTCAAATTGTTAGGGATTTAATCTACATGTAAAACAAGCACCTCTGAAACACTTTAAGAGATTTATGCCATATTTTAACTGTGTGGCCAGCCTTTCTGTGGAGCTTTTCAGGATCCACTTGCTTCCTATTTGCTCTTTATTTGTGTGGTTTTAACTGCTGTTGCACAAGGACCTCTGTCTGGGATCATGTACAGGGCTTTGCAGGGATACAGAAGCTGAAACGGTCTCTCAACCTGCCTCTGTCTTTGTCTGTGAATATGTGGAACATAGCTAAGAACATCCTTGATGGAGTTTTTCTGTGGACCTAGCGAAAGGCAAAATAGGACATACATCCTTCCACATGGCTTTGTTTTCCAGAATGACTGTGTGGGTTTACATTCTGCCCATAGGATTGCAATATTCGTGCCTTATAAGGAGATCTGAATTCCACTATGTGTATAAAAAGTTAGCTGAAAATATTTGGATCAAACAAACTAAACTGTTACTTAAACTGCATGTTTCTTTGAATTTCTTATCATTAGAATAAAAGCTTTTACTATGCATATTTTTTTTGTCACTGAAGGCTTATAATACCATGCCAGAAGCTGTTTTTGCAGGACATGTAGCCTGTGTGAAACTGCAACAGAAATCTTAGAAGAGAGTCTAATTTTGCAGGGTTTCCAGCTCAGTTTGCAGACTAGCAGACAAAACTGGCTAGAAAACAAATAAGCATGAAACCTTTGAATCCTTATCTAAGGTGAACCTTTTGAGGTTCTGTCCTCACCACTTTTCTAAAGGGTACACATGGTAACAGTTCCATCAGTTCCCAGTCCCAGATCAATCGATGTCGAGCCTGGGTTTATTTTCAACAGTTTGTGGAGGATCCCTTGATAGCATGCATCCTGTATCATTATTTTTGACCCACACTATTGAGATTGAATCCATATGTTTATTAACTCCATAAGAAATTTGCCTGAAATCTAAGGTGGGTAATTTATGAGCTCTGGCCATATTATGGGAACCTTTCTGTACGAAAATACAGTATTTTTTAAAAAATTGCTCACTTCATAATCATAAATTATTTCATACCTAATTACAAACAGTCTGAATAATTTTCTTCATTGAGAGCTGTTTGACACTGAGAATATAATGCCTTATTTTATAAACTTTTTAATATGCAGCCCATAAATATGTCACAGCTAAGGAGTACTGCATCTTTAAGTATATTAAATGCAGTCTTGTGTAACGAAACATAATAGGATTTTTAAATGAATTATAACTGAAGTATTTAACAAACAACTTTTTAAATTTTTTACAGGTGTAAAGCTTCTTCAAACTGACCAGTTCAAGTTAAATATCTGAAAAGAAACATTGTATTTGGCAATATTGAAATAAATTAGTATGATTCTTGTCGTATGTACATTTAAGAGCAATAAAAGAGTTTCAGGGAAAATGGTTTTAATTAATTCTTTTAAAAAGCACCTGTTAATGGGTTTCAGAGCAATATCTAAGACAAAGAAATGTGACAAATGAGAATGCATATGCTTTGTTTCAGTGAAGGTCATGCTGACAAGTTTATAGCTGCTTAAGGTCTGAAGCTGATATACATTGTACTAACTTGCAGTAGGCTTCATGTTTAACAATAATTCCCTTATTTTATATTGAAAATCATCTAATTCAAAAATTCATCTTGAGTTGATCTGTATTTGTTAGTAATGCCTCTTTTGGAGAAGACGGAATTTCGTATAAAAGACACGAGTGACATAAGCCATGTAGGAAATGTCAAAGATACTAATCCAAACAGCAGGAGAACTCTGGAGGTGGTAAGGGGATAGAAAGAGAGGTAATAAAAGACAGAAATGTTAAATTAACTGAAAAAAAAAGTATCCTGTACTCTCAGTACTAACAACTCAGGCTAAATGATTTATTCAAATATATTCTCTTTAAGTACCCAACCATGATTTCATTTCTAGCCTGTTTTTTTAGGAAGACATCTGGCCTTCATCCAAGTTGCATTACTTCAGTAGTCAATTATGGCTCATTTCCAGTCTAAATTTGCCGAACTTCGGTGTTCTGTCCTGTTATGAAACAGCAGTTCTGGTAGCAGAGTCCCTGTTTTGTTGTTTCTTATGATGCAAAACACTGTGAAAAATCTTTCAAAACTGGCATTAGGTTTTTGTCCTGCTCTTGAATCGTACCTGCAGCAGATGTGTGCAAATGTGAAACATGCTAAATAGAGAAATGATGTATAGGCAAAATATTGTGCATACCCAGACTAATATGATTCTGCAAGAAATAGTGACTTAGTATGTTAAAATAATCCATTTATATGCTTATAGTTGTGCCTTTCCTGAATAATTATTTAACTAGATTTGGACTACTATTCAGAGGCAAATGTTAAATTTCAGTTTTATCAAAAATTTGTGAATTTCAGTTCCGTTTGATTAATGGGAAGAAAAAAGGGAAATTCCTGAAAACATTGAAACATTTCATCTTTGCATACTTGAAAGGATATTTTGCTTTGGAAATGTAAGCTTATTTTGTTATGACATTTTTCTACCACAAAATTTCTTAAGTTTTCACTTTTCAAAATGTGATAAGATAAAAAGAGAAGGTGAAATAAAAGTATCAAGTGAAAGAACTCTTCGTTTTGAGTTAAGTAGGTATGACATAGGATGGTGTTTTCTGTGTTTACTTTTATTTTTTTCAGCTTTCTTGAAAACTTTAAATTCTGTTTCAATTGACTTGCCAGAAAAAGCTCAAGAGGTTATTCTGAAAAAAAGAAAAATCAAAATCAAATCCCATTAATCACGGTACACAGCGTCTATAGTGTCTATGCTGTAATTCTCTTTCTTCTTTTTGTTTTATTGCGTGGGAATTTAGGCCTCCATCCATTAAACATCTTAAACATACACAGGCTTACTAAGATGTTTGCTGTAAGAACATGCTGAAGTCTAGTGTGCTGTGACCTTAGTGTGCACCCAGAATTCTAGGCTTCATTATGAAGACTTTCAAAAGGGGGGAAGTAAATTAGATTGATAAACCAAAATGTAGGTTCCTTAAGAGTCCAGTTGATTGTGTCAGATATGTTGACCACCTGGTAGCTTCTGGGAAGTCAGAGCTATGTTTGTAAAAACACTGTCAGTAGCTAAAGCTGAGGGAGCCTTGTTTAAAAAAACAGAACAAACATCCTACATGAGGTTTTCCTCTGTGCTTTTGTGACACAGCCTACCTTATATCAGGCACTGAAAGGAATATTAATTTTTTAATTAATACAGTAAATAACATATTGAAGGAAATGGTGCAAGTGTGCCTTCCTTTCTGAGCCCTGCCATTTGCTGTTTTAAGAAGCGTTAATGGATTATGGCAAAACAGATGTGGTGATTGCTTTCTTCAGCCACCAGTGTTTCTGTTTTTCCCCCAAAATACTAAACCCAGAGAGCAAACATTTTGTCTTCTTGCATCTCACTTCCAGCCTGTGAGATTTCTGCATTAGGTACATGGAAAATGAGAAAGTCTAGTGGTGGACACACAGCTGGTCTGGGCTGCTATGACAAAAGACAGTTGCGATTCTGAATTCTTTATGCCTGGATAAAGCTGAAAGAAAATGGTGCTGGCTAATGTCTGGTGCCAGATGGCTTTCTGCCTGCTTCAGGCAAGATCTCAGATGCTAGACCACACATTAAAATGATACTTCTGGCTATGTTTAGTTTTGGGCTCACATGGTGATATTCTTTGATGCATGTCCATCATTATATTTTTCTTTATTTCTGTGAAAACTTGTTTCTCTTTAGTTGCAAAAGGGTCACATCCAGTAAGGTGTTATAGCATTCAAATTCCATTGCTGTCATGGGATGTTTTAAATTACTACTTATTTCATAACTTCTTGAATCTTCTATGTTCAGAAAAACATCCCTTTAAAAATGTTTGAACTGGAAAGATCAGAGATACAGCCTCACTCTTTACAACATAAATTAAGCAGTGTGATCCATCAGCTGCACTGAATTCGAACTGATGGTGGTCTACCTGGAAGTGATTAGCAAATTGGTTATGGTAATTGGAGGTAAAGAGGCAAACACTCAACTTCCCGTGTGCCTCCAAAGGGCTGTGGAGTACGGCCAGGCAGCTGCATGCATTGTTTACCTATCTACATGCCTCCTTCGAGTTATTCATAGCAGCAAAGAGAATTAGAAATACGTTCTTTCTAGATTATGTTCAGAATTTTCTTTTGTCCTGTCTTTATTTTCATAAAAGACATAATATCCATAAACACTGCATTCTGCCAAATACTAGTTCTCTTATAAGGCCACTATGTTTCTTGCATATCTGTACTGAAAGAGAAAAAGGTTCAGAGCAGTAGTCATCTTGCCCTGATATTTCTTATGTCGGCATTCAGCATTGGACATGTCAAGGCAAAATAAAGCATGTGTTATCAGCCATAGTTGAAATGAATTAAACGTGCTCAGGAAAAGATTTGTCAAGGAAGAGAGTATCAGCTGTGTTCTGATTTCACAAAAATTCTGTTTTAGCATTGAAAATACTATGCTCTCAGACATAATACAGTAGTCTCCTGTTATCATTAGATATCAATGACATTTTTCTCCTACAGATCTGGTGCCTAATTTTACATTATCACATCTCTTTTCTGCCTAAAATGTCAGGCTTATTTAAGTAAGTGGGTGCTTCCAAATGAAACTAGAGTTTGTGGTGGTGTTTTCCAAACTCTTGTAATAAATAGTTTCATGTCCACCTCTCTAAGAAACAGTGAACCCCACTTCCATGACTGACACCACCTTGGGCTCATAAATGTGTTGACTAAACTGAGATCAACTGGAGTGGAAATTCAGCAAATGAAAGCTGTAAGCTGTAAAGTAAGGTTCAGGAAAAACTAAGGTGACTAAATGAAATAACAGGTAATCGGAATCTCTTTTTAGATGTCTCTTTTTTTGTATTCTGCTTGCATTGGTACACAGTACTGGATATGGCTGATAAGCTCTATCTTTTAAAACCGAGGAACCAAGTTCTCCTGTAGCCCCTTAGGAGCCTGACATACAAAATGAGCTCAGCATACACCGACAAGGAGCAAATTTCTAGAACCAAAAGCAGAACAGCCTAGAGTCTGAAAAATGTAGGGTCAAAACTCTCCCTAGCAGACAGAGAATTCAAATCTACCACCTGTGAGAATTCGGCGATTACCAAACTAGGCTGAGAAGAAAAATGTGAAAGCACTACCCGTTCTCCAGAAAGTGTTTCACTCTGTGACAAGAGGCTCAGCCAAAGGATTATCACTGGAGCAGAGAAAACACAAAAACCTGTGCGCTGAGACTTGCTCGTTGTCTGGAAGAGGTTCAGATGAGTTCCTCCCAGCACTGCTTATGCCTTTTACTGAAAGTGGAGTATTTATATACACCAGTTCTGTAAAAGATGTGGTAAATAAGATGTGAGCCATTTTAACATCTTCTGTTGATGACTTTTGGAGCTTTTTTGAGCTGCTGGCCCTAGGTGCCTCACTGTCCCTGTTAATGTCAAAGGTGCTACAGAGTGGCCCAGTCACCTACAGAACTGTCTTTGTAGTTGTTATGGAAGGTGCCTACGATCTTTACTGACTCGTGCTCCATGTGGTACACCTATGTATTATTGGAGATGTAGGTCCTAGAATCTAAATGAATGCAATTATGTTGTGTCTGTATGGGCAGAGAGGTTGACAATTATTGTCAAGAAAAGAAAAAGAGAAAAAGAGAGTATTAGCAATGTGTTGCCTGTCATAAAAGCTTTTGGTCAGTGTTCTCAGAACTTGCCTTTGTTTTGATTGTTTTGAAATCCCAGCTGGGAATACAAAAGAGGAATATAGTTGCTGCTTGTAAGCTGTATCACAAGTAGATCTGAAGACAAGGGTAGAAAGCTGGTGGATGTAGGTAAGCGATGTTTATTAGGAAGCTAAAATTAATTTTAATTTATTCATAAATGGTTCTATGAATTAGCATTGCTATATACTGTGTTTTCTCATATATGCCTCAGGTGATCTCAGGCAGCAATTTAAGCATCTGAGGGCTTAACAAAAGAGAAAATGAAAAGGTATTGATCGATTTCTCATTGTATGCCTAGAAAGAAACATCCTTGTTCATACTGTTTTTTTGAATGTAAGGTACCACTGTTTGTAATGCACTGGAAATAAAATTAAAACCTGTCAGGTGGTACAGTTGTTTAGTACAAAACCATACCAGTTTGCACGAATTGCTTGGTATAGAACTGTAGCATAATATTGTTTCTTTGTAAACAGGAATAAATATGCTTTTTTATGTATTAGCTGTTCTAGAAGTGACAAATGTTTTAGAAACAGCTAGTATGCATTTGTTTTAATGAACAGCCATGTGTATCCAGGTAAAACTTGCCTGCAAAGTAATTGCATATTCTGAAAAGGATCCTGCATAGTTTTTTACTATTTTGAGAAGGAAAATGGAAGAACAACTGTTTGTGCTGAAGGACATCCAGGTGGAGTGAACCTTCTGCAAACACAAGGATTTCAGCAACATCCATCTAGGCTCTACTTTATAGTCTCTGGGATTTTTAAGGTGTTTACAGTTGGAAATAAATCTACTAGAGTGAAGCTGGGCTTGTATATGTCTAGGCAAAACTCACCTACAAAATTTCTAAATTTTCCAAAGTCATCAATGCATGATGTATCTGCTACGAAAGTGAAAGTGTCAGTGACTTCTTAATGGCTGACTTAAATGGCATGCATTTTAGAATGGAATTTGTGCTGTAGGTGCGGTGAGAGGGAGAAGCAGGAGCAAAGAGTGTAATGGTTGTTGGAAGTCAGGCTAAGTGACTGTATGGCTAAAGGAGATGTAGGCTATCAATGACTTTTTTGCTTTGAAAATCTTATGATCATGGTTAGGATACAAAAGTGCTTCTTTTAATTTAGGAGAACAGGAGCTGTGGAAATAGAACTACTTCATGAAAATATAATTAAAGTGTTTTGTAAGCTATTTCAGTCCCTAAATATGGGAAGTCTTTTCACACCACCCTTGTTGGTTCTGTATGATCGTTTAAAAACATGCCACACTGAGACCCAAATAACTCAGCAAGGGGAATTTGATGAGACAGAGTGCTTGCCAGACCTTCAATAAGTGCAGTTAAGTGACCAATATTTTTGATTAAAGCTGGTTTACTTTCTTTGGGCTGAAGCAAAAATGCCTTTAAAAGGCTTGATTAGAAGCATTTGGATTTAATCTCTAGGAGAAACTACTACTGAAGATTAAGAAATCTAAGGAGCACATGGGGTTTGTGTTTCATTGTGGAATAAGCGAACCCAAAAGTGTGAAATAGATAGGGTATATAAAAGTTAATCACTGCAGCACCTAACTTTTGAGCTCCCTGAAAAGCAAGAATGCTGAGTTACACATTTCTGAAGTGCTAAGTGTCACTATAAACAGGATTTAAATTAGGCAGTGGAAAGCACATAGACCTGTCCAACTAACAAACAGTGAAGACAGGGAATCTGTCTAAAATCCTCTGCTTCTCTGGACTAGAGAAACCGCATTTACAGCTGCCAAAGAATCTACCAGCACCACATCCTTCCTTGAAACTAACTGGATACAGTTGGTTTTGACAGATTTGCTTTTTAAGTTTCAGCTGTAAGGGTTGACCTCATCTTCTACATCCTGCCCAAATACCTATGCTAGTGAAAAGCAGGTGACTCACATGTAAGGTTGTAAACTTACAGGTTCAGATTGATACTTCTCACCCCTGGATTCTGCATTCCTTCTGTGGACTGTGGGACTCAAAAGTTAAGGGCTGCAGGGCCTAATCTGTAGGTCTTGAAATCATCTAATGACTTCAGTTCTGGGTCTGAACTCCATACTGTAAGGGTCTTCTCATGAAGACCATCACACCACCTCTCTTTTTAAGGGAATGCTGTTGCAGCTACCCAACACCCTTACTGATCAATAGTCAGCTACTCTATGCACTTTCTTACTCTATGTTTTCCTTCTGTAGTCAAACATAAATCTCAAATGATGTACTAACCGAGGAGACAGGTTCCCTGTCACAGTTCTGCTAGCCTTTCATTACATTTCTAGGTGCAGGAGATATTTTTATTTCTTTGGTTTCCTGAAAATTGTTATTTTAGACCCCTCAGCAGTACACAAAAGACATCTCCAAGTCTGGTATTGTGACTGATAACTCATTTAGTTACTATCAATTTGCTTGGACGCTGGATCCCACTGAACACAGCATACTTTTTTGAAGCGTATTTATAATTGAGCAGGACTGTATTGATATTTGTGCATTTTGGGAAAATGCTACAGTGCTCAGATGGGGTACTCTGAAGAGCTGTCACAGTCAGCAGCATCAGCAGACAAAGCTGAGGTGCCCATCTGCAAGAGAGCTTAGGGAAAGGCTGGCTGATTCAAACTCACAGGCTGATAAAGGAAGGATTCCCAAAGCTGTTCTGTCTTGTACGAGGAATGAATATGAGATTACAGGGTGGGTCCAAGAAGGAACAAGAACATAATATGTGTTTCTAAATCAAAGTGAAACGTTATACTGGAAATCCCTTAGGTAGCTCTCACTGAGCTGTTATGTCTACATAGTGTAAATTAATGTGTAGCTGTGTTATTTCTGGAAAGGCACTGTGCTGAAATCTCTGCTTGTTAGTAGGGCTAATCATGTCAGGACCAGTGTAGTAGTAATGTGTGTTTCCAGTTCCAGACATAGCGTGATTGGCAGTTGGAAAGGAGTTAGGCCAGGAATGGTGACCACAGGGTAAGCACTTTGGGAAACACTGACCTAGAGGTTTACTTACTGAGAAGCCCAATACAAATAGACAAATTCCACACTGTGAAAAATGTTAAAGTGATTGCACTGAAGGAAGACCACATACTAACTTGGATTTGATTGCTGTGGTTCATTCGTAATCAAATAATAGCTGAGCAGCGAATGGGCGCAAATGCTCCTTAGAACGTATCATATCATTCTACTATTCTGTGATTCTGTGATTCTGCAGCAAATTACCAGGTATGTGTTAGACAGTATTTAACCTATGTAAATGTGCAAGTTCACATCTTTAATATGAAAAGCTTTTTTTTTCCCCTCTTTGTATCTTCTAGATAACAAGTAGCTTAGATTTAGTCCTTCAGATAAAAGTCAGATACTTATAATTCAATCCTACATTAGATCTACCCATCATTTGAGTCCTCTGTTTGTACTACTCTAGAAGGCAAAGAGATGAGATGGACTTCCAAGGTCTTATTTAATCTATCTCCCTAATAAATCATTGCTAAAATATAATGTGTATCTATAGGTATCGGGGGAGCTCTCATTTCTTTCTGATGCACATCAGAATACATATCAGAATGTCTTTATTGTTCTGACATTTTAAAACAAAACCAAGAAAAGCCTGAAGAAATGAAAGTGTTTAGCAAATTAAAGAGAGACCAAAATGGTTGAAAAAAAGGAAATCCTTTTGGTAGAAGACCTTTTATGAAAATATTTCAAACTCAACCACCCGAGTATGCTACAGAACAATGGAGAAAAGAGAAAAGGAAAATAAATCAGGAAAATAGAAACTTCAGGTTTTAACTAGTAGAAACATCTAGGCTCTAATTCTGTGCCTGTTGAAACAGTCATTTATGCTGTTATTGCATAGGTAAGGGCAGTGGGGGTTTTGCCATGAATGAGCAGCGTGCAGTAATTAGGTGTGGTGTTGGTGTCACACTGCCAGTAACTCACTGCTCACCGCCACTTGAGTGTGGCAAGGCCTTTATAGCAACAAATCCAGTAATTAACCAGTATGGAAAATGTCATTATGGGAGCCAGCACATGGATTTCTGGTTTCTCTCTTAGTGCATAACAAAAATTTATTTTAAATATACATCAACACAAAGTAATGAAAAGAAAATTGCTGTCTCATGTCGTGTAGCTCTGGGAAACATAATATGTTCTGTGAACAGGGAAAATGCAGTTCAGGGCCTGACTGACTGGGAAAAGTCACAGTGTACGCTTTGAACGGAAAGCAAGCGCTGGTCTATTAAGATCACATTAAATGGCTCACAAACTTCCCATTTTCACAAAAATTGACAAAGCTTGCCTGTTGATTTATTATTCATATACAGAGTGCTGCTTCTTCAAGAAGACTGTAAATACAATTTCTCTGGCCCAATCAGCCTCTCTGGGTTCCTGATGAAGTGATAAGCACAATAGAATTCAAGAGGATTAAGGGATGAGGTGGAAAATGAAAGCTGAGCTGTGTTTCTGCATGTTGCCTTGCGTGAAACAGCCGCAGGGAGATAAGAGCCAAGTAGAACGAAAATATCTGCATAAATCCCCTTGTTATGGAAGCTTGGAGCTCCATCAAAACTCTCTTTCCAGGGTGAATGATTCAGATTCTTGGTTATATAGATTTGAGATGTTAATCCTTTCTTAAAGAATTCTTCCACTTGTATTTATTTCGAGACTATGATCACTACATATTGAAAAAGATACTAAAACGCTCTTCAGATTAGGCTATTTATTTACTGATATCTCTGGTGTACTTAGGACTATTACTTTTATATGTATTAACTCCCTGGTGTTGATGTATCTCTTGACTGAAAAATTTTAATAAATGTGTAGGAGGATGATTTAGTTGGGTTGGAGAACAGACCTGGGGATCAGGACCATTTGCTTCTCCATTGAGCTCCCTCTGTGTCCTTACTTTGTGATTTTGTCACTTTAGCTATATGCACCTCTATTTATCCATGTGTAAAATGGGCATAGAAAATTTTAGGGGTTTGGTGAGTCTAAATTATGCTGAACACTCTTTTCAGATGAAAGGCTGTCAAAATAACTGTAACCAGTTTTATCAAGCAGCTTTAATTGGCAGTGATCTGGTTGCTTGGTTTCATAACTGACCCTAGATGAAAGTTGAAGCACTGTTGGGTTGAGACTCTCTTGTATTGTCATTACTGCTTTTTAGTGTGGTTTGCAAAGTCTGGAAAATGTCTGCAATTGATAATCTGAGAGACAGGTGTTTTGGGAAAGTTGTTTGTTTTAAGTACTTCATCCCAATTGTATTAATTTTTTCATCACTGTCACAACCTCAGGATGAAGAGTTTTTAAAACACTGATCTATTTGAAAGTTTACCAAGCCTCTGATGAAGCAGGATTCTGAAGATCCCAGATAATCTGCCCTTTTCTAACTCCAGTGATGCCTATCATATTTGATTTCAAGATGCCATAGTTGCTTTGTAGGCTGAACTAAGGGTACATTTCAGGCATAGGAAGTAAATGTAGATATCTAGACGAGCATGAATTGTAGGAGAGAGGTGCCCAGAGGAGGACCTGGGCAGTGAGGCTGTTAGTTGGGAAGCTTGTAACATCTTTAGAAAATGATCCTTCTGTTAAGCAGCCTGGGGAATGTGTCCTGAGTGTGTCTCCTTCTCAGGTTTCACTGCAGTCCAGTATCCAGTTTACTTTGGAAGTGTTGGTAACAAGGAGACAATACCATGCTGACAGAGAACTGATTTCTTATTACCACTGTTCTGTTCCTCACAGGCAGAGAAATCTCCCTGAATAAATCTGCAGGATTTTGAGACATCATTAGGATCATAACCCATGAATGATGAATAAGAGCTTAATCTCTTCTCTCATGTCTGAGATCATTGCTGCCTTCTGTTTTGTTGGTAGCTGTGTGTTAGCATTTTGTTACCAGTGAGCAGCACAAAAGGATATGAAAATGGAAAGAAACATTCCATACTGATATTTTATTTAGACCTAACTAAAGACCATTGCAAATTACTTCTTGAAATTGTAAATTACTTCTTCAGTGAACTCACAACATCAGCTGATATTCTGAAATGTCTTTTATGTGGCCTGTCTTTCTAATAAAGCTAAGTGCAAAATATCCATCAGCTTCATTGGTGGAGGGTAAAATTTTGTTTTTATTCACACTGATATAAAAAATTAATAGGGAATTTGCCTGGTGAAATCTTCAGGAAGATCAGGCCTTGACAGTATTTGGAACACTAAAGTTTTACTGTATTAATTTCCTGACCAATTGTGGATGTCCAGCACTTTTTCAGAAGGTACCCAACTCTTTGCAGGAGTGCGTGTTAAATAAGGACCTTTGCTTTTGGGGTCAGCAGAATAGATAGAAACTGACAAGGCAATTTTCACTTTTAAACAAGCACAGCTCCCAAGGGGGGAAACCAAGTTGGCAGCCCTTGACACGCCACTCAGAGAAGGATACTATTTTTCCCAATGCATAAACTAGCCTTGCCCTTCTGCAAAGAGCAGTCACTTTTCAGGAGGATAACTGACTAACTTTAGTGCATACCATGCATTCTTTTAGCTCAGTGAAGAGTTTAAAAGTTCTTCTAGACATCTTAATAAGACCCAGTTCAATGATGTAAAACATTTGCTGAAAGGTACATCAATTCCAGTACACTTCAGTAGAAGCAAAACTAGATACAGGCTGAGGACTTTGCTTAAGGAAAGCAACATGTCAAAAACTTAAAAAGGGAGAATATTTTTACATGGTCATATAAAGTGTTTTATAATGCCTTTTTATAGTGTCATATATGGAATTGTGATGAAGAGTGGTGTACCTAGGCACCATGCTTAAGGCCAAATTCAGGTATACAAAGCCTCTTTGCACTCGGGCACTTACTCCCTTATCAGATTCGTATTATTTCCTGTCATGTCTGACTAAATGTAGACCTATCAGATGTAAAACTACATGAACCTGCTGCTTACTTTCTCTGCTACTTGCTGAAGGTCAGTCCTAACGTTTTATTATTTTTTCATATTAAAAAGCTGCAGGTCTGAACATGAGGAAGAACTTCTTCCCTCTGAGGGTGACGGAGCACTGGAACAGGCTGCCCAGAGAGGTTGTGGAGTCTCCTTCTCTGGAGATATTCAAGACCGGCCTGGACAAGGTCCTGTGCAGCCTGCTGTAGGTGACCCTGCTTCGGCAGGGGGGTTGGACT
>Ga0065711_1031941_pt1 | contig 28368 bp, 19 predicted proteins | sample Hoacrofraction12_FD_59098 | JGI IMG/M metagenome (GOLD analysis project Ga0065711, IMG submission 59098) | Hoatzin crop microbial communities from Cojedes, Venezuela - Epithelial fraction 12 v2 (version 2) | ecosystem: Host-associated > Birds > Digestive system > Esophagus > Crop | place... | reverse complement strand
CCGCCTGGACAAGGTCCTGTGCAGCCTGCTGTAGGTGACCCTGCTTCGGCGGGGGGGTTGGACTAGATGACCCACAGAGGTCCCTTCCAACCCCTACTATTCTGTGATTCTGTGTAATTATTTAGCTCCTGTTTGCTGCTGGGGGAGGAAGGCTACATCAACTGCTGCTTATCATACCAGGGCCCCACAGGCCGTGAATCAGTCTCCCTGTAGAAAATAATGACATTTGCTTTAGAATTTATAATGTTTCTGAAAATACTAAATATTAATTTCTTTTTTAGCCTTCTGTTTTCTGAGACTTTAGCACTTTCATTTTCCGTGCTTTGATCTGCAACTCTTGAGGATATGAGTAATTTTTAAAGGGGAAGTGGAATTTCTTCATTGACCACATAAATGTAAGAGCTGGGCTTTTATGAAAGATAATCCAATATTACAAAACTAATGATGAAGCCATCAGAAGTGGCGTGGCTGAGAGGACAGCCTTAGAGCATGAGAAGTACCAGGTGCTAATGAACGGAGTGAAGGGAAGATAAATAATTCTGAGCTCTGGCATTGCATCCAACAGCCAAGTACCTACATCTAGAGTTCAGCTGCATTGCTCCTTTCCCTTGCAGGCACCAAGCAGGCATTTTCCTGCGTGCACCCTTTCAAACATGATTGGCTTCTCTATAATGCTGGGCAGAGGTTTAGCTTATTTACCTAAGGTGAGCCTATCTGACAATTTCTATCCACTTACCACCTGTACCCTCCTCAAAACTTTTCTTTTTTATGGTCTTTTCGATAAAGATTTGGTACTCACGTGTCTCTAACGCTAAGGTTATATTTTCTCAGAATATGCTGTTGGCGTGACAATGTGCCGAGTGTATGTGGTAACAAAGGTACACATGGTTCTGACCTATATGCGGGGGGCAGAGCTGTGGGTCAGAAAGGGAAAGAGCTTTTCCTTGCTTTCAGAAGTGATATCCCAGCTGTTGTCATTGCAAATGCTGGAGCGGTGCCTCTGTGCTTCAGTAGGTAAGCCCTGCCAATCTGTTAGCTAAGTTGTTTTGCATGGACTATGATTAACTTCTGTTCAAACTGCACTTTCTCTTGGAAAACCTAGCTGTTTGTTTTCTGTTGTTGCTACAGTTGTGGCTAATATCTTGAGATCTACGTTATAAAAATGAATAAATAAATGATTGTATTCATATGGATTTTTGTTTGGCATCAGCAAGCTATATTCATGACTACCAGCAGCTGAAGCAGCCAGATGTGTGCGTACGTGCGTGGCTTTTCAACCACACAGGCTTTTGCACAATAAATCCATTAGTGCTGATTGCTTCCCTTTCTCTGAAAGGCCCTGCTTTTTCACTTCATTTTGCTGTCTCTAGCTCTAATTCAGCAAACCGCTTTTGGTAAAATCCTAAAGAGCAGGACATTCGTGAATTATATAATTTAATGCGTTAGTCACAAAATAGCAGATGAACTTGTTAAGGGTGAGTCATGACTTTATTGCCTGCGTCTTCTAGATGTAAAATGGATCTTTGTGATGCGTTTTTTCTTTTTGCCTCCAACCTTCTTTATTCTGTTCTAAATGACAGATGCCTCGACTGTTTTATGGCTAGGAGGACATGCTGTATGACAAAGGCACCTGCTTTCTCGCTCCTTTAGTCTGCATTTTGAACTGTATTTGGTCATTACTACCTGTACACTTTTTCTTTTTTGTGAGCAAGTTGTAAATATGGCTTCAATATATATTATGTTAATGTAAGAAGAGTCTTTCTTGGCATTTTTCAGCAGGTCCCAGAGTGGCTGGTGCACACCTTCCATAGCAGGGAGAGCACACCTGGAGTCGGGGGGGTCCAGCGGCCACTGCCAGCATGTCAGAGCAGAGCAGGGGCCAGGAAGCACATGTGGTATGGTCTCTCGGTGGAAGAACGACCTCCTCTCGCGAAGGCAAGATTTCGGTTTCCAAATTATAAGTCATTTTACGGAGGTTTAGCACCTTGGGCTTGAAACGGAGCCCGCAGCTTAAAAGTCATCCTTCTCTCACAACATGTGTGCTGCTTTGGAGTGTGGCAACCAAAGGCAGCTAGAGGAAGAAGTGATTTCCCCGTGACCCCGGCTACTTACTTCATATGCTTACCAATGCGTTTGTACATTTGTCAGCACCCAAAGCTGCATGCTGTAAGGTGTTACAACACCTCCCCGCCAGCTGAAGGAGAAGTCTTCCTTCCTCTTGGCATGACTCCCACTGCCCAGGCCCCAGCTCCCCGTCTGCCTCCTGTGACCTACGGGGTGGGTCCGGGAGCCAGGGCAGCCTGGTGGCTTGGCAGCACAGGAGGAGGAAGGAAGGAAGGGAAAGGGGACAAGGTGCCATCCCCATCTGATGGCTCTGAGATCAGCTCGTGCCAAAGCCATGACGCATGTACCTTCACCCACAATTTCTCTTTTCCCGTCCAATGGCTGGTTAATCAATGAGCCTTTCATATTGCCACACAATACAGAAAAACATTTTTTGAAGACTTGGGAAATGCAACTGGATGGTAATGAGATTTGAAGGCATGTGATAGATTCCTCCTCTGGAAAAAAGGCAGTTTCTTCTCAAGATCCCAGCCTTTTTTACTGTCTTTCCAAATACACCCTAAAGCAAGAGACAACGTAACTACTTCATGACACGAGTCCAGCAGATCCCTCAAGACAACGTGTGTGAGCCAGGCTCTTACTCATTTCCACAGACAGGCCAAGGAGTCGGTTTTTAAAGGCACATATCTTCCAGGCAAATAATGCTATCAGAAATAATTGCAGTGCTGCAGCTCTCTCTTCAAAACAAGCCAGCATTTGTTAGTTCAGTGGATGTAGTTGGCAGTGTCCTTTGATTGGAGGGCTGAGTCAAAATTCAGATTATGCCTACAGATGCAGGGTAGCTATGCAACAGGCTTTGCTATCGCTAGGAACCATCTTGCTGCTTTCTCTCTATGTGCCCCTTGTAATGCATTTTTGCCTATGATGCTGTGTCATTTTAAAATTTTAATTACTGAAATTATTCCTCAATTATTGGATCTTCTTTTATGTACGCTATGGTGCTTTTTCCTTAGGAAAACAGCCCATTCAGCTCTTCACAGATCATATCGTACTAGACTGCCCTGGGTGCTGTTTGCCCACCTTTCGCTTCCTACAGTCAGGGCTAGCGTTTAACTATTTTCCCACCTCTCCCCCATCCAGCAGCACACAAGAAGCTGGAGGAGCACAAACATGGTTCATAAAAATTATCATAGAATGGTTTGAGTTGGAAGGGACGCTTAAAGGTTGTCTCGTTCCAACCCCCCTGCAGTGAGCAGGGACATCTTCACCTGGGTCAGGTTGCTCAGAGCCCCGTCCAGCCTGGCCTTGAATGTTTCCAGGGATGGGGCATCGACCACCGCTCTGGGCAGCCTGGGCCAGTGTTTCACCACCCTCATTGTAAAAAATTTCTTCCTTGTATTCAGTCTAAATCTGCCCTCCCTTAGTTTAAAGCTATTACCCCTTGTCCTGTCACAACAGGCCCTGCTAAAAAGTTTGTTCCAATCTTTCCTATAGGCCTCATCAGGTATTGGAAGGCTGCTCTTAGGTCTCCCCGCAGCCTTCTCCTCTCCAGGCTGTACAGCCCCAGCTCTCCCAGCCTTTCCTCCCAGCAGAGGGGTTCCAGCCCTCGGAACATTGCTGGGGCCTCCTCTGGCCCCGCTCCCACAGCTTCAGCTCTGTCCTGTGCTGGGGGCTCCAGAGCTGGACGCAGGACTCCCGGGGGGTCTCAGCAGAGCAGGGCAGAGGGGCAGAATCCCCTCCCTCGAGCTGTGCCCACGCTGCTGGGGATGCAGCCCAGGGCACAGTTGGCCTTCTGGCCTGTGAGCATGCATTGTCAGCTCATGTCCATCCACCAGTACCCCCAAGTCCTTCTCAACAGGGCTGCTCTCAATCCACTCATCCCTCAGCCTGTATTGATAGCGGGGGTTGCCCCGACCCAGATGCAGGACCCTGCACTTGGCCCTGTTGAACCTCATGAGGGTCACACAGGCCCACTTCTTGAGCTTAGCCAGGTCCCTCTGGATGGCATCCCATCCTTATGGTGTGTCAACCGCACCACTCAGCTTGGTGTCATCTGCAAACTTGCTGAGGGTGCACTTGATCCTGCTGTCTAGGTCATTGATGAAGATATTTATTAAACACTACTCATCCCAATACAGACCCCTGAGGGACACCACTTTTCACTGATTCCATCTGGACATTGAGCTGTTGACCACTGCAGTCTGGATGGGACCATCCAACCAATTCCTCATCCACCGAACAGTCCACCCATCAAATCCATGTTTCTCAAATTTAGAGGGAGGGATGTTGTGGGGGGACCATGTCAAAGGCCTTACAGATGTCCAGATGGATGACATCCGTAGCTCTTCCCTTGTCCACTGATGCAGTCACTCCATCATAGAAGGCCACTAGGTTGGTTAGGCAGGACTTGCCCTTGGTGAAGCCACGCTGGCTGTCTCAGATCACCTCCCTGTCCTCCATGTGCCTTAGCATAGCTTCTAGGAGGATCTGTTTCACGATCTTCCCAGGCACAGAGGTGAGGCTGACAGGTCGGTAGTTCCCGGGGTCCTCCTTTCTACTCATTTTAAAAATGGGTGCAATGATTCCATTTTTCCAGTCACCAGGGACTTCACCTGACTGCCATCAGATTTCATTATGATGGAGAGTGGCTTGGAAATACCCAAAACCCCTCATTCCTCTCTGAGAGTTTACACAGAGGTACAAAAGGGTTGCCCAAGGGGTCTTGAAGCTTTGCGTAAGGCAACGAGTTAAATATTTCTAGTTCACATGTGCAAATGGAGCAGCATTTCAGTAGTCTGCAGCTGATCGCCTGCATCCTTGAAGACCAGAGCCTGGTGTGCTGAGGGGAAGAAGATCGCCCCTTGTGCTTTACATATGCTTTATGGACTTTATGAGGACTTTGTAAAAAGGGTGATTCTATTAATGGTTAACCAAGTCAATAACAAGACTGGGAAAACTGTTAATGATATATTTCCCTGAGAGTGCAGCTAGACTAATTTGCAAAATGATGCGTGATATCCACATGCATACACAGACATATCTCAAGGAGAAGTGGACAGAGTGTATCACAAGCAGCGTGCAAGGCTTCCTGACTCACTGGACAAAAAACACCATCAGAGGAGTATTGCCTGGAATGATTCTTTCCAAAAAACAGTGGTATATAAGGACAAAACTCACCCCAGCCATGGTAGGTTTGATTTCATCTTTGCCTGCCCGCACTTGAAGTGAGAGCAATAATTTGTGCCGGAGAGTCATTGACTCAGAAACATCCAGGTCCTTGCATGTTGTTGTGTTGACTGGATGATTTTGTTATGCAAACACTAAATTATATGGAGTATAGGCAAAGAAGAGAACTGGTTTGTGCTGGGATGTGGCCCTGTGGCGTTCGGTCATTATCTCCATTTCAGCCCCACCTCTGAAGAAGATGGCTGCTTTGCTCATGGCCACTGCCTGTGTGCCGGTGGCTGCGTATTAATGCCCGCTTTGTTCCCTGCCTTTGCATCAGAGAGGCAGATCAGCTCCTCAGAGACAATCCCACTATCTGTGCTGCGTTTGTGCTAGCTCTGCCGCAGGCTGTACAAGACAGCAGCATTCCTGTGAATTCTAACCCCACCTTAGCAGGGCAGGGTTTTGAGAGACCTCCGAACCACCTCTTCTGCAGGCAGGGGAAGGGCTGCCACTCTCTCCCAGCTTTCACCGCCTGTCTGTGAGCCACACTCAGGAACAGCAGGTGATGGCCCATTCAAAGGGAGCTCTCACATCTGTCTGTAACCACAGTGACCCGCTTGGTTCCAGTGTTTCGGGTTTCCAGGAGCTAGAAACACGAGTGCATGTGTAATGTTTCTCTTCTGTGGCATCTTCTCCCTTTCCTGAAAATACCTGCACGTTTTCCTTGTACTACAGCCATGGAGAACAGCAGACTTACGGAAAGCAGTTCACCTTGTCATTTTTTGAATACTTTTAGAGCCTCTTTTCTATTCGTGAAGGAGAATCACTTGGCTTCCAAAGTATATTTTTAAAACAGCATGACTTCTGTGACCATCCTTCATCCACTGGATTTATATAAATAGTTTCACTAAAAAAAATACAGGAAGGATTACTGATGCAATGCAAATCATCATCCTAAAAGGTATTTATCTGTCTCTTCCTCCCTCTCGTATTACAAACTGTGGATTTGCTGGGTAGTTTCCCTTTGCATTAAGAAGACTCAGTATTGCTGCTTGGCTTTCTGCCACTTTTCGTTGCTTAACTCCTTTTGACAACTAGCAGCTCTCCTGTTTATTAGGTTTGTATCAGTTGAATGAGGCGTCTCCACCAGGCGCTGTGAAATCTCCCTCTCCGGAGCAGCACTCCTTGTGCCTGGTGACCAGTTTCTCTTGCCTGTGCAGTTCCACTTAGTGAAAGCCCAAGCATCTCAGCCTGCAGTGCAGCAGACGGTCAGTGTTACCACATGCAGCAGTGCAGGGAAGAGGACTATCCTGACCAGAGGCTGACCCCACAGCCCACTCCTTCCATACGTGAGTCCAGATCCTGCGCTGCCTCCCATGCAGGTAAAAGACCGTCCCGGTCGCTGGGGGCTTTGCAGAGCCCTGGGGATCGGTGGGTATGGCAGCACATGGCTGACCCCCAGCCTGAGACACGCACACACGGACATAAAGGTTTTGAAGAGAAGCAACATAAAAGAACCAACTTTGTAGAATATTTGCATAACAAAGTTAGAAAGTTACCGAGTATCAGAGTGACTAAAGGAGGTGCTGTGGGTTCTGCTGGGGTGAGGCAGTGCAGCCTGCAGAATTATTTTTGCTGCCTCTTATGCTCTGTGTGGGCTGTTAGGTTGTTTATACTCAGTCTGCCATGTACACAGCTGCTATGGAAATACGTATGTAAATATTCACTAAAATAAATATACCAGCTTTGATAAATGCATCTCTGCTCAGTGAACCTGACCAGCTAGCATAAATTAGTACAGATGTTAAACCCAGAGATAATAAATAGAAATTTCTCCTTTTGTGTGTACAGCAGATGCCAGAAAACTTGTCACCTTTGCCATGATAGTGATATCCATACCATAAGTAAACTAACACACTGCCTGCACTGTGGAGATGGAGGAAAGGAGCACTTTCCTCAGGACAGTTAGACTTAAAAATGAGAATTTAATCCTTAAACAAGACAGAGATGGCCTTGGATTTATTCAGTAATGCCTCACAAGCTAGAGTGCCTAGGACCTCCATATACCTGCCATAGAAAAAAAATGGGCTGCAGGAGTCACGGCCAGAACCGTGTTTACCATGCTTGTAGCTGCACACGGACAAAGCTTCCACAGCCCTGGGGCTCTGCAGTTCCTCGCTCCTCTCGTTCTCTAAGGCTCAGTGTTACAAAGCGACAGAGCAGCTCCGGCCGTGCTGAAATCTCCCGGCTTCCATGGAAATCAACTGAAGTGGAAAGTGCTAAACACTTTCCAAGAGTTACCTGACACTCTGCAAGCTGAAGCTGTACCAGTTTGTCATTTATTTATCTTTCATTTGCATGTTGGCCACCTTGCTGAGAGAAGCCTGGTGCTTACTCACACTGAGGCTTCTCTGAGTCACTCCAGCACGAAGACGTGGTGATGACACCTCAGTCTAAACGAAGGTGCACCCGTGCAGTGATCATACGGTATGCGAAGCCCAAACTGCTCTTTATTGTTACGAAAGCCTGGGGCCAAGCCATCGCATGCTGCTCCTTTGCTGGGGGCTGTCAAATCAAGGTGCTCGTGAAGTGACAAGCTAGAATTTACAATAAAATCTTATAAATGGAGGAAGCAGGCAAAAATGAGCAAGCAAACGAAAGTACCTTCATACCGTAACTGGTCGCTGGCGTTCTTTTGTTCGCTTCAGACAATGGAATCCTTTTAAAAGAGTAGGTGTAAGGTTTATGATATCTGATACTCGCCACAAACTGGAAAGTTTGGAAACTGAATCTGAGGACCTGTGCCTACTGATGTCTGACTACTGCTTTGTGTCTTTGTTACGTTTACTTGATCCACGGTTCGAATTACAGCTCAGAAACCAACCACACAATGCGACAAAAGAGAAGTTTATCTGTATCTGCTGTAACCTTTGCATCTCTTGTGCCTAGTCTGTCTCTGGGTGAATTGGCATAGCTTGACAGGACATGAACGAAAAAGGAGAGAAACTATTTGCAAATCTTTTATCCAGCTAAGAGCCATCTTTGCTCAAACTTACCCTACTTCTGTTTTCCTTTTGTTTTCTACCAACATTTGTAAAAGGGGTTTCTTTTTACTCACATTTCAAGCGGGCTTTTTTCATAGACCAGTTTTAAATAAGCTCACTCGCAGGCAAGTGCGTAGCAGAAATAATGCATATGATTTAGCTGGTGAGTCACATGCAACAAATAATGAATTATGGATAGTAGAAGTCAAAAGAGAAGTCACAAGGCCAATGCAGCATTTAAATCCTGTTTACAACTTCAAATGAGGGCGCTTACATTCAGTTCCTTGCATATTTGCCTACAGATTGGCAGCCTTTCGGGTTTCCATGAGCAAGAAAGGAATGTCACTGATTTCCCTTTGCTACTTCTTGCTCTCCAGCCTATTAAAAAAAAGAAAAATAGGAAGACATAAGAGACCAAGAATCAATAAATGTCCTTTAGCTCAAATTTTGAAAAGAGCAGTCACTGGCCAATGCACGCTGCCAAGGCACAGCCTGAGCTGCCAGGAATCGCCACCCTTGCTGAAAGTCTCGGGTGCAGAGAAGCAGCAACACGTGCCCGTGAGAGGCAAACTGCTGCAGCGCTGCAGCCCCCGCGCTCCATGGCCCCCGGAGCCGAGCGAGGCACGCGAACGGCCCCGCGTGCGCTGGTGCGTCTTGTGGTTAAATGCACAGCTTTACTTTCCAAAAGCCTCCGTCCGGTATTTCTCACAAACATTACGGTCACACATATTAAATTCATATGTGGACATGGGTAGAAGAAACAGAAAGAAAGTTTTGATTAGCTGCAGACGATTCTGAGGCTTGGAATAAAAGTATCACTGCAGAATGAGTTATACCCCCACTTTGAGAGCAGGGTTCTATCTTTTATATATAGCAATCAGCCAAAATACGTAGTTGTTTGCTTTGCACCTTCTGGCACAGAAATTGGTGTGATATGAATCTAACACAATCTTTCCTTTCAGAGTCACGCTGCTCAGCGTCTGCTCTGCACACACCAGCCCCTGTCTCTCGGGCACCAGAGGCAGAGCTGGCTGATGCAGGGAGCTCATCTAAGCAAAAGCAGGGAGGCAAAACCGGCTGACGTTGTGCTTGGACTGTGCTGTATCCCTGGTTACCTGCTCTGCAGATCGGCTGTCAAGCCAAACTCTTTGCCATCCCTTGCTCTCAGTCTCCTCACTTCCAGCCAGCTTCGCTCCCTGTTCTTCCACTTGTCCTTCGCCCATGGTTCACCACCTTCAGCCTTTGTTTCCCACCGTACTTCCTTTCTTCCCCCAGATAAAATTGCGATGGTCTGTTGTCTCCTCTCTCCTTCTACCTTTTACCAGCAGGCCTATCTGCAGTGCACGCCCCTTGGAGCAAAGACTGCCGTCCTGTGGGTTCGTGCAGTGCCCACCACACAAACGTCCCAAGGCAATCCGAGCCCCCTTGGCGTTGTTTAACCAGCCTGTCCCCTGTGCAGGGACAGCACTGCCCTCCGCCCCGCACGGATGTGACCCGCTGACTTTGGCCCCTGCTGCAGATGCTTTCTCTGAAGGCCCAGCTGAAATCATGGCTCATACAGGAGCTGTCTGGAGATGAGCATCTTCTTCAAGCAGTAATTGATTCTGTGACAACTCCCTTGAGTCTTCACCTCTCTCTTTCACTCCACCTCTGCTCTTGTGCAGCTCCATGGCTTTTCCATGCCACATTTGCCTTCTTGTCCAAGCCTTGACAGGCTTGGTGGCAGCCCCAGGCGTGATTTCCTCACACTCCTAGGACTTCTGATGCAGAAATGGCATGGGAGGAGCAGGGAAGAGCTGCTCTGTTTCTCACAGGCAAGCAGACCTGTCCCAGGCCGGTGGCCTCTTTCTGCTCCAGCTTGCGAGGCTGTTGCCTGCCGCCTCCTCCCCTGCCCGAGGCGAGGGAGCTGCCTGCCTCCTCCGACAGCCCCAGCCTGCCCCAGCGGTGCCGGGAGATGGGGGCCGGCAGCGCCTTCGTCTGCGAGCCGTGGGGCCAGCTCTGCCCCTCACCGCCCAGCACCGCTGCCGCTCGTCGCCCCTCTGCAGGCTTCCGGGGCCAGACATGGGCTCGGGCAACGCTTCCCAGGCTTGCCTCGGGAGCCCGATGCCAGCCAGTGCCGACCAGGTTTGGAGACTCCCCCAGGTGTGAAGAGGCAGTGGGCCACACAGCAGGGAGCAGAGCGGGGTCTCGTTCACCCAGGGAGACAAAGAGGAGCACTTGAGACTCCCAGGTGTTCGGCATCCGTTAAAATCAGCCAGGCTACTGGTTTTCTAGTTATCAAATCCTCTGCTAATGTGCTGGGACTTTGAGATCTTACAGCAAAGGAAAATGCTGGGGATGGGTCTGTGAGAAATGGTCCCAGGGGACTGGTGCTCACGTGGAAAAGGCAGAAGGATGCCTCCTTCCCTGAGGTCCTCTCCAAAGCACCCTCCAGTCCTCTGCAGGGACTTTGCACCAGCTTCTCATCCTGGCCCTGGAAGCAGCTGCCTGGCTCTTGCTGTTACCCTGGGATCCCGGCCACCTCCCCTCTGGGAGCGTGGGGTTTCTGAGGGGCTGCTGGAACCCGTGTTTGCAAAAGCAGCTCCTCCTGCCCTCTGCTCCAGACTAGCTAGCAACCAGAGGTAGCAAAGATGTCCCCTTGTTGCCACAAGAAGTTATGTGAGCCCGATGCCAGTCTTGCGCCTCTGCCACGTGGTTGATTTTAACGATTCCGTACCTTCCTGGGGCAAAGAGTCTCGGCCCCGAGCTGCCTGTGCAACCTGCTTCCACGCCTGGCTCCGAGCAGCCAGCCACCCATCAAGGCGCCTGCTTACAGAAACGCCGTCGGAAAGTGAGCCAAACGCAGGCATTGCTGCAAGTGACACGACACGAGGTTGCTCAGCCTGTGGCCTTACCGGGTAGTTTAGGAAAATGAATACTGAGGGTGGTGAGGCACTGGCCCAGGTTGCCCAGAGAAGCTGTGGCTGCCCCCTCCCTGGCAGTGTTCAGGGCCAGGTTGGATGGAGCTCTGAGCGACCTGGTCTGGTGGAAGATGGCCCTGCTCATGGCAGGGGGTTGGAACCAGATGATCTTTAAGGTTCCTTCCAACCCAAACCATTCTTTGATTCTATGATTCTATAATACTTTTGGTTGGTACCAGCCAGCTGATCCATTGCTATTTGGAGGCAAATTTTGTGTTGGAAAATGCATTTGTAGTTAGCTGACAGAAAGGAAACAAAGGCAGAGCTTTTCTCTGTTAAACAGAATGATTTTGTTGTTTAAAGTGATGCAATTATAATGAGCCCGATTCATTAGCTCTCTTTAAAATGCCATACACCTTCAGAGATAATGATCTTTAAATTTTAATGCCATTTCTAAGTGACTTGGTTTGACCTGTTTTGCTAGAAATAGTAGTCCTGCTCATGAATACCATCTGCCCATTCAGACTGCTCGTGTACCAAATAATATCTTCAAGGCAGGCTGGAGCTTACAGCTTTAACCATCACATGATACACAGTCCCATGCCTCTTAATCAGAGCATCAAGTGATTTATTCAATGTGCTTTTTTATTTCCTGCCGCAGCCTGCCCTCTCAGAAGTTTCCAACAGCTCAAGGCAGGCAGAATTCGCTCCCAGGGCTGTCCTTTCTGACTGGCAACGCTTTTACAAGCCGCAGCCCTCTCTGCTTTAGCTTGCTATGTTTGTTTCTCTCCTGGAAGATTTCCTACAAAGTGATGAACATCGTCAGACGGAGCACGCGGTTCCACAATGAACGCAGCGAGATCTCCCCTGCCTCCAAACATTGCGACCTGCTTGAAGGAAGGAGGTCACTTATTTGTACCACCCCGGGCACAACGGGACCCTGAACGAGCTAGCCTTCAGGCAGTACCGCAGCGTAAATGTGGAGAGATTGACAAGATCGCACGAGTAAAGCTGCTTGGTGTTTCCATGTCACATTGCTACAGAAAAACTCAGCCTGTAATCTAGTGGGGAACTGGCATTTTTGTATTTATAGGGCCATGACCTGCAGACGGCATCTCACATGTGAGCCATGTGTCAATCGGTACGCCACCAAACGCTTGCCCCGAGCTCGCTTGCAAGATGAGCAGCCACAGTGATTTAGACGGATGCAGAGCATTCATTTAGTCAAATTTTCTGCTGGAAATGTAACTAGACCTAGTTACAATAGTTACCCAGAATTTGATCCAATCACCAGACTTTAAATCCAGCATTTTTTATAGCAAAGGTGCTCCTGACCTTTTGCAGCTCTGTTGAAAGAACCATTCAGAGATCTATTCAAGAACAATTTGCGCAACAACAGAGAAATATTACAGAAAGCACGAAAAAACCTCAGAATGTTGGGTCCCTGATTTTAAATGTTTGTTTTGTGTAGGACAGTGTGCAGTGACTTCTTATTTCTCATCAGCCAGAGTGCAGTTTTATGCAGCAGACCCACCTTTTAAGTGAAAGCTGTCCAATATGGGCGCAGACTCGCTGTGCCTACGGCAGGGGCCCAGGCAGGGATGGACAGAAGGGCGTCCTGCATGATGGTGTGCATTTCACTGTAGGTCTGTGAGCCAAACCTCGGAGGGCAAGGGCATGGAGTGAAGTTAGAGCACTAACCCCAGTTCAGCCGCCTTCTGGGCATGAAGGACAGATAATGTCCAGGGAAGAGGATACTGTGACGTGTTCCCATGGGAAACGTGTGTCTCCAAACACGTGGCAGGTCTTGGCTTGACTGATCAGGTTAATAACAGGCAAGGACATCACACCATGCTGGCTCCAAAGGGCTCCTGGATAGGTCCTGTGTATAAACCACCTTTCCCTAGCGCTGATCACAAGGTGGCCTGTCTTCATCACCTCTGACACCGATTTTGGTGGTAGAATCACTGATGATGTTTCCACCAACTAACTCTCCTGGAACTTCTGTGCCGCAGCCAGAGAGCGACAGGCTTTCCCTGTCCCTTGGATCACTAACAGACATGTTTCTGCCTTTCATTTCTGTGTTACAGGCCTGCCATTTCAGACCAAAGTGGTTTGTTTGTGAAAACTTTGCTTGTGGAATCCAGGGCCTTGCCACATTAAAGACTTGACATTGTGGACAGAGACCTTGAAAGCATTTCTTAACATCTTAATAGTTCTTCCAATCCCGTAAGCTAAGGAAGCACATCACCCACTCTTTCCTAGGGCGAACAGAGACCAGAGCTACTGAGGAAAATTTTGAAAAGTTGAACGCTGATCTCCTGACTTGTAGCCTGCGACTACAATCACAAGACCATCCTTCCTACCATTTTAGTAATAAAACGCAGCCATCAAAACCAGAATGAAATGAGACAAAAATGTCTCTCTTTCATTGGAAAGTGCTTATATATTAAGATTAAGGATGTGGGTTGCTGTTTGGTTTTAATTTAGGACAGGATGAAGTTAAGGAAGAGAACTTTATTAGCATCTCCTTTCAAAATGGCTATCTCCCTGAACATGCATGCTTTGATGCTGGGCATTTTGTTGAAACGACGGCTTCCATCTGTGACCAAGTTGCATTGCGTTTCTCTTGCAGCCCTACGAGCAGAATATAGGAGCTGTTACACTGTACACAGGGTCGGGAGGGAGGCTGCTGCGAGAACAGTGGAGCGTACAGCCGAGGAAACCACCCCCAGCCTTTCTGGATTCTGAAATGACGTTCTGCGTTTATGTGCTTTAGGTGGAACATCACATTGGCGCTGAAGAAGCAGAGCCCTCCCAGATGAGTCATTTGTGTATCCTGTGATCGTGGTTTTGTTTATCAGCCTGCCAAGATAAAGATTAGCATCCTTTGAAAGATGACTAAAAATTGTTGTATGTTGCAGCTATATCAGCATCAGCTGTCTACATTAGCATTATCTTCTAATTTTTGTGTTAACAGAAACAGGCATCTAGCTTTCTTAAAGGGCCGAGCATTGCTGTCACTGGTCAGGACAGCATTAGGGATAGCGAGGTGACACTTCTTGTAACAAAGTGTTAGAGCATGATCTCCTGACTGTGTCCAGCACAAGCAGGATCTGCATCTGGCATGCAGAACGTACGCCACTGAGCAGAGACTCTGGTCTCCAGTGTTGCCTTGTGAGAAGACCTACTCAAGAACTGGCCTGGCAGGTCAGCACCAGCGTAAGTAAACTGACCTCGCTTGTGCACTGCAAGAACATTGTTCCAGATGCCAGGGTCTTCCTTCCATCTCCACGGTGTCCGTATCAATTCTGTCTATAGCCATGGTGACTTGGGCACCACTCCCAGCTACTCGAAGCAGTAGCTTCTTGTAAGTTTTCAAGCGGAAGCCCTGTCGTAGACTGGGAGAGGATGGAGTACTACTACAATCTGCTGGGCTGCTACGCTCAGTCCTCCAAGGCCAGCATCAGTTCAAAGTAATTTTCTCAGAACAGAGATAACTGAGTTGATTTCAGTACATGCCGGAACTGCATGGGGAGAGTCAGAGACTGAAAGATGGCTTCCAAAATTAATGATGTTGCCGTTAGATGCTTTCGAGAGGCAGCCTGAGGGGATGGCTCCATGCTGCACCTAAAACAGCTCTTTTCAGCCTCTTTTAGATCCAGACTTTGACCACGAACTGATGTTCCCGGGTCCCAAAATGAAGAACAGCAACTCCAGAACTGTCGGATAGGGAAATGAGTGTATCTGTGTCCCCATCAGGAGCTTGGCACTACTGCACCACAGCTCTGCCGGTTTGAAAAGGAGCACAGCAGTGGTGGCCACTCGGAAACTTCTGTCTTCCCTTTTGGCAGTATTGCTCGGACGGTGGCTTGTGGCTGGGAGACCTGCACAGCTGGTACTGCCACGGCATTTGGAGCCAAAGGCAAATGGTACAGCAGCAGTCCCGGGGAACACAGGTCAGTGAGCTCCCCAGGAAACCTCAATAGCAACTTAAACCGTCTGATCCTCTTCCCCTACAAACTCTGGAGAACCATAACTTCTGTCCTTCTGTGGTGATGCAGAAGTTAGAGGGCTGTTGTGGAAAGGGCTAGGACATGAGTACCTCATGACTGGACACACTGCGTATAGTAATAGTCCGTATACTCGCTCTCCACTGAACTACACTGGAGCTATTGTTACCGTCTTGCCGAGCATCTGACTGAACATATACAACAAACACTGATGAGAGTTACTTTTGACTGCTTGCATAGCCACGTATAATTTTACTTGTGTTTTCAACTAACTCTTTTACCAGGATGAAAATCACTAGAAAATGACAAAGAAAATGGCTGAATAAATTTCTGTAACCAGTAATTGACATCTGATACCAGGCTTCCCTCAGGAAAGGACCTGGAATGCGTGAGCTGACTAAAAGTTATCTAGTGATACAGTCACAAAAAGTGTACTGCTACAGTCAGGAAATCAGTACAGAGAGAATCCAGCAGCTTGTCAGGTAATGGTAATTGTATAATGTGGTATTTACAATAAAAGCATTTAAGGGCAAATATAATGGACTCCTCTGATAAAAAATCAACTTTGTTTTTCAGTCAAAGCATAAACTTACAAGCAGTGTAAACCAAAACTATTTGTAAATGTAATTAATATACTTGTGGGAAAACCAAGCATTTTCTGTAATAAAGATAGCCAACAAAGTACCTAGTGCAATAAAAACTGATGAGCTGTGTGATATTTTATACCTTGTTAATATTTTGATAGTCATAGCTTCATTCAGAGTGAGTAACATGGACTTTGTTTTCTATTTGTTGCCAGTGTAAAATACTTCAAAAGAAAATCCCGAATACCCTGGGCTGTGAAGTATGCACAGTGCTAAACTGAGCTAACAAGAACATCCTGCAACTAAAAAAAGAAAGAACAGTCTTCTGCACACCAGAAATAACAAAAGGAGGGAGAGCTGTCATCATTATATTAAGCCATGCAGCCACTCACTAAGTGCTAATCAATAGAGACAGATTTAGAAACAAATATGAGTCATTTCCAGTAACAGAGGTAGGCAGAGGACTTGGAAATGGCTTAGCAACGAACCTGCTCTGCCTGGAGGAAGCCGTTTCCATCACTCGGGCTCCATTGCCGTCAGCTGTGACACACGCAGGCCCTGGCAATGGTACCACTTCAGTGCTGCGTGCCTGCAGCCTTTAGGCTTTTTTGTTCCCAGATTACACAAACTTGCAATCTGGTCTAAGCTGAAGTGTCTGTTTAAAATTGCACTCATGGTGAGATTCATGTCCTACCCGGACCGGAGCCAGCAAGTGGCAAACTGCCTTTGTACAACATGAATATAGACTTGAAAGCCTGACGCTCTCACTCTCTGCCAGAAGAGCATTTCCAGACTTCAAGGCGCTGCAGACTTCTGGACCTTCACCAGGTGACTGTGCTTGTCTCCCAGTACGCTGGGTACACCCTCAGGGTGAGCAGGAGCTAAACTCCACCCAGCTTTGGAACTCTACACTCCTGCTTGCTCTGTGGTTCCTCTGCCCACAGTAGTCACCTACCTGAGCGAGAAGACCACCCAACCCAACCTGGTACAACTTCATGGGCCCTGGCAATTCCCAGTGGCCTTAAGCACACCCTGTCCCAGTCCTCCAACCTTCTGGATGCTCTGGTTTCCTGTTCCATAGGCAAACGATAGCTCAGGAAAACAGAAGAAAATAGGCTTGCACAAGTTTCTGACAGACCTGTGCAAAGCCTAGGCAGCACCCGACATACACAGCTCTAGATTACCCTCACAGCCTGCTGCATCCTCATGACTCTGGGTTTTCTTTGGTTCACACCAGCCCTTTAGTGAGCCCAGGGGAGTTCCTTTCCTTCTTGAGTTTAAGGCAGTTGCCTTGGCTGCTTCTAGCCTCAGTGGAGAGAGAGGGAGAGGGGCATTTCAGGGGCCAGTTCACCCCCCTCATGCAGCATACCTGTGTTAGGATTGACTGAGTCATCTTCTGGAGCTTCCTATCTCTCCCCACTGACCGCATAAGAATTTTGTTTTAGACTGGGTGTTTAACTTATTGGGGTGAGATGTTAGATGAGACAAACCTCGTGCCTCATCTGCCTATTGCAGATGTCCAACTTCCAAGCAAAACTCTGAAGAGCCATCACAATTTTCATAACTGCCCAGGCAGATGTACAAACAGATCTCCACGGTGATACTACAGAGCCAGGGCAGGAATTGTTTTAGGTTTCTGTGTCAGACAGAAAATTCCACTATAGTATTTCATAGCCGCCTGTGCCAGATTTTGTCTCCTTGAAATTGAGAAGCAGCTTTCTCTTGGTATAAAAATGGGAAGGACTTTTACATCTGGAGAATTTCCTAGAGCTTGCCAAAACTGCGAAGTTTTCAGCAACATTGCACTGGTGGTGATCTGCATCTTCTTCCTTCATACAAGCTGCTCCTTGCACTGAGATTGCCTGAGCTACCCCTCAGACAAGTATAAATTTAGAGCAAGTCCTCTGAAGTCCAGGTGGTGCGGGTCTGGTGACCACAAACGTGGACTCAGGCACAATACATCTGTGCTTAGCCAGCACCTGCGTTGTTCAGCGAGTGTACGGCAAACTCCTCCTTCATGGTGAGGCCTGAGAGAGTGACATGCAGGTTGAAATCAACATGGATGGTGCTGCCCTTCACCTCACAGCTGCATGTCCCCCTCCTCCTTGGGTTGGCACAGCACTCGTGACTATGCCATCAAACAGGTCAGCAAGCTGATCTGGTTGAAAACTTGCCCTAGAAAAATAGCAGATTGTTTTTCAGCTGGGTCAGCGGGCTGATCCAGCTGACAGCAAGAACAGACCAGCACGAGCACTCCCTTTCCAGCACCTGGGCTCGGTGAAATTGTGCCCTGAGAGGTAGCTGTGACTACGCAGAAAGTAAAAACCAAACTTGCCCAGCAAATATTTGAGGCAAATCCCAAGACCATATTGTACTGACAGGAGAAGCCAGCAAGGTAATTCAGTATATTAAGACTAATGGGTAAATTGGCATGGTGATACGTGGCAGGGAAGCTCAAAGCAGCAGTCTAAACCATCGATTCTTCATGAGAAACACAAGTATTACATCGGGAGCTCAGCTCAGTGCTGAGAGAGGTACATCCAGAGCTAGTGACTCCTTGGTTCTAGCTGCTCTTTTGGCACCTGCCAGTATGTTCAGAGTGCAAAGGCAGATCTGTCTGCAAGGGTGCGTGGCTCTGGGTCCCTTCCCGTTCAGCTGAAACCAGCACACCAGGGCTAGCCATAAGAGAGTTGGTGCCTACGCAGGTGGGATCACTCACATTTAGCTCAAGTCATCTGGTATTTTAAAACAAATATAATCCCTTTATTGTGGCTAGAATAAGGGGATCCTGGCCTTGCTGTCCTTGCAGGTGGAAATTCAAAAGGAGACATCTAAAACTGCAGGCTCAGAGATGTATGTGCAGATTTTCGACTGCAAGGTTTGATGGCCCTTTTCTTTTATTAATGCCGTGCTTAGAGAAATAACATCAACTGGAGAGCAGAAAGTTTTTTTTTAAATCAGCTCAGATTTGCTCACTGGAAGTTTTTCTGGCAGAACAGGAGAGAGTTTTGAATTCTCAACACAGTGGGCTCAGTGCGTGAATGTGGCCTTAAGGCTGAACTGCTCCCTTTTTATATGTCGACGTACAATAATCAAGCAAACAATGATAGGCATATTGGAAAGCTTTTAGCCTCTTGCACCACTTAGCACAATCTTTTTGGCTGTCTGCATTGCTTACTCATCCTCCTGCACCACTGACAGACAGTAAAAGCCTGCATGAGTTTCTTTTCGTCTTTCTTTCCCTTTTTTTTTTTTCCCTCCAGCAGCACTGCAGACACAGTAGCACAACTGACTCAAAGGAAAAACAAACCAAAGCAAGCTCCAAATTCCAAACCTCTGCAGGACAGGCTGCTTGTGTGAAGCTGAACAGGAGCCAGAGCATACCAGCGAGGAAGCTGTGATTTCATCCAGCAGCCCGGCAGAAACTCCGAGGCTTCACTGCAGCAGTCTGGGCAGATGCAGCGGCATCCCCCTGACCGGGTCCACCTCACAGGCTAGCAGAGGAGTCCCCAGAAGGAGGATGCCTGTGTAATTCTGTGTCACTGCCCCCTCGCTTTTTAGTTGCCACTCTCTGAGGAAACCAGGTATGGTCTACAGGTTTTTAAGCAGTTTTTATTCCTTGGGATGAAGCCTAATTTCCAAGGGAAGGGTAAGCTGCATGGAAATGGGGAAGATTGATGAGAAGAGATAGAAAGGTCCCCAAGGAGGGTCATTCCCCTCGCCTGGAGCAGTGGTAGTCGGGTTTCTTGTAGGAGGATGTGCAGGAAAACGATCCCAAGTGGAGGTGGCTGGGGCACTGCCTGGGGTGCAGGTTGGCAGGGAGGTTTCTGGTGAGCTCTGCAGCCCGGTGATGGGGATCCAGAGAGGCAGCTCCACATTCGGCGTAAGGCCATGAGGGCTCAGGGGTGAGTAGCAGCTGTCACACGTGTTTTGGTGCTTGTCTGGGGACTGATCGGAGCTGAGGACTGATGTTTGTGGTTTGGTATCTGCACGTCAGCTTATCAGGCAGGGCAGGGCTGCTGCCCAGGCTGGGGAGAAGGTTTAGGACGGCGTGTGCTGGGTTGGGGAAACACTGACGATGATAGCAAACACATCTGTACCAGTGGGACTCCGCGGTGAGTCTGCTGAAACCAGTAGCGTAAGGCTGACTAAACTGTGAACCGGATTCGGCCTTAACATGTGAAAATGAGAAGATTTGGCAGGGGGCCTGGAAGGGTGCTGGGAGCTAGTGGCTGAATGTATAAATGCATGTGTTTCTAAAAAAGCCTGTGCTGGTTGCTGGAGGGATGTCTGAAGCTCTCGGAGCGTGCGCTGCCCTTCACAGGAAACGAAGGGGCTGTCGCGCTCCAGACAGCCTCCCCACTGAACTATTCAACGCAAATTAATAACTACAGAGCTTCACCCAGTTACATACAACTGCAAAACTGGCTCCCTCCCTTGCCTGGAATCAATGCTGACTTCTCTTTCTGGATGCTACATCATAGCATCAAAGGGTTGGCTTGGAGCAACGCTCCAGACGCTTGGAGAAGCAACCGAAAACACAGTAAGAGGAGTGCGGAGGGGAACTGACGTAACGCTATCGGCAAGGCTTGGACCGAAGCACAGACTGCTGCTGGCCGTGGGGAAGCGGCAGCGTCTGAAATAGAGCGTGCTTTGTGCCCTGTGGCGTCTTCAGAGCTAGTGCCAGTCCAAAAACGCTGACCTGGAGACAGCACCACCTAAAGCAAAGCAGAACAGCGCAAAGGCGGAGTGTTGTTACAGCGACTACTGCATGTGCCGGGTTTATTCCAAAGCAGGCGACGCAAACCCTGCTTACCATCCACACTGGCTCTCTTGCACCCTTTTGCTTGCTCAGCATCATCATTCTCCTTGTCAGATACCCCCACTGTGCTGGAGCTGAAGCTGGTACAGGAACCAAACGCCTCTGAATGCCCGTTCTCCGGAGCTGCAGGGCTGGGGGGCAGCAGTTTGCCCCCATTAGAGCAGCTCTAAGAACAGGTCCCGCTTGCAATGCTGACACCAGTTCCCATGAACACCGTGGCAGGTGGGGAACAGGCACTGAACCAGCCCCTCGCCTCCCCCCGACGCCACGCCAGTACCTGCTGCGCGGGGGGACAGGCAGCTACGGGCCCCCCGCGCCGGAGGAGTGTTCGAGAGCAGCCCCGTGACTGAGCTGCATCTGCTTCACCAGCAGCTAAGAAGGACCCCGAATGCTCCCTGGCGTTCCGTGTGTGGAGGTGGTTACCCCTTCTGAGCACGGAGACATCCGATGCTCGAATCAGATCAGAAGTGTTCGCCCTACCATTCTGTGATTCTGTGATTCTGTGTTTACCTTTGCTGAGCTACCATTCCTTTTCCAGCAAAGAGAATTCACTAAGAAATTCATGGCTGGGCTGGAACCCAAACGATCAGATTGCTTCTCAGAGATCCCAGGGAGAAACGCAATATGAGTCACGTGCAGGGGCAGAAATGTTTTAAACAGGTTGTTTTGTTTGTTGTTGTGTGGAGTTAATATATTTGTAAAAATCACGGTCAGTTTGCCAGAAAATGATTATGTTTACCTCATCATTTATTCACAGTGTTGTGATTAACAGCCTTGTGTTGTTGGTCTGACTTCTCTATTTTCCTTTTAAAAAAACCCAACAAAACCTCATCTACATAGAGTGACATAATTTTTCCTGTGAAAGACAAAGTTTCTGAATCCTTCTAATGCTACATTGACTATAATGAAACTCATTAAATTTAGAGAGGCCAGGCTTCAAAAAAAACAGAGATACAGATTACCACAACCAAAGCTTTACATTTATATTTTGATATCTGGAGTGATCATAAAGAATTGCAGAAACATTGAACAAATCAGTAGAAACTACAGTGCGCAATGTAATTATGAACAAATGTGATATAATGAGGAAAAAAATCAGTGTAGCTTTTGTAGAAAAAAATATCTCACAGCTCTTCTGGAGTTTGTTGGGAGGAGGGAGGAGAGGGGAGTCATCAGTGAGGTCTCAGAAATCTGCCCCTGGGCTGGTGTTGTTTGGCATAGAAGTTATCTGGAAAAAGGAGCGTGGTTTGAGGTGAGAGAATTTCCTGATGGTGAGTTACTCGAGGCAGGAAAAATGAAAGTCAGCTGGGAAAAGGGTTTCAAGCTGTGAGTTATTGGGTTAAAATGGCAGAAAAAAATGAGTGTTGCTAACAGCAAAGGAACGCAGCCCAATCCTAACTTTGCATGCAGAGAGAGCAGTGCTGAGTTTTCTTCTCATGCTCGGGCAGAAGAGATCCCTGAGTTACGACAGAGGGTTTTATGCAGCTGTCAGCCCGGTGCTCCGTGCTGAAGGAGGAAAGCGACTACCGCACTAGGCGTTATTAAGGAAAGAACAGCGAGGAAAACATAAGCAGAGTAGCAGGAAGTTTATGGCGAACTCGCATCTTGGATATTGTCTGCAGCTCCATTTCTCTCATGCTAAAAAGAACAAGAAAAGGTTCAAAGGAGGGTAAGAAGGCTGACGCAACTCCTACACAGTGAATGATTAAATCGTTTGGGACTCTTCAGAGTGGAACAAAAGGAGCAGAGGGAAGGTTGGACAACTCTTGAAACCACGAGCAGCGTAGAGAGAGGGACGAGAGAGTAACGATTCCATGTTTCACAAAGCAGAAGGACTAGAGGAAACCAAGAGAAATGGGCATGTAAAAGGTCCAAAACAAACAAAACCAGGTGCTTTCCAGCTAGCTGTGTAACTGAACTTCAGAAATCTGTGGATGCCAAAGGCTTACGTGGGCTCATGCAGCTACTGGCCAAATCAACGGAAGACAAATTCAGCCCATAAACCAGGAGGACAGCACATCTGTCCCAGGATGTCACCGAGCTGCAGAGCGCTGTGAGCTGGAACAGGTACCAAGCATCACTGTGCACTTCTGTTCATGTATCTCTGCAGGCAACAGCAGCTGGTGCTGGGCTGAATGGCGCTTTGGTCTGACCCAGTCTGGCCATTTCTAAGACTGAAATCCAGCAAAAAACTGAAATGTGAAAAAGCCATGGAGGCATCTGCACTGAAACAAAACAAATAAGTGTCCCCCTGTCCAGCTAAACAGCAATGAGGAAAGGTTGGCTGGCATAAGAACAACAAGCAGCATCAGACTGTTTCAGCTGTGTCCAGGCAAAATGAGTAAAATCAGCTTGTTTTCTTGGAAAAGGGAAAAGGAGAGAGATGCCAGGAGTGGGAGGAACAGGGTGAAAGGATTCAGCGTGAAAGCTTGCATAAGCTTTATCCACACCAACTCCTATCCACCTACCACACAGTGGAGGCCATTTGGATCTGCAGTTCCCAGATCTACCGCTCAGATGATTTGCTCCTTTGAAAGCTAGCTTATCGTCCCGGCAAATTCTTGGGGATAACCTTTATTATGGCATGAATGGATCAGCAAGTTATGACAAAAAAGTATGTGTAGCAACAAGGTCCTTTTCAGGGGTCTCCTTGTGCTGGTGTGAATTACCTAAGTCTGGTTTTGCTTTGTCTTTGTAAAATATCCACCCATCCTAAACTTTTCAGTCCAGTCTTCATGTAAGATTTTAAGAAGAGCAGGGCAAACATTCAGAAATGGTGTACAAGGGGTGAAAACAAAAAGCTACAAGAACTTTACCTATGAAACAGTACTAACTAGAAATTTAAAAAAATACAGACTTCATTCTGTGAGTTAGCTAATTCCATAGTGTTTAATGGAGGCAGATAAAGTATTTGTTACTGTGAACTACAGATATGCTTTTTGCTGTGGACGACGAAGATAAGGAGGTCTAGTATTTCTGCATGGGTAGTGGATCCAGCTAAAGACAGTGACAGACCTCATAAGGACATGTGAAAACTACAGCTTGACAGGTCTGGTTTAGATTTCACCTCAGTTTCACCTCTGGAACTGACTCGGTTCGAGAACACGTCCTTTGCCTGATTATTTATTGTAGAAAAGGGATGAGTCTTCAGACACTGTTACAGACACAGGACACTGTGTAACCGTAAGAGACTATGATCTGGTGTAATTCATACACTTGAGAGCTGTGAGAAGCTGAAATTAAAGCTCAAAGTCCTGTATAAAGGTATTTATACCGTTTGCATTTCTCATTAGGCTTCTCTTTCTTTGTAGTGGGAATTATTCTAGCTTAAATCATTTCTATAGAAATTTATTTCAGTCAGGTTTTGTAACATCATCCGAACTCAATGCAGTAAAAGCAATTTAATTCTAGTTCAGCCCACATTGCAACTAGTGATTTACTTCAACTGTTTTTGAGTAAACTTTAAATTGGATTAATTCCTTCTAAATGGGAAAGCCAAGGCTGGTCAGAGCAGACTTACTGACTCAAAACTGATAATGCAAGTTTTTTTTAATTCTTTCATCTACATTGGACATTAGACAAATTGAGGGATCGTATCATGCGTGACAGCCAGGCTACCTGGCTACCAGCTCTTCCCTTCTGGAAATGGGTACTAGAGCCACCAGTAAATACATCCTTACGCCAGTCTGTGCTGACCAGGAGTCACCGCAATGAAAACCCAGCATCACTGGGAATCCAGCCCTGCTTGCAGCAGGCAAGCCTAGACAAGGATTACAAACAACTAGGGAAGGTTTCCCACAACTCCTGTGCTTTAAGCTCTTTTTGGAAGCATTTAATTCCGCCTTTGATTTCTACCCACTGAAGGATGTTTTTTTCCTTTTCTCTCTGGTCTTTCCGTACCACTGTAGTCAACCAGTCAAACGTGAAGAAGGCAGACATGAGCAATCTGGATTTGTTTGTCCTTGAATTTATTCAACAACCATCTCCTCCAACATTGATCTGGAAGTGCAGTTACTCACAGACTGTTTCTCCTCATGACCCACATCTAAACTAGTTCAGTTTTTTAGTGAATCCCTTAGATCATTCATTGATTCCCTCAGGGCAAAGCTATTTTGCTATTTTATTCACTCCTTCAGATTTTTTACAGTAGCATAGGAGAAAAATGGAGTAATGTGCCTCCTTGGGAAAACAGACCATTATTCACCTCCTGCTGAGAGACTGCTCATCTCAGCTGACAAAAGACGTCCTTTCCACAAACCTCTCTGATATAAGATCGTGGATTCAAGACAGCTCACACATTATACATATTACTCCACAGTTTTTATTATTGACTTTATTATGCCATTAATACATAGGTGAATTTTCCTAGACAGGAAAATACTCATTGTAAAGCAGAAAGAGAGAGTGAAACTGTAGAAATGCCCCACAAAATCTGAGGCTTACATTATGCTGGTAATGCTTTCTGCTGAAACTTGGACAATGAGAGTAGACAGAACCTTACGAAAAACGTGTAGTGGCCACTTAGGAAATTCTGGGAATGGACAGTGGCTCATTGACCCCAAAAAATTTTGAACCGCTGATCTAAATCCACAGTCTGTGAATGCTAATATCACACTCTGAAGAATTTGAGTACCAACATGACCTGTGCAGGTCTCGGTGCTGTGGGTCTGTTCTATTGTCCAGGAGAACAGTAGGAAAACACCACTCATATTCTGGTTTCTTGCTTGTTTTCCATCTTATTATCTCCTGCATGTATGCAGGAGAGAGAGAATTATAGTAGAAATTCAGGAAGAATTCTGTTGAAAAACTTTATAGATTTCAAACAAGATTCAGATACTGTTTGTAGAATAGAAGGAGTTATCAGTGAACCAACGTTGATACGAAGAACCAGGCTTGGTTTAAGGTTGTTCTGGCATGAACTGGTGCCATTGTACTCGCTTTCATGGAGCTGCTGCAAATATATATTGGTGTACATGAATTCAGAATGCGTAGTACTTTACTGAAAAACTCAGATTTAAAACTGAACAATAGGCATCATGTCATATCTGTAGCGGGAGCTTTAATTACTATAATTAAAGAAAATCCGCATGAGCTGAAAGATAGGTTGCACTTTGAAGCATTGAAGTGAGAAGAACATTACCGTTCTGATAAAATCTTTAATTGCACCTGCTTACCTTTCTCAACAATTTTTTTTGGCCCAACAGTTTATGATCTCTTTTTAGCATACACATGACAACCGCTTCAGTGCATTTCAGTTTAGGCTATGGCTAACTTCCCTTCCAAAGATTTTAATAGATACCTTGCTAAAATTCAGTCAGATGTTTGCACGTGGTGGCCAGTTCTCATCTGAAAACTCATAGTTTCAGTAAAATTTGTGTTATCAATCTGAAACGCTCCTTTTTTGCACTTTAAAATTGCACTTTATTATAATAATGTTATACTAATATTCCAAGGGTAAGTTGATGTACTGTTGGCTGTTGACTTCTTTTTCATTGCTACTGCTTCAGTTCTGCCATACAACCGCGCAAGGAAATGTATGGGCTGCTTGGTTTCCCTGGTCTCCTTGAGAAAACCATAGACAATGTGTAAATGTCGAGCACCATGTTGGCTCTGCCTTACATCTCCTGCTGAGGAAAACTGGGCAGCAGCCGAGGTGCCAGCACAGAGCCCTGGAGTTATTGGCAGGCAGGAGTTTCACGGGAGAGGGCAGGAGAAACCTCTGTCTTCCTGCCATGGCCAGCACCTTGGAGGGACGCACGCGTGTAGTCGTCCTTTGGCAGCTGGAAGATCTGAAAGAAGGATAAGATAGCGTTATCTCTTCTTTTTGGTAAACAGGAAGCCCTGGTTGAGGGGTAAAAGAGACTTCTCTTTCTTCTCGGCTGCAGGAAGCGGAGTGGCTGCATGTGAGCACCAGGGAGTTTGCTTCAGAGCAAGAATCTCCTGAGCCCAGGGGTGGGGTGGGAATCTTGGCTCACTTTCCTCCCCGGTAGCTAAAGTGCCGGCTGGGGTAGGCTGGACCAAGTCCTAACACATTCTCCAGGAATTTAAAATAAACCGGCTTAAAAGTAGGACTTCGTCTGCCTGAATTAGCAGCTAAGTGCCACCTAAACTCCAGGGCGTCGAGTCTTCGCAAAGACCCCAGGTCTTCGCTGTGGCCACTGAAGAAAGCTGAGTGCCCTGAAGGCCACTTGTCCCTCTGAGCTGAGAGCTGGCCTTCCCGAGGGTGGGCACCTCACCGGGGGCTCGGGGTGCTGCTGGGGCACCCACGCCTGCAGCCCCGTGCCTGTGCTGCGTTACCTCACTCGGCAGCGGAGCAGAGTGCCGGGCTCCTCGCCTTTCCTCGTTTCAGTGAAATACCCGTGCCACTTCTCTAGGGCTTTTATTTTCAGGGATTTCAGACATTTTGAAGTGCGGAGGTGTTCTCTCGGTGCCTAACGTCCAGAGAAAGGCACCATCTCGCGGTCTGCACAGCTGACCCTTGCTGTGAAGTTGCTCACTCCGCTGGGACCCGTTTAGCCCCATTGCCTTTGGGGAGGGATGGGTTGCTTCCTCTCGGTACAGTGAGGACCTGCACGAACAGCAGCCAAAAGCAGGTCCCGAGGAAAAAAATAAGAAACACGGCCATAAACAGATGTCATGGGAAAGCGTACGAGAAGCGAATCACAGAACCACAGAATGTTCGGGGTTGGAAGGGACCTCTGTGGGTCATCTAGTCCAATCCCCCTGCCGAAGCAGGGTCACCCAGAGCAGGCTGCACAGGACCGTGTCCAGGTGGGTCTTGAATATCTCCAGAGAAGGAGAATCCACAACCTCCCTGGGCAGCCTGGTCCAGGGCTCCGTTACCCTCAGAGGGAAGAAGTTCTTCCTCCTGTTCAGATGGAACTTCCTCTGCTTCAGTTTGTGCCCGTTGCCCCTTGTCCTGTCGCTGGGCACCACTGGAAAGAGTCTGGCCCAGTCATCCTGACACCCACCCTGAAGATGTTTACAGGCATTTCTAAGGTCCCCTCTCAGCCTTCTCTTCTCCAGGCTGAACAAGCCCAGCTCCCTCAGCCTTTCCTGGTAGGAGAGATGCTCCAGTCCCCTCATCATCCTCGTAGCCCTCCGCTGGACTCTCTCCAGGGAGACACAGAATATCTGGGCAGATCTAAGTTTATCATTTGCAAAAGATTTAACCGCTGTCACCCCGTGTGTATCTGAGCTTCTTTCAGCCGGCGGGTCCTGGGATCCTGTTGCCCGAAGCCTTCCCAAGACCTGGCTCCATCCATCCGCGCCATCCCCGCGGGCAGCCTGGCCTATGCTTTACAGACCCAGCGCGCCCCTGAGGTGCAGCTGGAGCAGGTCCTTAGCAGGAATGGTGGCAGAGGTCCGGGAGGAGGAGGAGGCCGGTGTGCCGGGGAGAGCCGCGGGGACACGAGAGGGACGCGCTGAGGGCAGGTCACGCGTGCACCCCAACGTGCTTTTTTTGGCTTTCGAGGGTCGGGAAGGTCACGCCAAAGCTGAGCACGCGTGGAAATATAAAGCACGTGCTCGTTCACACGTCAGCTTCGAGGAACTGGAAAGCGCCTTGGCCGTGCGAGGTGAATCCCCGGCGAGGGGGAGCGCAGGGACGCGCAGCCCGGGCTCGTCATGGCGGCGCCCGCAGGCTCAGCCCGCTCTGAGGGGCTCTGGGGGCGGAGCGTGGCGGGGTGGGCGGGGCCCCAAACGGAGAAGGGGCGTGGCGCGGCGCAAAGCCCGCCCCCGCCCGACGGGCTCCGCCCCGCCCCCCCGGCTCGG
>Ga0065711_1031940_pt1 | contig 28372 bp, 13 predicted proteins | sample Hoacrofraction12_FD_59098 | JGI IMG/M metagenome (GOLD analysis project Ga0065711, IMG submission 59098) | Hoatzin crop microbial communities from Cojedes, Venezuela - Epithelial fraction 12 v2 (version 2) | ecosystem: Host-associated > Birds > Digestive system > Esophagus > Crop | place... | reverse complement strand
AAAAAAAAAAAAAAAAAAACAACAAACCAAAGAAATGTGGCAAGCTGGATACGCTTTAGAGTAAGGCTGCATCTATGTTAGTAAATTAGCAAATGGCAAAGAACGTGCGGAGGCAGCAGGAGGTGCCTATCTCTGCCCTGAATAATTGAACAGCCCCTGGCATGCTTTTGGCACCGGCCAAATCACGCTCTCCCAGACAATTTCTGAGCTCCGTTTGGTCGTTAGCCCAGGCCAGGAACAATTCCCAGTTGTCAGTTTATGTGTAGTCATGACGATTTTGAGGTTGAGAAAGCTTGATAGTATGGACATGGACCGCTCTGTGGCCTCAGATGGCCTCAGTTCCTAGGCAATTTTGATTTACTAATATAGATATTACACAAGTGCCTCATAAGCTTTAATGTCCATCAGGCCTAGCTGGAATAGATATGCCCCGTGACTTACCACCGAGAACGACTAAGGAATCTGCAGGAGGTTGCAGTTCTTGGTGGACATATAAGAGTGTAACAAAATTTGGGCAGCCAGAGCAAAACTGGCTAAAGACACTGTTTAATACCGGTGCTCACCCAGACAGACTTCTTTCTGTAACCTTTGACTACTGAGGAAAATAAAAAAACCTACTGTATTCCAGATATAGTGTGTATTATGCTGCAAAGCAGAGAGTAAACTGGCTTTGCCCTGATAAAATTGCCTATGAAGTACTCTGTAATTAGATGTGAGGATAACCAGACAGTAGGTAAAATGGTGAAAATAAAACCTGAAACTAAAGAAATTAAGAAAATAATGTAACCATTTTAAAAAAATATTTTTAAAATGACGAAAAGAAAGTTAACAGTTTCAGCAATGTTTGTATGATTCAGTGATGACTAGTGAGACTGGCAGCCGCAAAAGCAACCAAGACTGGAGCTCTTTTGTGCTGTACTAACGCAGAAAAAAATAAGGTTCCAGCCCTTGAAGGGTTTGGTTTGTACATGGAAGAAAGACAGAGCATAAAGATGAAAGCAGACAAGGTTGCTGAGGATTGGCAAAACCTTCAGATTTGCATTTGTACCTGTGTTTTAATTTAGATAACTCAACAGAAATTGGGACTAGGAAAATAAGAAAACAGAGGCAATATTGGTGTCTACGCAGGCTCCGAGGGCAGAGTTCACAGCTCCCATGACAGAGGTGAAGTAGGCACTGTGTCAAAGTGGGTGATGCTCAAGCCGGTGTGGGCTGGCACTCGAGCAGGCAGGACCATGTGCTGGAAGCCACCTGGCAGAGATCTCCACCACAGTCCTGAGCGTTGCAGTAACAAGAGACTCCATGTTGGCATGTCCATGTCTCACATCAGGCTGGACGTGGAGCTAAGACAGCTATCCTCATGTGAATTGACTGGCTAAAACCTTTTGAAAAGGCAGAAACCAGCAGCAGCGGCTGATCTTGAGTCCCAGGAGCAGCGATGCGCTTCTGGCTTACATGGGATTTGGCAACCTCTTGGGCCTTTCTGTGGCCAAGTGAAGGAGAATGCCTTGCTTCAAAACATACTTTCAGGATGATAAAAAGTTTCGGATTATGCTGTGTGAACCTATTTCCAAGAAGCCTAGACCTCAGTCGTGACATACACCGGTACTCCTTATGCTGTGTACTTCATTAACTGTCCTTTGGAAGACAAGTCACACATGCAGCTTTTGAGCTGGACTTCAACTGTAAGAACATCCGCACGGAAAAAAAAAAAAAAGTTCCTTCTGAAAGAAACAAAGAACACACTTCAGCAATTACCTTTTCCATCACAGAATCATTTATTCTCTTTTTTCCTATTTGTGAGACACAAACATGAATGTACACAAACGTTAATACGTTTCAGGATCCCTGCACAGACCTAGCACCACGTGTAGTTTTGCTCCTTAGACACGGCACATGTAGAACCCCAAGACACCTCTCCTTCCCACTTCTACTTAAACCAATGAACTCTATTAAAAATACGGCCCTTGCTCTTCAGCTTCTGGGCGAGGGACATCAAGTCCCAGCGTGCAGCCTCGGCTGGGGAGCAAAGCCAGCAAGTCCGTCTGCTCGAGTGCCTTCCCTGATCTCAGCCCCTAAGCTATGGCCGTCTCTCACAAAGCCAGGCCACGTAGAGGGTTTCACAGCTAAATTAACGCTGTGAAATAAGTCTCCAGGCATCCGTGTAATGTGTCCTTCACATCATACTCTGAACTAAAATCTTGCTGTGTGTTTCAGTGGTTAAGCAAAATGATTCCTCTATATTTGGAGCAAAATTATGTCTGCCTCTAGAAAGGGGACAGGACAAAAATAAATAAATAAATAGGACCTTAAGGGATAACTGTAATTTGACGGCCAGGGCTGTAGTACGCAGGGCACAGCCAACAGCTCTGGCCAGCCGGAGAAGAGACGTGTGGGTGGCACAAGGTCAGGGTGCCTCTGTTGCCTGACACAGCAGATTATGTGTCCAGCTCGCTACATACTCCCTCTAGGTCCTTGAAGACTTACCAGTACTATCAGCTGCCAGCAGCAAAATTAAAATCTGTGATTTCCTCCCTCTGAAGGCTGGTTTAAAGAGCTTTTTGGTAAGTTTAGACTCCTGAAGCTTACAAGATTATTAAATGGCAAATTAAGGTGCACTTCATTTGCATTCAGGTATTTGAATGTTTAAAATGCTGTCAGGCAATTCCAAAAAAGTTTTCTTTCCTTTCACAAAGGAAAGAAATTAATTGTTTTAAAACCAAGTAAATTAAGTCTGGAGGTGTAACTTATTTGAATGCCACCAGAGTCATAAGTTTGGAAGAAATTCAGGCAACAGCCACCCAACAAAACTCCCAATCAACCAAAAAGACCTGAGTTGGGCTTTCTAAGAGCATAATCAGAATCAGGTACTGCATCTCCTCACACACTCAGTCAGAGTGGTCCATAATGTGGTTCTTTTTTTAAAGGGATTCTTGCAAAGGGAAGTGGCTCAGGAGAGGATCCTGCCTTAAAGTATAAAGACAGTATATTGAAAAGGTGTCATCAAACACCACCTTCCCCCCCCCCAAAAAAAATAACATCCCAAAAAAACAAACAAAAAACAAATCACAAAGAACCCAAAGACTGATGGGTGTCCAAAGTTCCTGTATTTGCTGCCTGTCCCTGAGTAGAACTTTGTTTCTTCTAAGTTCCTCCAAGCTAAGATAGAAACTTTTAAATAAGTAATTTACTGTGTTGGTGCCTTTAATGTGGTTTGGAATCGTTCTGGTTGCTAAAGCAACACTAGCTGAAATTAAAGCTTTCCCTTTTGCATTCCACCCCTTCTAATTTTTCTCCATGTGATGAAGTCATCGTAATCACGTACCTTTGATCTTGCAGTCATCTGTGACACTAGATTAAGATATCACAAGCGAGCAGTTACGACTTCACAGAATGAAAGGAAAAGAAAATTAAGCTTCATGAAGCAGGGTTTTGTTTTAAACAGAAAAAAAAATATCTTTCCGGTTCTTACAAAGTAAATGTGTAACCTGCATTAAAAGAAGACAGAATCATGATTTGAAAAATCGTATTTGAAAGCCTTGGGAAATCTTTTGAAATTCTTCTCTTGAAGCTTGGGGGAGGGGGACAAGTGTAAATATTCTAACCACCAACTACAAAATATTTGAACTAAATATAGAGTAACTGTACTTGAAGGCTGTTGTACTTCTGTACTATTCTCATCTTTGTTTCCCTTTTTTGCTTGTACAGGCTGTTCCACCACCAAACTTTGAGATGCCAGTGTCTATCCCAGTGTCCAACCACAACAGTCTGGTATACAGTAACCCAGTCAGCTCGCTGGGAAACCCCAACCTTTTGCCGCTGGCTCATCCTTCTTTGCAAAGAAATAGCATGTCTCCTGGCGTGACACATCGGCCTCCAAGTGCAGGTAACACAGGTAGGCTCTGTTCAGTGCCATCCCTCTAAGTGCTCTTTTATCAGCTGCTTGTGTGCCTTAAGTCACTTGAAACTGTACTCTGAGAAAAAGAACTCTGATTTTTCCAGCCATAGCGGTTTGTCCTAAATTGCTGTGTTGAAAAATCAAAAGGGGTTTCTACTCCAAATTTAGAAAATTAAAAAGAAAAAAAAAAAAGGTTATAGAAAAAGCTGAATATTGACTAAGGTTAAGGGAAATCAATAAAAGATAAAAAGGCAGACAATTTGCTGTTTCATAAAAAGGCATCTTTGCAGCTTTGTTCATGCAAGAACTCGCTACACCATAAAGCTTAAGGGGTCAGGGGAGAAAATGTAGCCAATGCAAACAGGTTGAAGCAAGAAGAACAGGGACACTCGTTACTGAAGTCATCAGTCTAGAGGCTAAACACAGAATTTATTATTATTTATGCATTCACAAGTTTCTTGATGGGTAAATGCTAGCTGAGCTCTGTGCCTGAGTGACTTGTAGAGTAAGAGGCTGTGCTTTGCTCTGACGGAGGTGAGGGCTCACCTCTGAATAGCATAAATGGGGATTAAGCTCATTCAATCTGTCTGGCTGAAGCAACATCCTTAAGTACAATGAGTTCAAAGAACCATTTGAGGTCCCCAAGAGCAAAGAGAAGTTTAAAAATCCTTAGAGTGAATGTCTGTGAAATGCTGATGAAATTAACATGAAAAGCGATGTAAATATGTATTGTAGCTTCTGAGTTACATTCTTCTCCAGGAACTTTCAGTCTCTTCCTCCCAGTCCTATGTGGAAGCCTTTGCTTTTCTGACTAACGCTGAACTAAAGATAGGTTTCAAATGAAGGACTACTATACATAACTTTCAAGTATAATTGATTTTTCATATGCCGTGGAAGCATGAAAATGAAATAATGAAATGTTGTGTACTACATATTTCGTTTGTCCTTGAAAGGCAAATGATTCGTACGGGTAACATTAAACATTACAATTGTATGACTATGGGTCTGATCTGCTGCCTGTTGAAGTCAGAGAAAAACCATGGTGGGTACTGGAGCAGGATGTTTGAAGTTGGAGAAAATGTTTTGGATGTTTGCCCGTTACCATTTGTCGTGCTCATTTGTAGTATTTCATTTCAACCCCCTAGGTGGCCTGATGGGTGGGGACCTCACAACCGGTGCAGGCACCAGTGCAGGTAAAGAGAAAAGAGTTTATATTTATTTTTATAAGTGAACAAAGGACTTCCTTCAAAGGCTGAGTCCTAAAATAGCTCCACAGTGGAGGTGGAGTACTGGAGAGTGATCGGCATCGGTTTATTTCCCCCCGCTGGGGAGTGGGGAGTTTATATTTGTGCTTCTCCTGCTAGTAGGAGGAGGCTTGTTTTCAGCAATGCTGAAAATCTTGCACCTCAACGAGTTCCATGAATACAAATGTCTGGTTTTCTTCACATCAGCCTTTGTGTAAAAACTTCTGGGCCCATTGCATAGCCCTATTCAGGCAAAACTCACACAGAGGCCAGTGTCAGAAACCCTGATCCTTTTTAAATCACAGAGAGTTTTTCCATTCACTTTAGTGGAACTGGGGTTTCATTTTATGAATTTAAGCTTGAGTAAAGATTTTGGTATTGAGTCTTTCATTAGCCTTCAGTCTGCTGAGCACAGATTTGATTTCAAACCCCTGCTTTAAGACCATTGCTAGTCAGCAAAATCTGTTAGCATTTACTTAAATAATCAGTAATTAACTTAAGCTTAGTTTTATATATTTACTTAAGTGCTCTGGTACACAACAGAGAAAGGATTTTCAAAATACCCATGCAGAGAAAAAGATTAGCCCCTTCAGTCCTGCTCCCGTAGAACTAATGAGAACTGTACTTGCTGAGGTCTGTGTTATCAAAGCGGTGTTGTCAGAGTAGTCCCCTTTGCTCAGTAAACTCAGTGGTTTGTTAGCAATGTCAGCAATGTTGCATTATTACAAATACGGATTACAAAAGACAATGGCAAGATTACTGCTTCAGTTTGAGAAGTAAACACATATGTTCGAAGAAAATAAGCTGAGTGGTAAAACATGGAGCACATCCAGTTTCGCTGGGTTAACTGCTCTCAGAAATAACTGCATGGAAAAACAGTTGGAAGGTCCATTTTGTGCACTACAAACCAAGGCCGATGCATATGCCCATTTTGATGTTGTCTTATAAAGAAATTCCGGGTATGGTGATCTTTTCTTTCTTGGCTCTTCTCAGCCTGTGCTAGACCACCCCCTTTTTGTCTTCAGGCATAGATGAGTCACAGATGTTTGCGTGATGCGTTTGCAGCAGAATTGAAACTGCACAGCACTGTATCGGAAAGGCACTTTAAACACATGCTGAAGCTTTGAGGGGTCATTTCGTATTAATTTAGGAGTAGGGAAGGCAGACCACGGGAACTTAGCTATTAGTCTCCTTTGTTCTCAACAAAAGAAAGCATGATAGAAAATTACAGTTTTGTTAATTATCTTTTGTTAGCCTGTGAAACACAGCTAGAGAAAGATTCATTAGGGTGATGCTCGCATTTCGTCTCACTTTAACCTCCTGTACAGTAGAAACTTCAGGAACTGCGACGAAGGGACTCGGGTAGGGACCCGATTGCCCTGTTGCGGGGCTCCCTCTGCCGGCTGACTGAGAAATATCCCGGCCTCGTTAATGGTCTCCCCGTTCCTTCACAAAGACACTGGAAAGCAATTCGTAAAGGGGGCAATGTTTTCTTTTACAAGGGGCACATGCCAAAATAAAAGTTCCTCTAAACATACATTTGCACAAAATCCTTCTGCTTAATAAAATCTGTATATCAATATGCCTGTTGAAAATGCATATTCTTTCTAAACACATTGTTTTCTTGGGAATATATTAAAAGCATATATAAGCATAGGATGAGGTATAGCTTGGTTATTTACTCACAAATCAAGAATTTGTGTATCCTGCATGCAGTGTTGTGCATTAAGCTCTCAAGCACTGTAACTCGGAGTAGGCAATTGATTTGAGGGGTGTGTATATGAGGGGCATTGCTAGGAATGCATCATAAATATTTAATCGTACAAATAGTCTTTGTTCTTTATCTGGCAATAAGAGCTTTAAACACCATTAAAGAAGTGTTTTCGAAATCTCTTAAATGCAGAGCAGTAGGAAGAATTTGATACCGGGCTGAAGGATGATGAAGAGGTCACTATAAGGTTGAATCCTCTGTCTTAGTTGCATCATTCCACAATGGCACTATTTTGGACAGTCCTCTTTCTTTAGGGTGCAGAAGAATAAACATGAAAAGTTCTCTTTGTTCATCATACTTCACAAGAAACAGAGACCTCTGTGTCTTTTTCTGTTTGGCATCTTAGAAGCTGGTAGCACAATCATGTGGTTTAATCTATTGGGGTTCATATTTCTGGCCCAATTAGAACATTATGAATTTGCATTTTTCTGCAGTGTCCAAAAATAGCATATATTCAAAATAACATACTCCAGGAAGAGGAGTCTGAAGAGTTTCACTTCTGCCGTTACAAAATGAAACTACTTTTGATTACTAACAGCAGGCCTCAGTTTCTGAACTACTTTAACAAATTAAATTGTAACAAATTGTATTATGACTGCAATATCAGAAATGGAAAAAGATTAGTTAAGCCTGTGTTTGGAGAAGTATGTTATTTTGTTGGTTTGGATTATTTCAAGTAATAACCCTGAAATCATCCACAATTTACCTTGGGAGTCAACCCAAGATGTAAATAGAACTTTAAAAAGCTGACTACTTCTTCATTATCCTACACAACTAAATACCATCAGTGGTATTTTTAAGTTAAACCAAGGTTATCTCAGGTTTGTTAAAGTATATTTATTCTTAGCCAAATGCTGATTGAATAGTTTCTATCATCATGTGACAGCAGCAACTACCAACAAAATTGGACTGAACTTCACATTTAGTATAGTTGCTAAATTATAAATACAGCAATGTCTTTGGCCCTATTCTCTCAAACCAGAAGCTTTTGGTTGAAAGAGAGAGCAAGAGCTTTTTGGACCCAAACTGGTATGCTCTAAAACCATTCTAGCTTACCCCATAACTGATAGGAACACCAAGAGACATGTTATGTATTTACATAATAGACTATGTGAAGTTCTTTTAATTTTTAGGAAAAGCAGTCTCTAGAAATACCACTTAACAGTAACTTGACCACAAATGAATAATATCTATGAAGTTTTAGTACTGTAAATTATCTGGACTCAAGTTTTCTTCAGTGGCTCAATATCTATGTTGAAAGCCTGATTAAAGATTAAAACATTAAAAATATTTCAATAGTTTTAAAATCAAACTACGGCAGTATTAGGGACACATTTCTTTGCATGTGTTCTTTAAAATTCTGGTTTTCAGACTGAGTTATATTTTTAGAACGGATTATATTTTTCTTTTCTTGTAGTGTTTTCAGATTAAGACATTTTGTGGTTTATAATTAAGTTTTCTTTTGAATGGCATAAGCCCATCTAAATCAACAGAATTTCTTTATGATTTACATGGCTATAAATAATAAAACTGAAGGAAAAATTCAATCTCAAGTTTTAAATGTAGGATGAATACAATAAAAAATACACTTGCTTTAGTTGTTTATACACTTTCTGTAATTTGTTTCACTATTTGATTTCTGTACTGCCTCCATCTTGTCATTACTGTTAAACTAAAGGCGACAGTTTTTCAAAAGTACCTGGGACTCTGCAGATTCTGTCAGAGGCACTAAGTGCTTGTTCTCTTTAAATCAAACATCCTCAAAATATCTTTGAACCTGTTCTTTAAAATCGTTAGAAACTGAAAAGATCAGTAGTACATTTTGAAAAATTCATCCAATGTCTTTTTCATAACTGAACCCCATATTTGCCTACAAATCAGCAGCTAGTCATTTCCTTCTGGAAATTACCCACAAGCTAACAGTTACCTCCTCATCTTCTGAGGGCTGAGGTCCTCAGTCTGCCAGCCAATATCACAGTTCACTAGTGCTTTCCTGCTCCTTTTTATTTTCTTGGTCATGTACTGACTGTGGGTGAATGTATTGCATATTCTACTAGCATTTCAAACCACGTTGAATATATGTAGTAGTAGGGGAGGGGGTTAATTTATAAGCCCTCAGGGTAGAGGCAGTCTGGATTGTATCTCCTCAAAAATGAGTGATTTACTGAAAAGAAGCAATCATCTGCCCAAATAAGCCTACAAGCAGTCCCCAAAATATGCAAGGATTTCAAAGGCACCTAGCTGCATTAGTGTCTTCTGAAACTATAAATATAAATAAGCAAACTAATACTAAAAATAACAAAAAAAAAAATTAGAAGGTTACATAGTCAGTCTCTGCTGTGCCCTGAAGTCATGCTTGGCGTAGTCAAGAGAAGATAATCCTTGGGCTGCAAGTGTGGAATATGTTAAATAAACAAGTGAGCTTGGAACAATGATTCTCAAACCACAGTTTATGGGCAACCTGCTAGGCCACGGTTTGCCAGGGAGAGGGTGATAAGTCGTTGCCCTTCCCTTATTACTCAGCGAGTGCAGTCGCCCACAGACCTCTGGTCCAAGGATTGGGCAAGACGCAGTAAAAAAAGCATAGTAAACAATAGTTCCTGTCCAAGGAAGTTTACAGTCCAAAAGAAAGAACATGCAGTCATTCATAACAGAGCTCGTAATGCAACGGTGCCAAATCCAAACAATAAGAAATCATAAATTGGCAGGTTGGCTTAAAACCATGGAGGGGGATAAGAAATGAAAAACATAACAGGTCTCATTTATCTTTTCTCGTTTTCCACTCATGTTATGCCACTAAGTCTTTGTTTGCCAAGCTTTCCTCATTTTAAGGAGGATAGATACCTTTTTTCCCAGTGTTTTAGGGGAAGTACCTACAGGTAGGAAATTTGTGATCAAGCAGGAAGAAAGCTGGAACTTGCTTGACAGCTCTGATACTGTTTCCTAGGAAGGAAACAGTCCATCTAACAGAACCTGAATTTCATATCTGTGTAGGCAGTCAACACAAGCCTTTCCAAAATTAAGTCCTATTTCTACCCTAAGCAACTTACTTGTTTTATACAGCTCATTCAGACTCTCTTCACACAAGTAAAAATCACACCAGTGAAACGCTGAGAATAATATTGAAAGGATAGATGCTGCTGTCCATGTAAAAATCAAAAAAAATCTTGCAATGGGTGTCTTATGCAAAGGTTGGATGCATATATTTTCAGCAAACTTATGTGACCTCTTTACCAACAGAGAGCCACGTAACCTCATTTTGAGTAGACCTCGGTGAAAATCTGTGAAAGTTTGGCCTTTGTTAAGTTTCCATCAGTTGTGCAAGTGTTGACTTAGTAATTTATTTAGTTGTTCTCTGTCTCATCATCTCTCTAATCCACAGTGTCTCAATATTTGTATTTATAAAATGACAGCTTGAAAGGATTGAAAGGGAGAAAGCCCTAAGTTCACATGTGATGAACAATTAAGTGAGTCATATAAACTGTGGTTCTTTGTAAGTGAGAATTTGAAGACAGGCGTGATTGACTTCTTTTCCTTTACGACAAGCAGTTTCAAATGTTCCTCAAGAATAATTTGGATTATTTAGACAAAATCCTTTTGCTAGTGAAGTTTGGGGGAATTTTATGCTTTATTTCAGTGAGACAGGGGTTTCTCTGTTTTTTTGTCTGCGTTCTTGGTCATTAAGACACCACACTGTCTTCTGTTACACACTGCAGTCCATATTCTCATTCAAATTCAGAAAATATAAGAAGGCATTGCAAATTAGCAAGCATCTGGATTTCATGCCTATCCTGAGTCCTGAAAGAGATAGTTGATGGCTCCTGGATCTGGAATGCAGCAATGACTTTGCTCTGAGAAAGGAAACAAGAAATGCTTTTAACCTCTTGAAGCGGGGACTGCAACCACACGTGGAAGCTCCTGGCAGTTAGTGTGACCCCTGCCCCTTAACTTTTAACACGTTTCCCCAATTAAGATATTAAATCCATAGTTTCCATTTGTTTTCCAGATCTCTTGCAAGCTCATTTTTTCTTTGATAACGGTTGAACAGTCTCCCAGAAATAAAAGCTGGAGGAGACAAGGATGGCTCTGTTACTCATCTTTTCTTTGCAGCTACTTAAATTTCAACACAAACCTAATTAGTGTTATCTATGTGCAAAATACTTTCCTTCTCTGTGTATACCTGTTTAATAACGTAGATAACTTAAAAATAGAAGTATATACCTTTTGTCTTTAATAGATGTGGTCCTTAAACTTTCCTGACATTGAATTTTAAATTATGCATTCTTCATTTTTGAAAAATTGTGCACTTAACAAAAATCAACAATTTAGCTATATGTTTATGAAAAAAATGTTAACAGTTATTTCTAAAATTTCTTCAGGGAAGCAAGAAAGTACATTTTCAAATAGTGTCTTCATTTTATAATTGGAATAACTTCTTATCTTGAAATATTTTTCATTAAAAAGGCATTTTTCCCCAAAATTATCATTGATTTCAAGCACCCAAAAAAGGAAGATATTTGTCATCAGAAAATAGTTTATTAAAAGCAGATGATTTGTCAAAGACTTTCACTCAGGCAGTCAGAAGGAGAGAGAAGTCCTCTACTCTTCCCAGGCTTGTATGTTTCTCCTATATATCTTCAGAAAATATTATATTTTTCAGTAATATAGTTTTCTCTCTGACATAAGTCAGTTTTTTTTTTCCTTTGTTCTGACTCTAGAACTGCTCATACGAAAAAAGAAAAAATACTGTTTGATTTTTTGCATAAACATGACTAGAAGAGGGCATCTTTTCAGCTAGCATACAGGATGAAGGAAGATACATGCTCCTGATATACATTAGTTAATTGCTTTACTGGAATTAGAAACAACCTATGAGAGGCCAGCTAAGTCCTGAGCACGCGTTTTGGAGAGGCAGTTGTGTCAGGTGAGTGAGGACCAGATGCGTCTCGGGCATCCCGCACATGTTAAGAGATCAGGACTAAGCCAGTTACAGCAAGATTTTCCGAAAAGCTCTTGTGCAAGGTAAATTTTGGGTAACCGCTACCGAAATCCACCCTCGATTTTTGGTGTTGACCTCTCCTGCTAGACTAAACCTTAGTGTGGAAGACCACTGCGCAGCGGACTAACCTTCGCGAATGGGAGCAGTGAGAGGGAGCGCTGCACGCCATCGGGGACATGGCACCGTCCCTGCTCCTCCTGGTAGCAGATACAGCGCCCGTGGCAGGCTTTGTTGTTTTGTCTGGACCTGGAAAACTTAAAACACTCAGGAATATATTTCTGATGCTCACTGTGCAGTGCCCACGTGTTTGAACTACAGACATATGACATTCATGAAGCACAGAACTGAAGACCACTGTGTAATTTTCTTAAGTTATTTTTCTCAGTATTTACAACTTAGTTACTGTGCTGCTTAGGTGAAGCTTCAAGCCAAACAAGACAACCTGAGATTTACAGGTTCTAAGATGAGCGTAGCTATTGATAAATAACCACGTTAGAACAGAATAGGGTTGTGGAAGTGGAAATAAATGAATCAACACAATCAGAAGTAAAGACAGAGGAAAGATAGTGTTTCTGCATTAAAGCTATGTCCTCTGAGATTCCTGAAATGAGATGCCATTACAGAATCGTGAAAGCAAATAGTAAGATGCTATGGTCAGACCATAGAAGAATATAAGCATACTGACAACAGTAGCAGTGCTGCAAATCAAAAAAAAACCACAAACAGTACCTGGACTTGGATCATCTATTGCTCTGTTTCTTTGCTGAGCAAAAAAGGGAGGAACAGGTGTGATCATGCTTGGAGAAGAAAGAGCACTCCCCCTTCTCTCGTGTATAAGTTGCAGCAGACCCTCACTGCCTGTGTGATATACCCCTGTTCTGAAGGCTGCAAGGAGGGAGTCCAGAGATGTGCTGAAATATCTGCCTGCAGCTTGGGAAACCTAATTGGAATAAGAAGCGTTTCGGAGGGTTGATCACAGTTCCTTATGTGGGTAGCCACAGGCTAATTCTGTAGACAGTCAGGTGTCACCTTTACATCTGTTTCATTAAGGTGTGAACTCCTAGACAAAAGTGGGAGAATACTTAGTGCAAGGACTACTTCAGAAACATTTAAATACAGATTTTATTATAGCAACAAAACTTCACCGCAGCGTTGGTGGTCAGGTTAGTTTGCCACGTACTTCGCTATGCACTTGACTCAGCAGTAAAGTATTTGCATGAAGTGCAATGATCTGTGATACGGAGGTCAGGTTTCTGTTCTCATGGTCTTTCATTCTACATCTGAATAAGCTCATCTATTTCTCCATTTGGTTGAAAAAGCATCTCATATTTCTAGCCTCCTGGATTCATGGCATCTCCTTAGATTTTCAGAAATGTGTTTTGCAACGTGTTCCACGTTGTCAAGTGGCCAAAGAGCCACTTCTTTACTTTCAGCTTATGGCCAAGAAGCCTTCTCTGTCCTGAAGGAAAGCTGAGCTCAGCTGCTGCAGTGTGGGACACGCATGCCTTTGTTCAGCAATAGTTGTGTGCACCTGCAAATATTCTACATGAAGTGGGTTGAAAGGAGGTTCCAAATTTTCTATGGGACTAGTGCAAGGGTTAGAAATAATTTTGACCACTTCATCTGTGTAAACAGTTCATTAAGATAGCTGGCAGTGCTTGGTGTGAAGATTTGAAGAGGAAGAGTTGGTTTTTGATTTATGCATGATGAGGAACACGCTGCAAGGACACCCGGGGGGCTGGGGGCAGCTGGGGGCTGGGAACGGTGGTGATTGCTGGGGTGGAAGGGCAGGTCTTCGTAGGGAGGACCCATCCCACTGCCTCAGGGATGTAGGGCAGGCGAGGGGACAGCCGGGGACAGACCCAGCCCCAGGCATCCGGCACCTCCCTGGGGATGGGGACGAAGGCTGGGGTGTTGGCCCGTGGGTGGGCATCTGTATCAGGCCCATGGGACTGGTTAGAGGACTGTTGATGACACTCAACACAAGATTTAGCAGCAAGACCCATACTGGAGGATCTGAGCCGAAGTACTTGAACGAGCCCAGAAACATAGCACAAGCTAAAATTGTGAGCCACAGAACAGAAAAGTCCCGTTCTTCATAACTACAAATAGAAGCAGATCATACACACAGTTTTCCTTGGGAAATTTAAGGAGGTCATTTGGCTCTGCTGCAGTGGAAGCAGTGCAGATTTTCCTCGTTTCCAAAATGAGATCTTACTAACATCCAGAATCACAGAATGGGAAGCACGCTGTAACCTTTAGCTCTGTGCAGTCCCAGTGCAGGTGGCCCTCATGTACACCTAAATTGCCTACACTATTAGCAATGTGAACAATCCTTCAGTGATTCCCAAATACTGTCTTTTTTTTTTCCCAGCCAGGACAGATATAGTGCCATTAGAGCCCTTTATGTAGCTTTAGACTTAAAGATCAGGAATTTCCAACTGTATGGCAAGAATGAGTGAGTAAGAGAGAGACCTGGACATCAGCTTCATCTTACGTTGTTGTAGGAATCTCTACCTTTTTATTTACATTGTTTCTAAATGGCTGGTTTCTAAAGCTGTAACCACAAGTTGCTGCGATAGTTGTCTCCTCATTCTCTTCCCATTCTTCCAAATGTCTGTGCATTCACAGCACTTTCATCCTATTTAATCTGAAAAAGCAGCTGATATTTCACAAGGTGCTTGAGAATTCTTTCACACAAAGTCAGTAGGTTTTATACCACATCGTCTGAGCTGACTCCCAGTCATTCAGTAAAGAAGGTTCATTAGCATAATGTTGTGGGAATGGGCAGCTATTTTAACATTAAGATTTTCTTTTTTCTGGGTGAGCGTACCTGCAGATTGATTTTCTTCTACCACTTTCAGTCGGTAGAGGTAATACGCTGTGAAATCAGTAGCATACAACGTGTGAAGAAGAATCCTCAATTATTATTATTTTCTTTTAAAAACTATGTTTAGGTGAGCACCAGTACAGCTTCCTGGCATTAGTGCTTTATTGTTCGTATCTATTTGGTTTGGGTGGTAAACCATAGCCTGTTCCAACAGTGTGTATGCATTAGAAAAAAAAAATTTAAACGTAAGGTATAAGAGAGAAAAGGACCCTCTCGTTGCCTTTTAATTACTGTTAAGAACAATTATGATTCCTCCAGGAAGTGGGTAAATTAACTGAGCGAAGAGCGTAAAACTGGGTGCAAATTTAGCAAAATTTCTATTACTGCATTGATTCTTTTATGTCTACATGTATTTTGAAGTTGAGGTAAATAATAGCATAGTTGGCTCTCATGTTGATATAGATTCACTCTAAATTTAACATTCTTTTTGAGAGGCTTGTTGGTCAGTCATAATGTCTTATATATGTGATGTGCATTTGACATAACCCAGTAAGAAGCAGGAATCCTCCACGAAATGGAATGTACATATTCTTCTTGGAAGAGTTATGATAATATCCACAAGTAAGAACATATACTTGTTGGAAACTTGAAGTGACCATTAATATTTATTTAAACTCCTTTGAGAATTTTAAAGCTCTTTTCCTATTAAAATTAATGGGAGGCAGTCATCCCAGGTTCCTGAAGATCTTGTAAATTCTCAGCCCATATGGTCAGTGAAAAGCATGAGAGCAAATGAAAGGGAGATCAAAGAAAGGACATATAAAGCATGTGTCTGGTTCTTCGTTCTTCTAGGACTACCATAAAGGTATTTTCATCCAGTATATTTTTGTACCTCTGAAATCACAAATTAAAAAGAAACTAATAGGGACATGACAAGTTCAGAACTTCAAGAAGTCAAAATACAAAGGTTATCCGATTTTTCAAGACTTAAAGATTTTGAATCATGTCAATGCTGTTCAAGAATGTTGAAAGATGTGGAAATGAATTATTCTTTCTTCATTTGTGTTAGCTTGACATGTGGAAAAATTTCCTGACTTAAATGTCCTGACTCTGAGAATATCAAGAATTGCAGCCACTTTGCAACGACTGTAAAACCAATGACCAAAACTTCATTTGAGGTACAGGTGTTATTGATGAAGAATGAAAGAAGGGAAGTAAACTTTACTCTCTCCTGTCCTGACTAAATTTGTGCCACTTGTACCCTTAAATTGTTAAAACATGGAAGTGACCATTAAAGATAGTAGTATGTGAATTTGTAACATAGTTCAAATTGTAGTTTTCCATGAGTAAATTATTCTTTTTTTTAATAATTCTGCTTGACTGGCTAACAACTCGTGCACAAAAGTAACTTTTCTGGATGTTTTTAAAAAGTGATATTGCAGGGGTTAATCATGCGGTCTGTACTTTTTCAGAATTCCTTCTAAAGTCAATGGCACTTGTGCCTAAATGCAGAAAGTGGGAACATGCCCAAGAAGAGCATTCTATGCTCAGAAAGCATTTGTCTTTATACACTGCCATTAGTCCAAATACAAAGTCTGGCACTGCGTTTCATGACACGTGCTGTTCCACTAGTTCTGTCTAGAAACAAGCTCTTTTCTGTGTAAAATATTTTTACTCTTTCAAGTCAATATAACAAACATAGGAGAAATAATTTTCTGTGAAAACTTCTTGAATTGAAAATGTTGTAAATTTACAAATTCTGGTATATGCCCTTTAAAACTTATGCATTTACTGTTTTTATTTTCATCATACATTACAAGTTATATCCGTGATGTTTAAAAATGTTCTATTCCAGCAAAAATATGGCTTTTAACCAATAAAACTGTAAAGCCAACTTGCTCTAAGATCCATCTGTTTTTCATTTTCTTATAATCTATAATCAGGAAATCCATTCATACATGACATATAATTTTTGAGCTTTCAAGTGGATAGTGGAATGTGATGTTCTGCATACAGTCACATCCAAATTGATAATTGTCCAGGCATAGTGTAATTTTAAAGTATAGGATGAAGGAAGGTTTAATTTGTATATTAGAAGTCTTATACATTTTTTTGCCTGTGAATGTAAATGAGGCCATTCTCTTTGGTGGATTTGTCTGAAGGTGGGACAGCTGCCTCAGAGCAGGCCACAGTTTTCTGAGTAAAAAGGATACAGTTTAAAGAGATGGTTTAAATGCAGACTCTTCTTAACCGTAAACCGCATGCATGCATTCATCATTGATTTTCAAATGATGGGTTTCTGTGTCACTAGTTTAAGGTCCACAGGCTTACATTCCTGAATCCACTTTATACCAAAGAATAACAGTTTGGTGGCTGGAAAAAGGAATGGTTATTATATGGCTCCAAAATGCTAGCTGGCATAATATGCCATGAACAGCAGAAATCTACTGGTAAAGAGAAGATTGAAGTAGTTCTTAAAAATAATTTGATGTTCTAAAAATATAAATGCAAGAAACGTTATCACTGTTCAAAATATTTTACATCAGTAGGTAAATAATATAAAGGTCAGACAAAAGTTTCTGAAGAGCAAATTTTGGTACGGGTGCATTCTTTCTCTTAATTTTTCATAGAAAATTGTATCAAGTAAATCTTCTGTAGAAAATTGAAGTGCTTTCTTGTAAGCGTTTCTGTTTTCAGAGAATCACAACCGTAGAAACAGACATTCAGATGACAGTACATGCTGTTTTGTTAAATAACTCAGGTTTTATGTTGCAGAACTAAAAAAAAATACACTGCTTTTTCAAACAGCTTCATTTTCACTCTCCGAACAAACGCTTGTCATACAGCAGATTTCACAAGGCAGTTTTGCTTCCTGTTGGTAAAACAGCTCCTCTACGAAACCAGCACCACAGAAACTCTACTTTTGCTTGTTTCTTCTGCTGATTGCTCCTCCACGTCGTTACTGCTTTTCAGTGCTCAGTTTGTCAGAGAGGTGTAGATTCTAAAATAAAATATTGTTGTGTGTTCAAAATGCCCCTTCTAATTTCCCTGCCTCTAGTAACACATAGCGTTAATGAGAGCATTATATGCAGCAATTCCATGTTGAGAGCAATTGTTCATTTAGTAAAAGCCTACTGACACAAAATGGAAAATTCTTGACAGTGTCCTGCTCTTTTAGCTTGGTAAATGTAAAAGACACTTTTTTTTCCTTGACTCGTTTTATGTCACTAAGATATTATCAAGGAAATAAACAGCAAGATTAACTACAAAAACGATTTTAACACAAAATCTCTGAAGTGATCTTAGTGCTTCTAAGGTTTCACCTTTTTTTGCAAAAGTTTGGGAGATCTTTATAAGAAAGAGCATGAGAATAAACAAGCCATGCCAGACCTATGACTAAAGGCGCCTCACAAACACGAAAGTCAAGCACTTTGTGAGACCTTTCCTGTGTCCTAAGCCTGGTGTTCACAGTTCAGGTTTTTTTTTTCCCATGGATTTGCTGATCTGATAAATACAATTAGCTGATGCGCTTGCAGATTAAAAACATGATGTTGTGTTAGCTATGCTTGGACACCCTTCATTGTGCTAAATAGAAGACAGACTGACTCTCATGTACTGTCATTTTTACGCCCACCTCATAGACTTTATCAATTTTAGTTCCGTAATCCATTTATGTCCTTTAGGGCTCTTAATGCCATTTCACATGTGAAAAACAGAGAGATACTGAGTTTTTCACTGACTTTGAGACTGAAAAGGAAATTTGAGGGTCCAGGGCCTCTGACTCGTAGGGCTCTGCCGCACTCACTGGCTCATCTTCCCATGCTGTTCCTAGGTTGTCTGTCGCAGCTTGCGAGCTGTGTACAAAAGATAAGCCCAGAACAGAAAGCCTTCTCTGACATTTTGTGTTCTTCACATTTATCCATGAATTTTTCTCTTTCTGTGCTAGTTTTGGTGCAGCCCCCTTCCCTGTAACTGTGCAGTTGCTGTACCTCTCTTGAGCCTGTGCAGACCGAACTTCAAGGCTGCACTAAAAAGTCATCTCTTTCTCCAGAATTGTGTGGGTAAGAGGTGAAATTAGGCAGGTGAAATAGGAAGGTCTCATTTTTAGTGGAATGGTGGGCCAGTAACCTTATGGATATGCAGTTGTCATACTGCGTGGTGAGAGAAGGAAACAGTATTCTGAAAAAGGCAAATGAAGAATTTGCCTGTCAGAATCGTTCCCGGGGCCTGCAGAAAGCAGCAGAGAGATGAAGATGAAAGATACAGTGGTATTTTCCAAATAAGGTTATGCTGTTGCTCCCATTGACTTTAGTATTGACAGAATCAGGTCCAGAAAGTGTGGTGAAAGACAGCCAAAAACATTTAAGAATCTTCCTGGTCCTCCCCCTGCCTTTTCTGGAAATTATAGCTTTGCCATATGCATCCTTTGTTTAAAAACAAAACAAAATCATGACCTGGAAAGGGCTGAGTCAGGCAAGGCAGAATCCTCTGTAGTTGTCGAGAAAACACAGCATAGCTTTCACGTTTTTTTTTTAAGCCATAACACTGTCTGACTTTCCTGGTTCTCTTGTAAGGCAAACGTTAGATCTTGGCTGCTTTGTGCGCGCAGCGTGTTGTGCTATACACCACAGCACCATGAACAGTCGTATAATCAAGCTAACTTCAGCACATCACTGAGATGTCAGCTGCCGTGAGAGAAACCATTTTAAGACCAGGTGTTCCAAATATGGCATGTGTTGAATTTTCCTATAAAAATACATTACACGGCACAGGTATTTATCTTGATTTTTTTTTTTTTTACATTTTTAATTATCAGTTTTAAGAAACACATTGGAGTTTATAACCCTTCTCTCTCTTTTTTCTTTTCTTTTTTCTCTTTTTTTATGTGAACAGGAAATGGATATGGCAACCCCCGTAACTCACCAGGTCTGCTGGTCTCACCTGGCAACTTGAACAAGAATATGCAAGCAAAATCTCCGCCTCCAATGAATTTGGGAATGAACAACCGTAAACCAGATCTCCGTGTGCTTATTCCACCTGGCAGCAAGAATACAATGCCATCAGTGGTAATGCATTTTCAAAGCTTTTTTTATCTGCTTCAGATAAGAGATTTGTAGGAATTTCAAAGGCTGCTCAAGCAACTAAAATCAGCAGAATAACATTCCACATTCCAGCTTGTTTGTTCTTTCTGTCTAACCTTCAGGCTTGACATCGAACTGAGGATGTAGGCAGAGCCGGTTCGATTGCTTTTATGAAGTCACATTTGCTTCCTCCCTTTTTTCTATTGAGTTGCAAAATAGGAACTGTCCCCTGCACAGTCTAAACTTCTGCACTTTCTTTCCTAGTAGCTGCAAGAGCCTTTCCTGGATTTGTTATAAAGGCTGAATTTCCTGAGTATTCCTAACCTACTATGTTTTCCTTAAATATTCAGCCACACAGACTCTCAGCAGATGGCAGATTAACTACAAATAAATTAATTTGAACTTTATCACTCTGAGCTCCAAAGGCCAAATTTTGTAATGATAAGAGGTAGTAAATAGATAGAGCAGGATAAAAAGGAGCATGAAACTGCTGTATCTCCTGCCAGGCTTAATGAAATTTAGGCAGGCTATTATGCTAAAAGTCTGAATCATGAAGGTGTTGTGTGCGTACCATGTAGTTCCCTTCTAAAAGTCAGTTAGTGGTTGCAAGTAAATCTTTCACGAGTGATTGAACATTAAAAGTGAGCCTAATTTAAAAAGGATCTTCATGGTAAATGTAAGTGACACTATAAACACATTTTTCCGTTATGTAACAGACACCATTAAAACAATTTCCAAGTTGGCTACTTCAGCCTGACACGTAATAAATTAACTTCGAACATGCCCATAAATGCGCTGCTGCTTTCTGAGAGGATAAGTAACAGTCTCCTACAGGGCAATGCTCAAAGTCGACCAAGGCAATGACAAGATGCCTGTATCCAGTGATTTATTCCAAGGTCCTTAAAACTGATACTTTCCAAGGGATTTTGTGAATGTTCAGGTCTCCTGGAACCAGGTAGAGCCACACAGTCTGCAGCCACGGGGGCTGCGGCAGAAATGACAAATTCTGAGAGAAAGTCTGGTGCTGAAAACTGGGTAGCTTGTCCTCGCAATTGAGACAAAACCCTATTAGAAGGAGAAAGAAGAGAGCTATGAAGTGTTATTTTTCCAAAATATGCTCAGAAAGTGTTTAATTACCTGCCCCTATCAGATGAAGCTGTTCCCTAGGCTAGAAATCTGCATCCTGGTAAATATTTATATTCACTAATTTTTAATGCTCCTTTCCTATGCACTCAGTCTGAGGATGTTGATCTGCTTCTGGTAAGTGGTAGTGATGTTCATCTTAATAACGAGGAAAAGAAAATCAGTTCTTTTGTATGATTGATACTTGTGTAGGCGAAGTGTTGCTTGAAATACAATGGCAAAATTCACCATAGCTATTTTGTGAACAAAAAGGTCACCATAATTTTTGAAATATAGCAATATGGAAGTCCAGGTGCGGTTGTTGCCCATATTCAAATTATGCGTGACAGAATAAAGCTTTCTGGTTGCTGGTGCTCTGAGGGCATGTAAACTTGCCCTGCTGAAGGTGGCGCAGCCTTATGATTTTTTTGGTGGCTCTCCGGTCGTTTTATCCTGCCACTCACGGGACTGGAGTTCTCGAGTGCAACTTTTACAGTGCATCTAGTGCCCCGGAGTTAAAGATACGAGCACAAACCGCTGTGCTAAGACCCTTGAAGTTTGTTTTATTGCACAAAATCGAAGTAGTCAGAGCTCCATCTGCTGGTAAAGTTCAATGTGCGGCAATCTCTGGCTGCCCCTCACTTTCAAGGCATGAAATCCAGTAAGGGCTGGGTTTGGGGTTTTTTCTTTTGCCTTTTCTTTTGTTTTTTTTCAGTTTCAGTGAAAAGGAAAACAATGGAAATGGAGTTTACATATTTCATTAGTTTTTCACACGATCTGTTCTTCTACCCACAATACATGCAGTCTTACTTGTTAGTAGTTCAGTTACCTAGGAGATACTGATGTAATGGGTTACTATGGTGACAACTGGTCTCTTGAAGGCTTGTAAATGATGGGGTTGGCAGAGTTCATAAAAGCCACATGTTAAATGATTAATTTCTAGAATTTTGTATCAGCCTGTGTTTCTCATGCACAAATCATACCCAGAAAGCTAATACACTCAGCTGACTTAAAACTGGTCAATAATATGTTTATTTTACTTACTTTAAAAGAATCAGAGGATAAATAACTCCCAGTCTGCTCAGTCATTGGCTACTCCAGTGGTTTCCGTAGCAACTCCAACTCTACCAGGGCAAGGGATGGGAGGATACCCATCAGCCATCTCAACAACATATGGTACTGGTAAGTACGGGTGCAAGAGGTAAAGGGTGGGGGAGGGACCAAGATGCTGACACATGTCTACCTCGGTACTAATGAATTAGCTCACGTTCACTGGGAGAAAATGGAAAAATCATAGCTGGTATGCTTTTGCTCTGCATTTACTTATTCCGTATCTGTCACTGACTTGAGACCTATCTATTTAAAAGTTAGCGATTTTGTTCAAGTGGAAGACTGCTTTGTTAGCTCCCTTTCATTGACTTTAATAAAAAAAGTAGCTTAAAACACAGTTCTCAACCCTCTTAATGCCACACGTAGTTTAGAGTAGTTGAGTGCACGTTCCTAACACCTTAAAGGAGTGGGAGCAAGCAGCTTCACTGGCTTCAAAATAGAGATTAATGACTTTGTGGGCTATCACCTAGTTACCTGGGAGAGACTGGAAATGAAGCCTCCAGAGGTCCTTCCCAGTTTCTGTTGTACGTTGCTGCTACATAGAGCGTGCAGGCATACAGATTCAGTGCTCTGAGAGAAGAGGTGCGTTGTTCAGACACAGGCTGCCTGCTGGGTTCTGCAAGGAAGACAGTGGCCGAAATATTGCTAGGTTTTTCAAGTCTTTGACACTGTGAGAATACATCTGTAGTTACAGTGGATATACAGGCTAAGAATGTTTTGGAACTTCCAGGTCCAGAAAACCCCTCCTAAATTACAGAATAATTATTAGTGCATTATTTGCTCCCAAGTTAATGAGTTGAGGGAACAGGAAGGTCTACTTCTTCTGCTGCAGCTTAATGTGATTGGTGTAATTAAAATTAAAAGGCTTATAAAGTCACATGTGAAAATTAAGATGCTAGTTATTGTTTAATTGCTTCCTCTTTAATTCTCTTTTAATTATTGTCTTTTCTGTTTTCGAATCCAGAATATTCTCTGAGCAGTGCAGATATATCATCTCTCTCTGGGTTTAATACAGCCAGTGCTCTTCATCTTGGTTCTGTGACTGGCTGGCAACAGCAACACCTACATAACATGCCACCATCTGCCCTCAGTCAATTGGGGTAAGTGGTGCTTTCTTTATTCTACTGATCTACAGTGACTTCAGTCTCCCCAGTAATCCCAAATCTGAAATATATCACGACAACATAACAGCATGTATTTACTATGTGTAAGAGCTCGGTTTCCCAAAACTGGAGCTATGTATTTCCTGAAAAGTTTGCTAGGTAGCACCAGTGAAATATTCTGCGTCCGTGACGCAGTAGTTTAGTAAAGACTGCTCTCCATGTTTTACTCTTTATTTCTTTAAACACCATTTTATTTCACTACTAAACACCAAACTAAACAGTTATCTTGTGCTGTTGCTGTATTTTACCACTTCTGCTTTTTATTTCCAGTTACTATAGCACAAACATTTACAGTAAACTTGAAAATTTTCTAAATATTCTTAATCAAGAGTGACATAAAGATTTGACCTGAGATTAACACTTAACCTTATACTAATAATCACATACTCCCTTCTGCTCAGCTCTGACGCTGAAGTTTCATTTCTTTGCAAAGGTTTTCTACAAGCAAATAGCGTAATTAGGCTTAAGACCAGTGAGCCCACAGAACTCATCGTGATTTTGCTGTGTCGGGGAGGATAGGTATTTGTGCCCTCTGGTGGTTAATTTAAAAATATTTATTAAAGGTTGGTGTGGCACACTGCTGAACAATTTCAGGATTTTTAAAAGTGTGAAAATTCATGCAGGGAGGTTACCCAATGCATTCCTGAAAAAGCAATCTATTGGGTCATTGAAGTGAACTTTAAGAGTACGATTTTCAAAAATCCTGATGTCCGCAGTTTCTACTAAGACCGTAGGCATTCACCAGCACACGGCACATAGCCTAAGGTATGGCTAGACAGGTATGACCTTTAAAAGTCTTCAGCGATAAAAATAGAAGCTGAAAACAACTGGAGTGGATTTATAAGGAGAAATTTAATTCACATACATTTGAAAAGTAAATTTTTTTTTTTCCCCTGAAACGGGTGTTGCACATACTCACTAATTTTTTTGCAAGACGGTTGCTTTAATGCGAAACTTTTCAATACTATAAATGTGGCTTAAACTTCAGGGTTCTTTTTATAATTTATCTGACCACATTTTATAATTTGATGCAATTTCTTTACCGTGTACAGAGGATTTGGGTTTTTGAAGGACAGGTATACAAGGGTTTCAGAGGAAACGTAATATTTGTGAACCTCACTTCTCTATAAATAAGCATATGTCGATATTAACTACATAAAAACATACAAGTGAAATAATTTCTGTGCTAGAAAAAATAGTCTTAATACCTTTCTCTTACGCTGCTTCCGTTTTCTTTTTTGAGTTTTTTTCTGGGGCAACGTTCAGACTAACTGTATAACTAATGACATAAAGTCTCCAAGAAATTGAAAACTCACATGTTAGTTATCAATGTATAACCTTACAATAAGCTGATTGTTTTTAGTGGTGCACCAAAGAATGTAATAAGGCTATTTGGTTTACCAAAAAATGTATAAATTATATCCGAAACTGACTACATGTCTTTTCAGATATGTCACAGATCATCATCTGTTTCTAATTCATAACTCAGAATGTCAAAGTGTAATGGCTGTGGCTGGTGGAATGAATTCCAAATTGCTACTTTTACTATTATTCTTTCAGTGATTTGTAAATTAATTCAGCTGTGAAAGCTACTTCTTCACTGACAGTTCTGGAGAAGGCTTCTATCTGTGCAGAAAATCATAAGCATTTGCTAATTTTGTTTTAGTCACTGAGTTTTCTATGCAAGAGCACCTGTGCTAACTTTTGGGTTATTTGAAAAACTTGAAATTATACAGAACATATTCAGTCCATCTCAGCCTGAGCTAGAGTCTGCAGAAGGATTAAGACAGTTACTCAAATTTATAGTCATCTCCAGGCATTTGAGAAAATAAATCTAGGAAGGGTTTGACACCCAAATCTCCATACTGAGTTAGGTCGCATACTAGAAAGACTTTGCAACTGTGAGAGGTTTGTTGAGAACAGTAGGCTGTAAAGATCTGTGAGAAGACAGAGTTACTGGAAGAGATGTCCTAGTTCTCTAGCAGGTTTTGTTTTTCACCAAAGCCTGAAGGGGGAAAGCAGCTCTGCCTCCTCAGTGCACGACAGAATAATACGGTTAGTAACAGAATAGGAGGTGGGGAGACGTATTAGCTTGCTCCAGACAAGTCCCTGGCAATTGCAGCAGCACTGTCAGAACCTTTTTTAAGATAATTGGAGAAGATCTCTACAGTCTGACTCTTAATGGTTCGTGTTGACTTGGCAGTTAGCAATCATACCAGTGCCAGTGGGCTTATGGGCAAATACCTGAGGACATGGGAGTAGTTCACTTTCCCTGTCTGTGCCACTTGAGGCCTTTTTGCTGAGCCTTGTGAATAGGGCAACAACGTAGAGACTGTTTTGATATCAATGGGACATTAAAATAAGTCAGACTTTTCAACATTTTAGGTTAAAAAACAGAATAGTACTTTCACAGTCTTTTAACTAGGTCTACATCTGGAAAAAAATACACACAAATTCTATGGAAAATCTATCCCTCCCAAAACTTTGGGATTTTGTCTGAATATTGCTGCAGTGTCTCTCACAGAGAGGGTTACTGCGTATTTAAGGTGGACCAAAGAGTCTACCAGAAGTTAATTGCTGCTAACCAGAAGAGAAGTCCATTCCAAACTTTGAAATAAATGGTCTAAATTTTTCAGACACAAGTCCATTATATGGAAAACATTCTATTTCATGTGTATTTCTCAGTCTAGGAGACAACCTTTTCTTCCTTAAGTATCATCCACATGTGAAATTTTGGCTTTCCTAAAATAAAAGTGCAAACATATAAACAGTATTTCATCTGAAGAATCTTCAGTATAGACAGCTGTTTACTTAAAAGTTTCTCCAAAATTCTATCCACCCGAATAAAAAATTGTCCAAATTAATGTTAACTTGTTCTGTGACTCTTACTTGGCAAGCTTATTACTTAGCAACCATTAATTTTGATTAGGTAATAGCCATAACTAGATATGGGCAAATATTCTCCATCGAACCATTTTTACTGAAAAATTTAGATGCAGTGACATCATGTTTTGTGAATTTGTATCAGTTCTGCCAACTTCCTTGTTTTGAATAAAAGCCTTATACATGTAGGATTGAGCCTTTTATCTTATGCCACCATTGTAAAGAAGATGTTCTGATGATTCATATTATTCTTCATTTAGAAATTTCTTTTTAAAGTATAGACCTTAATGTATGAGAGCTAGTCAAAATATCTTGACACAGAAGTTCTTATTCTGCTTTTACGTTGATAAAAAAAATATGAAAAAACAAGTTTGGTTTTACCTGAAAAGAAAAACAGAGTCGAGGGAGGAAGGTTGCATTGCTAGCAAGTCAAAAATATCCTCTATTCTAGTTACAGACTAGCATGTAGCTGAAGTTACATAACTAAACTTTGCAGTGAGTTCTCAATGATTTGTTAAATATATTTATGGGGAAAAAATAAGTAAAGTGAGGAAGTAAGCTGATTTAGAGAAGCAAGTGTGGGCACAAAAGAAAATGTGAGGATCTTTCTTCCTTCAATAGACCACTTTGTCCCTCAGTAAAACCTTGTCCTCACTCGTCACCTGCTCAGACCTGCGCTTCTATCTGTGCGTGCTGAGCTTCCACGCCAGTTGGAGATCCGAATAGACGGAGACGTGCACAGAACTGCTCTCACTGGCATCAGCAAGGACTAAACCCACCTGCCAAGTCCTTGCATCCTGACTTAGTTACTCAGTACTGAACCCGGATAGGAAGCAGGGTTTCTGCCACGTGGATGTTGTATTCTAAATCAACATCACGTTTTCTCTATACTGGCCTCAGTAGGAGCTGCTGTGTAAAATTAAAACATTAATTTACTTTGTTGTCCCTATAAAATTAAAGATTTTCATACAATATATAGAAAAAGGTGCTTATGTCAACTTGAGTGGATGGCATGGCACTTACTGAGTGCTTATACGCAATCCTTTGAAGTCATTTACTTTATTTTCTCTGTGGATTTTCCATATGCAAAACCTGTTTGTTTTCCAGTAAACCTCGTGTAGGTTTCAAATAACAAAAACAGGGCATACCTGGACCCAAATTACATATTATGTGAAGCAACAGTATAAAATATGCATTGACACATATAGATGCAAACAACTGTTTCTTCACTCACACAGGCATACACAGAAAGAAACCATTTTGTACCAGACAAGAGTTCTCATATTCTATAATACAGCTTCTATTCTAAATAGAAATCAATCCTCTGTTTAGAATACGGATCTAAAGACTGCACCTAAGTAAGTGCTATTTCACCATTCACATCTATGTTTAACAGTAGGTGTTGCTTGTCATTGACATACAAGATTTTTGTAAAAATGTTTCAGAAATTTTTAATAAAATAATGTTAATTACAGTCACCAAAAAACAGATATTAAAATTCAGAAATAATTTTAGCAGAAAAACACAATGTTTAGAATAAAAAAAAAGATTAAATGATGACTCAGAATAATTGCTTTAATTTATTTGTATTGTTTTAAACATCAAAAATTTAGTCCTGACCTACCAAAATGAGTTCTTAACCTTTTTTCAATTTACAAAAAAAGTGTTCAAAATGCAGATCGAGCTGTAGCATTTTTAAAACTGCCACAGATTTGTATGCCAGGTATTTACCTAACCCCACTGAAGAATCACAAGAACTCTAAAGTCTATAGAGATGCATTCTCACACTCACTACTGAAACACCATTAAAAAGGCAACATTGCAGTGTAGCAAGAGTAGCTCTATGTCATTGAAAATGCAGCTAATCCCTCTAGATTTGTTCCTTTGGGGGCTGTGACACAATAGAATGCAAGTAAGTTCCATGTGAACAAATTTGACTGACTATGGTTGCTTTTAAATAGCATGGGTTTTGTAGCGGTCCCCAGCTTCATGAAGTGACATGTCATCTGCTCATATCAAACACCTCTAAATCAAATCCCCAGGCTCCACTGTCCTTTGTTACGGGACTTTCAGGTTTAGCTATAAGCTTAGCATCTAAGATCGTATGTTATCTTATCGTGCAGGCTAAACCGGCAGCCTGTTTTCCCAAGTGGTGCCCTAGGATCTCCTAAGAAACCGAAATATAAAGTCACTGGAAATGAAAAGCAAAAAACACATGCACCAACACAAACACACACACAGAAAAAAAAAAAAAAAAAAAAAAAAAAAAAA
>Ga0065711_1031939_pt1 | contig 28373 bp, 14 predicted proteins | sample Hoacrofraction12_FD_59098 | JGI IMG/M metagenome (GOLD analysis project Ga0065711, IMG submission 59098) | Hoatzin crop microbial communities from Cojedes, Venezuela - Epithelial fraction 12 v2 (version 2) | ecosystem: Host-associated > Birds > Digestive system > Esophagus > Crop | place... | reverse complement strand
AACAGATCAAGCAAAGGAGTTAGAGAGACAGCTCTTCCTTTGGGAAAGCAGAAGACTGCAATTCTGCCAGGAAGAAGTGCTGGCCTTCAGCGTGAAGGTCCCATCTAGCTGCTTCATGAGGAGTTCTTTTTCAAGGTTGGGCAATAAACAATTTTAAAAAACCTGAAACAATAACCCAAGAAAATAACAGTAAAAATACATTCCTACTCTTATTTGATACTTTGGTGACTGCCTCTGGACTCCTCTGTCCCCTCCTGGTCTCTCTAGTCCAGGAAACACACTAATGGTTGGGGCATGGGCCCAGCCTTTGAGATGGTGAGGATCTGGGGTTCCTGGCACCAAGGGCAGGCTGAGGGAACTGCCTCTGGTCGTGAGGGTGGTGAGGCACTAGAGCAGGTTGCCCAGAGAAGCAGTGGATGCCCCCTCCTTGGAGGTGTTCAAGGTCAGGTTGTCTGGGGCTTTGAGCAAACTGATCTAGTGAAAGATACCAGTCAGCCTCACCTCTGTGCCTGGGAGGATCATGGAGCAGATCCTCCCCTGCCCCTCTACTCCGCTCTGTTGAGACCCCATATGGAGTACTGCGTCCAGCTCTGGAGCCCTCAGCACAGGAAAGACATGGACCTGTTGGAGTGGGTCCAGAGGAGGCCACAAAAGTGATCAGAGGGATGGAACACCTCTCCTAGGAGGAAAGGCTAAGAGAATTGGGGCTGTTCAGCCTGGAGAAGAGAAGGCTCCAGGGAGACCTTATTGCAGCCTTTCAGTGCTTAAAGGGGGCTTATAAGAAAGCTGAGGACAGATTTTTTAGTAGGACTTGTAGCGATAGGACAACTGATAGTTTTAAACTAAGGGAGGGTAGATTCAGACTTAGATATGAGGAAGAATTTTTTTACAATGAAGGTGGTGAAACAGTGGTACAGGTTGCCCAGAGAGGTGGTAGATGCCCGGTCCCTGGAAACATTCAAGGCCAGGTTGGATGGGGCTCTGAGCAACCTTGATCTAGCTGATGTCCCTGCTCTTTGCAAGGGGGTTGGACTAGATGACCTTTGAAGATCCTTTCCAACCCAAATAATTTTGTGATTCTATGAAATTCATGAAAGAAAAGTCTTTAGCAATACTAAGCACAAATACAGTGTTTCTGGCATGAATCACTAAAGGGAGAGATACATACGCTGTTCTTATACTCTTCCATATGTATTCTTTCTTGGCACCTCTTTGAGATCGGCTGTTGGGTTCGGTAACTCTCTGGTTGATTAAATAAGGCTACTCTTGGGTAATAAAAATAATAAAATAATAATAAAATAAAAAATAATAAAAATCAGTGGGGTTGCATTGCAGCAAGGAAAACTGAAGTTGCGCTTTAGGAAAAATGTAACAGCAGCTGGCTTGTGAATTGATGGAGAAAATCCCTGGGGAAGTTGTGGACTCCCAGTCATTAAAGGCTTTAAAGAATAGGTGAGACAAGCTGATTCAACGATGCCTCCTCCTGTCCTTGTTCTCTGATGATTGTACATAAATGATTTGCCAACAAATCAGTATCAGCATTAACATCTGGGAATTCCAGCTCTTCAGCTTGATTGTTCATATACATTTTTGAAACTAGAAGGCTTGAAAATTTGCCCCTCTTTGTAAATGAACCTCAGTTTTGAGATTTATGAAAACTTTGTTATTCTATTCTGTTTTCATTTCTTTTGCATTTTGTATGATATGAAATAATCTAGTAAAGCTCATTAATACAAAACTTTCTCCTTTTATCAAAACTAGACTGTACCTTTAATTCATTATGAAGCTTTGCTTTCCAGGGCAGCAAGGTTCAGAGAGGACCCTGCCTGAACTTTTGAGGATTGCTCATTGAAATCTCTATATACACTCATAATATAAGCTTTCTCTGTTTTGTGATATTGTGACGCATAGCATATTCCAAGAATGCCTTTTCTAAAGAGCAAACTCAATCTGTATTTACACTGAAAGCCTTTATTTGTTAAGAAAATTACACATCCTTTTGCAATAAAAGATCTCAAAGCATTCCAAAGGTGGCTAAAACCGTTTTGTATTTCCGTGTTTGCAATTTTACAGATAAGGAATAAAAGGCAAAATAGTTGAATCAGCCTTTACCCACAGTCACACAGGAAATCAGTGCCAGCCCACCTTACTTTCAGCCTGAGGATGTCTTTAACTGTGCTTCCTATAGCTTCTGTAGCACATGGGTAATGCTATAGTCATAAAGGCTGCTTAGAATGGTACAGTTTCTTTTGCTAAAAGCAGAGTAGAACTGTTGCAACTCAGCAGTCCATACGCTCTTACTTGTTTTCTGGAACTCCCTTTCAAAATCATTCCCTGATGTCTGGCTGTTCTGTTGAAGCTATTTTTAAACAGAACAACAGCTCTTTCAGTGTAAAGAACAAAATAGGCTTTCTGTAGAAACAGCTGTGGATCATTTTTAAGCACCATTTTATGTGTGGTTTTTTTTTTCTTTTTGTTATTAAACAGAAACGCAGCTGTCACTAAAATCCCAAAACTACAGCCAGTACCTGTATTCATAAGTAAGTCTAGGTTTGGTTTTTTTTTTAGTATTATTTTTGACACAGAAATGTGTTTGTATTTACCTGGAGTATAGCTGTTACGCACAAAACCAGGGCTGACCACTGCAATGCCCTCACTTGCACTATTGTGCTCATCAGGGCCACCTTTTCTGTACAGGTATTTTGCTGGAGTCAGAGGACAGGATGAGAAAGATTCTGCTATGAGAAGTGGAAGTGCTATAATAAGTCTCTCCTATTAAAACTTAATAGGTAATTTCCTGGAAGCATGTGATTTTATAGTGCTCACAAGAAGGCTTCCTATGGTGAGCTTCAGAGTAGTGAGGGTTGTCAGATAATGTGTATTGGACAGGAAGGACTTCTGATTTGATTTCCATGGCACTGAAGCAGAACACGTAGTTTTGATAGGAAGAGAACATGTCAGAGATGGATTATTATTTTTTTTTAATTAACCTTAGTCTTTAATTGGGGTGTGTGTGTGAGTTGTACATGTGTGGCATTTAGGCATCATGTAATTCACATTAATGGAGTCTTTGCATATTCTTAATTGGACATTAGTCTAAGATCACTGAGGTATGTAAGCCTAAATTTATGTAAAATGGATGAAAGTTGTAACATATGGAAATTGTGTAATTGTAGTACACTTCAATGACCATGTTGACATGGGACTGCTAGCTTTTAAGCGTATTTGAAAAGTTGCTGAAGATTCTAGACTTTTTGCTTTGTGTGAAGCTTGTAAATGATCTGGGATCCATCACTCCAAGCAAAGAGTTGCTTTTCTTTAGGATTGTAATGTATAGTGGAATGGCTACCCTGACGTTTTGGAAAATGCAATACTGGGATTTCATGAGTATTTACAGCATCCAAAACGTCATAAACACATTGTATGCGAGAGGTGCCTCCACTAGGAGAGTTGTAGACCACATAGAGTATGTTGCATGCCATGAAAGCTGCTTCAGCATCCTTGCTGTTGCATGATGTTTCCCAAGTGTACTCTACTGCCATGGTTATGTGGTTGATTTTAGTAATTACAATGTTTCCTCCAGTCTCTGGTTCTGCATGGATTGCCCAGAGTCCTTGCTCATCAATGGCAAGATCTATTTTTGTAGATGGAGAAAGTTGATAGGCAGGAATCCTTCCAGCCCCTGGCAATAGCATTTGGTCAGTTATATTTCTTTTCTGGATATTGAATTTAATTATCTTGTTTAGGGAATTGTATCTGTGAAAGAAGAGGAAACCCTGATACATGATGTGGCCAGTTCCTTCCCAGGGAAATGGCAAGATGACTCTACGAGCTTTTGGTGTATGATTGCTTTCCATGAATGCCATGATATGTGCAAATTCCAAAATAACATTATTTGCAGACCCATTTAATAAATAAATCTTTGTATGCTTTTTGCCAGGATCTTTCATCCAAGAGCCATGCTTATCTCCAGTCTTCTTAACTACCTTTAGGGACTTAATGCCTGCAAGCATGTGGTCACAACCTGCAAGAAAACACCCAAAAGAAAAAAAAATTAGAATATCTGTGAATTTTCTAGTTTCCTTTCTTTGAATTACTTAGTTTCCTTTCAATCCAACTGTAAGGCCAGGGTCAATATATCAGCAAAAGTGCCAGCAGAGTGGCTATGGTAAGTAGTGTTGAAGCTAATTTTATACAATATATTCAGCATCTCCTGCTAAGGAAACTGCGTATCTTCAGCTACACATAGTGTGTTGTTTTCTGCTCTATTAGACCAGTGTGATCCAAAAGGAATTCTGTTTGCATACCCAAGAGCAGACCAAGGGCAGTTATAGATTCTCTGATTATTCTTGTCTGTTCTTTTACAGGGCTGTAACTTTTACTTCAGAGAAATGACTTCTGTTTTAGATCAACACCGTAAAATAATCAAATTTATTTCTTATTGGATGGGTACAAATTAAAATCCATTTTCCTGATACACCATGTGTATAGTACTTTTGTGTCAGGAATTCTCTGTTAGCCTCTTTTTTTTTCATTTATAGTATAAAGACAAGTAAAAATAGATAATTGTAACAGAAAGCTGCAACACTGGGTTACCTTCCCATTCCCCCTCCCAACATCTGCAGCACAGAGGAACTAGAAACAATATATAGATTACAAAATTGGGAATGCCCATACATTAAGGTGGTCTTTAAGCAAACTGGTATGATCTTTGTGTTATCAATTCTTCTGCTAGAAGCATGGCTGGTGGAATGACATAGTTGTTTACCTCACTATAGGGAATAAATTGGCATCAGCAGAGAGCGAGTCATAGTTTTGGCTTCATTACAATTTGTATGCACTTTGCACAGATGTTAAAGACCAAAAAGCACCAAGCTTGTGAAGACTCAAACATTTAGACTCTAAGATCTTTATCAAGGACCATCCTTTCCAGGAAAAACTCTCCTGCAAAGCATATTAACAAGCTTGTTTACCGAATGCACTCGTAAATTACAAGGGACACTATTTGAAGTTTAAAGACTTGCCCTTAGTGAAGTGCAGCCATTTCACTCTAACCAAAGCATTTGGATACTGCTACGATGGCATGGATTTTTTTACTGGAAGTCCCCACTCTGGATACACCTTCCCTGAGCAAGCCACAATAGCTTTCCCCAAACTGACATTTATTGATTAGATAGATTCTAAAAGCTTAAAACTTGAATCAAAATACCTAGCCAGATTTAGCAACATCTTCCTCTACAGGAGAAATAACCTGGCCACTATCTGAAATCTATGAATCGTGTCTCGAGAGAGAGGATTTTTAACTCTCCTTGCCTATCAAAACAGCTTGGAGGAAGGCTGATAAACTGACACATTCACAGAGGGCAAAAGGTTTACTGAATTTTTTCCACATTTTCCACAATGATACCTTCAAAGCCCACTGTTTCTTATCGTACCCCAAAATGTGCAGAAGGTAATTTCCCGTTTCCCACCCAAAGCAGGGTGAGGTATCAACTACTGCATGTAAAAACAGTGATTCTACTTGATTTTTATTTTCAAGCCTGTGTGAACTTGAACCAAAACCACTAATAAAGTCAGACTTAAAACATTGCTTGCAGGAGTTTTGGAGTGACTCAGAAAAAATAATCATGACTTCCATTTAATGTACGGTAGCATAGAATCAGAGCTGCTATTTGCTAGAGGGGTTCTTGCTACATTTTCTAAGTGTTGTAGAATCTACACAGGGACTAGTTTTGCCATTGACTTCAATGGGAGAAGCGTCTGACTAGTACTGACAAAAGTAAAGTTGCTAAGAACTGCTGAAATAAAATTAAAAGTAGTAATTTCCAACAAGGGAAAATGGAAAGTAATTTTTTCCCTTCTGAAACTCTCAGAAAGATATAATTTTCAAAGTGTTCTTAACACAGTCAGTTTAAAAATCCCCAAATTTTTCTGCCTTTCAAAAAATTCCTAATGTTTAAAAAGTCCATATATGGAAAAAATAAATCTTGATATTCAGAGGACTCAATTGTGGTGTAGGATTAGAGCTTAGAAGCAGTATAGGTGATTACTTCTGTTACCATCTGCCTTAATATTCTTTCGCTGGAAAATTTCAAGGAACAAACTGTAAAATTAAATCAGTCTAATTTTGTTGAAGTTAGTAGAATGCTATTATTGATAATGCTAAAGATCTTTCACCTGGCTTTTTAAAAAATGGCATTTTATATTTCTTTTTTGTGTATTTTTCATTTCTTACTACTTTTGAGTGAAAATGCAACAGACTATTTAAAGTATGTCTACAATTTGTAATTTGCATCTAAAACTCAACTTTCTTAAGGTAAAGAATCTTATAAAACTTAATTTGTTTTTAAAAAGTACAGATTGTGACTATATTCTTCATAATAGGTGCCGTAACACGTAATTTTCAAATCAGAGCTGAGCTTTGCTTGCAGCTAGCCAGTGTGCTCTCTTGATAAAGTACATGTAGAGGAGAAGAAGGACAAACAGAGGAGTACAGTAAACCAGATGGAAACTGTAGAAGTGAATTTTGTCTTTTTATTGACTCCTGAGTTCACTTTAGGGATGAGGTTTTGACCCCTGCCCACTCCAAAAAGCAAAGACCACCATTAATTCCTTGGTATAGCTGCAATACTCAGAAATACACTGGCATTTTTTCTGGGGCTTTGCAAGAGTATACCTTCAGAGGCTTTTTACATTACTTTATAATAAAAAGCATCTTCCAAGGAATCAATATGATATCCAGTAGAACATCTGCAAAATAAATGTTTGAATTGTACTTTCTTCCTTCCCTTTCTCATACCTTTTTTGTAGGTTTTTTTTTTAAAAGTCTATTTGCACAGCCAAAACACCATGCAATTGTCTGTGGTATTCACATAACTTGTGAAAATCTGTTATCCCTACATCAGCATGCATTGGCTGGGGGACTGGCTCGTTCACATCAAAGTTCTGAAAAGTAAACTGTTCTTACTTGCATTAAGCATGAGTTTAAGTTTCTTTTTTTCTTCTGCTTCTTCAAATAGCTGCTGTTTCACCAGGTCTTCATGTACTTCTATACATGTATTAGAATCTGTGACAGATCCAAAATAGTCAATGTCCCTTTGTGCTCGTTCAATTCTTGCTAGCAAATTCTCTACTTCACTTTTAACCTCAGTCTTATAATTGTTCAGTCCTGCCAGGCGTGACAGTACCATCTTTGAAAAGTCTCGGAATTCTTCCACGTAATCCAGTATGTCTTGGTTGCATTTTTCCAGCCTCTTCTTGAGTTAGAACACAGGAAGAAAATACATGGATATACACGTATATTCTGTATAGATTACAACCTCATTAATGATTACTTTAAAAACCATGCTATTCTCTCCTTTCCATTCCCCCAGCCCCCCATCTATTTCAGACTGATGGTCTGTTGCTGTAAATCTATGTGAAGAGGACATATTTGACTGGCACTAACATTGACATTTCTAGACAAAAATACTGCTTCTATAAATATAACAGGTGGCCTGAAAATAGAAGCCCAACTGCCACTTTGGGATGCTGAGGAAATTAAGCCAATATTTAAGCCCAAACACAAAATCATAGTGCCAGACTGAGTGTTCTGATTTGGTACTTTATGCACAGATTTCAGGTGCTTTGTTTTAAGGTGGTGTTTGACCAGGGAATGTCTGAGTTTACTGGATTATAAGTGCAGTATACCTGTGTTCTTTGCAAACTTGGTGGTGGTGGTTTGTTTTGCGAGGTGTGGTTTTTGTGTGGGTGTTGTCCCCCATCCCCCCCCAGCCATTTATATTGATCATAAGTCCCCAGGAAGCTGTTCAATTACTTTCTACAAAAAACTTGATTTTAAATGTTTACAGATGTTCACTTCAATATCTGCCTCACCCTTTTTCCTGTTCTTTGTTTGGTGCCCCTTGCACCACATGCCACAGGTGGAATTGTGTCATTTTTAATGTGTGCCAAATGAATGGAAATTACCATGTGAAGTTATTCCTACGGTGGATAATAAAATTTAAATCTCAGTCTACACAATGGGAACAGAATACCAGGCTAATCCTTCATTTTTTTGTGTGTTGTGAAGTTAAGACCAGTGAGAGCTTTGTACAAAAAGGGAATGCAAGATCAGACAAGTTAAAGCTGCTGTAAAAGTCTACCAATGCAAGTCAGGAGCGAAGGACATGTTAATGTTTTAAGATAAACTATCTGTGATTACAGCATGCCAATACTGAAAAGGTATTTTGCAGTACTGATGTTTTTTTACTGCAGAAAAAGAAGTAGGTACTGTTATTTTTATATAATTAATTGAAAGCAAATATTTATTTCAGTTTCCCAGCCATATGGGTCTTATTTCAACTCCTAGTTAAAGTGCGGAGACACTGCTAGTTTACACAAATGTGTCTTAAACTACTCTTCCAGGTAGGTTCATCTGTACAAAATAAAAATAACTGATAAATTTCTATCTCCTTGTTAATACTTGGCAGCAGATCTACTGGTGACAATATGGTTATACTGTTCCCTAGAATGGACTGTGACAGTACTATGAACATTTGCATATTTAGCTAAATTCACTGATGTCATAAAAAACCACAGGTAATAACAGAATAAAAATATAATGTTCTGAAATTATATCCTGCAATAAATAATGATGTCGTGATTAGGAATCATTATAGTTAAAGATTTAGTTAGAATTTTACTTATATATTTGAAAAAGCTGGAAATTTATCCTCCTGATATTGCTTAGCATGCAAATTGTTCTGTGTCTACACACAGAGAAGAACATTCATACATTTTTCAAACCTCTTTGCAGTTAGGCAGTATTACAGAATGATACAGATCGCACATACCTCTAAAGATAGGAAACGACGGTCAATGTAGTTCATCAGTGCTGCATCTTGCATCGTATATTGCGCCGCTCCCAGGACGCTTGTGAGGAATGGAACTAATAACAATCGGAGTTGCACGACTGCCATTGTTTCATAAAATTTTGAGGCAAAAAAGTAGTGAATTATTTGTGTGTGAATAGGGAGGGCAATTCCAAACACCAATTCCAGTCCAGGATTAAATGAAATTTAACAGTTGACTGATGCCACAATGTGTAAAAGTAATACTAAAAATTACTAAAAAGTTAAAAATACTGTGGCTGCAAGTATTAAAGACTTAAAATGGGTGTTGCAGTTTGTCATTAAAACAGTAAAGTTGTGGGAAAGGAACTGAATGTGTTTATTTCTAGAAGCCAGATGACTGCTTTCCAGTTTGTGATCCTATGATCAGTCCCAGATGTTCAGTACTGAGTCACATAAAGCCTTTAGGCCAAATTTTATTAAATACAAATAAAAATAATTTATTTTCTCTCCTTTCTCCTCCCATCTGCCTTCCCATGTGACTAACACAGTGCAGTGTATACTTGGTGTAAGTCAGCATGGATTCAAAGTCAGTGGAGCACTGGTCATGCTTTCATAGGATGATCTGATGCATAATGTCTGTAGCTATTTCAACAACCACACCTATTACTGTAAAACAATCTAAAGCAATTGTTTTCACTTCCAGTATTCAGCCTATTTACAGTAGGACTGAAAACCACAGATTTAAAAAAAAAAAAATAAAATTCCTTCCCCTGGTGTCTTGCCAGTAAATCTCTAGCTAAAATCAACATCCTTAACACAGTTCTGTGTCAGTTTAACAGAGTCTTTGTTAGATCTCTTCTTTCAGAATAATAATTCAACTTAGGATGACTTAAAAAATTAATTGTAATTAACTTACATGACTCTATTGCATTTAAGGCAATTTTTATTTATTCTTTTTCATAATTTCCATGACTGAATGCCTTGTCTGGAAATATATGTGGCTATGCTAACGTTGTATTCACTAGGAAACCACGTGTTAGGATGTTAGAAAGCTCCCTTTGTATCCAGCCAAACTGGATATCTGTTTCTTGGAATTCTCCACCTCTTCACAGTTTCTTCTTACAGTATTTTTCCTCACATTTACACAGATTTCCTTTTCTTTCTGACTGTAAGCGTGTGACTTGTGACATAATTCATGAAAATGTGTCACAGCAGGCAGATTTTTACCTCCTTCTGCTTGATTGTTGTGAGGTAAAGTTATGCGTGCTTTACAGGCAGATTTCATAGAGGTGCACAGGTAAGTATTTTTTCTTTTAATATTACTTTATCCTAAGAGGTGTAAACAATCTTCCAGTTCCTATTTAGAGGCAAAGTCAATGATGCACAGAGAGGCTAATATCTGGTCCTCCACTCCAGTGGCATTTCACTTTACTCCAGAACTCTGGCCTGGGAGGATGGAAAGCTTGCTTGCTTGGATCCTTGAAGGATTATGCACTGAGAATAGACAGCCTAGGAAGTGTATAGTCTTCCTTGATTATGTCCTATGGAACATCTTGATGAAGTACACTATCTTCTTTTCTACAAAATAATCAGCTTTGACACTGGGGAAGAACACAGAAAAATAATCTCTTTTCTAACCTCCTAGTGGAACGTGGAATCCTTCAGAGCTGTTCTCTGAGTTTCGTATGTATATCACAATAATCTAAGGCAATGATCAGGAGATGAAGATTATGGGATTCAATAGGTTAATTTCTTCATTTAGTGGAGGGAGAAATCATGCATATGTATAGAACAAATATCATGATTTGCCTGGAGTTTGGAACATGCTTGACCCAAGTTATGTCTGCAGGTCCTGTTTTAAAGTAATATGAAGTAGCATCTTAACTTTATGACTTTTAATATTCTTTTTCATTGCAGTCTGTAGTCTGAGTTTCCCTCTAAAATCAGGCAGTAGCCTCTTTGGATAATTTTATTCGATTATGTCAGAGCATTAGTCATAGCAGAACTCCTTACTGAAAGTTTTTCCTTAGAAAGGGTGTTACAGGTTGTGTCTGAATTTTTGATAATCACACAGTTGTTCAGACTTCACTCTATGAAAGCTAGCATTTATCAGTTTCAGAGTAACCTTATTTCTGTTTGAATCCAGACCCCTAAGCATTTAAAATATCCTAAGCAAAATATTACAAAAATTGTTATCAAGAAAGTATACTTAAAAGTTAGGATATAGATATGTAATTTTGTAATTTCTTTCCTTCATCTTAAAACATGGATAAATTTTCTACAAAGCAAAATATCTTGAACTGCTAAACATCCTGTATAAGCTTAAGCATGTTGTATAAGAAACTGGATTTTGTAGTATTGCTCCATCATTTCTCAGAATTACCAGCAGCTGAAAGACCAGAAGCTTCCAGGGATTTCTTTTAATGAAACATTTCCATGCTTATTAAACCGTAACCTCATGGTGAATGACAATGATGCTCATGTCAGATGCAGTATTCTGGGAGGGCATGGTATAGATTCTGGTTAAGAATTGAGCTTTGTTTGGTTTTGGGTTTTTTTTCTTTAGTTGTTATGTGTTTTCCAATTCTGTTCTGCCTAGATATATACATGTGTTTTTTCTCAGGTACATATTAGCTGTATATGTAATGAATAAATATATATATATATTTATGATAGTGATTTATAGCAGGTTTGCTTGGCATGCATTGGGAAGACATTGGTCTCAGTGCACAGGTTGTTATACACTAACAGAGTAGAAAGATTGTTCTTGTCTCAAGGAAGACTTTTTCTCTTGGGAACTGCTCCAGGAATAGGTTTCCTACTACTACCTTTATTTTACAGACAAACCTCTAAAACGAAGCAAGTATGTTGGTGTAAATGTACATGCTTTTTCACTGTTCTTGTCCTTGTCTCTATGGGTAAGACGGTATTCATTCTTTGTCAATGCCGCTGCTTTGCTGCACTTATCGTATATTTTTACCATTTGGTGTCTCTGTTCTGACAGCTGTTTGAGGTTTCCAAATAAAAAATAGGCATTTTCAGCTCCTCATCTGTGTTTGCAGTTTTGATTTCAAATGCTAGAGGAGTTTTCTGTGTTTTAAAAGTGACGTTGAAATAAATTCAGAGTGGATACTAGATTTGGGGGAAAAATGAGATTTCTTTGAGATATTATTTCACTCTTATACCACTGCATGCTGTGTTTTGTTAGGCTTTTTAAAGTCAGTTTCCTTCCGGCATTTCAGTTGGTAAAGCCAGAGCAGTGCCACAATGTGTCAGGCTCTTTGCAGTAATTTGCAGCACTCTGTTGTACCTGCAAACCCTGTTACAGTCAAGGAGAATGGGTGCAAACTAAGTGGATGTACACTAAAAAGTGTACTTGATCACAGAAACTCGTTTCTCCATCACACTCATGATGCAGAAATCTTGTCTATCATGAGATAGGACCTCAGTCATGGAAACCTTGAGCTTACTACCACATCAGCACTGTAGCTTCCTGTTCCAGGTCTTCCGCAGTTCTTTGACTTGCCTCCAGTCCCACTGTGGCTTCTTGTAGGCACGCCTTAGCTCTTTACAGGAATCATGAGATACATTTGTTGTCCCACCAGAGCCTTAACAAAGAAACCACATTGTTTCATTGCTGTGTCTGTCCATACCTGTGACTCTAATAGACTCCCAGTGTGCTCTGTAAACCCAGCCGGCCATTTTTCTTTCTGAGCTTTGGAAACATCCCTGACTCCCAAGCTCCATCACCCTTCTTCCTTGGCTTTACTGAGCAACGGATGCTCTCTTAATGCTGTGTCCTGCACTATTACAACCCTGAGATGGTGGGAAGCCCTCACTTTTGTAGCTTAGTTCTAAGTAATACACGTGTACATATACATCAGATTTTACTCCTGAAGTCCAGACTGGCTTAAAACAGGGTTGATTATGTTTTTCATCTTTAGTTAACTTCTATGTGTAAAGCAATAATACATAGATGAAAAGAAAATATCAGTCATAGTCTGATTTACAGCTTTCTGCATGACTGATGTATATACACATGCATTAGAATAACTATTACTCAGCCTCACGCATCAGTGATACATCAGTGCATGTATGCATTGTGGTTTTGCATCTCATGATCATTAATCAAATGTATTATAGGCAAAAGAAGATGAAAATAGATAACTATCTGATATAATGGGATTTGTTTGTGATTGCAATTTTGTTTAGTTTATGGTTGCCTAATTTGGTAGGTTTTGGCACTGATGAATAATGATGATCTTTTATATAAATAATGTATAGTGTATCGTTGTATTCTTGTGTATTTTCTAATTTTGTTCAGACTTGGGTCTACAGATTAAATTCCTTGTTAGTACAAGCCACTACCTGATGAGGTTGTCTAATGCTGAGATCTCTGAGGTTAGAAAAGATTTTTGTCGTAGTGGAAAATCAACAACTTTATTCCAATTCTGCCTTATTTTTTAAAAACTGCTTTCAGTTTTATATCTTAGACACCGATTCGCACTTCTGTAAAAAAGACAAATGTATGAAATCCGATTGAAGTCTTTGTGTGGTGTTCAGCTCTAAGAACAGTGTCGGGAGTGATACCAGTAGGGGATGTAACACACTGTGATAAAAAGGAGACTTCGCTGAATGTTGGGATTCTGACAGAGGCTTCCACTAGGCGGCTCTCATGTCCTTGGAATTATAAGGCAAACTTCACCGAAACACACCAATTCCAAACTCTCTGACTGAAATAAAACATACACACGAAAGCACGGTTCAGATGGTCCAAAATTTTAGAGACACACACGAATGGAAAGCTAATAGAAAGTCAGGTGCTAGTAAGCACCTGGCCAGATTGCTTTAGCAACCTGCTGCTGCAGTGACAAGCATACAAGCATCAGGGGTCTGTGCCTTCCAACGTGGTGAAAGGCAGCACTTCCTGGAATCAGCAGGAGCTTGGGATGTCCAGTAACTGCAGGAAAAATTAGTCATCTCATAAGGACTGGAATGAAATCACAAAGGCAAAATTAATCCCCATTTTATTTGTACTGATTTACAGCTGGAGCTAGTTGAATCATAGAATTATAAAATTGTTTGGGTTGGAAGGGATCTTTAAAGGTCATCTAGTCCAACCCCCCTGCAATGAGCACGGACATTTCCAGCTAGCTCAAGGTTCCTCAGAGCCGCGTCTCACCTGGCCTTGAGTGTTTCCAGGGATGAGGCAACCTGTGCCAGTGTTTCACCACCCTCATTGTGCAAAATTTCTTCCTCATATCTAGTCTGAATATACCCTCTTTTAGAGTAAAACCATCACCCCTTGTCTTATCACTACAGGCCCTATTAAAAAATCTATCCCCATCTTTCTTATAAGTCCACTTTAATTTAAATAATCCACAGAACTTCTTCTGGGACAGATCACGAAATGGTCTGACATAAAAATCAACCACATGTAGCTATTTTGAATGGTCTGTTTGTTTGTTTGCTGTAAAACTCAGACTTACATGTTCTGCTGATCAAAGACAATTCCCTATACTTTGAAGCCTAAATTTGTATAACCCTGAAACTAAACCAACTTCTAATTGTACAATTCAATATAAACTAATATTAAAATTTTTGCTGCTTTTGGCTTGTTTCACAGTGTGAAATCTGCTTATGAATATTCTCACTAAAATTTGTTTTGCTTGAATGTTCATGTTCATTAAACCTATTCGCGGGAGTACAGTAGCCAAAATGACATTTTTTTGAATTTAGAGCATTTGCAGGAAATTATTATTACAATTGCCCAGCTCAGTTCAGTTGACAATGCCAACTGTGATTTTTTGGTAATATTTATTTTTGAAGCAGATATTTTAGGTGTGATGCATGACTTCTGTGTATAAAATATCATATTAAAGCTTACTAGTGTGGAAGCCTGAAAAGATATTTTTTAAATTTTAAATGCCTACGATGATATGTTTTACTTTATTTTGTTGGGAGTAGTAGACACTGACCTTATAACACTTCATCATATTTCAATGTTGTTTCATTTATTGTTGCACTGAAGAGATGGATTCATAACCTGTGTACCTACATGTTGCAAATAAGAGAGAAGGGATCTGTATGTGCCTGGGAAAGCTGTTACAGCTTAGTAACTTCCCCTTTGAGATGACTAAATGTCACTAACTAGTGGAAAAATATATGTTTACTGATGATGAATAATGCATACTTTTGTAGTTCACTGGCAAATACGAAGAGAGTTTGTAACAGGGTGATGTTCTCTGAGACTACAGCAGTGAATTCAGGACTCTTCAGTTATATTGTTTAAAACTAAAATTATGACACTACATTAAATTTCCAAGTGATCGCTGATGACATGTTCACAGATTAGAGTGATAGCTACAGTACCAGAAACTTGAGCTGAATAGAATGGAGTTGTGCTAGCAAATGTCTAATTAGATCTACCCAAAACCTAAAGGATAGGAAATTGTCTATGAACTGGGGGAACTAGGACAGAAAAGGCCCTGAAGGGGCCATGCAGAACTTGATGAAGTTGGTTGAGATTTGTTGTGCTGTTTTTTTCACTTTACCAGTAAAAAAGAGCCCTATAAAGGAAGAGGGGCCAAGCCCAGACTCAAGAGTTGTGCTTAAAAATAAGTTTTTTTTCTTATAAATAAAAATAAAGATCAGAATATGATTAAAAAGAAAATATCCGTGATTATCTTTCTTGCTATTTATATTTGCTTGGTATCAGCTGAATCCTGGTCTCAAGGTAAGATTAATGAGGCCTGCTGTGTTCTCAGATTTCAACACGAGAGTCTTGAGATTTCTACTTCTGGAAATGTTGGTTAAATTTTTACAGTGTTCAAGCATACTTCTCTGGATGAATTAAAAATTAAGAACTGCATTCAGACATTGAGCCAAAGAGTCATACCCTGACTTTAAATGGAGATCCACAGTATAGATTTCTGTCTCTTTCCAATATGGTATGAAAAATAAATTTCATCAACCTTTTAAATTTCTAATTTTTATTTCTGCCAACCTATTTATGATCTCAAAATTATCCCTGATGCATGGCAGAGAGTCTAAGCAAAATAAACTCTTAGAAACTATGGTGTAAAGCAGGGGGATCTGAGCTAATAATACAGAATAAGTACATAATAGGAGAGCATGTTTTTTTTAATGCACATTAATCTGAGCATAAGCTCAGAGGAATCTCCTGACAGACAAGCTCCAGGTCAGGAGAAGGTGTATCAGGTGGACCTGCAAAGCAGTCATCTGTAAAACTTTTGAAATTGACATTTTTCAAAGCCCCATCATGTCGAGACACTTTCATATTTTCATTTATTGTAGGCTTCATATTATGCTGCACCCAATCTCTGAAAATGAATAAAAAATAAGACATTCACAAAAGTCTCCAGATTAGAAATAGTATCTTCGAAACCAACGGAGAGTCAACTCTAAGCATGACACATATGCAAAAAAATGGATTTTGTGGCCTGTATTCTCTCTAAGGTTAGAGCTATCACATTTGAAAGTCAGTGTACTAGAGGAGGTGGTCATAGGGCCAGTCCATGATGAATAATAAAGCACACGCGCTACACTGATTGAAAAGGACATAAACATGTTAAGCTGTCATGAATAATAGATAACCATTTCTTTAATTTTTCTTTAGAAGTCAGCCTGTTGTTTAGCAGTGCTATCATTGTTATACTGAATCTATTCCTCAAGCTTTGTTATATGACCAAAATTAATTATCTCCATCCAGGAAAAAGGTCACATATTTCTGTGCACAGGGTATACATTCTGCAATATTGTATCAAGTGGATTTGATCTGTTCCTTTTGACCTGTCAGAGCTCAGTGCACACTGAATTTGTGTAGTTTGAAATGCATGCTTCTGCTCAAGACAATTCATCTTGTTATAAAAATATGCAACCAATGGAGTCTTCTCTTAGGAAAAAAGCAGAATGCTTGTCTTAAGAGGAAAGCTGAAAAGGACTGAATCCATTCAGTAACACATTATACGTGGTAAAATTTTCCATCTCTCTAGCCCTCAGTTGGCCAGACAATCAGAAACTGTTTCTATTAACTGATTAAAATAGAAATTCAGTGCCACCATCATGGCATTTTATTGGGTTGTGGAGGAAAAAAAAAAAAAAAAGCTGTTCTGCCGTGCAAGCTATCCAGCCTGGCTCTGTTTGTTTCTCTGAGTAGATAGGGCATGACTAACTCGTCCATATGTTCAAACATAAAATTCCTGCTGTGGTTCTCTGCAACAGAGGGCAAGCAGCATCTGTACATAAGGGATATCTTTTCTGTGCTTGAATCAGTGTAGTTCTCCAATGGGCCATATTTATTCCCGACACTTGGGAGCTAGCACACTACTGTATCTTTTAGGCCTGCTGGTATAATAGGAAGACATTTCCATTTCTGCGCATGATATGTGAGTATCGCATCCAAATGCTTTACCACAAACTCGCTGTCTGCCCTGTGCACTTCTACCTCTCGCAGAAAGATTGTACAGTCTCTGCAGAAGTGTCATTGTGCTGGGCCCATGAACACAGCTGGCTTAATTTTAAGAACAGTCTGGGGTGAGCAATCACTGCAGTCAGTCTCATGTGCTGTGCTGCTGTGGTAGAGTGAGGCAGAGAATTTGTGTGTCTTCCTGTGGGCTGTGTTAGTGTTAATACATGAATGGGTGTTAGATATGTTCTTTGATCCTTTGACAAAATTATCTATGTATGTCTGCTTGAAAGGTGATTTAAAAAGATGTTACTGCCTGCTATGGTATAAGTAACAAATCAGACTTGGTCCCTAGCTTCTTTTTTGTGACTTTCTTCCTGGTCTTTGTTACAAGCTAGTTCCTGGTCCTCTGAACTCTCAAGTCCATCTGTCCTTTACTAATGTCACACCAAATGAAATGGCATAGGAGCTATGAAAAATCCTATTGCATGTTTCTGCAGAGAATTTAGAGAAAGAAGCTTCAATCTTAAATTTTGGGCTTCATGTTTTTGGAACTCCCTCTTAAAGAAACACCATAATTTTGTCCATGTTTGACATATGCCAGGTATTAGAAAGTATAGACATATATATAGTATGTGTATAGTATATGTATATGGTGTATACATAGTGTATGTATAGACAGTTTTGTAATCTGTCTTGAATGATAATCCTTGTATACTACCATTTGTTACATGTATTATTCTTAGCTCCTAAGGGCCAAAGTTGTTACAAAGCTGAGGATGTGCCATGAGTTGTTAATTATAGATTAGGATCTCAGACTGCCTTTTCCTGTCTCCATGCAGGACCACATATTTCCTGCTTGTGTATGTTTCATGCAGGGAACAGGAGCTGTCATCTTTAGCTGGCTTTTCTTACTAGCTAGTTATTCTTTTTCTTTCTTCTTTCTTTTTTTTTTTTTTTCTTTCATGTAATGACAGTTTTACAAATAGCTTTCCCTTTCAAAATGACTGAATCATGTTTGACTCCAGTTTTCTTTTTCTCCATGTGTTTGAAATATCTATACCTATTATACAGACAGGAGACAACTTGGACCAACTAGAAAGTGACGTTGGTACGGGAATTGTTGTTTTACACACCTGTTGGAAGCTAAGGAGCTCTTCTTTCTAGTGCTAGGCACTTCCAAAACCATCTCGATATAATAGTTTCGGCTCAGTTATCAGGTGGATGAATGTGATATAGCACATATGAAGAAACACATAGGATAAGCTTTAGCACCTTATTATACCTTTACCAAATAAATAGGCTCTTACATAGACTTACGAACAAAGGAAACACTAGACAGTTAAATATTAATTAAAAGAAGGCAATGCAAGAAGATCTGGCAGCCTAGATAACGCATCTGTAGCCCCACCAGATAACAGGCCCAAAGCTGCAAACACACTCCTTTTTGTAGAGAAGTCAGATGCTGCCACTGGAAAATGGCTCAGTTTGACATCTATGGCCAGATGGTCAAACCTGTGCCCTCTGTATATTGTAATGCATGCAGCTAATTCTGCCAAGTATGAGAAAATAGGAATATGATCCAGTGATTGTCAGCAGTTAAACAGGATTACAGCAAATGCTCATATATGCAGCCAAGGTACATCAAGTTGTTGGTGATTGTTTATGCTGCATGTGTGGCCTGATTGTGATATCTAAGCTTTGGCTCAACAATGGTCCTGACCTCCAGCAACTGTTTCAGTTTAGGATGGGCAGGTACTTGTCTCAGCAGGAGGTAACAGACACTGGACCACTAGTGTCCATGGCCTCTCATCTGCTACTGATAATGCATTTCTTTGTTTCTTGTTTGTTCTGCTCCAGTGTACAGTCAAAAGACTGAAACTATCCACAGATTAACCTGTTTGACCTTGAAATGGAAACAGGAACAGTTTGTGATAGCATGTAGGGGCAGAAACTAAAAGAACTGCCTCTTAAAAACCATTCACTGCATAGAAACTTGAGCTTGTGTTGCTGTCTCCTGAGCAAACAATAAAGTCAGCAGTGCACTAAGCATAGCTGCCAAAGTGGGCTGTGAGTTAAGGTACAAACCTGGACTCAAATCCAGGCTATATAAGAATGTGGATAACCCCAGTTATTTTAAATGGGGATATGCACACCTGTAAACTGTCTTGAGCTGATACGGCACCTATTAGGGGATGATATGATATCGAAAGAGAGAGCTCTAGGATAAAACTAGTTGACTAGTTAGTGGTAATTACAGATCCAGCTATAAGCTTTTTAACATAGAGGGTGGCTCCAGCTGGATGGTCCGGTAAAAGCAAACTCTTCAGAATTTCTTTTTTCTTGAAGTTGCCATTGACTGAAATGAGTTGAAACACATTTTCCTTTCTCCCTCTAAACTTTATCTGTTTGCTTGGCATTAGTAAGCTTTTGTTATGTTTTTCACAGTTACTGCATTTCAGTCGTAAACGTGATGGGTGAAATACACTTTGGATGAAAGATGCCACAGACCACTGAGTGCTATTATGGGACTAGTTTCCAAAGTAGTTATCAGGAATGCAATTGTACCCTTGAGAGTCTTTTTTACCTACCTAATTACCTAGAGTTTCTGTCTACAACTGGGCTAATAAACTTTAAAAGCCATGCAAAGATTTTACAGTGCTAGTGATACAAACAGAACAGTTGCCTGTATTCTTACTGCTCAAAAGCTTCACAAGCTGTGCTATCCTAATTACCTTTTTTCAATGAACGTCATCCCATGAGAAATTTCAAATCCCCTACAATCTAACTGAATGTAGGCGAGATGGAAAATGCACATGGAAAAATCAGTTTGCCCAGCAGGATTCTTGCACAGACTAATTCTTAGAGAAGATTTTTAATTTACTCCAAAACACCTAGGGTGATTCTTTCAGGTAGCAATTGCCAATTTATGCTCAATGAGAAACACAGTTTCTACAACTACCTGATTAGTGTGATATACTTATTTTCTCTACAGCAGTATCCTTGATACTGTAGAATAGCTGTAAACTACCCTTTTTTCCAGGTTGTGACATATGGGTGATGGCTGGCTGCTTTAATGCTTCTTGTGACAGTATCAGATGGGATTTACTTAGAGTAGCACTGGGGTGGGGGGAATTTCTGCAACCTCGTAGTCGGGGTTACAGTCAGGCTTGAAATGAGGATGGTATTCTACTGTTTTAAGCATAGCATTGCAGATTACAAGCGTTAATTAGTGATTAGTTATTCAGAAAATATGGTTTTGTATCATAAATGTATGTGCATAGTGATTAATCTCTGGTTTGAACAGTTCACATGCATGTGGAAAAAACTTCACCAACTGGTTTAATATAGAACACTGTGCAGATAGTCTGTGCTTAATTTAGATCCTTAGGGTAAACAATCCTTGCATGGAATTGTATTTTTAAGTAAGAAACTGTCTAGAGTTAGGAAACATTCCTAAGATGGTAAAGTAGTCCCCAGAAGTCTACAGGAAAGGTGACTAAATTTGGATTTATTTACATGGATTCTATTCCACCTCTACTTTTTCAGGACTAGTGTCCCATTAAGTTGAAATCTATTCCTCTCCAACTTCATTCCTGTTTATGCTGTTGAAATAACTGGTAATTATTGCTGGATCTGGTGCTGTTTACAGTTTTTTTTTTCCTTTTGGCTTGAGTTTGACCTTTTTAGGTGATGCAGTTTAGTCAGACTGCTTTGATGTCTGCAGTGCTCCTCTCCTGCAGCTTTCTCCAGTCCTTTAGTATCTTGACACCCAAGTTAAGGAACTTGTGCAAACCTGCCAAGGTTTCCATCTTTCACTTACTTTTGTATTCACAGAACATGTTCATGAGAAAGATGCAGCTAGAAATGGTATGGGAAAGAGTGTTGATAACTACGAACTGTATCATTATGTCAATATACTTACATTGTAAAAGTATATTTTTTTACTCAAAAGCAGCACATTTTCTTTTTCTGAATAGAATCTAATACAGAATAATTTTTCAATGGAATGTTAAAAGCCTCTTTTTGAAATTTATGCCTACCTATTTTGGAATGTCCTGATGCTTCACATGTTCTGATTTCCTTTTTCTTCTCTTTCATAGCTACTTGTTATATTAAATGTATACTCATAAATAAAAAAACATTTTTCTTGCCTGAAGGAAGTTTATTGTGTGTTTGTAAAAGATTGGTTCAGGAAGTTGAGTTCCACTGGACCACACACACTTTCAGGAGCAGTCATAAATTTTGCAATTGCAAGCATGTTTAAATCTTTTATTTATAAGTTAACATACTTTTTATACTGTCAGAAAATAGTGAGCAGAATGTACGTCTGGTGCATCTGTCTTAATGTCAGGAATGTCTGCCAGTTTACAATTTTCAAACAAATAGTTTGTTGTAATCTCAAACATCAGTCTTCAGCATGAACTCCTGGGTACTAAATTAAACAAACGGAAGCTGTGTCTTACTATAAATAGAAGGCAAACATGTTTTGATAAATTAATCTTAAAAGAACCTGAATTATATGCAAAATATTGTGGAGAAAATATAAATTGTGAAGGTCTATTTAATTACAACTGGCAAACAGAGGGAGCTGGACAGATTGTGGCTTTTAATTCTCAGTGCTGCCTATGGGGGCTAAAGAATCGGTTCTCACAAAACTGATTATAATACATCTGATGTGGCACTGCAATCTCAGAGATTTCTGAAAGATGTGAATTTTGCAGTAAAATTGGAACAAAAAAGACTAAATTTGGACATAGGTCTGTGTTCTGTGTTTTTTTAACTCCATCTCCTTGGCCTGTGAGCATATATATATATATATGCACACTAATTAACTTAGAAGTAAGTTTTGTGTGTTTGAAAACTTGCTTGTTTTTTTCCAGCTGCATCACTTGATCTAATAAAAGATATTATGTCTCCCAATAAATCTTGCCTGGCTTGTATCCTCAGGCTATTGTAGCTACAACAATGTTAGTTAATTTGCCAGTTTTTGCACATATATTGCAGCCATGTTGTGGAGAAGTGTAACATAAGATAGACAGAATTTGATGCATTAGGCCATCAACTACGTGTTAGTGTTTAGATTATTTTTAGTCTGGCTCCTGTAAAGAGCTGGCAGCCAGGACAGAGCAGGAATAGCCGAGGAATCTGCACAACAGAAGTGACAAGTAGCAAGGCTACTTGTTTATATCTTAGCAAACAAATGTGCATTTTTGCAATTTAATTTTGCATTCTGCACATGAAAATCAAATTCTAAAAGGCTGTCTCTTTACAGGTTTCTGCATTGAGTTTTGAAATTATTAATTAATAGAATAGAAGATGTTTCTGGAATGCTTATTCGGAACAATAAATAAGCAGAATAATTTACTGCTCACCCTTTGCTAAACACAGTCTCGGCAATTTCAGTTATTCTGTTTCTGTTCAGTGAAGGCTGTATTATATGATGTTTTGACAATAAGAAATAGCAGCAGGAGATTCAAAAGTCATTCGGTAGCTCCAATTTTACATTACATACATTTATTGTTTTACTAATAGCATTTATAGTGAAATAACATAGAAGTCCACCCAGGTATTAACCTTAATGTCACTGAAGACAAAGGCAGAATGGAATTTAATTGTTTGGTTTCATATATAACAATATTTATAATATTAATTCATTATTGGCTGAAGTGAGGGATATCGAATCTTGCCCAAGATTTTTAGATCACATGGATTGAAATGTAGTTAACAGCACAGTATGGAATCAGTGATACAGTAACTAAACAGTAATGGGCTTTGGCAGGGATGTTTTTCAGATTTATAGGAATGCAATAATTTTTTGTATCAACCTGTTTTTTTTTTTCTTGTTAATGTATTATTGGGGAACAAGGACATACGGTGTAAGAATTGGACAGCAGACACAGCCCTGAAACAGCTGAATAATAGAGAAAAGATTGCTTTTGCTTTCTCAGGGCTGAATGCCTAATTGCTTTTCTTTATTACAGCTTTGTTTTGGCTTTGCTGCATAGTTGATTATCGCAGCAATCTTTACGCTACCTGCCAGCATAGCTTATCTTTTCTAGTTGTGGAACTGGACCTTGTTCTGGGCTCTAGGCATGGGCTGCACCATGACGTTCTGGGTCTGAGTGCTTGTTCATGGACTGCCACTATGTGTTCTTCTGTTCAGCCTCATCTGCTACCTTCCCTCCTTTGAGACAGAGTTGGTGAGCCAAGCTGGGCTGCCCTGTGGGCTCTTTTGGCTACCACTTGGACCAGCCTGCTGTATGAAAGTGATTCCACATATGGATTTAGATTACTAAAAGCATGTTCTGTTGTTGAGCCAGGAAGAACAGCCACTTTCTTCTCCTCTTTCTTAAAGTTTTACCACAAATCTCCAATATATTTTCTCTTTTCTTTGATTATTCAGGGAATGCCATAGAACAAATTAGAGTAGAATATCCATCATGGGATAAACCTTGATGAACTTTTACCTCTCAGATGTCCTTCAAACTGATATGGGCAAAAATAAACACTGAAATGTTCTGTCCTGAGTGCTTCAGACATGATTGATCACTGACTACCTCAAATGGGTATTTTGTCATTTGGCTTCTTCAGGTCAGGAGGATAAAAAATGTATACTGTCAGTTGAAAGCACTCTAAATAGCTTAATAGCCATTACCTTAGGCAGTACCTTTTACTCTCCATTTTGTCTTGATTCCAAAGTATGACTTTATCATTTGTTGACTACTTTTTCAATATGCAGCCTCAGAAGATGAAGGTGCTTTCCTGTACCCAGAATAGCTCCCACAAATCTGTCTGAAAAAGTGTTTTAGAAATGCATCACTATAAATCATTAAATACTTGTACCAGGGGGGCATACGTAACCACCCATTAAGTGAGTGATACTTCTTTTCAGTGTCTGGTATGGAAAAGATAGGAGTATACTGATGATGTTAAGTGGAGTACTGATCTTTGGTTTCTACTCTTTTCACTGTGATATATGCAAATATAACCTATTCCTTCAAAAAGTGAATGCATAACAATGTGGTTAAAGGTAGTTAGTATCTGAACATGTTATTTTCTCAGAATCTCACATGGTATTTAATAACTACAATAGACTGCACATAAGTGCACCATGTGTCTGTCCGTTTATAGCCAGGGATCTAAAAATGTTTTACAGACAATAGTTTGTGAACAATATGCAATAGCCCATATAGGGGAAGAAATTTGATTTTAGTTTTAATTCATCTTTCTCTGAGTTTGAAAATCCTTTTATTTTTTCACAGGCATCTGGAGATATTAGGAGCAAGTTCTAGTGACAGAGATATTTGTTAAAATCTCTGAGGACATAAATCACCTTGGTTTTTAATTTGAAAGTTAACATGCAAGACTTGACTCTTAAATCGTATTTTAAAAATTAAATAAAAAATATTTTAAAATATTTATAAAAACTGGATTCCTAATTTAAGACACTTTGCCACAGATTCAAGAGTTCAAATAATAAAATTTCATAGTTTTATATTCTTATATTTCTAGTAGTATAGTTCCTTGGTAAAAAGACTGAGCACGTAAGAGGCCTTCCTGAAGTGCTTAAAAATGACAGGAATTAGAGCTGCAATTCAGTGATAGAAACTGCTTTTGAGAGACTGACAGTGTCCTGGAAGCTGTCTTGAGCAAGACTTTCACATTTTAAGCTGTACTAGCCTTTTTTGGACACTTACAATGCACAACCTCAGTGCTATTCTGTCAGATCCTATGGAATATTGCAGAGGAATTTTCTGTGCTTTTCATGCTGAGCTGAGTAACCTACTACTTACCTTGGACACGAATAGAATAGAAATGACTCTTTTTTAGTTGAAACTGTAAAATGGGCTGACTCACAGGTGCACCTGCGTGAGCAGGCAGGTGCATACACTAACAGATGGTTGGGTGGTAGAGCTCTGTGTGGGCATACATGGTCATCCAAATCATCCTGTGCAGAAGTGCTAGGACTCCTTATAATAGTGCAGAGTGATTTTTACCAGCTTACTCTGACAACTCAGTATTTTCTCTCTATACAAAAGTAACAGAGCTGGCATTGCCAGCTGAAGAAAAAGAAATTGGGATGGTAGAGACAGAAGATCATTGAGAAAAGGCTAGGGTCAGTCAAGCTTGAAGAATCTGGTTTTATTTGTTTCTTGTGATTGTTTGAGGGAGTAGTTTGTACAGGCTGTGAAAAGGCAGTCTGTACAAAATCAGATGTATAAATGTTTTGTCCAGTGCAAGTTGGGACTTGCACTAATTTACATATGAAACCAAGAAAGGGATTGAGTGCCTGTACATGAAGCCCAGAAAAACATTTGGCTGAACATGAAATGGATATTGTGTATGGGAACAACAGAGACAGCAGCAGCAGACTGTGCTGTATGTACATTATCTGCAGCAATCCTAGTGACTTCATGATCTGTATACCATTAGAGGAGTGAGTGATTGCTTCTGTGTATGACCAGATGTTTTGTTTGAAGACCATTAATCAAATTTCCCAAGGCAAAAGAAGCATTCGGCAATTAATTAAGATATAATACTAGTCTTGTAAGATGTTTCTGACTACACTAATTAATCAAGCCAAGCTGGAAGATTTTGTTCAAGGAGCTCTGAAATACTTTCTGATATATTTCAGAGGAAGCAGCTCTGAGTATTGCAGAAGAAATGTGAACTATTCAAGACACCCGTTTTGCACTCATGTCCGCTGCTGATGTGATAGCTCGTGTGTTAGAAAGGCATGGTGAAATCAAGGTTTTTTTTATAGTCACAAAGGCCTTTGTAATGAGCTGCAGTTGAGTGAGACAAGGAAGCTCATCTTTCTTTCTGCTAAAATAGAAGAAAAATGCTTTGAATTTTTAAGGTAAAGCCAGGCTGGTGTTTTAATTATTCATTTTGGGGGAGTATGGAAAGAATATGCAGTTAGGAAGAGCTATAGCAATCATTATGCTAATTATTTTTAATGTTTAATGCAACAGCATGTAGGATCCATAGGTTGAAAGCCCTTTGTTGTGGACATTGTACGCTTTCTGATGAAGGAAATGTTCCTGTGTCACTAACAGAATTTTAAAACTGCAGAAGATTCTGGAAAAGGTAAAAATCAGACAGTAGTAGAGCAGTAACTAACAAAGACTGCTGTCTTGAAGGACAAACCCTTCCTAGATTCCTCTGCTGCATGACAACAGGAACAGAGGCTTTGTATGATGGGAATCTGTTCACACCTTGCCATATTATAAGGATGTTAACTTCAAGAGAAAGGAGGCATGTATCCACTGCTGCATTTTCTTTGCAGTCCTGCAAGCAGGAATAGTGTTTGTGGCTGCTTGAGAGTCTGTGGGAACTTCCCCATATGTATTGATAATTGAAAGTGACTTGTCAGTTGTTACTTGAAAATTTTAGCCTCGGTGATGTAGAATGACACTGCATGCTTTCTCATAATGGACACAGGCAGACTCTTTGAAGGCCAAAGTGAGAGGTTCTTCAGGTTGATAACAGCATGATAGCAACCTTCATCTGGTGCTGCAGGTAACAAGGACAATTCTGTTACTTTTTTTTAATTTGAAAGCTTTTGAAACCGGATCTAATTAGAACTCCTGTTCCTCAGTATGTTCTCTAAAGGGCCTGGACAGATAAGTTTATGAGAAGCCTCCTATGGTTAGTTATGCAGTAAATAAAGTAATTGGAAATAGAAGATCAGATGATTTGAAGACTATGTTTAAGAAAAGTAGCAATTAGGTATGAAAATAAGGATGAAACGATGTCTTCTGACACACTATCAACTATAGTAGTCAGGAAAATTAAAGAAATATCATTGTAAATTTTCCGACTAAGTTAATAGACAAATGGATGTACTTGTTTCCTTGGTTATTGAAGCACATGGTGGTTGATACATCAAGTGACTTTGCAGAAACTGGCCTGTTTGGATAGGCATCATCTGGATTTATTTCCAGAGAATATGCCTATGTAGGAGGTAGAGAAAAAATTAATTGATCAAAAGTATCTAAAGCACTTAAAAATTGAAAATGGAGAGCCTGCATTTATTGAAAAATAAGAAGTAAAAAGATTCAATGTCATAGAAGATCTTTGACAGCTAAGATAGCAAAATGGATGGGTTTTTGACAGACTGAGTCAGATAAGAGGTTGGGGACTGTATTGTGTGGCTTCTGTGTGATGAACTGTGACTGTCAACCAAAAAGAAATCTGCTGTCTCCATCAAGATTGAGAAAGTTTGCTAACTCAATCAAGATTAAGCAAATACCAATCAGAACTAAAGGGCAGATAGTGGCTGTAGCATAGTTTATCCAAAAAAGACAAGCCTGAGAGTGAAACATCTTATGATGGTTAAGGGGAAGATACCGAAATAAAAGAACATGACTGAGAGGCTAACTTGACTAGTAGCTTGGGAAAGCTGCAAGATATATGTTTCCATAGAAACAAAAATGACAGATATATTTAAATGGTTGCTCCATGGGCCAGAGTCTTTCCTTACTGCCTAGACAGCATTCATTGGCAATGGTGCCAAGCTTATGAAATCATCAGTGGTAATGAAACCACTGAGGTGGAAAACTTGTAGGGGAAGGTATTACAGTATCTGATATATCAGATATATATATGATATAGAGTAGCTAATATATATGGAAAAATAAATAAACACGCTATCATGCAATGCTCACCCTTCTTGTCCTTGTGCCCAGTCCTGTTCGACTTATTCATCAAGGACCTGGATGAAGGGACAGAGTGCACCCTCAGCAAGTTTGCTGATGACAGAAAACTGGGAGGGGTGCCTGCTACGCCGGAAAGCTGTGCTGCCATTCAGCGAGACCTAGACAGGCTGGAGAGTTGGGCGCAGAGGAACCTCATGACGTCCCACCAGGGCAAGTGCAAGGTCCTGCACCTGGGGAGGAATAATCCCATGCACCAGTACAGGCTTGGGGCAGACCTGCTGGAAAGCAGCTCTGTGGAGAGGGACCTGGGAGTACTGGTGGATGACAAGTTGACCATGAGCCAGCAGTGTGCCCTGGCTGCCAAGAAGGCCAATGGGATCCTGCGGTGCATTAGGAGGAGTGTGGCCAGCAGGTCGAGGGAGGTTCTCCTTCCCCTTTACTCTGCCC
>Ga0065711_1031935_pt1 | contig 28373 bp, 13 predicted proteins | sample Hoacrofraction12_FD_59098 | JGI IMG/M metagenome (GOLD analysis project Ga0065711, IMG submission 59098) | Hoatzin crop microbial communities from Cojedes, Venezuela - Epithelial fraction 12 v2 (version 2) | ecosystem: Host-associated > Birds > Digestive system > Esophagus > Crop | place... | reverse complement strand
CAAGGGAAAGTCATCCCCTCTGTGGGCTTCTTCTCTTACCTCCAGGGCCTGGGATTCCTGAGGGCCTGCCTTGGCACTGAAGACTGAAGCAAAGAAGGCATTCAGTAGCTCTGCCTTCTCTGCATCCTCTGACACCAGGACACCTGCCTCATTCAGCAGTGGCCCCACATTGTCCCTAGCCTTCCTTTTACTACTGATGTAGTTGAAGAAGTCCTTCTTTTTGTTCTGACATTCCTTGCCAGCTTCAATTCCAGGTGGGCTTTGGCTTTCCTCGTCGCATCCCTGCACGCTCTAACCACATTCCTGTACTCTTCCCAAGTGGCCTGCCCCTCTTTCCACATTCCATATATCTTTCTCTTCCACCTGATCTCCGCTAGAAGCTGCTTGTTTAACCATGCAGGTCTCCTGCTTCCTTTGCTAGATTTCTTTCTCAGGTGAATGCACCGCTCCTGAGCATGGAGGAAGTGACGTTTAAACAGTGACCAGCACTCTTGGACCCCCCTGCCTTCGAGAGCCCTGGCCAACGGGATTCCTCCCATCATGACCGGTGCAGCTCTTTCTAAAACTTCAGTTGTACATTTAGCATGACTAACAGCTTCTGGTCCCCAAACTTAACATATTTCTTCATTCTCATATAATTGAAGTTATATTTTCAGGCATGAGAGTTCAAAAATACCTCACCAACAAGGAAGAGGATGAAAGTTGAATAAAATAGAGATGGTAAATTTTTGCCAGAAGGAATCAGAGGGGACTAAACAGAGTAAGGAAATAGAACCAGACAGAACAAATTTGACAAATTCTGATTATGACAGAAACCTTCCACTTTTTTTTCCCTTTCTTCTTTATTTGTCTTATTCTTTTTTGCTACAGTTTTGTTCAGTAAAACAAAACATACTCTTTTCATAGCTGTAGTTTGAGAAACTCTGGACAGAATTTCACCTCTGACTTGTAACTTTTAACATTTCTGAAAGATTAGGATCCAGAACAAAACACTGTGTCCAAACTCCAGATCTGAGTTCAGGTCAGAGCCTGAAACTTAGAACCCAGGACAGTCTGAATGGGAACATCACATTGAGGAGCACTTGAAGTCAGTGAACTTCTTGATGTAAACCTTTAATATAAGGACTGCAGGAGTGGACATGTGTAGATGAGTACTTTGCTTACAAACTATAGGAAACAGTACTAGCTGGATCATGGTTCGTTTTCATAAGAAATATAGACGATATAGACAATATATTCATGAGTGTCCTCAGTGGGGCTGATTCTAAGACAGAAGCACATGGTTGATACCTTCCCTTTTGGCAGATTTGTTTTCATATTGGTATCAATAATTTGGTTCCATGGAAAGAATAAAGTCTAGGTAAATAATGGAGCTGAGACTGAGAGTGCTGAGTTTGGAGCCCTAGAACAACAGAATAGTTCTTATGAGTCTCAGCTGGATGGTGGTGTTTTCCCACATAAGGGCTGTAAAGATACGTTAAAGAATTGCAGAGCCTTTCAAAGCTCTGAACAACTTGCTTTCTGCATGTCATTAAGAGTGCTGGGGATATCTACAATGCATCTGTTCACAGGTATGCACAGGCATCCCTGAGAAAGCTTTAAATCTTCTAGCCTGTGAGTCTGTAGTCTTGAAGTCATAGCAGTATGGGCTTCAGCTGCCAAGAACCTGTCAGTGTTCTGGTGGGCTTCTGCAGTCTACTGTAATATCTGAACTGTTTTGGTACTTGAGCTAGTCAAAGGATGTTTACATGAGCTGCAGTTCTGTGCACCTGGACTTCAATTTGTGCACTTCCTTCACTTTGTAGCTACACTGCAGATCATAGCACAAAAACCCACATATGGGTACATGGAAACACGCGTTAAGTAGAACTATACCATCTTCCTACAGGCTTGCACTCAGCTTCTTTCCAGTGCACAGAAGTTCTGTTACACCTGCCATATGAAACTGCTTGTAGCCTCTCAATTCTCATAGTCCACACAACTGCTAATCCCAGCCCCTGCACTGCTGAGATGTAGAAACAAGCAGCAATGCTGGTGACATGGCAGTCCAGACTTCCTGACACTTATTTTCTCAGAACCACTATGCTTTTGACCCAGCCTTCAAGAACAGCAGATTTTGAGTTCCTTAGCATAGCGTCTTCGTTTGTATTTTTACACAATCAAGAAGTTGGTATTTTAAACACTGTTTATAATTTAGATGTAGCTTACTTGCAGGGAGTCATATAAAAGAGAAAAATGACTTCAATTATATTATTGTGACAACTAGAAAGGAATATTTCAAATGTCCAGTTCATTCAGAACCCCTCACTGATCTCTTTAACAACAGCATACATTAAAAACATAGAGAATATACCTTGTAATTTTTACTACAGTACTCATATTATTAAAGTTATTGTTAGGTGTGGGTTAGAGTGGATGTAGCACCAAGATAAACTGAGTGTCCAAGTCCCTGAAGTAGCTTTGGAAACTTCAGTCATGCAGTCAAGCCTTATATCTTCTGAGTCACTGACATATGTGCTATTCACTTCACTGATCTGAAGAGGAAAAGACAAATAAAAACAAAAACACCACCTCCAGTCAAGGAATTCCTTCAATAACAAGGAATATTTAAATGTGCAATCATTTGGCAGTATCATTATTGTAAGATGATTATACCGTGTATGAATGTTTATTGCCTGACTTTAAGATGCACAAAGTAAGATTAACAACTGTAGTGGGGTTTTTTTCTATAAATGCTGTATTTCTGTGATTGTGTTTGCAGAATACAGCTAGATAATAATTGATTCTGTGACAAGGATTGGCTAATTTGCCAACAGTATAGTATAAAATACATTTATACAGTCAATTACACACAAGTGCATGGCCTATTTGCTTTATAATTTCATAAACTTGCCAGCAATTTAAATAAAAAAGTTCCATTAAATTATCATATCATGTGATAGAATGATATTGCCAAGTATATTAAACCATGTGTGTTCAGCCAGAATTAATTAAATATTATTACTTTTTTCTTATTAACACATTGCACCTATCCTTCCTACTCAGCACTAGAAATAGAAGACTATCGGTGAACAAAGTAAACTTAAGGGCAAAGTTTAAACATTTTCCTGAGGGTACTTCATAAAAATTCCTAGTTCTTTTGTTTAAACATTTGCTCATGGTAAATGTACTTGTATTGTGAAAATATTTTATGTTCTTAGATATGAATACTGGAAAAGTTTAAAGATAATCTTTAATAATAGTATTCAGACTTTTGAGGCAGATCGGATCTTACTTATCCAACTTAGGAGTCTCAAAATAACTCGGAATGTATTTGGTTTCTAGTTTTGTTCTGAACTTTATTCCTTATTTATTTTTTGTCATGTTATGATAGCCTTATGAGGTAAAAAGAAATATTAAAGATTCAGTATGACCATTATCTAGTCTCCTCACCTCCTACTGTAAAACAGCAAAATAAAATAGGAAATGCCATGTCATGAGAAATATATTAACAAGATGGCTCAGGAGATCTTGTCATTTGAAGAAGATAGCACGGAACAGTGAGAACTAACATTTTCATGTAACTTTACTACAAGTTCACCTATGAAGTTATAAATCCAAAACTTCTCAACAACCTGTACTCTGCACACATGAACACACCTTCTCTCTTTTTCTCTTGTCAGGTGCTGGAGTTTCAGACACTGTCTGAGTATTCCGGGTTTTGATTCACAGGGGACCCTTTTAGGGAAAGCTTTACCTTTTATTTCTGAAAGACTTAGAAAAAACCCAAATTTTAGAAGTGCAGCTTTGTAATTACTGGCATGCATTTAGTTTAATAAGATAGTGTGTTTGAAAGTGGATAAGCATATCTTTAACAGCAGTCTACCAGGAATCAGCAGAAATAATTACTGTCAAGATTTAATTATGTCAGACAAGAGTATCTGTCCTGAACAAGTGTCGACAGTAGAAGCTGGCATTGCTGTACTTTCAAGCCAGCTCTCTGTATACTTCTGTTAAATATAGTGTTAGCTATTCTGCTGTGACAGACTTTAATATAATTGAACAGATCAAAACAATGAAAAGAATTACATGTGATACAAAAAGAGGAATATGAACCAAAAGAATCTTTTGGAAGAAAGTGGCTTGGCCCATCTTTTGCTCGCAAGACATTGACCAGAAAGATCTCTGCAAGTTAAAGTGAGAGCAGTATTGTAAGACGGAGTAAAGGAGAACAGAACAGATCTTGCTGTGTTTAAGTGAAACAGCCTCTTCTTTACCTGTTACTACCTCTTAAGATGAACTTCTGGAATGATGTAAAGCAATGTTGACAGTGATAACATTGACTTTCTGATTTTTAAGAAGGACTTTCTTAGAACGTCTCTGAACTATGCAAAATACTATGGTTTGTGTTGGTGCCAAACCAAAATATGAAGATTTTAATTATTTGAGTGGTGTTATTGAGCAAAGCAAATCTATAATCTGAGTAAATATTATAGAGTATTATTCAAAAGCTTAAAAAAAGAAAGAAAAAAGAATTGTACAAGACTTAATTAAGGCTTCAAGTAAAGCTTGCTTTTATTGGCAATTTTTTTGTTGCAACAAGAAAACTGAAAATTAAGAGGATGGTTGGCAGCAATATTGATATGCTAATGGATAAACATGCTAATTTAGAAAAAAACTAATCAGCAAAGACATTACTAATGGAAACGTACTGGAAAATGGTTAATGCTGTATGCAGACCTGGTATCTACAAAATTAAGAACAACTCATTTTGTGTTTAGAATTGTGACTTCAAAGCTAAGCCTTGATCTTCTCTCTGCTTTGCTTTGGTTAATATTTAAAGACATTTCAGATGACCTGGCCTGGTACCATGACACCAGGAGAGCTAAAAACCTTACCATTATTTCTATCTAATTTACCATTGTCTCCAGACAAAGAGACCCTTCAAATTAAAGAGTATGCATGAGTCGGGTCTTCTGACTGAGGTGTGGTAGAACAGCTCTGTTTATCGGTACTATGTGTTCACTATCTCGAGATTTGAAAGAGTAGTGATACATTTAAGCACTAGGATAAGGCTTTGAGAATACTTATTTTTGGTTCTGCTTTGTTTGCATTATAATCAATGGCTTTAGTTGCAGCTGAGTTAAAACAGTTCTAAGGATTTTCTGACATCCCACTATCACTGGTGTGCCCTTTTCTTTTTTTTCTCCAGAAATGGATGTTCTGAATACTTTTCGAGTGGGTACTAACTCTACTTCCAATTTTAACCTGCATTTTGAGCGCACTGTTGTAAAACAGCTTATTATCTTAAGGTATCAAAGGTTTCTGAGGTGTTTTTAAGCCTCATAATCTTTTCTGAATTGGAGACAGTGTCATTCAAAGAAATCAATTAAAGCACTAAATAATGGATATATGGTTCTGCAACAGTTTTCAGAATTTTTCAGTGCGTTGGGGAGGTATAGAGGACAAAGCTGAAGTGTCTAGAGTTGTACAGTCTGTAAGGATGAAAATGATTGAAGGTTAGAAATGGTTCTGTTTAGTGGTGAGGTAGAATTTAGAAGGTCTGGGCTACAAGAACTCCAGATCCAAGGGAGCATTTCACCTATGAATCCTGCATATGTACTTCTCAAATCGCTTTGAAGAGTTTTCATGTAGTCTTATTTGCTATTCATTTGAAAGAAACACTGGGATAGGCTGCTATTAAGACTGCCTTTACACACACATACACTTAACACCAACGAGAGGAAATCTTTTCTCCCTGTCACAACCAATGGGTCTCCAAATTTTACCTTCCTCTAAGACATAACATGTTATAAATGGCACAGATGTACGTAAGTTTAGTCAGACTAATGCAGACTTTCAAAGCTTATTTATTTTGTTTTCATAGTGTTGTTTCATGTAAATCATAAAGAATAGGCTTTCTTTAAATTGGAACACACTTATCATATGTCGATATGGATGTATAGAGTTAAATTGAGTTAAATGTATGGATGCATAGAGTTAAATAATTTGCAATCAATTTAATTCAATTAATATGCCTTCTAACATAAAGCTAGGTCAGAAGATGTGTTGACAATGGAAACTTGCTGAAGCCTAAAGTTTATAGAATACACCTAAAAAGGCCTAAAATCTCAAAAATTTTCTAAGTGAAAATAATGCTAGAAGTATTTTCATGTCCTAATAAACCCCAGGATTTTATGTTTTATGACCTGAAACAGCAAATCAAATAGGATAACTCCCCTGGCTCTGATTGAATGTGTAGTAAATTCTCATGATTCTTTTTTAAGGATAACAGAAGATATCTACAAAATTAAGTAGAATTAAGATTTTTGGCAAATTAGGATAAGACTAAAAAAAACTGAGTTCTACAAGACTATTGCAGATGAGGGAGATTTATTCAGTCCTATATGATTGACCTATAAGCAGGACAACTTAGGCTAGAAGAACAAATAGGTCTTTCACTTTGGATGCAGACATGATATATGAACATGAAAAGAGAATTTTAGAACCATCTTAATTACAGAGTATTTGAGATTTGCTATTAAAGTGTACACAGCTCAGACTATTAACTGAAAATAAGAAACTATTATTGAGTGAAGAAAAATTCTCGCCCCCTCACAAATCCAGACACACAGCATAACAAAACCATTCAAGCATGCCTCAGCTTTTGGAAATTTTACTTACTTTTTCACTTGTTGATCAACAAAAATAAACTGGAGAAGAAATAAACAGCAAAAAGCTTGTTCCCAATACATAAAGAAAAAAAAATTTTCTTTAAGACTGATTATGAGGAAAAATAGCTGTTGTTGTCCTGAATTGAAAATTCACTGCTGAAATAAGGAGAACTGATGGTGTCGAAAATAACAATTTAAATACAAAAATATTAGAGTTATAATGATATTACAGTGACCTTGCATGATACAACGAACTTGCTTGATCATCCTCAAACAAGTGATAGTACTCACAATGAACCATTTCCATCAGGTTATATGTTTCTAAACCATACAGCTGAAACTTCATTAATAAAGGCACTCTCCCAAGTATAGCTTGTTGAATGTGTGGAATAAATTATTCATTTAAGATGTTATGCTTATTTCTTTTACCACAAAACTCGCTCAACATATTTCATTCAGAATTTCCTATGTAAAACTTTTTTGAAAAAGAAAATAAATTGAATTTTTGTCTAGCGGATTAGTATCAGCAAGTAATGAGTCACAAGCTACTTAGGGAATATCTGATACTGAGGCCTGGAGATACAACACTGTGCATTTTAATCTAAAATAGCTCTATTCTGGTCCTGTGAACTGAAGACCCATTGGCAGCTGGAGTGCATTAGGTGCACTCCTGAAGAACAACCTCTGGTTTCACCCAGAAATAATCCATATCATATCTTGTCAGGCTATTTCATGACACAAAGTGGTAAAAGACAAAGGTTATACCCATCTGAAAAAAGGCAAGAAATACAATGACCTAGAGGCCAGCCATCCAAGCTTAGCCCTCTGGAAGGTTATAGAATAAATCCTCCCGGAAGCCATTTCCAAGCATGTCAAAATCAAGAAGGTGATTCGGAACAGCCACCACGGATTTGCCAAGGACAAACCATGCCTAACCAACATGGCTGCCTTCTGTGGTGAGATGACTTATTTTGTGTTCAAGAGGACTGGTAGGTAGGGTTCTCATTTTAGCCAGGTCTTTGGTATGGTCTCACACAGTATTCTTTTGGCCAGACTGATGAGATAAGGGCTGGGTGTGTAAACAATTATATGACTAGAAAAATGTCTGGACTGTTTAACTTCAAGAATCAGAGGGACAAAGTCCAACTGGTCAAAATAATGGTGTCCCTTAAGGATCAATCCTAGGGCCAGTATTGTTAAATGCGTTTTTAAGTGATCTGGACAAGAGGGAAGAGTGCACTCTCAGCAAGGTTATGGATGATATGAAACTGGAGAGAGTACTTGACCTACTGGAGAGTAGGGCGGCTGTTCAGAGGAACTTCAACAGGCTGGAACAATGGGCTGACAGGAACTTTATGAAGCTCAGCAAAGGCAAATGCAAGTGTCCCTCTCTCCTCCCAAGCAGTGTAGGCTGGGGTGTCAACTGGCTACAAATCAGCTTTGCAGAGAAGGGCCTGGGGGATCCTAGAAGACAACAGGCTGAACAAGTCAGTTGTGGACCTTGGCAGCAAAGACAGCTGAGCTGTATTAACAAGAGTGTAGCCAATAGCTCAAGAGAAGTGATTCTTCTCTGTTCAGCACTTCTGACATCACTTCTGAATCCATCATTCTGAAATGACCGCCATCCAGAGGGACCTTTACAGGCTGGAGAATTGGGCCCGTGCAAACCTCATGAAGTTCAACAAGGCCAAGTGCAAGGTCCTGCACATGGGTTGGGGCAATCCCAAGCACAAGCACAGGCTGGGTCGAGAGATGATTGAGAGCAGCCCTGTCAAGAAGGACTTGTGGGTGTTGATTGATGAGAAACTCAACATGACCCAGCAATACGAGTTTGCAGCCCAAAAGGCCAACTGTGTGCTGCGCTGAATCAAAAACAGTGTGGCCAGAAGGTCAAGGGAGGTGATTCTGCCCCTCTACTCTGCTCTGGTGAGACCCCACCTGGAGTCCTGCGTCCAGCTGTGGAACCCTCAGCACAGGAAAGACATGGACCTGCTAGAGCGGGTCCAGAGGAGGGCCACAAAAATAATCAAAGAGCTGGAGCACCTCCCCTATGAGGCAAGGCTGAGACAGTTGGAGGTGTTCAGCCTGGAGAAGAGAAGACTCCAGGAAGACCTTCTAGCAGCCTTCCAGTACCTGAAGGGGTCCTACAAGAGAGCTGGAGAGAGACATTTGACAAGTGCACATAGTGGTAGGATGATAGGACAAGGGGTAATGGCTTTAAATTAAAAGAGGGTAGATTTAGATTAGACACAAGACAGAAATTCTTTACTATGAGAGTGGTGAGCCACTGGAACAGGTTGCCCTAAGAAGTTGTGCCCTGTCCCTGGCAGTGTTCAAGGCCAGGCTGGATGCGGCTTTGAGAAACCTGTTGTAGTGGGAGGTGTCCCTGCCTGTGGTAGGAGTGTTGGAACTAGATGATCTTTAAGGTCCCTTCCAACCCAAACCATTCTATGGGTCTATGATTCTGTGAATGACTATGTCCTTTTGGTCTCTTTGGTACAAGATAGAGGTTGGCTTGCTGGAGTGGATGTAATGAAGGCAGCTGGAGCACACGACGTATGAGGAGATGCTGAAAACAACAGTTTTTTTCAGCATTGAGAAGAGAAGGCTGAATAGCAAAAGAGGAAGCTTATTGCTGTCTGACTGGCTTCTGGGAGTTTGTAGAGGACAGAACCAGTTGCTTTTACACAATGATAGAACAAAAGACAACAGACAGGAATTGGAAAGTTGGAGATTCTAACTCAATAAAAATAAAAACTTTTTCTGACCGTGAAGGTGGGTAGTCACTGGGTAAGTTTTCCCAGAAATGTTGTGGCATATCCATTTTTTTTCAAACTTAACTAGACAAAACCATTACCAACCTGATCTAAATGGGCCTGCTCTGAGCAGGACACTGGACTAGGGGACCTGCAAAGAATCCTTCAGATCTTAATTTTTCTGGTTATTTTCAGATCTTGATTTTTCTGGTAAGCAAGTGGGGGACAGTCAGGACATGTTCTTCAAAAGTCTGTTCCTGGTTTGAAGTAAAATATTAATGTAGCTGCCTCGTGACTTCTGTAATATTTTTCTGGTGAATCATCTTTGATTTACTCTAACATTATAGTGTTATAATACTATAATGAATTCCCTAAATACTTTGTTTGGCAAATCAGGTCAGGAAGATATCAAAAATAACTTTAGGTAAGATTATAGCTTGTAATTTTTTAATTATTACTGACTGTAGCTCAATATTTCTGAAACACTTTTTCGTTCTTTAAGTAAACAGAAACACAAGATTTGCTGTAGGTGATGTGGAGATTTTTTTTCGTTTAAAGACAGATTCTGATTAATTACTGCTTGGCTGGTGTTACTGCAGGTCAGGTGATTGAGTATTATGTGTTCTGTAATACGCTTTGATTTTAGCAGTACTGGATGTGTATGAATATGAAAGTTACTAAATGTTATCTCACTTAATTCTACAAAACTCTTTTTACAGGATGGTATTTATTTATTTATCCACATCATACAGGCAATGGCCACTTGTCTTTTCACTTGAAATGTTTAAACTTATATAATATAAATTATGTACCCGTTCAAAGTACAAATCTCATCAACAATATAATTGCAGAATTATACAGAAGTCCTCTTGTAGCAAGTTTCAGTGGTAGTATAAAAGAAAGGATTAAAGCATGAATGGCAGCTAAATGATTGCCAAAGGATTGTTTAACCTAATCAGAGATAATGAGCCTTAGTGGATTTAAAAGTGCTTATAAACAACCAAGTATTAGTCACAAAAAATCATATTCGGCGCTCTGTTATCTTCTAAAGACAGAGACCAATTTTTCTCCCATTGTACGCATAGGGGTTTTATTTTTGGTTTTGGTGTCAATGCATTTCATCTTTGGCTTTAGAGAAGTTGTCAAAATGTAGAGTCCTTTGCAGTTGTTCTTCCTGTAGAAATATAAGGATCATCCTCTTTGCAACTGGTTGATGGACCTCTTGATCTATTGTGGATCCTTTGGGAATTATTTGTTATTATTTCTATTGAGATACCATCTTGTCTTCATTCTTGCCTGGAAACAGAATATTATTACACTGGATAATGAGTTACATACTGTCTTTTAAAAGGCTGTTAAGTATAGATGTCTCTCCATAACTGTAATCCTATAGGTATTTAAAAAAAAGAAATACTGTAGACCTTTTTGAGGGATGATTTTTCAGGAAGGTGACACGTACATTACTCAACCACAAGAAATATAAATAGCTGAAAGATATTTATGCCTTTTACAGGCATTCTAATCTTTTTAGAAAATGGCTATAATTTAAAGATATAATGTGAAGGGAGCGTTCTTAATGCTACATTAATTACAAGGGCTTGCTTTCATTTCCTCTTTGGAGAAATTTTTTGTATTTTTATATGAAAAGATGCATATAATATTGTGGCAATAATGAGCTTAATGTAACTGGAAGCTATCAGATAAGATTGTGTCAAAATTTCAAATACAAATAGCACCAAAAAAATCCCCTGTATGCCTGAACGTCTTTGTATTTCACATACTGAAAACTTATTTCTTTGCCACTAAGTGGCAGTGTATTATTTGTAGTTGGCTGTTCAGGTCATATTAAAAACCCTTTGGACCAAATTTATTCCTGATACAGGCTCATTAAGTGAATGGGGTTACAAGAGAAATGAATTTGGCCTAGAGTTTTAAAGGCACCTAATTCTAAAGCATTGCTGTAAATTTCGACTATGGAGACCCAGGAGAAAAATAAAATTCAGTTTGCATTTAATCTTGCAAGCAACTGACCCTTTGATTTGATATTTGACTGTTTAATTACATTTTTTTCCTACCAAATTAGTCCTAGTTAAAAAAGATCATCTTATCTATTTCAGTAGGACTGTCAGTATATTTTGATTTTAAAATGGATGAGCTTTGTGCTTTTCATGTTCACCCTTAATTTTCGTCAATATTATATATTTTGAAATGTATGTGAATATGAAAAAGTCTGTTACTTGTTTCTTGTTATACTCCAGCAAAATATGAAAAGAAATAAAGAACTGAAGATGATCAGGTTTGTCCAACGTCACACTTTACTCTCTTTCTTGTTTCCTTTACAGTGATAGAAGAGTAAATAGGCACAGAAATTTCAAAACAGTGCTTAAAGTCTCTTTTATCTTTGACTTATCACTGTGCACAAAACACAGAAATAGGTTACTAAGTCGTGAGACACCATAAACATTTAAGCTACACTGCTTACACCTTTGACATAAGACAATCCTTTCCTTCTTAATACACGTACAAATTGTCACTTGCTTAGATAACACAAGGAAATGACAGCTATTTTCCTGCATCTTTAGCAAAGAGGTAGTTTATTTAATCCTTTCTATGTGAACTGAGAGCTTTATTTGAGAATGAAGGGCTGTGTTCACATCCAAGAGTGCCTGTCTCGTTGACTTCACGCAGACCAATGAACTTGTTCATGAGAACCGAGCATGACCCAAGATCTCTGTCGAAGGAAAGGATGTGTGTATGTCAAAACATTAACTTTGGGGGTGAGACTTCATGAGTTCTCTGCCTGGGTCTGGCAAATATTCCCTTCTGTTTTCTATCAGGCACCTACATTGTCTATTATTCCCATTATAGCAGTAAAAATATTTCTTTTGCAGTAGGTCCTTGCACTGCATTATCAATATATGCCAGGATATTTTGAGTCAATTTTGTATTTTTTTCTGACAAGAGCTAACTGATCATGTGTGAAATAGGAGAGCTATTAAGTCCTAACTCTCTGTGATGTTGGACTCCTTGCAGACTATTTCACTGTTGCTTCTGAAATACCTTGAGGATTTTGGATTGCAGACAACTGTAGAAGCATATTGTTTATTGTAGTTGGGATTCCTGACTTTATTCACAGTGTTGATTTTGTTAAAAAACAGGAATATTTTTTCTATATCTAATAGTAATCCTGGTTTAAGACTTACTGATTTTCTGAGAAGCCCAAAATGACAGAAACTGTATGAGAGTGACAAGGGCAACTGACAGATATCTAACCGTTTATTAGACCGTTTGATACAGTCAGCTAAAAGACATGAGCTTTTGGACATACCAGTATCATCTCCATTGTATGTAACGTTTTTGGATATCAGAAGCAGAAGAAATGGTGGTTAAAACTGCTCTTGTAATATGGTTGGAAGACTTGAAAATCTGTCTAACATTATGTGACCAAACCAGCAACTAACTTTCAAATGTTGCTTCTTTGTTGTACCTTTCAACTGGCCTTGAAAACAAACTCATGGAATAAACTCAAATACTAGAATAATTCTTCTCTGATATTAGAATTTAGAGTATCGAGAAATATACTTTTGTGTGTTTCTGTTTGGGATGTTGCTTATTTATTTTTGTTATTAATAAATATATGAACAATATATACTTGACAGGATGACAGTAGAATCTTTCATAACTACTTTTATTTTCGCATTATCTGTCCATATCTGTTTTCTCATATAGCCACCAGTATTAGCCGGACTATATTTGTATTCAGACATCTCAGGAAAAATGTCCTGACTTGCAGAACTATTCCACTTTCATATTCCTCCTGGCTTTTAATCAAAACTTGAAAACTGTGAATGTAAAATAAATGTAAAGTATTGTAAATATTAAGAAAATTATCTAAAAATGAAGTTTAAGGAAATACTTTTAAAAACAGCTTAAGTTTGGAGCAACTGACTTGTCTCTTACAGTTCAAATCTGTCCCCAGCAGAAAATTTGTTTGCAAAATGTGTGTTGGGCTAGCGTGTGCCTGCTGCGTGTGGCACCAGTCTCTAACTGGATCCACATGAATTAACTAACTTTGGAACTGGAACTGTGCACAGACTATGAGAGTCAACACTGAGAATGGTGTGGTCTTAACATTGTTGACAACATCCTGCAGGTAATCATGATCTGGTTTATCCAGCAGAAGTTTGACCATCTCTGTAGTGAAATCCATTTTAATATCATTCTTGGGTATGCTTTCAGCATGGATAGACGCCTGTTACATGATGTAGTAAGCTGAAGCTACATCATTGCTTATCCAGGCTAAACCTGAAAGAGCAATAAATTCCATCGCAATTCCTAAGTTTACTTAATCGGATGCTCCATGCCTGAAGTATCATTGTGCTTTTTGTCTTGCTCAGTACTTTTTCATATTAGTCTGAGCTACTGTAATCTTATTTCTGCAGAGCATTTTTATATTAGGTATCACTAAATTGAAGCGCTGACTATGAAATAACTGCAGTTTAAGGCCATTAATAAGGTCAGTCTAGCAACATTTAAGAACTGATCTGTTAGTTCTTTGCTGACATCTGTGTTCAGGAACCAATTGCCATTTAAAGAACCCATCTGACATTTTCAGCTGATAACCATTATGCCATTATGATAAGTCCTATGAGAAAGCTCTGTAGCCACTGTGTTTATTATATTTTTTTCTTTCCCATTTCTTATAAAAAACCTTCAGGTTCATTATTTCGTTGTTGTAAGGACTGAAGCTGCTTTTCTTTCTATCCCTTCAGAAAAAACAATGACCCCTCATCTGTAGCTTGTTATAAGATGCTATATTTTTTTAAAATCTGCTGACTGGTGTACACAGTGCTTCTAAACACGGAATAGGAGATAAGGACTTATAGACTTAGTAGAGTCAACATTTCCATATAGCTTACACAGAGATGTTTTAAATGAAGCAAAATCAAGTCCAACATGTTAAAAAGCTGTCCTTTTATAAATCACACATAAAAATGCAATAAAATAATCTGTTGTATGTAGCTGTACAGAACAGTATTATATATCCAAACTGCCTGTAGTAAAAAGCTATTTGCTGTCAACCGCAGTAGAAGTATTAGCTCTCTTCCTCTATCATTTTCCAGGAATAAGAACTTCAAAGCTAATAAAGCCATCTGTATTTGGCTCATAGTGTGCAAGTGTAGTAACAGTATTTATCAAAGAAGCCAAATCTATGTTAGCCAGTTTATCCAAGAATAAATCTTTAAGCTCTTTGCCCTGTGATGAGTATCTGCAGTTCCAGCTGAACTATCTGGGAACTAAGTGCACAGTTCTGCAGGCAAATGATAAGTTCTGAATGCAAGAATACCATGGCTGGTCAAAAAGAAATCTACCACAAGATCAGCTGGTGAAACTGAGTACAAATGCACAAACTCTGATTAATGTGAGATGGAGCACATCTCTGTGAGAAGATGCCTATGTTTAGTACGTAGCATGAGATATTTCTAAAAAAAGAGCCTTCACCAAGCATTTGCTTCACGTCGCAGATATAAAGGATAATACAAAGTGTTATTTGAGTTTGTTTAGTGGTAAAGGGGAGGATGGCACACCACCTTGTCTTGAATGTTACACGGAATTAACGCTTCTCCACCCTACCACTCATCCCACATTGCTTTCTAAATATGTTGTCTCTATTGACTGCACGCTACGGGTATTATCTCACATCTGCGGTAACACATTCATTTATCCTAGCGTTCATATGTGGTAACAAGAGTTTTGTAGAGAATTCAGCACTTGCTTTCTGAGATTATATATCTCAGAGAGCTGAATGCTAGTTCACACCAAGTCTGTGAGGAGGCTTGGAGTCATACCCGTGATTTACGAAGACTGCAACCTACGCACACCTACGACTTACCCATACTTAGAGAGATCATAGAAACCTAAGCAGATGGCACGGTAACCTAAATATGCAGCACCTGGGGTTTTGCATGATTTCTCGGGCCCTTTTAACTCTGCTCCTATACATTTTTTTTGTCATTCTATGAGTTGGCTGACCAATGTGTGCATAAAACTGTGAGACATGCTTATCATTTGTATCAGGGCCAGTATCTCGCACACACACACCTACATAACCAGCAATGACCTACATAAATTCCCACATAGTTGCTCTAAATTATATGTGTCAAGCTGCAGGTGTTTCTGCACTAGTCAATAAAGGTTGTTTTTTCAACAAAATTTGTTGTTTTCTTGATTCTTTCAGTTTAGAAAGCTTGGTGAAGTAAAAGTTTCTATGATTTTGCAGAAACAAAGGTTTTGTGATCCACTGTTTTTTCTGGAAGTTGAGAATGTGCTGGTCTTTATGGTGTAATGGCATGCCTTGATTATTTTTAAGCAAAATTGAGGGCAGGTTGTTACTGCCAAAACTGATTTGCTAATACTGCTTCTCTTAGCAATTTAAAGCACAGAGCTGAGAAGCTCAATGTGGGGCTTTTTGTGACAATAATTCTAGATCACAGCTAAATATGTTTTTCGAATGTTACTTTAGTAAAAAAAAATAATTTATTTTACATAGTTAGTTGTTAAATGATAGACATTGCATTGGTCGTTTTAAACATTAAAAAAACTCTTTATATTCGGAAGTGTTCTTTAGATCCTGTACAAGTGTTGACACTAGATCTGTCTGACTTGCATAGCCTGATTGGGCTACAGAATAACACAGAAAAAGGAATTAGCCTTGGACACTAGGTAGTACAGAGTGAAAATGCATAGGAAATATAAAAACCACCTACCTAATAGCATGCAAACTTTACTTTTTTTTAAACCATTCTCACCACACTCACTGTCAGGCAATCTGTGCATTCTGTCGTTTGAACTTGTTTCAGAGGGCAAATGCAAAAGAATAAAAAATAGTTGTTCAACAGAAACTTCATTTAGATTTGTGCAGAGCCTTATACACAGGAAAAAAGGTAGGAATGACCAGAATAACCCACCACCCATTGACAGAGTTGATAATATTTTAGCTAGCATTCTTTCAGGTGTGCTAGTTAAAAGTAAATATCCAGCATATTTCAGTGTTGTTCCCTGAGCCTGATCTTGAAGGCCAACTAGTTAATGTGCTGTACTCAGGTTTCACATTAGAAAACTGATTTTTGTCATGAACTTAGTGGAGTTGGGAGCCTGGAGTCAGACAATAACCAAAGACCTTACAAGTGAGAGCACATTTTATTTTGAAAGAACATTGTCAGCCATGAATTTTCAGCTTCCTGCTCAACAGAAGAACGGCTTGGGCCTAATCACGTCCCTTTGAAAGTGATGGGAGTTTGGGCCCTAAAGTCTATTTTAGCAGTTTATATTATTTGAAATGAAATGTGGTAGACGGTAATATTGTCCTCACTGACTAAACACTCTTAAAACAAAATACTTTTGAGGGAAGGGAGAAAAGAGATGAGACGAGAATGGGAATTTTAGTGCTTGTTGTGCAATGAATTATTTTCTTATTTAAAACCCTTGCTCTGTTTTGAAGTTTAAAAGGTCACTCCATCATTGTGTTGTATATCAAGCAGGATACCCTGAGACAGCTGTCTGCTGATGGACCAAGACTTCAGCAAGATGCGTATAGAAAAGTATTGCTCAGTTGTAAATTTGAATGTTCTCCATGAAAAATTTCACTTGCCCTAGTACTTCAACTCTTCTCTCTACCAAAATATTGCATTTTCCCTTCCAATAAAGATGTTTTATAATGGCAATAAGGGGCTGTAACTCTAGAAGGTGGTATTGCTCATCTTTTCTTTGTGTCATGCAACTCCCACTGTATTATGGTAGCATAGGTTACCTCTCTGTCACGAGTTACTGGCTAAGTGCAGCACATTTTTATCTATATTTGGAGAACAACCTTCTTCTCTCACAAAGAACCATGAGCAGTGCTAGGCTGACCATACTGCATAGTGGTTTCTATACTATGTAAAATAATTCCATTTGATACTTCCTGCTTGGGTTTTACTTCCTAAATCCTTAATTGGCATGTATATAATCCTGAAGTTCTATGGGTGTTTGAGGCATTTTGCCATGCTGTGCTGAAATAACTGTTCAGGCTGTCTTTGTGCATATGAGATTTATAATAAGAAAATTTATTTTCAGTCCACCAGGAAAATAGCTGAGGTCAAATAACACCAATTCCAGAAAAAAATAGAAACATTAATTTCTACTTGCCTACTCCTCCGCTCTTCCACAAATGCTGAAAAAGGAATTATCAAGATGGCCTATCCTCAGTATTTTTAAGAGATTTTTGTAATCCTGCTATAAAGGAGTGAAAGAAAATGGGAAAAGCATAGTATTGATTTGCCACAGTGAACGTGCTACATATTCTGAATATGTATTCTGTGTTACACACAATAGTGAAAGTGGCAAATTTTATGTGGGGTGTTTTCTATTTTCTAAATACAAGGACTCTGCACAGACAGTAGGTGTGTGTGTTTATTTACTATTAGACTTCTGCCTGGGGAGTCTGTAGTCTCTTGGAGACTATTTTTTTTTTTTTAATTTAAAATTAACCTGGAGTAGACTTTTTAAAATTTGTTTATGGATAAACTTTAAAACCCCCTTGCAGTCTCAACATTACAGGATGTGGAAACAGAACTACTACTTAAAGCTAAGATATTTGAATGCACATGTTGACCTCATCTAACACCAGGCTTCTTACTCAAGTTTTTCTCCCAGACAGTCACGGCACCCTGACTGTGTTTTTAGAAAGTTCTTCCACACTGTATTTTCTTCTTTTTTTGCTGTCTACAGAAGTACAAGATCACTGGTAAATAATTTGAGGTATCAAACTCTTTAAGTTGCTTACAACAGCAAACCTCTTGTCATGTAATAAATACTTCTGTTCTCCTGGACTACTGTTGTGAATGAACCTGAATATGAATCTAAACACACTGACTGTGAGTCAAACTGTGTTGGTACAAGCCTGCACTCAAACACAAGCTCTAGATAAGCTTCAGAGCATGAAAACTGGGAGAAATTTTCATCCTGTTCCATCCTGAATGAGGATTCTGACTCATAAAGTGTCATGACTCCATGACTACCTGGAATATAGATTTGCCAGCTTCATTATGCTTGTGTGATCACAGCCACGCTTTTCTTCTACTCTTGCAATACATCTGTCCTTACAGGTTGTATCAGAACTGAAACTTTCCAAGGTTGCTGTTCACTGAGTAGGGGTTTTTGTTTAAATCATTTTGAAGAAGTTCATAGGTCACAGCAATTAAAGCCAAGAAATACAAATGACCTTGGGCAGTAATAATTAATCTCAGAGATCTGTAAACAGAGCAAAGCTTTTCACAATTGGCAAGCAAGACAACAAAGTTCCCATCTCAGGAGGGGAAATTAACAGTAAATATTCTGGATACAAAGGAAAGTCAGAAATCTATTCAGAGAGCAGGTGGACTATATGTAGCTGAATAGAAGGGGGGGTTATTACAAAACAGATTTCTGGATAAAAGTAGAACAAGCAAAGTAAAACCTACTGTCTGGTAAAATTAAGTAATTGAGAGAAAATAATGGCAATAACAGATTTTGAACAGTACTACAAGGCAGGGTTTTGACTAAGTACATTTGGATTTGATTTAACGGTTGCAAACAAGACAGAAGCAGAAAATCATTAAGCTGGTTCTCAGAAACTAGGACTGTATGAAATATAATGCCTGTATGATATACCTGTAATTTCTAGAAATAGTGACAGAAATGTAATAGGAATGCATGCTCTCATTCTTCCAGATGAGAAGTAAACCAGAGTAATCTTGATTTGTGAGTAGCAGCATTATGAAGAGCAAAACAGTAAAATTTTTGAAAAGCCAGTCTGTAAAGCTTGGCAGGTCATAGGTGACACAATAAGGAAATCAGAGTAAATTTTCAGGCTGGGTGTGATGCAATGTGTGCTGAAATGTCTCCAGCCTTACAAGTAGCTGGTGCTTCCTATTGTATATTGGTGTAGTAATCAATGAGCTCATAGAGATAAGCTTTTAATTCAAGTCCTGACACCACGTCACTGTTAAAAGACAAATAACCATTAAAATGGTGAAAAATGACTTGAATTTAGTAACACACATAGTTATTAAATAGTCTTGTCTTGTTATTGATACATAACATTTACGAAGATTTTTCTTTGTGTTGTAGTAAAACTAAAGATCTTTAGTAGTTTTCCTTGTAGCATTATATATGGTCATAGATTAATATGTTCCCACTTATGGGATACTTACCATTGACTTCTGTAGTATTCTTGGGGAAAAAATATCAGCTATTCGGGAGGTAATATCCACAAATAAACTTTCAGCATCTTCTGCAGTCTGCAGAAGTCTGCATCAAAAGTCTGACTGCTTCTAGAATTGATCTGACATTGTACCAGCCAATTCACTAGAGTCATTTGTTAATATATTATCTAGTATAAGGCATAAATTAAAAAAAATCACAATTCTAAACTTCAATTTTTTCCATAACTACAAGCCATGATGAATGAGTAACTTAACTATTGAAGAAAAATCAAATACCACTTATAGTCCTGGAGTCCTTATATGTTCATTTCCTTCCACTTAATTAGCAACAGTGGTATGATACCAGTCTAATTTCATTCTAGTAGAAATGGGTTACAGCCACCATTCTATTCTTTTATTTCTAGGTAGGTTTCCAACACACGTAGTAACTTTAAGCCCTGATGCAGAGACAGATATGTTCTATTAGTTTTGAAATTATAAAGCTCATAAATTTATGTAAAATATAATAACAAGGAAAAGTTGTTACCATTATCATTAAAAGTAGATTTACTAGATTGATCTGAACCAATTGATTTTGACAGCCCAGAGGATATTTGTATGTTCAGTGAACTTTTTATATCGATTTTTCATCACTAAACTATTTACTCTTGCTGGTTTAGCTAGAATTTGACTCCCTTGATTGTTCATATGGGAAGTAGATGATGACGTTGTATTTAATTTTCATTACTCCTGTGGGTGTATATAGTCTGAGGTGCTTGGTGGGATGTATACTATTCATACTGTATTACTTTTATTTCCTCTTATCCCTCAGTTTGTACTTACTTATTTTTATTAAAAGAAGAAACCTTCCCAACAAAACAAGTCAGGCATTATAAAAAGAAAAATGACATAGATGTGAAGAAAGGGAGTTTTAGCTATTAGAAGGTGCCTTTTCTGTTCTACTGGGTAATTTTAAACCTTGATCCACCATTCATTCAGTACTCAAAGTTCCTAATAACTGCTATGAAGTTCCTTTGCAAACTCAGCAGACATCCAGAATAAGGAACTTAAAAGTGGGTGCATATGCTGTAGAGAATCTGAGCATACTGCAATACTTTTGAAACAGAGATTTTGTAGACCTTTTTGACAAATTTTGTTTGGCTATTCTCCATTCACTGTTCCAGTTGTTTTCCCCAAAGCTGTTTCTCACACAGAAGAGTTGGGGAAAGATTATGTCTTAGAGAAAATTTAGCTATTAACAAAACTGAGTTTTAAATTTCAAGATACAAAACAAATATAACAAAAAAACTTACACAGTCATTCAATCAAAATCTATAATATTGTCAGTGATTTTAAATGACCAGTGCAACTGAATGGATTATAAACTCCAAAGGCAATACAACCAGAAGAGCTATATCACAGCATGCAAAACTATCCCACCAGTTCTATTATGGGAGAGTATGAGAATAAGATTTATACCAATTTCACAGGAACTCCTAATTATACTCCTCAACAGCTTTGCCTTGGAAAGTGATCACTGTTGACCAATGGCTTGTATTAAAAAAAATGCGATGGAAGAAAAGCCAGAGCCCCAGAAAGATGTCCTCATCTGAGTCCAGATATGACTTTTAATATTTAAACTACATTTGAATTCAATGTTTCAGACACAGGGAAACAACATAACAATCTGAAGAATAAGGAGTCTTTTCTGAAGGAATTTAACCGAAGTTGCATAATGAATACTGTTGAGGGATATTTCATTTAGTGTTTAGAGAGTGGTTTCATATCATCCTAGCTAGCAGGTGGTTGACTCTTTGCTGATAGCCTAGATAATATTATGAGGTGGATAGCAGGTGTTCTCTAGCAGAAACAGAACACATTTCTCAAAAGCAAGCTCTTCCAGTCATTCTATTTACTATCTCGAATATTCAAAACACTCTATCCATAATGCACATGCTATGAGCAGTTGCCAGTTTCTTTGGAACACATAACCTGCTTATGTTTAGAGAGAAGATATTCTGTATAGAATGTCATGCAGAAAGTCATCAGTAAAGACAGCTCAGATATATGTATAGCAAGAATAACCTTATAAATACCTCTGTGATGATTGAGACAAAGGTATCTGTAGGAAATATGCATATATAAATAGCACCTTTTAAAATGATACTTGTGATACTTGTGAGGCTCAGATTCTGAGGGAGAATGAGGGAGACCAAAGTACGTCTCAAAGTCTCTCTTCAGGCACTGGAAAGAAGTCTGGGGAAGACAGATGAAGGACTGGGCATAACACCTGAATGAAATAGCGGTGCTCACTGCAGAAGGACTGCCAACATGAAGGAGAAAGTCCAAATAAAACAATATTTATAGCCTGTTGGAGCAAAGGAGAGCGAGAATTTTGGCAAGAGATAAATGGTTCATGCTTTAGGCAATGATTTACAGTGTGAGGGATAGTAGAAGGATTATTTAGCCAGGGACAGATGTAAGGTTCTGTACAGGAAGTAAAGAAAAATAACTCCCAATCTTTTATTTTTTATGTCATGCTTATGATGTTCTCATTCCTGTTATTCAAACATATGCAATCGGCAACACAGTCCTTCTTAGAAACCACAGTCTGTTATTTCTTCAGGGGACTTAAAACTTCCTTCTGCTGAATCAGTAAGGAAGAATTATTGAGAAAATAGTACTGCCTGCTAACAAAATTAATCCTATACCTTCAGGACTGAGTAGGACTGAAGTAACCCTTTACTATAATGACATGTATCCAAGGTCTTTGCCATGCTTCTGGTCAATGTAAGGTCCAATAAAACAAGAAGATAATCTTGGGTTAGTTTATATAGACTAAACATGTAGACTGCTGGAGCAATCCACACTGTTTTTAAGAAAACATCTGTTACTTTACTGGTCTTAGTCATCTAGCAATGACAAAATGTGAATAGTCAGAAAGGGGGCCTGACGGGCTAAGTATCCTCTACCTCTTTACAAAAGCCAAAAAAATAATGTGACAGAAGAGAGCAAAATCCTCTTTACTTAATGTGGACCTCTGTCTCTGGTGCGTAAGTCCTCCGTGTCCAAAGATAATTAGCACTTTATAATGCTAATTATTATAATTATGTCTGAGAAAAAAATCATTAGGGGGTAGGTCTGTTCAATGATTTTCAATTGCCCCCTCTGATAAAAAATAAGGTCATTTTTCGATTGGATAGTTTTAGAAGCTCAAAGCTGGAAACTGGTACAGAAAATCCTTTGATTGTTTATTTCCTCTTTTAAGATAATTTGTAAAAATTTAAATAAGAAAAAAATAAAGCAATGTCATAAAATATGGCTGTTAAATTACCTCAAAACTTTCTGGCTTCATACTAACAATATGAAAAAAAAATATTTTTGTCACTTTTGGTATGAGTACGTGAGTTGTGTACTGAATGAAACTAAGAAAAGTCACCTTAGAGTTTCTTCTGTCACATATTTATTTGAAATATCAGAGACAGTAACTGGAAATTGAAAGGCATGTGTTGTAGAACATCAATAGGAAATATAAAAAGGGACCAAAAGTAAAAAATCCAGACTGGGGCATTATACTGGGAATAACAACCAAACAACTAGAAATTCCTTGTTTTTTTCCCTCTCATTCTGCATAACATTTGAGCAAAGATAGTTTAGTTGTCAAAAACTATTGACTTTCAAATTGTATTTTCAGATGTACTTTGAAAGCATTGTAGAAATTAATATTCTGACCAGTACTTAAACTCTCAGTGACATTATGTGTTATGTTTGTTTGAAACTGTAGTGGATTCATTTTGCTGGGGAGCTAGAAAGAGAGTGTTGTGAATTAATTTGGCTTAGTTTGACTGTAGAGCAGGGAACCAAGTTGGGGGTTGTTTTTCCAGGAATGTAAAGTACAAGAGAACGAAGGTGGCAAGTCTGAATAGGCTGTACTGGAAATCGAGTGAAAGAGGTGCCAATTTAAAAAATTCTGGTGAATCGGTGACTTCTAGAAGACAATGTAACTTAGCTGTTAATCCAGTAAGCAAAATTAGTTGTCAGGATACTTTTGTAACACAATTTAATCAACTAGATGTAGGGGCTAAAAGAAGGCATGTTTTGTTACTTCTGCAACCTCACATAAGAAAATTACACTAAAATCCAGCTTCCATTTCTGACAAACCACATGTTTTTTCTGATTTGGGCTGATGTATCATGTTGTCTTAAGTATTTGAGGATAGAGAAGAAAAATGACATGACTTCTGCCATATGTCTTAACTAACATTTTGTGACAAAAGTAGCTTAATCATATATACCATATACCATAAAATTTGGCTGATGATTTTCCCACATAAGAAGGTGTTGTGAAAACTCAGAAACGCCCTGAGGGAATTCTCAAATATTCAGAGAACATGAGCAAACCACTTCTGCAGATTTGCTTTAAAGTGGAACCTAGGAAGACTGCAAATGCTTTTGCAGCCTAGATCAGACAGTTCCTTACAGCTCTAGAGGCTGGCCCCAGTTTAAAAAATAAACAAAAAAAGTTATTCAAGAGGAAAACTTTTCCCTCCCAAGGCTGTGAAGAGGAAAGATCTTCACTGATAAGGTCTCCAGATGGAAATTAGCCCTTCATATGTAATTTGACATCTTAGAGCGAATATCTTCCCAGGAGAAAGCAAGATATTTTTTGCATAGATGGAACACTTTGAAAGGGAAAGGCTCGAATGACTTTTGAGAAGATAGCCACTTCACATTTTCAGAAGATTGACACTGTCAAAAAAAGAAATGCAATGAAAATCCCCACTTATTTAAAAAAAAAAAAAACTTTTTAAGGCCTTCTTTCCAAACACATGTACCAATTTTTTTTTTGATGTCATAACAAAATATGCTCTGCTCCAGATGTGCCATATTTCTTTAAAAGAAATAAGAAAACAAAAGAACACTGGCTTAACAATTATTTCAGAGAACACTTTAAGCAAAGTAAATATCAAGTCAGAGTACGATAAAGCTGATAAATCTTCTATCCTTCTCCTGCCTTTCAGAATTTCCATTATTATGATTTTGGGGAACTATCAGAAATTCCATACAGAAATCCATTTTAGTAAAGCACTCACATATGTTCTTAATTTTGAACATCAATAAAAGCAATGGAATTACTTGTGTGCTTAAAGACACTCATAAGTACTTGCTCTGTCCAGAGCAGCATCCCTTTATCCCCGATGAAGTCGAAAGAGTCTTATGTGTAATAACAAGGTGCTGTTCCTTGTATTAGTATCCTGTGGAGACTGTCAAAAACTGATGTAAATGCACCAGGCTGTCAAACACTTCAGATTCTCTAGAGTTACCCGTGATTCTAGGGTGCCTCACTTTTAAACAGCAATAGAAACTAAAAGTAAGGATGCTTTTTTCCTTAGCTCTTTTCTTATTGTCCTCAGCACATCTAATTTGTCTTTGCTAGTGACTTTTTTTCACAATGCACAGCTCTATAGAAAGAGGATAAGACCTCAGCACAAGCACTCCAGCCATATGCTGTGTCAGTTGCCATCACAAACGTATTTGACAAGTATCAACTTTAAGCCACCAAGTTTTGTAATTTCAGTGACCTTGGTTCACCTAATTTATCAATCCGGAGTACCTAAATGGTGATGGCTTTCATTCTTTGCATCAGAGAAACAAGATGGACGAGGCTGGTTTCTTTCAGTTAAATCATAGCCATGACAGGGACAATTCTTAGAGCTGAAGAGAGATTCGTAGACCACTGGTATGGAGGAGACCATGGCAGGCAAGTCTGCACCGTCAGCAGATTTAGCGCAACCCTTTAACATTTACAGTTTGGCTGACAAATGGATAATGTTACTTGTTTGCCTGTGAAGAACTGGCAGGGATCTCTTGATCCAAAGAAGGAGCCTAAGGAAGCCAATTTGTTCCACTACAGACATATTTTAGCATGCAATCGCAGAATCACAGGATGGTTGAGGTTGGCAGGCATTTCTGGAGGTCATCTGGTCCAAACCCCCTGCTCAAGCAGGGCCACCTACTGCTGGTTGCCCAGGACCATGTCTGGATGGTTCTTTGATATCTCCAGGGTGCAGAATCCACAGCCTCTCTGGACTACCTGTTCCAGAATTCAGTCACCCTCACAGTAAAAAAGTATTTCCTTACATTTAGATCGAGCATCCTGTGCCTATTGCCTCTTATCCTGTCACTGGGCACCACTGCAAAGAGCCTGCCTTCATCCTGTTTGCACCTTCCCTTTGTGTATTTAGATATACTAATATGATCCCCCCTAAGCCTTTTCTTTGCCATGCTAAAGAGTCCTAGTTCTCTCAGCCTTTCCTTATATGTGAGGTGCTCCAGTCCCTTCATTATCTCTGCGGCTATCCATTGAACTTCACAGAATGTTGAAAAAAGACAAAATTTCTGTTGACGGAAGTGTTGGCACCTGTATATGCCACAAAGGAAAAGAAAAACTAGATTTTCAAAAGAAATGTCCACATAGTTTGCTGTAAAGTAGTTAACTCCAAGAAATTATAGGAAAGAACAATTTCATACCTGAATCGAGTTCTGGGAAACATACAGTTCAGTCATAATCAAACATCTTTTATTGGAAATATGATGTATAGGACACAGCCAACCTTTTTTAGAACCATGTATTTGTGGGCAGATCCCGACCATTATTCTGAGCACTGTTGCTCAATAAACAAAGAAGTACTACATAAAGAGGTAAGAACTTCTAATACAGGCAGATGGTAGCTAGTCTGAAGAAAATATTGTTTATTCAATTTTTTTTCTCTTTGCTTAATGCAATGATTCTGCTGTTGCAGGCTTGGTGCCAATAATTCAGGGTGGCGACACATGGGAATAATACAAAATGTGTTCAGTTTATCGTTAGGTTAAAATAGAAGCAAAGTTGAAAACAAGCAAAGTTGAAGTCAGGCAGTTTCAACTTTGTAAACTTCCCTGCACTAGTTTAGAAAGATTACTTGTGATGAAGCAAATCTGTTGGTTCTGGTGGGTGTAGAGCTCCCAGTGCAAGCTGTGAGCTCTCTAGCCCAAAGAATCAATAAATCTTCTAATTGTGTCACGCCACGTCTGTGATTTAGACTGGAATATAGTCTGTGATCTGTTTAATAAACTTGCAAGCTTAAATACCATGCGTTTGTGGGATGGTCCCCTGGGATTCATCCTTAAGGTTGCCCAAATGTATCTCCTCTTCCAGTGACCTACGTAGGAAGTGACATGAGACATGTGGTGGTTTAATTAGCAAAATGTTGGCATCAGATTAATAAAGAAGAGAATATCCTTTTCTACAGTTTCTGTTTCATATAAATATCTCTCTCAGAGATCTAGTTCCATATGGCAATTAGAAGTACTTGTGAACATAGTTGTTTAGGTATGTTAATAATGAAGGTGGGTTTTCTCCAAGCCTGTAGGAACTAGGGATGGACAGACTTGTTCAGAAAAAATTCGAACTCACCCATATACACTTAAATATTAATCCATTTTTTAAAACGCAAACTTAAATTGGAGGCTTCTATTATTCTCATTTATGTTTTTTTTTTTAATTACTATTTTTAATTAGTTTTTATGTATTTCTACACTGCTAAGGCTTGCTTGGAAATGGAAGTCATGATTCCATGAATAAAATCACTATTTCAAAGAAATACACAAATAGTAATAGCAGATTAGTGAAATACTGGGTACTGGGTTTTAAATAACCCATAACAAATAACTGTAGGTTATTTATTCACTTAAATTGTCTTTTGGAACATACATCAAAACATTAAAAAGATTCTAGAATTTAAGTATTTTCTGTATCTTTCAAAGATGGTTTTCCAGCGTTTTTACTGTTTGATAGGTAAATTGCATAAGTCTGAATTTCATACATAGTTTTCAATGCTTTATTGATGACCACAGAAGTAATAGAAATAACATGACTGTGCACAATTAGATGGACCACAATTGCAAGAGGAAAGTTCTTTAGGGACACTTTAGTGTAGAGAAACCATGAAAGAAGATTGCTCATGTAAAATTTTTTAACATTTCTTCCTGATTTGGCAAAAACTAATTCTTAAGATTTTTTGGGTCAACAAAACTATAGTCATGTTTTGTATAGTTGACACTAAGGCTGCTAGGATAAAGGACAATGGAGGTGAAACTATGATGAAGTGATGAAGTTTTTTTCACTTTCTCATTAGCCTCAAAGCGGAGTTTGGGAGTATTGCAACCCTCACTCCATTAAGCTTTAAATTACCCTTTGCTCTTCCTTTTCTCATTGCAACTTATTCTTAAAAGACAGGAATAACTCTGAGGTTTGTATGTCTTCCACAGAGCAACGTTTGGCAACAGAAAAGGAGAACCTAAACAAATCAGGGACAGATCTTGACAAATTTATGAGATTAAACAGACAGGCAGAGGACTGAAGTTCATGAATGAAAGAAAAATCCTTTCCTCTTTCTGTCCCTATAAAAGGACAGCCTTGTTTCATTGGAGAAGTTCTGTAATCCTCATGAAGTCATGGGTTAAAAGATTCTGGTTTCTTTCTGACTGAATTAATCCATAGTAATTTTAGATTCTCACATGATTCTCAAGTAAATAAATTCCAGTTAATATTGTGGTACTTCAAGGTTTCATTCAGAATTTTTTTAGTTTTTGATGATTATCTTTTGATTACAGACATCTTATCAGAACAGAACAGACTAAAATTAGAATAGGAGAAGAGAAGAGAAGAGAAGAGGAGAGGAGAGGAGAGGAGAGGAGAG
>Ga0065711_1031938_pt1 | contig 28374 bp, 27 predicted proteins | sample Hoacrofraction12_FD_59098 | JGI IMG/M metagenome (GOLD analysis project Ga0065711, IMG submission 59098) | Hoatzin crop microbial communities from Cojedes, Venezuela - Epithelial fraction 12 v2 (version 2) | ecosystem: Host-associated > Birds > Digestive system > Esophagus > Crop | place... | reverse complement strand
CCCCCCCCTTCTTGGTCCAAATGAACTCTTTCTACAGGAATCTTAAGTGTCTAGCGCTGTCTTGGCAAAGATTTGGCTACTCCATTGATTCTAAAGGCTTCTGCAGAATTTTAAATATGCAAATAATAATAATAATAATAATTGCTGTTAATAATGGGGACAGCATGGGATTTCTTTATTTTTTTAGGTTTCTCTGTCCTCTGCAGATGCCACTTTAATGCAAATCAAACTTTGCGGATTGTGTTACCTATTGAAAAATAGTTTCAATTAGAAATTCAATTACACTGTCTTGGGGGGGATGGAACTGACAGTTTCTTTGAATTTTGCACGTTATAGAGGGCTCCAAGGTGCCATAAATCTGCTAATTGATTTCTGTACCTGTAATGTTTGATTAGGTGTATTTTATTGTCTTCTTGGTTTTAATTAACCCCAGGCTTGTCAAAGTGCTTCCACTGACAAAGGATATATGATGAACTGAGATAAACTCTATTAACAAAGGCTGACTTTTGTCAGTAATTGCTATCATGCATAGGAGTTATTAGAAATTATCGCACACAAAAAGAAACTGTACTTTTGGTAACAACTTTTATGGGCTGCTATAAATCTGTTGATTGCCCCCTACATGCTGGAGATAAGCAACTGTGAATGACAAGCGGTCCAAAGGAAAATCAATCATTTGCGAGGTGTCTTATAAATACGAAGAGTGACAAAATGGGAAGAGTTATGTAGTGCTGAAAATTCAATGGATGTGAACGCACAGAAACTTGTGCCTGTTGGAGATTGTGAGGGTTGTGGAGGCAAGGGCACGGCTACCCCAGGAAGCTCTTGGTTTTAGGGAAGCAGAGTATGTTCCCTTGGCTGCGGAGCTCTGAAAGGCTATAGGAGTGCTGAGCCATTTGCTTCTAGGCCCTTGGTGGGAGTCCAAGTCTGGGCTGTTACCACCTGGAGACTGTCCATCGCTGAGAGGGCAGGCACCCGACAGGGTCGTGTCACCAAGTGTTTGGGGACAGAGGCAAGCAGAATTGGATTGATGGGCTGGTGATGCAAAGGTTTTACGCGAGAAGAAACTGTAGAGGCTGTAGTTGAGATGTTTTTGCTGAGCACAGAGGTACTTTGTGATGCTGCGTGCTGTTTGGATGGTCTGCTGTTAGAAATGTTTTATCTGGGAATACAATAGCAAGCCTGACAAATCATCTCTTGGACAAACCAGGAAAGAAGGGTAATATCCTCATTTTTACTGATGTTTCCCCCTCGGAAGACTTGGTTTATGTGAAGTCTTTAGATAGTAACATATATAAACATATGTGGAAATCCGTGCATCAATATTTTTGGCTGAACTGCAACGTTGTCTGTTGTGGATCTCTGCCTTTGTTTGGTCTCTGCACTCTTGTTTGTCTGGAGCTGTGTCTGAATGGGGTGTGGATTCAGGTGTAGTCCTGTGAACACAACTGAAATGATACTATGAATATAAACAGAGTGGTAATTAAGCCATACAAAGGTGTGAAATTGGAGACAAACTTTCCTGAATGTAGTTGTTAAAGCTGATACAACTAATTCCTACAAACACTGTAGAAACTTATGTTTTGTATAGGTGAGGCAATGTTGGTCAATCCTCTTTTTCTTTTTTTAACTATGCGTGTGGAGAGCACATACAGTCCTCGGGAGCTGCAGAGACCCGTTCTCTGTTTTCTGCCAGCTTCTGTCTAAGCTTTGGGCACTCATGGCTGCAGCAATTTTAAAGTTGCTTAATAGATCTCCTGTCTGACTCAAAGCGGTTACTTTCAGCTTGATTTTTATCTATAGCTGAGAGGGTATTTTAAACTGACCTTCTTTGCTTTGCTGCTTTTTCTAAGAATTGTCACAGTGACTTAGCAGTACAGTTTGTGTGAGTGCCCACGGAGAAGGGAGACGCAGAGTGGAGCCTCCCCATGCGGAGGTCACGTGCAGTCCTAAAAGCTGTTTGATTTAATAGTGTTAAGATATTTAGCTTATTATAATTTTGGAGAGCTTTAAAGCATCTCTGGAGCTTGCAAGGTGTGAGATTCTCACTTTGCTGTCTTAGTTCCAGGCATTTGATCGCTTTGGGGCTAAACTTTTTGGAGAAGTCCTCTTTCTCCCTGGGCACTGGGCACCGTAGTCTTTGAGCGGTAGGGCTTGCTGGAGTGGGTCTACTGCGTGGGTGTGCTGGGGCTGAGAGGCACAGCTGGCTCCAGGGAAGTGCTACCGTGGGCACATCCCTTGGTTCCCAGCAAGGGAAAACCCTTAGCCTGCTGATCCTCATGGATGAGGCAAGAAATGCCACCATGCCTGAATCCCAGTTTCCTGTGGATCATTCCTGTGTGGGACACAGGGAAGGTGTTCTGCCGCGTGCCAGGTTCCTAAGGACCACATGTCTTTAGGTGAGTTGCTAGAGTGAGAACTGCGTCACTGGTTTCTGCAGCCCAGCGGGGGATGTTGGTGCCGGACCCCCGGCATGGCATAGGTGGGTTTTCCCATGGGATTTGCCCCTCTCAGTTGCTGTGAGAGTGGGGAACTCCAGTAGCTGAGAGTTGCGATCTGGCTTGATGTTTTCTGGGTTATCAGAAGAGTCTTAGACATCCCGTAACTTGTGAAAATGTGAGCGGAAGAGAGAGGTGCAGAGAGGACTAACGATACCCATACTGAGGAGGTGAGAGAGATCTTTTTGGCCTTGGTGTATTGGGAATGGTTCTGCAGCCTGGAGAGTTCAAAGTCATCTGCTGTGTGTGATAATGGAGTGCTGCATCCCAGTATCACAGCTCTCCTACTGCACTTCCTAATTCCCCCAGCCTTTGTGGGAAGCTGATATGTTCGATAGCTTCACCCTGCTTTTTGCTTGGCTTAGTTACATAGCTCTGTTCAAGAGTTTCCATGCAAGTCTCGTGAGTGTGTGAGAGTGCACATATATCTACATTTCCTCTTGGGGTAGGCTGAAAACAATCCATTTAGAAACCAGGTGTCCTTGTCTCTCTTGGCATCTGGTTAAATATCAGCGAAGTAGGAGAAAGTAAATCCTAGGATGCTTTAACAACTGCTTGGGCTGTGAAGCCCTCGGCTCCATCTGATGGGATCTGAAGGTCACGGTGGCTGCCCACATGTGAAAGATGTGTCCTTACTCCCCATAGATAAAACAGACCGAAATGATGTATGTGAAGGTGTCTCTGGCTGTGTTGGTGAGGAGAGCCGTGTGTGTTTCAGTCTGCTGAGAGCAGAGGTCGCTGTTGAACTGGGAATGGAGACCACCTCGCTTCTCCAAAGCCCCCTTCCCTCGGCTGGGTCCAGCTCCCAACCTGCTCTGCAAGGCCTCGGGCTGCTTCTCCCTTACCAAAAGGCTGTTTTCTCAAAAGCACAAGCCGAGGCTTCTGCAAATGAGGGGCTGAATAGATAGAGCTAGAGGAGAATGTAGGACAGGGTGGCTGAGCTCTTTCTCTGCAGTTAACTCTTGCCCCATGCACCTACCAGCGTGTCCTGCAAATACCACCCAGTCTTACTCTGCAGCTCCTCCGTTTCCTTCATTCCTTGCCCCTGGCATAGCCTTGTTCACGGCAGACATCTCTGCTTCAAGCTGTGGTGGCTGCCTATGAAAGGAGGAGTTTACACGGTGTCAAGCAGCAGAGTAGCAGCCAAGGCAGCGCGATAGCGATGGTGTAAGGCTGAGAGGGGCACGGACTTGCAGGGGATGCGATCTCCCTTCTGTCTGCAAGTCTGGAGGAATGGGATGGGACGGAACCAGCCATGCCTTTGGGTAACGAGGCCCTCCTGAAAGGGAGATGCTATAGGAAGGAAGCACATCTAGGAGCAACGCTCAGTGTTTGTGCTTGGGTGGGGCCATACAGTAACTTATAATGGTAGGGTATGGGAGGCTGTATGCCATGGCCCTTCGCCATCGCACTATTGAACTGAACAGATCGTGCATGATTCCATGCGGCTCAGAAACCTCCTTGCATATTGGCTCTGCAGGGGAGTCCATCTGAGCCATACTCTGCTGGGACGGCTGTGTGTCAGGCAAGCCTTGTTACACAGCTGAGTGGTGGTTGTGTGGGTCCTGGTTCCAACTTGGTCTGAGTAGCAGCACTGCAGGGAAACCCATTCTGAAGCTCGCTGAGCCCCTTTTGGCTGTACTAGAGGTTAAAGTACTACTGCTGCACACAAGTGCAGTCCTGCAGAGGGGTACCATCCTCTCCTGGATCGGCCTCTGGTAGGAGGCATGGAGTTGGAGCACCGAGGCTGAACCACTGAGCCCAGCTGATCCTGACCTGGCTGTGAGCATCTGTACCGAGCCCTTTCCCGGGCAAGGAGAGCTGGCTGAAAATGCTCAGCTCCTTTTATGAATCTCCATGAAATCCCACAGGTCACAATATGCTGAGAGTCGCACAGGTGAATTAGCATCTTATGTCAGCATTCCTTGCTGCTTGAGAACACCTTGGCTTTTAATTTCATTGCTTCTCTCTAGAGAAAAATTCAATGAGAGCTTCCAGCAGAGACGATGGATGCTTGTGCCTCTCTTCAGGAGGATGGTCAGGAGTGCCTGGGCTTGGCAAGATGGGACATCCATGGCAAAAGCAGCCTGGGAAGCGGACAAACTGTGTTTCCCATCACTCCACTAATCCAGTATTCACAGCAGACTGAGATCCAGCAGTGTCTTCTCCATGGGTTTATTACAGTCAATGCTTATTATTCATAGATATGAAACAGGCAAGATCTGAGCCTTTTGATGTTGTAAATCGATATAGATTTGGTCACTCCCCGAAACTGCAGTCTAAGTCTCAGCAGAGCTGCAAATCCTTAGTTAAAACTTCAGCCTGTTGCCTAGACCTGTAAACTGATTGTGGATACCTTTGTCTTGGCAGAATCAGGTCTTTCATTAGTCCTGCTATTCTAGTACACGTGGGGAATAAGCTATCCAGCAGAAGGTACTATTTGGCCTGAGAGATTAGCATGGTGTGGTTATTTTGGCAAATGCCATGCAGCTAGCCAATACAGTCACAGCAGGGCACTGTCACATTGAGCGTTACCTGGATTTGAGCGGACTCGAGTCGTGTCCCTCTTTCCTTGGGAGCAGAACGCTGCATTCAAAGCAGTGGGAGTGTAGGAAACACTGTGGTGTCTAAATAACTTGCAACATCCTGTAATGTTACTGCACAAAAGGTCTGAGTTAATGATCCATTTGATTTACAAGTCAAGTGCATGACAATAGAAATTAATATTCACTGATGAGCCAAACTGAGAGGCCTTGAATTTTTTTTTTCTCTAATGGTTTTGTGTCAAATCTGTGGGTAAGTTCGTATCCCTGTGTATGGATCAGAGGATATCCTGGGGATAAGTAGCACCTGATTAACTTTTGGGCTATTCTGAAAAATAGAGTGCAAGAAATCTTGTGTGAAACTGCCCAAGTACTGTGCTGTTCTGAAAATATCTCCTAGTACCACTGAATGAATAGGTGGAAACAGAGATTCCTGATCAAATATGACTTTGTTTAGGGGGCAAAATGTAAGTAGCTGAGGCCAGATTCTGTTCCTCTTTTCTGCTTTATACCCAGTTGAGCTGCATCGTTGTAAAATCACAGTGGGAGAAAAACTGTAGTTATTAGGGGAAGGCAGCCCTTTAACTGATTTGTAGTTAAAACCAGGCTTGCTGAGTAAAAGTTGCTGGCTATGGCAAGTCCAGTTCCTGCAGCAGCAGGCTGTATGGAGGGAACTTCAGTCTAGTGTACTGGTAGTCAGAAGTGGCTGCTTAAACTCTGTGTTTAGCCCGAAGAACCGTAGTGTTCGTCACCTGCCTGCTACACGGATGGGTGTTGGCTGGCTGAGAGCAGTTCCGTGACACCTGCAAGAATGGCTTTGGACATCTCTGCTTTTAAGGTTTTTCTCCTTCCTCAGGCTAGGCTGAGCTGAACTGACTAATGGTGTGCCTGAGGCAAGAGGTCTCATGAACTGTTCTGCATCAAGTCTGGGCCATGTGGGAGATAAGGACCTCCAGGGATGCACCATCCTCCCCCCCTCCTTCCACCGAACATGTCTTTTCCCAGAGAAAACAGGGAGATCGTCATGTCCGATATCTTCATTCTGCTGCTCAGCATTAGCAAGGACTGGGTGGAGATGACTTGTCAAAGAAACATATGCTAGGGAGCTCCCGGCCCTGCTTGCTGCTCTCCAAGGCCCGGTAAGGTCTGCAGCATCCCCAGGCTGTCCATCTCATGTGGCTTCTCTCTTGCAGAGCCAGTACTTAGCAAAACTCCTCTAATAGCTTTAACGGTCTTAACCCAATTTCCTTTAAAATTGCCATATGCTGTGAGCTTTGGGAGGGATTAAGAATATGAGAAGGCTGCTCTTTTAAATTTTGTGGAAAGGAGATGATGTGGCAGTTTGAGTGCCTGCAGGCAAGGAATTGAGGAATCTCATCAATTCTGTTTCGGGGCAGAAAAAACTTACACCCTTACCAAACTCAAGACTACCTCCTTCCACAAGCGTTTTTCCTAATTGGAGGAAACGTGAAGGAAATTCTCAGTTGCTGTTTTGTTTTTATATTGGGTGATGCTCTGAGATGCTTCTAAACCTTGGGAAGAAATGAATGAGACCACGTAGAGGATGAAGAACTCCAAAGAACAAGCAGCTGCTGCAAGGGTGGAGTTGAGCCTCCTGCTGAGTGACCCCTTCCCTCCTTATCAGCATGAGATCTGTCCCAGCTGTGAGGGAGAGTTTTGCAGGGTGGTGAACCAGCTGGGTGCTCTCTTCTGAGTATCTGTTGGGGCATGTGATTGGAAGTAATATTTAAGTTGAGATACTAGGAGTGGCCCTTCAGACTGGACAAGGCAAATTTCAGCAGCTGGGTCAGACAGCCTACTGGCAGCCACACTGGGAAGCTGGTGATCCTGGAGTTGGGCTTGGAGGGTCTACACACAATAGGCTCAACCGTTTCAGGATTCTGCCACCTGGAATGAAGTCCTACCTGGATCAGGACAGGGAGCACTGCCTGGTGGCCAGAATGCCTCCATCTGGGTGAGAAAAAAAGGGTCTGTATCTGTAGCTACGAGGAGACTTCATGCAATGAAGCTGAAATACCAGAAGGTAGGTGTTTCCTAAGTATATGTAGCGGGTCTGTGCACAGTTCATAAACAGATTAAAAGTGGAAGTAGGTTTTCCCCTGAAACACCTGATCTTCAATCCCATGGTTTTTGTAGCCCTGTGCAGGAGGTGTTGCATCACAGCACTAGGGTAATGAGTGAGATGGATGCTTTCTCCTGCTTTGGAGGGCTACAATATAAGTTTAATCTGCATTTGGAGTGCTTGAGATCCTTTGCAAGACGTGGTTGAAGGACAAAGTGCAGTGATGGAAATGGTTCTGAGAAGCGGGATCCGGGGTCAATTAGTGAATGAGCAAGGATAAGAAAATGGAGGTTGAAAAAGAGTCAAAGATATTTACAGCCTGCATGGCCTTCCCTCTCCTGGTGCTTTATTTTTAATGGCTTACTGCTTTTACCTCTCTTTGTTTAATGAATAGGTTGCTGAGTTATTGGAAGTGCAAACTGCATCCAAAAGCAGGACACTCAGGGTTTATTATATTCATATAACTCAAAAACAGCCAAATTGATTTTTTTTTTTTCTTTCCTCCCCCCTTCCTTCTCCACCTCGTCTTTAAATCTTGCAGCGGGTTTAGTGGTAGTGACGGGTGTGAGACTGACAGCACCGGAGACGGAGAAGCTGCATTCAGGTGATGACCCCAGCCGTGGGTGGGGAGAGCACCCTCTCCTCCTCGCCTGATGCTTGCTTCGCCTCCAGCCACCTTTCCCTGTGGCTTGGGGCAGATGCAATCATCAGCTGCCTGCTTGATATTCTGGTCCCCGCTGCTGCTGGAATGGCTTCGAGAAGCTGGGCCTGTCTTTTCCATCCAGCTACCAGCATAGCTTCATGCCAGCGTGATTACCTGGTCTCATATGACCCGGGAGCGGAGGTGGTAAACATCCTCAGTCATCACAGCGCAGAGCGTGAACCTGCAGCTCTGCCAAGACTGTTGGACCTGGAGCCCCTCGGGTGGCTTCAGCTCCTCTTGCTGTGGGAGACGAGTAGCTTGTGGGAAGAGACATATGAAACGGTTGCTCTGGGTGGTCTTTTTATCTGGGAGTCTCTGCTGATTGTCTGGCTCAGTCCGTGAAGTGGCAGAGGGGTTATGTTTGGTGGCTTCTGCCCTTTTTAGGGCAGCCTGCATAGACCTGTAGTCTGCCTGCCCTCTCTCCGGGACATTGCCCTTGCTGCCATGTCCACCTCGTGCCAGCAAGTGTAAGGCAGTTCTTGGAGCCACACTAGCTGCCAGACCCTGGGACCTCATCCTGCAGCTGCCCTACGTGTCTGATAGGAGTGGAGCACCAGTGGACACCCCTGCCCCATCCTTCCAGGATGGAAAAGGGGCAGAGGAGGAAACCAGGGGGTAGGGAGATCTCTACTCCTGGAGAGAAATCAAGGACCCCACCCTCAGTATGAAACAGCAAAAGGTTTTCATCTCAGCCCTGGTTAATGAGGGCATTTTGATCTACAATTGTTGACTGCAGAAAGAGCCTCCCTGATAAAGGGGGAAGGGACGTCCTGGGGGAGAGGGTCGCTGAATATGCATGGCCCCGGGTCTCTTTGTTTAGCTGGTATCTGGCTATATTTATTCTTCTAGATTACACATTCTGACTGCGGAACAAAGGGCTGGCAGGAGCTGCTCTCTTGTGCTTAATAATTTGAGTGAATTTACATTTCAATGCAGCCCTGTGCCACTTCCCACCCCCCATGGAAAGAGCAGAATTTCCCTGTTGCGGGGAGGGGGAAAAGAAACTCCCACCCCAGTGGCCAGGCTGGGAGATTTATTGATATTCCTCTCTGAATTTATTCCTCGTGAATCCTGTACGTGTGTGCCCGCCCGCCCGGTGTGGAGATGTTTTCTTCCCCGCCACCCTACCCAGTGACTTGCTCAGATAAGGCCGTTTGTCCCACCTCCCCGCCGAGCAGTGTGATTCATCCTCAAGTAATTAACCACCAGCAGTACAGAAAGTACCTGGCTAGGCAGAAGTGTGAAAACACATCTACACCTAAGGAGAACTGGACGGAAGATTTCCAGCTCGAGTGACACCCAGAGAGCCACAAAGTGACAAAATGACAGAGTTAGCTGTTGCCAGAACTCCCTGAACGTGCTCTGGTTTCTCTACAATGTCCTTTGCACTCTGCTCAGGGGCCTGAAAGTCCAAGAAATCATTTGCTGAGTCAGAGTCATGGGGGGTCTGGAGGCAGCAGTTTCTTGCCTGTCTGTCTGTCTGACCGGGCTTGGATCCCCGCCTGTAGCGAATGGTCCGACCATGGGGCTTGTCTCTTGTTTGAGATGAGTTTTCCCTGTTTAGCATCCCTGAACTCGTCGACAAGTAAGAGTTTGTGTCCCTGCATAAGACCCTGGGCCTTGTGCGCACGAGTGTCCTGCGCTAGCTGCCACCAACCTTACCGAGCCACAGTCCTGAAGTTGAGTGTTAGGGCAGCTGTGTGCGCTGTGTCTCTGTCCCACCTGATGATAACCTCGCAGTGACAGGGACTTTGTACGCTGATAACCCCAACGTGCTACACTGCATTCGGGTCTCTTGCACTCTGCATCAGCCCATGAAGAACAGATGTTTGATGATAGCAACAGATCCTTATTGCTGTTGCAGAGGACGTCTCTGCTTGTCTTGAGCCTCGTAGGAGATGGGTTGTGAGCCCACGAGCACAGGACTCTGCTGGGTGGGGTCTGTGCGTTGAGGGGTGCATCAAGTAATACCTTTCTCCCACTTGCCTCTCTTCTCTCTAACCCCACATTGTCTCACACGGTGCAGAATGACATGGACCCATGCCACTCTTGGGGCTGAAGAAGCGAGACATGATGGAAGAAGCAGCCTCAGGCATGCCTGAGTCCAGCAGTAGTCTCTTCCAGAAGCTCACTACATCTGCACTGGCTCTTTGGGCAGCAAGAGAACAGGTACCTTTGTCCTGAATACTTTTCTTTCCACCTTTTTCATTGTTTTTGTGTCTATGTGGAGACCTGTGTGTGGGAGATGAGAGTTCTAGAGCTGAGCTGCAGAGTGCTGCCACATGCAAGGGAAGCCTGCTTCCAGCCAGTTCCAAATTTGTGATCAGAGGCCTTTAACACATTCCGTTTGGGCCTTTCCAACCTGAACTGCAGAAGAACTTGGAAATGGGTTTTATAACCAAGTTGCACCGCTCATATGTACATTGGCGTGTGTCGAGCTTGCTGTGGATGGGCTTCCCGATGCTGCGCAGAGCAACAGGGCTGAATTCTTGGCTCTGCAGAAAGCAGTGCAGTGACCCAACTTAACCAGCGCTTATAAAGTAAGAGCTTGCGCATGGGTGATGCTGCTCTTCTTACTGCTGCCCTTTCTAGATGTAGTTGTTCAGCGTTACAGAATGCAGGGTCTAACGCCTAAGGAAAACGGGCAGAAACAGGACCTGGGGCTGTGTCCTGCTTGAGCACAACAGAGGCGATTTCCTGCCCTGCGGAGCTTTGATCTAAAGGGTGAAACAGTGAGTGGTTGTCAGAAATTCTGTCCAAAACACCTGCTACAACAGGTAGCTGTGTCTATTTTAATGGATAAATGTATACGTTCATTATTTTTCATTCATTTTGCATTGTGTATATGCATAAATGTGGAAACATACATATGTATGTTCCGTATCACACATACATACACAATCTGTAATACATATGAACACAATGCAGCATTAAATCAGGGGGGTTTGCTTCTCTTAATTACCTAATTATATTGATTTTTACATTCTGTACGTCTTGGTTTTATCTGAACTTTACAGAAGGTGTAAGCAATACACATCTTGTCACATCCCATTTTCACACTAGCGCTGTTGCTGTATGAACCATTGCTAGAAATAAAACACGACTAGAATAGTCAGCCATCTGTCTGGAAAGCACATGCGGTCCCAGATGGCAGTTTCTCTCCCGCTCGCTGGTAGCGAAGTCCTCTGTCTAAGGAACACGGCAGAAACGTGTAACAATTCAGCGGGGAGATGTATAATGTGCAGCCCTCCCCCAGGCTGGGGCTGAGGGCCCTCCAGCAACGGAAGATGAGGGAAACTTTGAGCACCACGTCCATCCCTAAGGGGGGCAGGTGCTCACCTCCTGCTGAGCTGAGATCAGCATCCAGAGCTAGCGAACTCCACAGCAAGTCCCTCTGCCACGCAGCTCTGTATGAGCGAGGTTCCTCATCCCCTCTGTGTCTGTGCATGGATATTCCTTTGCAAGGGTGCGGTGGGGAGCAGGCAGAAGAGAGTCCACAGGACCTTGGTGGGTGAAGCTGGAGGGAGATGAAAGCCCATGAGCTGTTCTTTCTGGCATTGCAGGACCAGTAGTCTGTCTTTACTGGAGAGCTGGGTGCTTAGTTTGCAGACATCTTGGCCACCAAGAACTGACACTTGCCCACCTCAGAGACCCCCAAACTACCTTCCCAACCTGTCTCCCTCTACCGAGGAGCAGCTCTGTTTTGTTCAGAGCAATCGCAGCGTGGCATTGCTGCCTGCCCTTGGTTGGTGCCACTTGTGAAAAGGCAGCTTGGGAATGTCTCTTCCTGCCAGCAGAGGTAAATGGGTGATGAAGCACCTCTACTTAGTGAAGCATGGTCATTTCTGCTGGGCTCAGAAGGGTTGCTTTCACTGATCAAAAAGAGAAAAAAAGGGGGGGGGAAGAAAAAAGAAAAAAAAAAAAAAGCCCAGGAATGTGAAAATCGCTGAAGCCTGGGAGTGACTCTGAGAATGTGGCTTCACCATCTGTTGAACTTTTCGCCCCTTCATGCAGTTTTGAATATGGCCTGCGGGAGGGATAAAGGATAACAGAACAGGTTTCTACAGAACTGAGGAATACGGAAGAAATCGACACAAAAAGAATGACAGCGCTCTGTGCCTTTGGGAGAGGCACCCGAAACCTCTTGACTGTGACTTTCACTCCAGCCTTTAGAAGAGCTGAACAGTAGTCGTGTGAAACAATGCTGAATTTGCTTATCTCCTGATCATTTTGCCTTGCAAAAACATCTCCTTTGTGGGTTCTAGTTTTCTGGAATTCCTTTGAAGCCTGTCTTCATTCCCAGAAAAGCCTTTGTACCATCTACTAACTTTTTAACCTCATGATCCCTGTCCCCATCTGCTGTTTTACTGCTAGGAGACTCGTGGATGTGGTGGTGTACCGTGGAGGTTGGCACGAGCCCTTTTGTACAGGCGAAAGCTGCTGTGCGGGCTCTGTGAAACCTGCAGGAGACGGCACAGTTTTGCTTCCAGACCTGTCCTGTGCTGGGGTGTTCTCCATCTGGAGATCAACCAGCTGCTTGCTCTCAGCGCTGAGCGAGGGCTGGCGAGGAGCCCTGTCACAGAATCACAGAATGTTCGGGGTTGGCAGGGACCTCTGTGGGTCACCCAGTCCAACCCCCCTCCCGAAGCAGGGTCACCCACAGCAGGCTGCACAGGACCTTGTCCAGGCGGGTCTTGAATTTCTCCAGAGAAGGAGACTCCACAACCTCCCTGGGCAGCCTGTGCCAGGGCTCCATCACCCTCAGAGGGGAGAAGTGCTTCCTCATGTTCAGCTGGAACTTCCTCTGCTTCAGTTTGTGCCCGTTGCCCCTTATCCTGTCACTGGGCACCACTGAAAAGAGTTTGGCCCCATCCTCCTGACACCTACCCTTGAGATATTTGTAAGCACATATTAGGTCCCCCACTGCTGTCACCGCAGCGGAACAATGATGATGGTGTGGTCCTCTACTGCGGTGCTTCCCTCCACAGGGCCTTTGCAGGACCACCAGAGACGCCCATCCTGGGAGCTACAGAAGACCGCAGCCACCGGAGCTGCCAGCTATCCCCTTTGCACTCACACGGTCAGGAGGAAAGACAGAGAGCGTGGAGAAGAGGTCCTGCTGAGACTGGGCAGAGGGTCACATTGTTTTGGAGACAGGAGAAAAACAACTGCTCCTTCCTCCCTCTCGGAAACGATTTTGCCTTGGCCCAGCCTTTGCAAAATGGAATTAGAAAGCCTTGCTGAGCATTGGGAGCTGGCGGGAGCCATCACCCAGCCAATTCATCATCACAGGAGCCTGGTATCTAATAAGCAGGTAATAAATGCGCTAAGTGTCTGCCTTTCACTTGCCTGCGTGCCTGCCCACAGAGGCAGGCTCCGGGCTGCAGCTGCTGACGAGGAGACGTCACCCTGCCTGATAAGCAGATGATGTCAGACTTGCTGTGATAGCTGTCCGGTTTTCTTCTCCTGACCGCGGGCATGGCAGGGGAGAGCACAACCTCTGCAGGGCAAGGTGCAGGGAGGGAGAAGCAAGTTAGGGCATGAAAGCCTCATGCTGTGTAAATCAGCCCTCGAGGCGATGGGGCCTGTCTGATCTCTGCGAGTCACGCAGCAGGTTGTGACAGGGAATAGGTAGGCTTTCACTTTGTCACGAAAAACTTCACATCTTTGGTTGGTGGTGCTAAAATTGTGATCTTTCCAGTTTTATTAAAGTGCATGAGGTGATGGGCAAGATGAGCTAGGGGGGGATGCTTAGGAAATATGTGATGTTGGGTAGAGAAACACAGGGTGATGCTCCCCCTGCTCTGAGAGGGCAGCTGTGGGGCACACCGTGCTACCAGGAGGACCTGGGCCTGGGTGAGGAGTCTGCATCTCAGGAAACCTCCACAGCCCACCTCTCTTGCTGTGCCTCAGTGGGTGGCTGTTCTCACTGGGGTGTGCGGGTGGGGAGAAATGATCCTGGAGGACGTGACAAGTCTGCAGGAACGGCTCTTCATCCAGCCTCAGGGAAACGCAGGTCCCAAGTGGCAGTTGATGGAGAGGTATGGACCCCCAAGGACCATCAGGCAGCAGGGACTGGGCCACCAGAGCAGGTCGGCAGGAAACGAGGATCCTCATCCTCAAAATGAGAAGGACTTGCAAGGATATAAGCTCTGGGACCACCACCTGTGATTGACAGCTTCCTGTGCTGTCAAGCTTCCATCCTTGCTGGGGCTCTTCCCAGGGCACCCACCAGCTTGCGGATGATGCTGGTCTGTGCTGGTCCTGCCCATCCAGGCTCCAAGCAGCCCCTGGCAAGGAGGTCCTTCTCACAGGGCCCCGCTCAGCGAAGCAGGGAAGCCTGTCCCTATTTGTCACCAAGCGTCGGGGCCTTGGAGGTGAATCAGATGCACTGTATTAATAGATCTAATCATCACAAGCCTTGGTCGCGCTGTATGTAGCAATCTGTTTCCTGGCTGACAGCGTGCTCGCTGCTAGCAGGAGGGAGAGACGGAGGAAGAAGCGTCGCCCGTCCGCAGCTCCGCGGGGCAGGACCTTGAAGGTGGCTGAACGGAGTTTCTCTTCACGTGTCGGGGAGGTGAGATCCCGGTCTCGTGCTCGCCGATTGCGGATCTGCTGACAGGAGCAGGTCACAGCCAGGGAGACTTTGTCTTCTGGAGAACTTCCCGTGCTTTCAGAACAGGGGTTTCTCCTTTTCTTGGGTCTCCTTGAAAAAGCAGTCTGCTCCTCCTTTTATCTTGCAGGCAGCCCCTTATTTCGCGTTTATCTTCCGTGCTGGTAGTTGGTGCCACTGCTGGCTGGTGATTCAGATCAGCCCGAGATCAATAGGGGAGCACTCGCTAGCGTCGTATTAATTGAGTCTTATGCCGAGAGCCCTGGCGCTATTGATTGTAACAGTAACTTCAGCTGGAATTTGGGAAGCACTTACTTGAAGTCTAAAAAATGAGAAGAATGCAGAATGCCGAGTGATTGGATTGACTTCATTTCCAGCGGATTACACTGTAATAATTGTGTACCTCCAGTCTGCTTTCATTACTTGTCCCTCTAATACAAGTACCAGGCATGCTTTCAAATTTCAATATGCAGGATTACAGGGCTTGCTTGGAGCAAGCAACAGAGTACACTGGACAGGAGCAATAGGAGCGCCTTTATCTTAATAACCAGCGGAAGATACCCACTCACTCTGCTGTCTGCCCCATTCACATCCTTTTCTTTGCTTTCCTTCTTCCAAAAAAAGGAAACAAAAATGCCAATTACTGACTGAGAACATGAATTTTTCATTGACCTCCTGTAATTCCCCACAAAGCTGAGGAGCCTGGAAGGTAATGAAATGAGATTTCTTCAAAGAACAAATGAACGAGAGCAGATCGCCTGAACTGAAAGCCCAGTGAGATGAGGGCATCGTCAAGGGCCTGTGTTTGGGGTGAGGGAAGGGCAGAGATGCTCTGGGGCCAGGAGGGATAGAAAGGGGTGGCTGGAGGCTCATCCCAAATCTTTGCTTTTCCTCCCAGCCCAGGGGTAGCCCTCTCTCTACGCAGCTGCTGAGACTATGGGATGGTGTGGGATGCCCTGAGGGGTTGTGGCAAGCTTAGCATGAGTGTGCAGGGCTGCTGTGGGTTGTGGGTTTTTTTTTTCCTGATGTGCAGCCTTCCACTATCGCTCTTGGTGAGGGGCGAAGTATCCCAAGTGCGCCCAGGCTGAGGGTGCTTTGGCTGTCTAATGTCTTGGCTTGTTTTGCAGAGCTCTTCGCAGAGGGGCCCTGCTTGCTCATGGCCCCGAGCTTGCTGGGGTCTTGCCACCGTGCTGGGGCTTTCTAGGACTTCTGTTGTTTTTAATACATTGCTTTGAAATAACCCAGCAAAACCTGTTCTCAAACTCGTTTATTATTTTTTATAAAGGCTCCCCCCCACTTTTTTTTTTTTTTTTTAAAGATGCAGTCAAATTGCACTTGTTAAGATTCATGGTGGATCTCCTCTGCCTGACTCTATTACCCAATTTAAATACACAGCAGCAAGAGGGGTTGAATGCCACTATGTTAACACAGTGCCAGAGACCTCCGTGAGGTTGTTTGTTAAAAGCAAATTGTACCTGTTAAGGGCCTGGGAAGGGGAGCATAGCTGCTGTTAACTGCTTTACCAAATTGACTCTGACTCATTCGTTTCAAATGAAAATTGAAATGCTTTTGACTTCTTCTTTTTCTTCTTTTTTTTCATCCTTCCAGTGGCAAATTTGCTTTACTTAACGCTAAGTGGGGATCATTTCTTGTGATTACTGAAAAATGCATCATAACTTTTGATTACGCTGCTATTAAGGATGCAGAATGGCAATTGCTGCCGCTTGCAGAGAGGGAGAGAGAGGAAACACTACTGGAAGAGCTGGTGTAACCCTTTGCTATGCCGAGCGCTGCGGAGGAGGAGGTGTAACTGCTGTCAGTCTGGGGCTGCAGATGGGTAAGGCAGGACGTCCAGGTCAAATTCAGGCTGGGTGCAAGCGAACATGAGCACTGCTGACCCCAGAGGGGTGAAGGCTGGAGCCTCACTGGCTCCCCAGAAGTTGGCCTTTTGCAGAGGCTAATGATCCTCTCTTGAAATGGAAACACCTCGGGAAGATGGGCTGTTGGTTGGAAGACGGGAATGTTTTTGGGGATGGAGAGGGAATACAGCAGGATACAGGACGCACATCCTAGGGTTGTAGAGACCCCTCAGTGGGATGGAAGTTTCTGGCAGGAGGATCCTGATTTACAGTGGGGGAATGTGGAGAACGTTGGAGACAGCGTGGGAGATGCAGCAGGAGAGGGACTGCGGAGTGCCCAAGGACACTGCCTCCAGTGCTGGGGAAACTGAGGCAGGGAAAAGAAGATGGGAGTACGAATTGCTTTACATTGCATTGAGTTTTTCATGCAGAATTTCTTGTGTTTGGGGAGCACCTGCTCTGCCGTAGGGAACATTTGGCTTCCCATCTACGTGAAGGTCACTGGGGTCTGAGTACAGCACAGGGAGATGATGGAGCATCTCAAATGCCATGTGTTGCAGCCAGTCAGCCCTGCTCCTGGGGCTGCTGGGCTGCAGAGCAGCAGCAAAGGCTTGACCTCAGATGAACATGCTGGAGGTAATACCCACTTGGGTGGGGAAAACACTCTGGGCCACTGCAGAGCGCCCTTTCCTGGCTTAGGAAGGGTGCGATCCATGTTCTGCTCCTGCTACTCAGCATGGTGGGCTGTCAACAGATCACATGTGGTCTGGTGTAAACCTGCGTGTGTGTTTGCACGTGGCACAGGGTCTGGGCAGTTTCCTGACGTGGGAGCCGAGGAAAGGAGGGCAGTGACTGATTTTGCACTGTCAGCGTACAGACGGCTCATCCGAGGGGCCACTAGCAGCCAGGCAGGGGGTTTTGGTGGCCGATTCCTGAGATACTTGCTCGTTTGCAGACCCTTCCCAAGGGGTCTGGCTTCACTGTTTTTACTGTTGCCCTCCCAGGGCACCACCTGCCCTCTGTGGCTGCTTTAGCTCTGTTTTTTCCACTGGGAACTACGTTTCCCAGGGTTCCTACTCTTAAAGGACTGAAGTGCTGTTGCAGGCGGCGCTGAGCTGCCTCTGACGAGACTTAGCAAGAAATGCTGGAGGTGACGCTGTGCTTAAATAACAAGCACAGAAGAGCAGCCATAGCAGACAATTGCAACAGGTTTGGAAGATGAGGGTCTCTGAAGAATAAGGGAAGGAACCACTTCTTTCTGCCGCAGTCCTTGTTGCTCTGGGGAATGCTGTGGCCAGCTGCAAACAGCTGGGTCTACCTCATGCCTGCAAACAGCAGAGCTGTTAGTGGGAGTGAAAGCACAGGCTCAGTTACCGAGGCTGTGCTTGTCAGTGAGCGCTGTGAGGCTCTTGGCATACTCAGGAAAAGGTTTCTGCCACAGCAGTGCTGCCTGTAAGCCTCCTAAAAACAGGAGCAGCGCTTTGCTAACACTGCAAGGCTGGAAAAGTTCAAGACGTCTCAAGGACACAAACATGCCAAATGATCGGATGCAGGGAGCAACCTGCAGAGCTACAAAGGAAGAAATGTAACAGCTACTAGTATTGATGAGACAGCCAGTGCTCTCCATGGAGAATAGTGATTTTTGCTTTGTTTTCTTCCTCTCTGTGCACCAAACTGAGCTAGATAGCAGAACAGATCTGGCTGGTCTATCCGGTGCAACCTAGTTACAGGAAGGGGCCTGCTTGGAAAGCATTGGTGGCTGAGTCAATTGGATTTCTTTGCTTATAAAGCTCTCGAGGGGTCATACCTTTACCAGCTCTCTGCTGAGCCCTTCTCCAGTGAAAGGGGACCCAACTCAGTCCTCGCAGCCCACCCACCTGCCACCTCTCACAGGGACAAGTAGGGGTTGGCTTTGTCTTGGGAGAACGGCCAGAGGCTGTGGCTCGGCAATGCACTGAAGGTCAGGTGGTCTCGGCGTTCCCAGAAGTACGTACAGGCGTGCATACTTATAGATACACATATATATGTATATATATGTGTGTGTGTATATAAAATACTTATATATATTTTTTTCCTGGCAGCTGAGATAAAAGGGATATAATGAAAATGTAAACGAAAAACTTTACACCAGGCATGGCCTGACAGAGGGAAGATTGATATCCCGTGATGCTTTGTCTTGATGAGACAATGAAAAATAACCACCACGGCAGCTGTGTCAATATCAGACTTGGTAATGCACCACTAGCTGTGGGTTTTTATTTAATCCGCTTTGCTTTAAGATGATAACGGTTGTTACTTTTCAATGCCTGTCTGTCAGCACCCTGGCATTGCAATATTCCTCCGCAGCTTTGCGAGCGGGTTTCATTTATTTTAAAATACCATTTCACACACTGCTGACTTTTAACAGTGTTCCATGTGAGTTTGGGAGATTGAATAGTGACAGAAACAACACTTTTTATGAGAATACAGAATATTAAAAATGGGGCACAATATACAGATGGCAGTTTTCACTACAGCTTGTTTTTTTCCCCCCAACCTGCTTCTGCTACTCAGCTTCCCACTGAATGCATTTGTAGTAACACCATAAATGTCACTTTCGCTGACTGCCTTTTGGCATTTTATTTAAATGGGAATTCGGCTCTTGCTGCTGCCGCCACTGCATTGAGCTCGTGTTTTGCAGGAGTGCCACTGTGCACGGTCCCCTTGCATCCAGTGCATTTTCCATCAGCGCGGATCCGGGGGCTGCCAAAACAGCAACCCCAGCTGTGGCAGTGCGATGGCGTGTGCATCTGCGTGTACGCACCTGTGTATCTCTGGGAGGACTGGGAAGGTCACTGTAAGCCATCCAAGAGAGCTTTCCACGTCGTGAAATACTTTTCTTTCTGCTTGGCTTCTCTAAGGCTCTCATCTTGCCAGCGAAATGCAAAATCATTTGCTGCTGTGATGGCACCAAGAGGCAGATGATATCTGGAGGTAGTAACTCTTGGTTTTAACTCCTGGGGCTCTTTTGGCTGCTTTCTCCCTGAAATCTGGCTGCTTTAGCTCCGTTGCTGTGGTGTTGAAGGAGCTCTGTCCCCTCCAGGTTTCCCGGGGCAAGCAGCAGTAAGGCTTCCCACAAGGTGATACAGTCACATGTCGCATCCCTCTGCGGCCCTGGCTGGTGCTCCGATGGCCATGTAGATCTCAAAGGCTTGGTGTATGAAGAACTGTGATGGGTGACAGCCCTTGGCAGTCCTGTTCTGCCTCATGTCACAGGGCTGGAGACAGCTGCTGGTCTCTGAGCGCTTTTCTGGGAGACTGTATAGGCTGAAAAGCAATGGGGATCACCTGCATATCTTGAGCCCTTCTGGGAGGCTGGAAATTGGTCCTTTTCTATTCCACTGGGACAAAGCTGCTATTTCTGGCTTTGGTGGTTGCAATGGCATCAGACTTGCAAGTGGTGATATTTTAATGTACATAAAGCTGTTTTCCAGTGCAGGCTGAATCTTCTCCCCTCTCAGCCCCAAGGGAGCGCGTAGCAGGGGGTGGGAGGAGCAGGATGAGCCATTACTGAACAGGTTGACTTTTTAAAGAAAATGTGAGCTGTTTGAAAATGCTCCTACATGTGCAATGTTCCAGGCAATCCTGGGAGATGGATGGGCAGCGAGAGTGCAGGTGAGGCAAGCAGAGGCACAGGAGAAAATGCTGCTTTCTTGTCTCTGTCCCAACAGGAATAATTTCCACATAGATAGCACCTACCTGTTATTTAACACTTAAATCATCAAAGTGTCCATCAGTGCAAGGCTCTTTTGTGCTGGATGCTCTACAAATATAAAAGTGTGCGCATGGGGAAGCGTGGAGATGGTTTATGGCTACTGTTTCAGGGCAAGATGATGGTGCAGGTGACCTCTTCAGAGCCCTTACACCCCGTTATCTATTCATCATCTATTATAACTCTTCCTTGTTGCACAAAGTTTATTCTACATTTCATCAGGTAGGAGCCTGGCACACACAAATCAGATCTATGGTCTGGTTTCCTGGAGTTAACTTTAGGAAACTAAACTTTCCTCCTGGTGTCTAGATAAAAATCACTCAGCTACGCTTGTGTACGTGCTGGTGTTGTGTAAGTCAATAGTAATGCTCTGTTTGTATGATCCGTCAGAAGAAAAAATAGTGTACCTTTAGCCTGGTCCTTTCTGGGTTCTTGGACACGAGGTAAGATGGACAACAGGGAAAACAGTCTTCATGACGAGACTGATGCCAGGTCTGCATGTTTTGGCCCTTCTCTAGCATTTCCGAAAAATGTTGCTTTCCTGTTTCCCAGAGCCACAGTGCTTGCATGGTGCAAATGGTTGCCAGTGTTAATTTCGTGGCTCCCCAGCCTTACCTGGCATGGCTGTGCCAGGGGATATCACTGAACTCCAGCGTGCTGTGTGTTGTGTGTGACTTGCCCCTCACAGCTCAGCAAAGCAGCTCCTTCAACAAGCAGAATGGATTAATTAATCTGAGATAAAGAAAGGAGGTTCCTTAACATCCCCCTCCCTCTAAACATTTGTTTTCTGTGGCGCTGGGCAGTGACACTTCATGGGAAACAAATGGGGAAGTGCGCTGGGTAAGGGGATGTTGTTGAGGCTGGGTGAATTACAGTGACGTGGGAATCACGGGTCACATCTGTGCCTCTGCTGTGAACCGAAGGAATGTGTCTTGCTAGTGACAGGTGGCGTGCCTCGCGTGCCCTGGAAACCTCTCTCTTAGCTCGCAGTGTGGCATTTTTTGGGCGTCGGAGAAGCAGGAGGAGCACCGGACAACAAGATTTTCCAGGACTGAATGGAAGGGCTGCTAAGACGTCTCCCAGTTTGAACTTTCCCCATCAACTGGGCACAGCTTACCTGTGTGAGGTGGTTATAACACCTTCCCTATGATGAGCACAGTTTTGCTGTGTTTTGCTTTCATGCAAAGGCTCTATTTCGTCTCTAAGGGTGCACGTTCTCCTTGGAGAAGCCGTGGCAAGTAGCAGAGGAGTTTGTCCCTTTGCATTCTTTCTTCAACAGGAGGCATTTTTTTTTTACCGCAGCAGCATTCTGTCTACCTGGCTACTTCTGCTGATCCATTCCAGTCCCTTTGGCACGTAGAGTCCCATGGGTTGTTATTTTCCAGAAATATATCGTCCAAGACCATTTAGAGGTCCCAAGCCCTGTAGTGACAGAGTCTGCCTGGGCAGCAGCAGCAGGAGAGCTGGTAAGCTCTGCACAGAAGAGCCAGCTGCCTTCCTGTCATGCGGATATGCGGCTGCACTGGTGGGCTCCAGCTTTCAGGGGAGCGATCAGGGGGCGTTTTGACTTTCCCTGGTATTTCTCTTCTCTCTCCAGCAGAATCTGCTCGGGTGCCCCCACTGAGGCAATTCACCATTGCTTCCAAGGGTTTAGGTTTGTGTCTCCACTAGGTGGGAGGAAGGACTCGCTTTCAAGCTTAGCATTCTAAACGTTAGCATAGTGCTCTTGTGTTCCCAGTGTCTGAGCTGGCAGCTAGCTATCTGCATGTCTGTGTTCGTTGTGTCCAGGGCAGATGGGCAGTGTGGCTTCTCTATTGCACCGTCTAACCAAGATGTCTGGTTTTGTTCTCTTCCTGCATTTGGACACAGCTCATGCCCGCCGCTGACCTGCTGTGTGTGACAGTTGGCTGGTCTGCAAGCCTGTCCATATGCCCTGTTGAGACACGATCCTGCTATCTGTTGGAGAAGAAGACTTCATCCAAGGAGCAGCAGCACTGGGGTATGGACAACCTCAGTAGGAAGTGAGTAGATCCCAATTGTGTTTGTGTTGATAGCATGGTCTGTGTTGGCCTTGGTCTCTACTCTGTGGCACTGACATGGAGTCTTCTCAGAGTGAAAGTAATACCTGCTTTTTTTGAAGACGATGATGAAACTCCTGCTGGCTGAGGTGGATGCAGAGTTAGGCTCTTGGGGCAGTAGACTTGGTTGTAACTGGTCTCCACTAACTTGAGTGGTGAGGTAGAGTCTGGGGAGGTGGAGTGGTGCGTAGATGCATGCCCCCTGTAACTACTCAGAGCTGCAGGTCAGGAGGTCAATTCAGTGTGCACATAGGAGTGGATCTAGGCTGGGATGTGATTCTTCTCAGACACCAAGCTGGGACCTGTTCTGGGATTTCTGGGGCAGGAGGTGGCAATTTCACTCCAAGCCTGGTGCTGCAATTGCTGATTTTTTTCATCTCTCCTTCACTTACACCCCCAAATTTTGCTTGGGCTATATAGACTATAGGTGCCAAGCCTTATGCAAGGGTGAGAGAGTTGTGAGGAGAGCATGGGGTGAATTGTGGGTGATCAGTGCGTTGATGGGTGGGATTGACCCTACCTCTGCAGTTTCCATGCATTGTGTTTGCCAGGGAAAAGGACGGTGGGTAACTGTGCAGCAGATTCCCCAGCCCTGAGGGTTGGCAGATCACCTGCAGGTGTGATTCCACCACCGCATCTGACCCCCCGACATCCATATGGAACTCCATGCTGACTGTCAGAACTATAAGGTGTGGACAAAGACAACCTGCAAGGGTCCTCAGCTGCAAGGGGGGGTTCCAAGCTCTCTGCGCAGAGCATTGAATACCAATGGGTGTTTCCAGCCCGTCCATCTTCTGATGCAATACCGTTGTTATTATGGATAGCAATACCGGTACCTGGTAACTCTTTCACGGCAGTTGCTGTTTCAGAAGCTATTAAGCTTGCAGATGAACAGTTCTTTGTCTAAGTTAGCGCCTAATCTTTCACATGACAATATCTTTACAGCTCTACCCATCTGGAGTCTGAGTCGAAATCAGATTTGCTTTCTGTTTAAAACTGCAGATTTGGAGAATTACACTGTCTCAGCAGGGGAGAGGGGAGAGGTTTTTGGTAAGAAGATGAAGGAGATGTGGATACAAAACGGCAGCATTAAATCTTTGTCAGGGGATCTTAGGAAGGATAATGTCTTGCTACATAAAAAAAACCCCGCAGACAAACAGATAATGGACAGTTATGTGAAAGCAAATGATATATGATTTTTGAACATGCTGGTATGTGGGTAATGGACTATTGTTCAGTTGTCATCTTTTAAGTTCATTAGCTTTGTTCCACCCTCCACTTGGTATTTTAATACGTGTTCTAAACCACTTCTTGCGTTATATTTCTATCTCTATGTTTTAAAATATTGGCCAGGACAGCTTAAGTTACCGTTGTATTATCTCTTGCTTGAGATCTGAGTATTAATATGATTTGGAGGATGAAATACAGGTTCATGTATTTTCCATGCTGCTCACTGTAGAGCTAGGAAATTACGAACTTGACACCTTCCGTTTGTCTCTGTGTTTTCAGTTGTGTGATGCTCCCTGCCAAACGGGGGTGAGTTATAGACAGGAACTGTTGGGGTTTTAATCTTTGATGCTGCATGCTGTAGGCAGAGCTTTCAAAAGGCTCAGATCCTGTATTTCTGATGAGTTTTGCTGTTCAAGTAGGGTTGTGCTGGAGAAATACACCATCCCCCCTGCCCCCGGCTGACCTTAGACCTCTAAGGGACTCTTTCTCTCAAAATATTCTCTTTTTTCTTCTTTCTTGCTCTCTCTCATGCCCTGTGATCCTCCAGTCGTACCCCCTCACACTCCCTTGAACAGCCTGCTTGGAAACCACAGCAGTGCTCCTGGGAGGAAATGTCTGTGTTTGCTCCAGGCACAAAACTGTGGGGATGCAAAGATGGGATGGCACTGGAAGGGTGTTCAGCAGCAGAAGGTTGCAAACAGTTCCTGAATGTGAAGAATTCCTCCTCCCCTTCATGGTTTCTTTTTCCAGCTTGATTATGCTCAGATCACTTAAAAAAAAAAAAAAATCTCCCCAAATACTAGGTTTTATACTCCCACTTGATCTCTTAATCACTCATGAATCCTGTTTTTTCTCATTGTGTTTTTGTAGTCTACTTTAATTTCTATTAATGTGAAGAATTTCTAAATGGTATAGCAAGGTCTTGTCTTTTTTTTTTTCTTACATGCCTCTATTTGTATTGGAAGACAACTTGTACAAAGTGGTGCGAAAATACCCTCATATTTTCTAGTTATGCTATGTCTGTCTTTCACTGTGGTGACCCTCTGACCAAGTAATATCCTCAGCCACTTAGATACCCTCATTATAACCATTAGGTTAAGTGCTGAGGACAAAATGTATAATCTGTACCTTAACTTTCTAATCACAATGGAGAGTTTAGATTGGTACTCTCTTCTTTTTTTTTTTTTTTAATGACAAGCAATTCAGTTTCTTGGATGAGGTAGTTAATTGGTTCTTTATTGTCTATTGCCTCAGCAAAGCTTTTTTTACTTTTTGTTTGTGAAAACTCCTTATCCTCTACTTTTAGTGTTATCTTTTTTTGGTAGAGAAAATCTGAAAAAAGACTACAAAATGCATGCTTTTTTGTAAGGATTTTGATCTAAAAAATCATTTTTGCAATGCAATGAAAAATCCCAATGAAGCAAGCATGCATAAATGCATCTGAAACTCCAGCTGAGCTCCAAGTGATGAGTCGTAAGTCCTAAGGTGAGGAGAGGGGCCATTGGGGTTTATGTGGGCTTGTGAAATTTAAGGAAAAATCCTTTTGAGACTTCCTATTGGTTTGCCTGCTGGTTTCAAGGACTTCACAGCCACAGAGGTTAGAAACTTTTAGTTATCCTTCAGCACAATTTTATGATTCACATGTGATCACTTACCACCAGCAGCTGAAACTTGGAGAAAAGCTCCTAAAATATTCAAAGACAAGGAAATCATGAGGATTTGGGAATATTGAGCTAGGCATCTGAACTTTTATCTCTTTGGAAGTGCTGGGGAACTGCTGTTTCATGGACTTGACCTGGGGTGCCAGGCAAGTAGCAGGGCTGAGATGTTTGTATACATGGAGTAACTGCATAGGAAGCTGTTTCATACTAAAATATGAACTGGAGAGTGAGATGTGGGGTATGGTGTGTTGGTTGACTAAGAAAAATCTTGTAAGCAGGGGAACCTGCAGTCAGATCAGCTGAACACCATCTAGTATTTCTGCAGAGCTGAGGAACTGAAGGCAGGCATGGACATGCCGGTTAGTGAGCGTGATCCCAATTTAATGGCCGAGCACCAATCTTGTAATTGGAAGTTGCCAAAAATCCCTCTGGTTTCCTTTGGGTGGAGAAGGAAGAGGGTTTCACGTGTGGAAGTGAAAGAAGGTGACGCTGGGGACACTGGTTCATTATGGACTGCCGAGGGCAGGAAATGCCGAGGCTGCACTTTCACCTTTCAGAGTTGAGGTTGTTTTCCTTTCTGGTCAAATTAAGGCCGTCCAGGTCTGCTCCAAGCTGTGGGCTTCAGCCCTGAGAAACTCATTCCTTGTGGGTCACTAATTCTGGGGAGGAAGGAGGCCTGACATTTCTCTCCTGGGAGATATGACGGAAAGGTCATGAGCAAAACAGGAGAAACATATTTGTTTCTTCTGCCAGGTAGTCATTTGGTGTGTAAGCTCTCCTGTGCTCTTTTAGCACGGGTGTTTACCAGTGGTGAATCGAGCCCTTCAAAGCCTTTTCCTGTATTAACTTTTTGGAATGAGTTGCGTATGGGTTTGTGTTCCTGCAAACACAGAAGCTGTGGTGAAAATATGGTCAATTTTCAAAAAAATTAATCCAAGCCCTGAAAGGACTTAGTTTGCCAAGAGCCTAAGTATTGGTGCTGGGGATGTAATGAGTCCTCGTATCTCAATGAGTTTGTCTTAAGACTTGTCGATAGAGTTGTATTAGAATAAAGTGACAACGGAATTGGTGTAAGACAGGGGAAATCACTGCATGGTGTTATTTTACAGAGAAATAGTGTAGGGTCAAGTGTATTGTAAAGCATCAGCGTCCTGGGGCAGGTTTCAAGGAGGGCAGTGAGTGAGGGGAGTAGGCAGGGGAAGAAACCTTGGAGGGGGCAGAAAGCATTAGCAGAAGGAGCCTGCCTGGCTGGGCTGCCTGCGGGAGCGGAGCTACCTGACCATCCTTGTAGCCTGGGCTGGCCCTAACATGCAGTGGAGCCTGGTGTCCTCCCACGCCCCTGGAGAACTGTCCCCGCAGCTGTTGGGAGGTCTGAGCCTCACGAGGGAACAGCTACGACATGCAGAGGACCTGCCTTCCAGCCTGACTGCTTCCTATGTGGTCTCTGTAGGAACTTCTCTCTGCCTATGTAAGCATGGGGTGGAGAAGATGGTTTGCAGTCATTCTTAGCCCCACAGGGAGCTATGAACACTTATGTTAGCTGTGCTTACAGCACGTTATTCCTTAGCTCTGCACTTACACAGCACCACTAAGCACCTGCTATAATGCTCTGGAGGATTTTTAACCATGCATAGCTCGATTAAATACAAACTGAGCCAGATATGCAAGGAAAATGTGGCTGTAGTCACACAAAATCTGCATGCCTGTAGCTAGATGTGGGTGACCGTAAGTGGGTATTTTGTATCCGAGCAAGCTCCTGGTGATAATGTCAGATCTGCTACCTGTGATTGTCGTTGGAACTGGGTAGAGCAAATGCTACCTCCAGGTATTAAAAATTTCCTTGCTGCTTTACAGAGATTAAACAAAAGCAAGGGATGCGTTTCCTGATCACAGGCAAGTCCCTCTGATTTACAGCCACGTGGGCAAGAGCAGAGCCACTTACGCTTGGAGAGCAGTTTGTAGGAGGAGCACAACAGCAATGAAACGGCTTTGGACTCTGCAAGGTGCTGAAGAAATGCTGCCCTTGCACTCTGTTCCTGCTGGGCTCTGCTCCCATAGCTGCTATCCAAGCTGTTTGAAAATCCTGTTGGCTGCTTTGAGGTTTAGGATGCAAAAGGCTGGTGGCCCAAGGCTTACTGGGAAAGTGGTTGTTTCACTGGGAATGCCCAGATGCTGGGTTCAGCCTGCCCCTGGGCTCTGCTGAGGTGGCAGGTACTGGTGAGGCTGGGCTGGGGCTGTTCCTTCCTGGGAAGAGCCCATCTGAACTGCACGTGAGGGCCAAGGTGAGAAGAGCATCGTTCTAAGTAAATTGTCAGCTGCCTTTCTGTGTGTCCTCCCCTCGCTCCTGCTTTCGCCTCACAGACATATCAGCGATGTTTATTAAGAGATGACAAGTCTATCAGGCCTCATAAGCAGCCTTTCACAAGGAGGAGATCTTATATCCAGAGAGCATCATCAATCTTGTCTCTGCTCTGCTCTTCTGAGCAGCTGATAGCGAACAAGATTCCATCCTCTTTCCCCCCTCCTTCCCACCCCTTCCCCTCTCCTCCCCTCCACCATCCTTCTGCAGCACAGCGGGAGCCAGCGAAAAAGAGATTTGATTTGCATAAAGTCTTTCTGGTAAAGAGAGGGAAGGAGCGGAGAGAAACCCAGCTTCCCTCGCAATGCAGCGCTGCTCTGGGAAGGGGCATCCCCCACTGCCGGGATCGGGGCTGGTCCAAGGATGCGCGGCGAAACGCGCCCCGACCTGCTGCCCGGACAGCATGCGGCCGAAGGCTGGTTAATGCTGGGGGGCATCGGCACTGAGCAGGGTCCGCAGATAGGTAGAGGCTAGAAAATCCCCCTCCCTCGCTTAAGCTGATGCCGTGCTGTTGGGCAAGGTGTAGGAACAAGGCTGTGGTCCAGCTGTGCCCTCATGAGCTTTTGTCTCTGCTGTCCGAGGAGGGGCCACGTGGACCTGTCGTGGCAGGTCTTGGCAGCTCACCGGCTCTGGTGGGAGTGACGGCTGTTAGCTGGGGACATGGGCTGCTGGAAGAGGTGTCCCGTGCGGGGTAGATGGGTGGAGCGGTCACGGTGTCCTTCAGTATGCTAGAAGGGCCAAATCCAGGAAATAATGTGGGAGGGGCTGGAAATCCCATCTCGGAGACTCATCACTTGTGTCTATTTTACAAAATTCATCCTGTCTTATAAATAAATTTTTTTGCATGTTTTCCACATTTGACGCTTGTGGTGAGCTGATGTGTTGGGAAACCAAGGTTACTTTCTCTCCCTGACCAAATTAAGTTTCTAGTTCTTTTTTTCCCCCCTCCCTGTTTTCCACATCCTTCTTTTTTTTTTTTTTTTTTTTTTTTTTTTT